>Ga0308168_1000778_pt1 | contig 34412 bp, 29 predicted proteins | sample PhyCR2_FD_202133 | JGI IMG/M metagenome (GOLD analysis project Ga0308168, IMG submission 202133) | Phyllosphere microbial communities from UC Gill Tract Community Farm, Albany, California, United States - DLSLRC.R2 | ecosystem: Host-associated > Plants > Phyllosphere > Unclassified | place: USA...
GCAGGATGCCCGTCATATCCTGCAGCAGGTCGAACAGGCTGCGGATAAAGCCTCCCGGCTGCATCGCGGAGATGAAGGGGAGCTGCGTATTGGCTTCACCTCCTCGGCCCCGTTTATCACCGTGGTCTCCGATGCGTTATTCACCTTTCGCCAGCGCTTCCCGGCAGTACATATCCAGATGCAGGAGATCAACACCCGCCAGCAACTGGCCCCGCTCAGCGAAGGACGTCTTGACCTGGGCGTCATGCGCAACACGCTGTTGCCGGAAAACCTCGATCATCAGCTGCTGTTGCGCGAGCCGATGTACGCGCTGGTTCATCGCGCCCACCGTCTGGCCGACAGGCCGGGTATCGCACTGAGCGAGCTGGCGCAGGAGCCCTTTGTGTTCTTTGACCCGCAGGTGGGGACGGCGCTGTATGGCGAAATTCTGGCCCTGCTGGGGCGTTACCAGATCCAGCCCGATATCGCTCAGGAAGTGGGCGAAGCGATGACCATTATTGGACTGGTTTCAACCGGACTGGGGGTCTCAATTCTTCCCGCTTCATTTCGCCGCGTGCGCCTGAGTGACGTGGTGTGGATACCGCTGACCGAACAGGATGCGCAATCTGAAGTGTGGCTGGTGTGGTCCCGGCAGCGGGAGATGCCGGCGGTGGTCGCGTCGATGATGAAACTCTTATTGCCGTTCCCACAACAAAAATAGCGGAAAACATGAGCAGCCAGACAGGGTTTATGTGCGGCAAATCACATATCGAATCAAATATTTGACGCCATCTGATAAGTGTTTCACCATGAGCCGGATGCTTTATTTTGAAGCGCGAAAATAAGCGCCGCTCGGGCGGCCCTCATCGTCATCCTCTGACGACTGTCGGCCGGTTGAGAAGAGTGACAAAGGCCTTTTTTGACGGTATTAAGCGGGAGTAGGGTGTGATTGCGGACAGTCAGCCTGGCCATATTGACCAGATTAAACAGACTAATGCCGGAGCGGTGTACAGACTGATTGATCGGTTTGGCCCCATCTCGCGTATTGAGCTGTCAAAAAAAGCGCAGCTGGCCCCGGCCAGTATCACAAAAATCGTGCGTGAGATGCTGGAAGCTCACCTGGTTCAGGAGACGGAGTTCCAGGAGCCAGGAAGCCGTGGACGCCCGGCCGTCGGACTGTTGCTCGACACACAGGCCTGGCATTTTCTCTCCGTACGTATTGGCGCTGGTGACATCACACTCGCCCTGCGTGACCTCAGCAGTAAAATGGTGGTGGAGCAGCAGTTTTCCCTGCCTGCAGAAGATGCCCTTCCGCTGCTGACCCGTATCATCCGGCAGATCGACCAGTTCTTTATCCATCATCAGCATAAACTGGAACGCCTGACTGCGATTGCTATCACGCTGCCTGGCATTATGAACAGCCAGACCGGGATCGTACACCGCATGCCTTATTATGATGTTGACGATATGCCTCTCGGGCCCTCGCTGGCCAGCCATACCGGTCTGCCGGTCTACATACAGCATGATATCTGTGCCTGGACGATGGCCGAATCGCTGTTTGGTGCCTCGCAGGATGCCCGTGATGTTCTCCAGGTGGTGATTGACCATAACGTAGGGGCCGGGGTGATCACCGGTGGACGTCTGTTGCACGGTGGCAGCAGCACGCTGGTGGAGATCGGCCATACCCAGGTCGATCCGTGGGGCAAGCGCTGCTACTGCGGTAATCACGGATGCCTGGAAACGGTAGCCAGCACAGACAGTATGCTGGAACTGGTCACACAGCGGATGCAGGCGTCCATGAGTTCCACGCTGCATAATCAGCCGCTTACCATCGATGCGCTCTGTGATGCCGCGCTGGCAGGGGATCAACTGGCCTGCGATGTCATTTCCGGCGTAGGTAATAGCGTAGGCCGTATTGTGGCGGTGATGGTTAACCTGTTCCATCCGCAAAAAATTCTCATCGGGTCGCCGCTTAACCGCGCGCAAACTATCCTTTATCCGGCCATTGCGACCTGTATTCGCCAACAGTCCTTACCCAGTTACAGCAAACAGGTCAGTGTGGAGCCCACCGCCTTTATTAACCTTGGCACCATGCCGGGGGCGGCACTGGTGAAAGATGCGCTCTATAACGGGTCATTATTAATCAAATTGCTACAAGGCTGATAAATCCACTAAACATTGCGCTAACGCAATCTCCGACCTGCGGCACTCCCCTACAATTTTCGCTCATTTACCGAGTATGAAAATTATCAATGAGGCCAGGCTGTGCCTGTCGGAGTCATACCATGTTGAAACGTTTATTTGTCACTGGAACCGATACTGAAGTAGGAAAAACGGTGGTATCGCGTGCGTTATTACAAAAGCTGGCGACAAACAGTAAACACGCCGTAGGCTACAAGCCGGTCGCGAAAAGCAGCCAGCAAACGGAAGAGGGACCACGAAATAAGGATGCTCTGGTGCTTCAGCGCTCTTCATCAGTACAGTTGCCCTATGAGGCGATTAATCCCATCACGTTGCTCGATGACGAAATCAGTACCAGTATTACCCCGATCAGCCACGCAACAATGAGCCACGGACTGCATGCCCTGAACGATCAGGCTGATTATATTGTGGTGGAGGGCACGGGCGGCTGGCGAAGCCTGATGAACGATTTGCGCCCGCTGTCTGACTGGGCGGTACAGGAACAGCTGCCGGTGGTGCTGGTGGTCGGTATTAAGCTTGGCTGCATCAGCCATGCGCTGCTAACGGCTCAGGCGGTGATCAATGACGGGCTGCCACTTTTAGGCTGGGTGGCTAACCGGATTAACCCCGGTCTGGCGCACTATGCAGAAATTATTGATGTACTGCGGGATAAAATTCCGGCCCCTCTGCTGGGGGAGTTACCCTATCTGCCCCGGGCGGAAACGCGTGACCTGGCGCACTATCTTGATCTGACCGCGCTGGATTTATAACGGCGGCGGGATCACCCCCTTCTCAACGGCAGGGGATGATCCCGGGCGAATTACTTCAGTGATTCGCCGTGCGTTTTAATCACGTTCTGATACCAGAAGAAACTCTTCTTACGGCTGCGCGCAAGGGTGCCATTTCCCTGATCATCACGGTCGACATAGATAAAGCCGTATCGCTTGGAGAACTCGGCCTTCGACGCGCTCACCAAATCAATCGGGCCCCAGCAGGTGTAACCCAGTACTTCAACACCGTCTTCAATCGCTTCACGGACCTGCACCAGATGATCGTTCAGGTAAGCAATGCGGTAATCATCATTGATACTGCCGTCAGCCTCGACGGTATCCCGGGCTCCCAGACCGTTCTCCACAATAAACAGCGGTTTCTGGTAGCGGTCGTACAGCTCGTTCATCAGGAAGCGCAGCCCTTCCGGGTCAATCTGCCAGCCCCACTCAGAACTGGCCAGATGCGGATTCGGCACCATATTCAGAATATTGGCCCGCGCTTTATGATTCTGTTCTTCATTGGTGGTCACACAGCCGGTCATATAGTAGCTGAAGGAGATAAAGTCGATCGGCTCACGCAGGTCCTGTTTGTCCTGCTCCGTTATCTCCAGCTGGATGCCGTTTTCTTTAAAGTAGCGCGTCATATAGGCGGGATAGTAGCCGCGCGTCTGGACATCGCCAAAGAACAGCCAGTCACGGTTCTGCTTTTGCGTCTCCAGCAGGTCAGCCGGAAGTGGACTGAGCGGATAGAGCATGGCCCCCAGCAGCATATTGCCGATTTTGGCATCCGGAATAATCCGGTGGCAGGCCTTCACCGCACGCGCACTGCCCACCAGCTGGTGGTGGATGGCCTGATAGACCGCCTGTTTATCGCTGTCTTCCGGCAGACCCACGCCGGTAAACGGCGCGTGAAGCGACATATTGATCTCATTAAAGGTCAGCCAGTGCTTCACTTTATCTTTATAGCGGGCGAAGACCGTTTCGGCATAGTGTACGAAGCAGTCGATGGTTTTACGATTGCCCCAGCCGCCGTATTTTTTAATCAGTCCATACGGCATTTCGTAATGGGAAAGAGTAACCAGCGGCGCGATATTGTATTTCGCCATCTCGTCAAACAGGCGATCATAAAAGGCCAGTCCGGCCTCGTTCGGCTGCGTTTCATCCCCTTCGGGGAAAATGCGCGTCCAGGCAATGGAGGTCCGCAGTACGGTAAAGCCCATTTCGGCGAATAAGCGGATATCTTCCGGATAGCGGTGATAGAAATCAATGGCCACATCCTTGATACCAAAATCACCCTCCTGACGCGTGACACGCTGACCAAAAATACCCTGAGGCTGTAAATCTGAGGTGGAAACACCCTTGCCATCGGTTTGCCATGCGCCTTCGACCTGGTTTGCGGCAACGGCGCCGCCCCAGAGGAAATGTTGAGGGAAACGTTGTGTCATTGTGCTCTCCTTATAAATGATTATTTAATCAGCGTCAGCAGCGGCTCGCCGGCGGCCACGTCGTGCCGTGAGCTGGCGGGCAGCACATCAATGTAGTCGTCGCTGTTGCTGATCAGTACCGGCGTGGTGAGGTCATAGCCCGCCGCACGGATGGCCGGGATATCGAATTCCAGCAGCAGGTCACCGACGCGAACGCTGTCGCCCTGGCTGACATGAGCCGTAAAATGCAGGCCATCGAGTTTGACGGTGTCGATGCCGACATGGATCAGGATTTCAGCACCGTCTTCCGCTTCCAGACCAATGGCGTGGCGGGTGCGGAACAGGGATGCCACGGTACCGTTGACCGGAGAAAGTACACGGCCTTCAGTCGGCTGGATCCCCATGCCTTTTCCCAACAGCCCGCTGGCAAACGTTTCATCCGGCACCTGTTCCAGCGCCACGACAGCACCGCTCATCGGGCTGGACAGCGTCTGCTTATGCAGCAGATCGGGACTGACGGCAGCAGCGGGAAGATCCGGTGTCACTGCCTCCGTCTCTTTCACCACCGACAGCCCAAACAGCGCGGTAGCGAGGGCCGCGAAGATAAAGGCAATCAGCGCGCCGACGATAGCGGCGACAACGCTGGCATCAAAACCGGTTTTCGGCACCACCTGGCTGAAGGTAAACACCGAGGGCAGGCCAAATGAATAGCTGGTGGTGTGGAAGAAGCCGAGCACAGCGGCACCCAGCGCGCCGCCGATGCAGCCAAAGATAAACGGACGACGGTTCGGCAGGGTAACGCCGTACACCGCAGGTTCGGTAATCCCGAACAGGCTGGCGCTAAAGGCGGATGCTGCAATCCCTTTCAGCCTGACATCCCGGGTACGCAACAGCACGCCAAGCGTTGCTCCGGCCTGGCCCAGTACCGCCGGCATCAGCAGCGGGAGCAGGGTATCTGCCCCGTGAACGGCAAGATTGTTGAGCATGATCGGCACCAGACCCCAGTGCAGGCCGAAGATCACACAGACCTGCCAGAAAGCGCCCATAAAGGCCCCGGCGAAGGTCGGGCTGAAGCTGTAGGCATGAAGATAACCCGCCGCCAGCATCTGACTTACCCATGTCGCGACCGGGCCAATCAGCATAAAGGTGATTGGAACGACGATAGCCAGACAAATCAGCGGCGTGGTGAAGTTTCGCACTGCACCCGGCAGGCGGTTATGCACCACACGCTCGATCAGGCAGGAGAACCAGGCGGCGAAGATAATCGGGATAACGGAAGAGCTGTAGTTAATCAGGATCATCGGGATGCCGAAAAAGTGCAGCGGAGGACTGCCTGCCTGAGAAGCGGTAAACGCCGCCATCATCATCGGGTGAACCAGAGCAGCACCGATAATCATCGTGGTGAATGCGTTACCACCAAATTTCTTCCCGGCGGTGTAGCCGAGCAGAATCGGCAGGAAGTAGAACACCGCGTCTCCGGCCGCCGAGAGGGTAATATAGGTGCCGGTCGTGTCTGTCATCACTCCGCAGGCCAGCGCCAGTGCCAGCAGTCCCTTCAGAATACCGGACGCCGCCATCACACCGACAAACGGGGTGAAAATCCCGGAAACGATGTCAATAAAGCGGGCGAAGAGTGACCCCTTTTCCTCCGTATTGAGGGAGCCTTCGCTCCCCTCGCTCAGGCCGGCAGTGGACATCAGTGCCTGATACACGTCGCTGACATGGTTGCCAATCACCACCTGATATTGACCACCGCTTTCCACCACCATAATCACACCCGCATTGGCCTTCAGCGCGGCAGTGTTGGCTTTACGGCTGTCTTTCAGTTTAAAGCGCAGGCGGGTAGCGCAGTGCATGACGGAAGTGACGTTCTCTTTGCCGCCCACTCCCTGCAGGATCTCTTCTGATAAAAGCTGGTACGTCATCGTATGCTCCTGGTTCCGACATCGTTGTCTGTGGCCTGTTAGTGAATTCAGGCCAAAAAAAAACCTAAACCGCTTCAACATCGCCAGAAAGGCGCATTAAAGCGGTTTAGGTTTTGCCTGAAAATCAGTAGCAATCCTGTTTATGCTGCAGCGATATTTCCCTGTTCTCAGCCAGTTAGCAAGGGGGCAGGAAGGGAATAACTTTTTTTCGTGACGGGGATCGACTTTTTGATGGCACGCCTGATGACTGAGGGCCTGCGGCTTTTGGAGAGGGGACATTTTGCAACTGGCCTCCTTCAGGCTAGACTGTATCGCATTGATTAGGCTAAGGGTGATACAAACGTGGACGTCATTGCGGGTAAATCATTGCAGGTCTCTGATGCGATCATTTCGTGTCAGTTGGATGGGAAGGGCGGGTTAATCCCGATTGACGACAGCGATGTGCTGACCTGTGACAAGCCATGCTGGCTGCACCTGAATTATACCCACCGTGAAAGCGCGGACTGGCTGGCCTCGACCCCACTTCTGCCTGACTCGGTGCGTGACGCGCTGGGCGGAGACAGTATGCGCCCGCGCGTTAACCGCCTGAGCGACGGCACGATGATTACGCTGCGCAGTATTAATCTCAATAGCGAATCGCGGCCGGAGCAGCTGGTGGTGATCCGCGTATTCATCAACGAAAAGCTGATCGTTTCCACCCGGCAGCGCAAGGTGTTTGCCATTGATGAAGTGCTCACCGACCTGAAGAACGGGATTGGCCCGGTGGATGGCGGCAGCTGGCTGGTGGATGTCTGTGATGCGCTGACCGATCATACCAGCGAGTTTATTGAGGAACTGCACGACAAAATTATCGATCTGGAAGATGCGGTCGTGGATCAGCAGGTGCCGCCGCGCGGTGAACTGGCCCTGATCCGTAAACAACTCATTATCATGCGCCGCTATATGGCCCCCCAGCGTGACGTATTTTCCCGTATTGCCAGCGAGCGCCTGCCGTGGATGAGTGACGACGATCGCCGTCGGATGCAGGATATCGCCGATCGTTTAGGGCGCGGGCTGGACGATCTGGATGCCAGTGTGGCACGCACCGGCGTGCTGGCCGATGAAATTACCACCGTAATGGCCGAGGCCATGAACCGCAGAACCTATACCATGTCCCTGCTGGCGATGGTGTTCCTGCCGACGACCTTTCTTACCGGGCTGTTTGGCGTCAATCTGGGGGGGATTCCAGGCGGTGAATGGCGCTACGGTTTTCCCGCTTTCTGTATGTTACTGATGCTGCTGGTCATCGGCGTTGCCTGGTGGTTACGTAAACGTAAATGGTTGTGATTAATAAGAATGAGTCAGGGAGCGGGGCGCAATAACGCGATGAAAGCTGATCGACGTCAATAAATGCTGGCGTCGATCAGGGCAAACTCTTTCTCGCAGGTGAATGCAACGTCAAGCGATGGGCGTTGCGCTCCATATTGTCTTACTTCCTTTTTTGAATTAATGCATAGCACATTTGATTCGCACGACGCCGGCTATCAGCCGGCTTTTTTTTGCGCGTTTGCCAGCGCCGTCAGATGTCCTACGCTTACTATTCCTACACCGTATGAGGAGGAAGACATGTTAACTGACCTGAAAACGTCGATTCGCCTGTCAGAACCACTAAGCGACCCCGTTCCCGTACCGGGCCCGACGCCGGTACCTCAGCCATTACCCGATCCGCCGCCGCCCGATCCCCATCCGATTATTGATCCGCCACCTTATCAGTAAGCGGTGACCCGGCCCGGTTTGGCTTAACGGCGGGAAGAGAACATCACCCGCCTGCGCCGGACAGCGAGATTTTCCCGCTATTTCTCATGTTTCCCGGGCTGGGAAACTTCCGTATAATGTCCCCCCTTAAACTGTAATCAGAATTACGTCGTTCTAAAGCCATCAGGGTCCAGAGAAGTATTTATGAATCAAGTCGATGTACGAAAAGAAACCCTGGAGATGAATAAGCTCCAGAAGCGTCTAAGAAGAAATGTTGGCCTTGCCATCACTGATTACAACATGATTGAAGAGAATGACGTTGTGATGGCCTGCATGAGCGGAGGCAAGGACTCGTTCGCCATGTTGGATATTTTGCTCGCCCTGCAAAAAGTGGCCCCGATCAAATTCGAGGTGATTGCGGTTAATCTGGATCAGAAACAGCCTGGCTTCCCGGAACATATTTTACCCGCCTATCTCGACAGCCTGGATATCCCTTATTACATTGTGGATAAAGATACCTATTCCGTGGTGAAGGAAAAGATCCCGGAAGGAAAAACCACCTGTGGTTTATGTTCACGTCTGCGGCGTGGCACGCTGTACTCGTTTGCCGAGAAAATTGGCGCGACCAAAATCGCCCTTGGCCACCATATGGATGACATTGTTGAGACGCTGTTCCTCAATATGTTCCACGGCGCGAAAATGAAAGCGATGCCGCCCAAGCTGCGTTCTGACGATGGACGTAACGTCGTTATTCGTCCGCTGACCTACTGCCGGGAAAAAGATCTGATTGCCTGGGCAGAATATAAAGATTTTCCGATCATTCCCTGCAATTTGTGCGGTTCTCAGGAGAATCTTCAGCGGCAGGCGATCAAAGCTATGCTGACCGAGTGGGATAAAAAAACGCCGGGTCGGGTCGACAGCGTCTTTAAGTCGATCCAGAACATCAGCCCAAGCCAGTTAGCCGACAGGGAACTGTTCGATTTCGAGGCCCTGCCGCTGGATCGCAGTGGTGACAGAGCAGAGTATGCCTTTACTGAAGCTACCGTCTCGTCGACCAATATAGATAAATCGCTCTATATAGATGTTGCTAACCTGTAATCGCTGACGCAGGCATTCATAGACCTGCGTTAATTGAAGAGCGGCGCGCTATCAACTACGCTTACTCTATCCAGGCAAGAGGAGGGCGTAATGTCAGAGGATAAATCAAAAACCAAACCGGAAAAAGATCCGCATCCGGCCAGGGATAATCCCAACGAGCACGGTGAAATTCCGCGCACGCGGGATGACAGCGACGACGATAAAAAAGATCCGTTCAACGATCGTTAATCCTGTCAGTCACCCGTCCTGTCACATCTGCTGACAGGACGGGGTTCCGCTGTTGGCACCCTCCCGCTAAATATCACTCCCCGCAACCTTATCCGATGATGAAATTGATTAAATCCCTCAAGTTTCCTGCCCGGATGCCGTTAACACCGTAAGCGTCAGTGCTAATTTTTTCTTCTCAGAGCGCCTGCCCGTCAGGAAAACTCCCTGAGCCTTAACTTACGCCCGGAATACGAATAAACAGGCGACATTCAGGGCCAGGCTTTACTATAATTGCCGCCGAGACTTTCGTCTTATGCCGTGAATATGTCGACATGACGGCTAAGAACGAAAGGAAGGAGAAGGAATACATATGAAATGGAACCGGAGAAATACCTGGATTGCGATGGTGGCAGCCTGTCTGATCTTCTGGCTGTTAATCGCGTTGGTTTTATCTTAGTCGGACTACAAAATACACAGCGCTGCGCGACGTTATCGCCAGCGCTTTTCTCCCCGTCCCCTGCGGTTATCTGCTACAATCAGCGCCAATAATCCTGTCCGTTTTATCAGAGAGTTCTTCCGTGACTGCTTTTTCTACCCTGACCCAACTTCCCGCCAGCCAGATCGAAAATCTTACCGAACTGGGCTACCTCGACATGACGCCTGTTCAGGCTGAATCGCTACCTGCTATTCTTGCGGGGCGGGATGTGCGCGCGCAGGCGAAAACCGGCAGTGGTAAAACCGCCGCCTTTGGTCTGGGTGTCATGCATCGCGTGGATGCCAGCCAGTACGTCACTCAGGCGCTGGTGCTGTGCCCGACCCGCGAACTGGCCGACCAGGTCGCTAAAGAGCTGCGCCGTCTGGCGCGTTTTACCGCCAACATCAAAATCCTCACCCTGTGCGGGGGCCAGCCGGTCGGCGCGCAGCGTGATTCCCTGGTGCATGCCCCACAGATTGTTGTCGGCACGCCCGGGCGTATTCTTGACCATCTTAAGCGTGAAACCCTGAAGCTGGATGGCATCAATATGCTGGTGCTGGATGAAGCCGACCGCATGCTGGAGATGGGCTTCCGCGACGATATCGACAGTATTATTCGCCACTGTCCGCAGGCCCGCCAGACGCTGCTTTTTTCCGCCACCTGGCCGCAGGGTATCGCCCAGATCAGCCAGAGCATTCAGCGCGATCCGCTGACCGTCGAAACCGGCGATGTCTCCGATTTACCGTCTATCGAACAAACCTTCTACGAGGCTGGCCCGCGGGAAAAACTGACTGCGCTGACGGGCCTGCTGAGTGACCGTCAGCCCGCATCCTGCGTGGTGTTCTGTAACACCAAACGGGAATGTGACGATATCGCGTATGCGCTGGAGTCCGGCAGTATCAGCGCCCTGGCGCTGCACGGCGACCTTGAACAACGCGACCGCGATCAGGTTCTGATCCGTTTTGCCAACGGCAGCTGCCGCGTACTGGTCGCCACCGATGTGGCCGCCCGCGGGCTGGATATCAAGTCGCTGGCGATGGTGGTCAACTATCAGCTCTCCTTTGACCCGGAGGTGCACGTCCATCGTATTGGACGTACTGCCCGCGCCGGCCAGGAAGGGTGTGCGGTCAGTTTCGTCGCCCAGGATGAGATGGTTCGCGCCCATGCGCTGGAAGACTATCTGCAGCAGAAGCTGGTCTGGCGTAACGTTGCTGAACTGAAATCTGTTGCAGCGAAAGCGCTGCCGGCAGAGATGGTGACGGTGAGTCTGGACGGCGGTCGTAAAGCGAAAATCCGACCGGGTGACATTCTCGGTGCCCTGACCGGTGACGGCGGGCTGACCGGCGATCAGGTCGGCAAGATTGATATCGGGCCCACACAGGCATATGTTGCCATCCGTCAGTCACAGGCGCGTCAGGTGATGGGGCAGCTGAAAGATGTGAAGATCAAAGGAAAATCGTGCCGGGCGCGTTTACTGAAATAAACCGCTGAAGGGAAAGAAGGGCAGTAAAGGGTCGATCGTTTGTCACGATCGACCCACATCACCACCGTTTACATTTTGGTGATCACGGGCGGTGCGGCCAGCAGATCTTTTACACCTGCCAGCAGGGCCTGAAAATGAGGCTGCGATTCGTGCAGCTCAATGGCATCAGCGCTTTTCCAGGTTTCGTGAAACAGGAACAGGTCACTGTTTTCCACGCTGCGGTACAAATCATAATGCACGTTGCCTTCCTCAAGACGGCTCGGGGCCACGCAGCGGTTCAGCACGTCATACAGTTCATTGCCTTTACCGGTTGCCGCAGCAAAGGTGGCCACCACCATAATCGATTTATCAGACATTTTTCTCTCCTGTAACAAAGTTAAAAACGGTGCAGATGACGTCGTGTCCATCCGAACCCAAACGTATTGTTCCCAGCCTGGCACGATTCTGCCTGGCTGACATGATCTTTTCAGGCTTCAGTGCATTTCTACTGACTGCACCCCTTTGATTTCCAGCAGCGCATCATAGAGCTCATGGGGTTCGCGTTTGCGTGACAATGTCACATCTACCATCATCTCACACAGCCCACTTTCGGCATCCCGGTTGACCACCGAGACCTGGCCCGTGCGCACCTGCTGATGCTGTAATGCCATCAGCACCAGCGGCACACTCTTTGCCTTCAGGTGAAAAATCAGCGTATGGTGACGGCCAATCAGCCAGTAGCTGATGCGGCGGAACGTTTCCAGCACCAGCAGCGCCAGCAGTGTGCCATAGACGCCGATTTCATACATGCCGCTGCCTATCACCAGGCCAATGGCGGCCGTGACCCACAGCCCGGCGGCGGTGGTCAGGCCTTTCACCACCTGTTTCTGAATAATAATTGTCCCGGCCCCGAGGAACCCCATACCGCTGACGACCTGAGCGGCGATACGGCTGGGATCGAGGCCGACGTGATGTTGGGCAAGAATGTCGTCGAAACCATACTTCGAGACGATCATAAACATGGCACTGCCAATACCGACCAGAATATGGGTTCTCAGCCCCGCTTCTTTTGCACGCAGCTGGCGTTCAAGCCCGATCAGGCCGCCCAGTGCCCCCGCCAGGGCGATGCGTAATAACAAATCGATAATCATAAAACGGCCCCTCACCGCGCTTATTCTCTTCACTCAAACAGCTAGTTATAAAATAAGACGGCAGGCTATTGATATTTCGTTGAAGACCATTTTGTAAAAAAGCGTGACAACTATCGACCTGACAGGGAACGTAGCATATGCTGGCTTTCGCATTTCAGCGCCCACTACCCGGAGTTTACCAGATGAAAGCAGCGACATTTCTGCTGGCGGCAGCCGCTTTATTACTCTCAGCCTGTAGCAGTGACAGTGATAATGAACCGCCTCAGCAGGCCACAGCGGCCCATGTGCCGACCCGGGTGGTCATGGCTGACCTGGCAGAGAGCGCCTGTTCAAACGCCGGCGGTACGCTGGCATTATCCCGTCAGCTGGACGGCAGTTCAGTCGGAATGTGCCAGATGGCAAACGGGCGTCGCTGCGGTGAAAGTGCGCTGATGAACGGCAGTTGCGCACGCTGAGTGACGTAACGCAGCTTATCGGTGTCTGAGGCGCCGCTGCCGACCGGATTGACCGGTCGGCATGCGATCCATCGCTGAGTTTGACGTCGGTATCAGTGCGTGGTTAAGGATTAACCCGCGTTGACCACGTTATCGCAGACTTCCCCTTTTTCCAGCAGACGCAGGTTTTCCAGGGTCGTCTGCGAAATACTGGTCAGGGCTTCTGCCGTCAGAAAGGCCTGATGCCCGGTAAACAGCACGTTATGGCAGGCGGACAGGCGGCGGAAAATATCATCCTGGATCACATCGTTAGACTTATCCTCAAAGAATAAATCACGTTCATTTTCATAAACGTCCATCCCCAGGGAACCAATCTTCTGTTGCTTCAGCGCGTCTATTGCCGCCTGTGAATCAATCAGGGCACCCCGGCTGGTGTTGATCACCATTACGCCATCTTTCATCTGGGCAAACGCTGCGCTGTTCAGCAGGTGATGATTATCTTCGGTCAGCGGGCAGTGCAGGGTAATGACATCGGACTGGCTGAACAGGGTTTTGATATCCACGTACTCCGCGCCCAGCTCCAGCGCCTGTGGGCTGGGGTAGGGATCGAAGGCCAGCAGTTTCATGCCGAAACCTTTCAGGATGCGCATGGCGGCAATACCAATTTTACCGGTACCAATGACCCCGGCGGTGCGGCCGTGCATATTGAAACCAATCAGACCCTCGAGGGAAAAGTTCGCATCGCGGGTGCGTTGGTAGGCACGGTGAATACGCCGGTTCAGGGTCATCATCATTCCCACTGCATGTTCGGCCACGGCTTCAGGCGAGTAAGCCGGCACCCTGACCACCTGGATGCCCAGCTCGCGCGCAGCATCAAGATCGACATTATTGAAACCGGCACAGCGCAGGGCAATAAACTTAACGCCGAGTTCAGCCAGCTCCTCAAGGACTGCACGGCTGCCGTCATCGTTGACGAAAATACAGACGCCATCGCAGCCTACGGCATTTTTCGCCGTATGATCGCTCAGCAGAAAGTCGAAAAACTCCAGTTCAAAGCCGTAATCTTCATTGACCTGTGTGAGGTATTTCCGGTCATACTGCTTGGTGCTATATACCGCAAGTTTCATCGCCGTTTTCCTTTAGCCGTGCGTAAGTAATACAGCAGTGTAACAACTTATCTCCCCTGCGGGAGGGGCTGAGCGGTTAGCTGATGTAAAAAACAGCGAATCGATTGATTAATGGTGAAAAACTTCACCCTGCTGGCTTTCCGTGCCATCATTCACAGGATAATCACGGAGTGAACAGGATGTGGCAGCCATGAACCGGGGCTGGAAAATTACGCTTGCGGTACTGATCGTCACAGCCCTGCTGCTGATCGGTACTTATCTGACCATCAGCCAGTGGCTTCCCCGTCTGGCGGGCATCTGGCTGCCTGCCAATACCACCATCTCGCTTGATGGTAATCCCCGCTGGCGCAAGGGTGCGCTGCATCTGCCGGGTATCCATTACTACGCCGGCGACTGTGAACTGGCCGATGTGCAGGGTGTGACGCTCGGCTATCGCCAGGGGCGCTGGCAGCTTGCCGTTGATACGGCGACCCTACGCTCGGCCTGTGCCAGCGAGCTGGCAACTGCAGACGACGACAGCGCACCGCGCACGCTGGCGCAGTGGCAGCAGTTGCTACCTGCCGCCCGTGTCACCGTCGGGCAGTTAAGCATTGACCCCTGGCAGACCTGGGCCGGTCAGCTCCAGCTCGAACTGGATCCCCGTCGGCAGCACCTGCGTTATCAGGGTAAAAATCTGTCGCTGGATGCCGAACTTAACGGGCAGCAGCTGGCGCTGAACACGGTTACCCTGCAGGCCCCTGGCGTGCCTGAACCCGTCAGACTGAGCGGTACGCTGACCCTGCCAGCGATCCCCGATACGGTGCCTGAAAACGGGGCGCTGGAGGGCGATCTGGCGCTGACTGCCGTGCCGGACCCATTGCATCTTAAATTAAGCTGGCAGCAGCAGCAGGGATCGTTGGTGGTAACGGCCAGCAGACAGCCTGAGCCGCTGCTGACGTTGCCCTGGCATATTACCCGCGAACGAATTTCAGTCCGTGAGGGGCGGTGGAACTGGCCCTGGGCCGGACAGCCGCTCTCTGGCGGTTTCGCCTTAACGGCCGACGGCTGGACGCAGGGGCTGGCGGCAACGGAAGTGGCGGGCCGCTTCAACATGCTGACTCAGGGTCGCGGGGGCAAAGGCAATGTGGTGCTCTCTCTGGGCCCCGGTCGTCTGGACTGGGTCAACAGCCAGCTGCCGTTTCGTCTGACTGGGGAGAGCAAACTGGACAGACTGCAATTTTTTGCCGGCCTGCCCGGGGAGCTTCAGGGGCCGCTGCTCGACCCGCAGGTGCTGATGCGGCCGGGTGCGTTACTGCGGATGAAAGGGCGACTGCTGTCCACGCTGGAGGTGGATGAGGCTCGCTGGCCGCTGGCGGGCGTTTCGATCTCCTCTGCCGGGATCGAGGGCCGCCTGCAGGCCATTCTCAGCGCTCATGATGCAGAAACGGGACGTTTTCGCCTGCACCTGGACGGACGTGCCAAGGCATTCTGGCCGGATAAAGGCCAGTGGCTGTGGCGTTACTGGGGCGATGGCTATCTGATGCCGCTGGCGGCCAGATGGGATGTCAAAGGTCACGGGCGCTGGCAGGATCGGTTAATTGAACTCTCGTCGTTGTCCACCGGCTTCGATCGGCTGGCCTACGGCAGCGTCACCATGTCTGCTCCGAGGCTGTCGCTGGACACGCCGATCCGCTGGCAGCGAGATCCGGATGCGCCCTCCTTTAACGGACAGCTTAAACTTAAAGCGAAAGACACCCGCTTTGGTGGTGGAGGCTACCTGCCTCCCTCGACACTGAAGCTGGTGGTGAAGGGGCGCGATCCCGCGTGGTTCCTGTTCCGTGGCAGCCTGCAGGCGAAGCGGATAGGCCCGGTGCAGGTGAACGGTCGCTGGGATGGCGACCGCTTGCGCGGCCAGATGTGGTGGCCGGAGCAACCGTTGACGGTATTTCAGCCGCTGATCAGCCCTGACCTCAAGCTGGCCATTCAGGGAGGGACGCTGAAAGCCCAGGTGGCGTTCTCAGCCGCGAGCGATCAGGGGCTGAAAGCGGGTGGGCACTGGCTGGTCAGCAACGGTAGCGCACTGCTGCCGGACAATGAATTTGATGGCGTCGATTTCTCATTGCCTTTCCGCCTTGAAGATCATCGCTGGTATTTTGGGGCCCGTGGCCCGGTATTGCTGCGTATCCGGGAGATTAAAAACCAGTTTGCCATGCAGAATATTGCGGCAGATCTGCAGGGCTGGTATCCCTGGAGCGAGCGTTATCCGCTAACGTTAAGCGACGTCAGCCTGGATCTGTTAGGGGGCACACTCAGTCTTGCCAGCCTGCAGATGCCGCAGACAGAAGTCGCGACCATCAAAGTAACGCACCTCAGCCTGTCGGAGCTGGTCACCGCCATGAAGCTGAAGCAGGTAGCGATGTCCGGTCATATCAACGGTGCGCTGCCGCTGTGGCTGAACAACTCCCGCTGGCTGATTAAAGATGGCTGGGTGGCCAACAACGGGCCGCTGACTGTGCGTATGGATAAAGACATGGCTGATGCCATCAGCAGCAATAATATGGCCGCCGGGTTGGCTATCGACTGGCTGCGCTATATGGAAATTTCCCGCAGTTGGGCCACCCTTGACCTCGATAATCTCGGGGTGATGAATATGGCCGCCAAAGTGGATGGCACCAGCCGTTTCAATCAAAGAAATCAGCGGGTTTCGCTCAATTACACGCAGCAGGAAAATCTGTTCCAGCTCTGGCGGAGCCTGCGCTTTGGCGATAACCTGCAATCGTGGGTGGAACAGAATGCCACCCTGCCGTCGCAAAAGGAAACCAGTGATGAAAGCCCTGACTAACCTGTGGATCGCCAGCGTTGCGATCCTGCTCTGTGGGTGTGTCCCCCGCATTGAATTGGCCGCGCCGAAAGAACCGATCACCATCAATATGAATGTCAAAATTGAACATGAAATTCACATCAAGGTGGATAAAGACGTGGAAGCGTTATTAAAAAACCAGAGCGGGTTGTTCTGAGGAGAGTGCCACCATGAAACGACTTTACTGCGGCATACTGCTGGGTTGTCTGCTGATGTCATCAGCGGCGATGGCGCTGACGCTCGATCAGGCGCGGCAACAGGGGCGGGTAGGGGAAACGCTGAATGGCTATATTGCCGCCGTACAGCAGGATGCGGAAACCCTGACGCTGGTGAAGCAAATTAATGAAGGACGTGAACATCAGTATCAACGACTGGCGCAGCAAAATAACCTCAGCACGCGCGAAGTGGCCGGTATTGCCGGTAAAAAGCTGATAGAGCGGGCGAAAACAGGGGAGTATGTACGGGGAATCAACGGTCAGTGGTTACAGAAGTAGCGGTGGCACCGACACAGTGCCACCACGCAGGTTGAGGAGGGCAAGCTCAACCTGTTCGAACGCTATCAGGCAGTGACAATCTGCGAAATCACTTCTTTTGCATCGCTGGCCGCTTTGGCAGCCACTTCCGGACCGTAGCCAATCCCTTCAGCGAACACGAACTGCACGTCGCTCATCCCCAGGAAGCCCAGGAACAGGGTCAGGTAAGGGGTCAGCAGATCGCTTGGGGTATCTTTGTGGATCCCGCCACGGCTAGACAGAACCACGACTTTTTTCCCTTTGATCAGGCCTTCTGGTCCCTGCTCAGTATAGCGGAACGTTACGCCGGCACGGGCAACCAGGTCAAAGTAGTTCTTCAGCTGCGTCGGGATGTTGAAGTTGTACATCGGGGCGGTGATCACGATGGTATCGTGCGCCTGCAGTTCAGCAATCAGTTCGTTAGACAGATCCAGCGCTTCCTGCTGACGAGGGGTCAGGGCTGCATCGGAAGGACGCAGTGCGCCGACCAGCTCGCCATCCAGCACCGGAATTGGGTTGGCGGCCAGATCGCGTTCGGTGACGTCATCGCCCGGATGAGCGGCTTTCCATTCAGAAACCAGGTGGTCGGCCAGCTGACCAGACTGTGAATAACCGGCAAGAATACTTGATTTCAGTACTAATACTTTGCTCATGGCGTTTTTCCTGTTGTGTCATGCGGATAACGTTCCGCTCAATGGAAGACACTCTACGGATAAATGCCGGACAGTGTAAGTGCGAGTTTTCGATATCAATGTTCGAAAATATTGAATAAGACGCCGGGGGCAGATAAAACGCTAAGTGGTTGTCTGTGCTACACTACGCAAAATTCTGATCCCCTGTTTAATCCATGTTGCCCCTTTTAACGGCGACAAAGCGAGTTTTACTACCATGTCTGACATGCCACATTCTGCCCTGACGCCGCTCTTTACCCGGCTGGATACGCTGATGCTGCGCGACCGCCAGCGTCTGCAGCGCCGCCTGCACGGGGCAAAAAAAATAAAAAACCCCGCGTCCCTCCAGGCACTTATCGAGACGCTGGAAGGGGATATCGCAGCGGCAGAGCAGCGCATCAACGCCCGCCGTGCCGCTACGCCGACTATCCGCTATCCGGAAAATCTGCCTGTCAGCCAGAAGAAGCAGGACATCGCAGAGGCGATACGCGATCACCAGGTGGTGATTGTGGCCGGGGAAACCGGTTCCGGTAAAACCACTCAGCTGCCGAAGATCTGTATGGAGCTGGGGCGGGGTATCCGTGGGCTGATTGGCCATACGCAACCCCGACGCCTGGCGGCGCGAACCGTTGCCGATCGCATTGCGGCCGAACTGGAAACCTCGTTAGGCGGCTGCGTCGGCTATAAGGTGCGCTTTAACGATCAGGTCGGTGAGACCACCCAGGTCAAACTGATGACCGACGGTATCCTGCTGGCGGAGATCCAGCAGGATCGCCTGCTGATGCAGTACGACACCATCATTATCGACGAAGCGCATGAACGCAGCCTGAACATCGATTTCCTGCTGGGGTACCTGCGCGAGCTGCTGCCCCGGCGTCCCGATCTGAAAGTGATTATTACCTCGGCGACGATCGATCCGCAGCGTTTTTCACGCCATTTCCATAATGCGCCCGTAATTGAAGTATCCGGGCGTACCTATCCGGTCGAAGTGCGCTACCGCCCGGTGGTGGAAGATGCTGAAGATACCGACCGCGATCAGTTGCAGGCTATTTTCGATGCGGTGGATGAACTGGGCCAGGAAAGCCGGGGCGATATTCTGATCTTTATGAGCGGTGAGCGGGAAATCCGCGATACGGCAGATGCACTGATGAAGCGCGACCTGCCGCATACGGAAGTGCTGCCGCTCTATGCCCGCCTGTCCAACGCCGAGCAGAACCGTGTGTTTCAGTCTCACGTCGGGCGGCGCATCGTGCTGGCGACCAACGTGGCAGAAACCTCGCTGACCGTACCAGGCATCAAATATGTAATCGACCCGGGTACGGCGCGTATCAGCCGCTACAGCTTCCGTACGAAGGTGCAGCGGCTGCCGATTGAGCCAATCTCTCAGGCCTCCGCTAACCAGCGTAAAGGACGCTGCGGCCGCGTTTCAGAAGGCATCTGTATCCGCCTGTATGACGAGAATGATTTCCTCAGCCGGCCGGCGTTTACCGACCCGGAAATTTTGCGTACCAACCTGGCATCGGTGATCTTACAGATGACCGCGCTGGGGTTGGGCGACATTGCTGCCTTCCCGTTTGTCGAAGCGCCCGACCCGCGTAATATCCAGGATGGCGTGCGCCTGCTGGAAGAACTGGGGGCCATCACCCTGCGGGAAAACCAGCACTATGAACTGACGCCCTCAGGACGGTCGCTGGCGCAGCTGCCCGTTGACCCCCGCCTGGCGAAAATGGTGCTGGAAGCGCAGAAATATGGCTGTGTGCGTGAGGTGATGATCATCACCGCCGCGCTGTCTATTCAGGATCCGCGCGAACGTCCTGCAGAGAAAAAGCAGGCCTCGGACGAGAAGCATCAGCGCTTTGCCGATAAAGACTCGGACTTTATTGCCTTTGTGAACCTGTGGAATTACGTGCAGGAACAGCAAAAAGCGCTGTCATCCAGCCACTTCCGTCGCTTATGTAAAACGGACTATCTGAACTACCTGCGGGTACGTGAATGGCAGGATATTTACACGCAGCTGCGCCAGGTGGTTCGGGAACTGGGCCTGCCGGTCAACAGTGAACCGGCTGAAATACGGGAGATCCATACGGCGCTGCTCACCGGTTTACTGTCGCATATCGGACAGAAAGATGCCGACAAGCAGGAGTTTACCGGCGCGCGTAACGCCCGTTTTGCCATTTTCCCGGGATCAGGTCTGTTTAAAAAGCCGCCGAAGTGGACGATGGTGGCTGAACTGGTAGAAACCAGCCGCCTCTGGGGGCGCATTGCCGCCCGTATCGAACCGGAATGGATCGAACCGGTCGCGCAGCACCTGCTCAAGCGCAGTTACAGTGAGCCTCACTGGGAGAAAGCCCAGGGGGCGGTGATGGCCACTGAAAAAGTGACGCTTTACGGTCTGCCGATCGTGGCGGCACGTAAGGTGAACTATGGCCCGATCGACCCGGTGCTGTCGCGTGAGCTGTTTATTCGCCATGCGCTGGTTGAGGGTGACTGGCAGACGCGTCACGCATTCTTCAGGGCCAACCTGAAACTGCGTGCAGAGGTTGAGGAGCTGGAACATAAGTCACGCCGGCGCGATATTCTGGTCGATGATGAAACGCTGTTTGAGTTTTACGATCGGCGCATTGGCGCCGAGGTGATCTCCGCCCGGCATTTTGATAACTGGTGGAAAACCGCCAGTCGTGAAGAGCCAGAGCGCCTGAACTTTGCCCGTGAAATGCTGATTAAGCAGGGCGCGGAGAACGTCAGCAAGCTTGATTACCCCAACTTCTGGCATCAGGGCAATCTCAAGCTGCGCCTGAGCTACCAGTTTGAACCGGGGGCTGACGCTGACGGGGTGACGGTATACGTGCCGCTGCCGCTGCTCAATCAGGTCGAGGAAAAAGGTTTTGAATGGCAGATCCCGGGCGTGCGTCGTGAACTGGTGATTGCCCTGATCAAATCGCTGCCGAAACCGTTACGCCGTAACTTTGTTCCTGCGCCCAATTATGCGGATGCTTTTCTCGGTCGTGTGACGCCGCTGGCCATGCCACTGCTTGATGCCCTCGAGCGTGAATTCCGCCGGATGTCAGGCGTGACGCTGGATCGTGATGCCTGGCAGTGGGAACAGGTGCCCGATCATCTTAAAATGACCTTCCGTATCGTCGATGAAAATAATCGCAGGCTGGCAGAAGGCAAAGACCTTTCGGCGTTAAAACTGCAGCTGAAAGGTAAGGTACAGGAAACGCTGTCCCAGGTGGCAGATGACGGTCTGGAGCAGAGCGGGCTCCATCTCTGGAGCTTTGGCGATCTGCCCGATCACTTTGAGCAGAAGCGTGGCAGTTACAGCGTGAAAGCCTGGCCCGCTCTGGTGGATGAGAAGGACAGCGTGGCGATCCGCCTGTTCGACTCTCAGCATGAACAACAAAAGGCGATGTGGCGCGGGCAACGACGCCTGTTGCTGCTGAACATTCCCTCGCCGATTAAATACCTGCACGAAAAGTTACCGAATAAAGCCAAGCTGGGGCTCTATTTTAACCCCTACGGCAAAGTACTGGATCTGATTGATGACTGTATTGCCTGTGGCGTCGATAAACTGATCGCTGAGGCTGGTGGCCCTACCTGGCAGGAACAGGGCTACACACAGCTGCAGGATAAAGTGCGTGCGGAGCTCAATGATACGGTGGTGGAGATCGCCAAAAAGGTCGAGCAGATCCTGACGTCAGTCTTTGCTATCAATAAGCGTCTGAAAGGGCGCGTGGATATGACCATGGCGCTGGCGCTGTCGGATATCAAAGCGCAGATGAGCGGTCTGGTCTATCGCGGCTTTGTCACCGGCAACGGCTGGAAACGGCTGGGTGACACGCTGCGTTACCTGCAGGCGATTGAACGCAGGATGGAGAAGCTGGCAGTCGATCCGCACAGCGACAGGGCGCGGATGCTTAAAGTGGAGTCCGTGCAGCAGGCCTGGACGCAGTGGTTTAACAAGCTGCCGCCAGAGCGTAAGGATGATGAAGAGGTTCAGGACATCCGCTGGATGATTGAAGAGCTGCGTGTCAGCTTCTTCGCTCAGCAACTGGGGACGCCTTATCCCATCTCAGAAAAACGCATCCTGCAGGCGATGGAACAGGTGATACAGTAAATTTTGCCTGCCCGGAGGAACGGGGAGGCAACGTTGACTGATGTCTGTTGCGTCATCATTATCCGGCCCGGTCAGTCACAGGGGATTGTCCGGGCGGTATGGTGCCACCAGTGCGGCGGCAACCGCCTGCGTCTTTTACTGTGCCAGCGCTTCCAGACTGTCCCGGAACGCGGTCACCGCGATAGCGCGGTTGTCCGCCAGATAGCGGTCTTTGGCTGCGGGGGCCGAACTTTGCACCGCAATCAACTGCCACTCGCCATCCACTTTTAACAGCAGCGGGGAACCACTGTCGCCAGGCAGGGTATCGCACTGATGCGACAGGACGGTTTTTTGTGCCCAGCCGGTGATCAGGCAGTCGCTGTGAGAGTAGAGCGTATCAAGATGATCTTCCGGATAACCCGCTTGTGTCACCCGTCGCTCTGCAATTTTTAACGCGGCAGTGAGATCTTTTCGCGAACCGGAAAACAGCGGTACAGGCGTAATACCCGATGGCGGGTTACGCAGAATGATAAGACCGAAATCGTAGGGGGCCGCAGAAGCGGGGACGATCCAGCCATCACCGTCAGCTTTCAGTTTTTTCCCCAGAGCCGGGTCAACCCGGGCTTCAATGTCATGGATCTCGTAACGCCAACCCGCCTTTTCGCTGGAAATAAAGCGCAGCGCCACGGCTTTGTCCAGTTTGCCTGGCGGGGCCAGCAGGCAGTGTCCCGCCGTCAGAGCCAGGTGAGGGGCGATCAGCGTGGCACTGCACAGGTTACCGCTGGCGGTTTCCAGTTGACCAATCGCTTCCCAGGGGGCGGAGGCGGTATCACGGACCGGCAGGCGATCGTCCTGACCGAAGAACAACGTTTTCGTGTCGGCGGCGCTCCGCTCATCATCATCAGCGTGTGTGTAAAACGAAAAAGCCAGGCAACCCATCAATAACACAGCGGTCAGACGCATATTTTTCTCAGGCTGAAAAAGCGTGGATATCAGTATTTATCTTAGAGCGTAACTATAGACGGATAGTGCTGGAAAAGGGAGATTAATATGAAATATCAGCACACTACACGCCACCATTATAAGTAAAAACTGGCGGCAATCAGCCCACAGATAATCATAACAGTCAGAATGATTTCGAATAAATAGCGACGCACCATCATCCGAAACTCCTTAAAGAAACACCCGGTAAGACCGGGTGTTTAAGTTAATTCATGTGCGTGGGATGGCGGGCACCCCGTCCGTCTGTCTTACGCTTTAGGTGCGGTTTTCTTTACAGCTTTGTGGTGTTTTTTAGCAGCCTGCGCTTTCTGTGCAACAGGTTTTTTAGCGGCTTTGTGGTGCTTTTTAGCGGCCTGAGCTTTCTGTGCAGCTGGTTTGGTGGCCGCTTTGTGATGCTTTTTAGCGGCCTGAGCTTTCTGTGCTACCGGCTTGGTGGCCGCTTTGTGGTGCTTTTTAGCGGCCTGTGCATTCTGTGCGACAGGTTTTTTAGCGGCTTTGTGGTGCTTTTTAGCCGCCTGAGCTTTCTGGTCGGCTGCTTTTTTCGCTTTGTGATGTTTTTTAGCGGCCTGAGCTTTCTGGGCAGCAGCTTTTTTATGCGTTTTCACATGTTTGGTGTGTTTAACAGAGGCTTTCGCTGGAGCCGGAGCCGTTGTCGTGGTGGTAGCAGCAGACGGTGCAGCGGTAGCAGCAGGTGCAGCCGTTGTATCAGCAGCGAAAGCAACAGAAGACAGACCCATTGTAGCAGCGACAACCAGAGCAAATAATTTTTTCATTGCAAAACCCTCAAGGTGTTTAGTTCAGGTGTCAGCCCACTCTGGGGCCGGTGAAAAGACTATAAGGGAATCAGTGAGGGCTTTCCGTGAGTGATTGGTATCGGCGTGTAACCGATTGTACAAGCGAGCAGAGGAGGGTGTCTCCCCCTGTGCGGGCTGCACAGGGGGTGGGGTAAATTCCCGGTTATTTCAGGTAGCGGCTTTCCAGATGCTGGCGGAAATAGTGCGGATTCAGATCTTCTCCGGTGGCATTTTCCATCAGCTGACGGGTGCTGAAACGGCTGCCATGCTGCCAGATATTTTGCTGCAACCAGTGAAACACCGGCTGCAGATCGCCCTGGCGGATCTGCTCGTCCACCTGAGGAATAGCGCGCTTCAGGGCCTGGAACAGCTGTGCCGCATACATTGCCCCCAGCGTATACGTCGGGAAGTAGCCGAACGCACCATCAGTCCAGTGAATGTCCTGCATACAGCCGTCGCGATAATTACCCCGGGTGTCCAGACCCAGCAACGCCAGCATTTTCTCATCCCACAGCGCCGGAATATCGTCTACCTCTATCTCGCCGGCAATCAGAGCACGTTCAATTTCATAGCGCAGAATGATATGCGCCGGATAACTCACTTCATCCGCATCAACACGGATCAGTCCGGGTTTAACACGCTGATTCAGCGCAATGAAGTTGTCTTCCTTCAGCGCCGGGCTGTCGCCGAGCAACTGCTGTACCTGAGGGCGGATCAGGCTGAGAAATGCCGGACTGCGGCCCAGCTGTTTTTCAAAGAACAGGCTCTGCGACTCATGAATTGCCGTTGAGCGTGCCAGCGATACGGGCTGATCAGCCCACTGCTTCGGCAGATTTTGCTCATAGCGGGCATGACCGGTTTCATGAATCACCCCCATCATGGCGCTGATGAACTCGTCTTCTTTGTAGCGGGTGGTAATACGCACATCCTGCGGCACACCACCGCAGAAGGGATGGGCGCTGATATCCAGACGACCGGCATTAAAGTCAAAGCCCAGCTGCTGCATAATGGCCAGACCGAGCGCCTGCTGCGAGGCCAGCGGGAAGGGGCCGGCCGGGCGGTCAACTTTTTCGCCCGCCTGCTGATCCACGATCTTTTGCAGCAGGTCAGGCAGCCACTGCTTGAGGTCGCCAAAGGTTTTATCCAGCTTATCGCTGGTCATACCGGGCTCGAATACGTCCAGCAGGGCATCATAGCGGGAATGGCCACTGGCCTGAGCGCGGATCTCCGCTTCCTCGCGGCTGAGTTTGACCACCGCTTTCAGATTGGCGGCAAACCCCGTCCAGTCATTTGCCGGACGCTGTGTGCGCCAGGCATGTTCACAGCGCGATCCGGCAATGGATTTGGCTTCAACCAGTGACGCAGGCAGCAGGGAAGCCTGCTGCCAGGCACGTTGCATCTCAAACAGGTTAGCCTGTGCCACATCATCCAGATCTTCCTGCTGTGCCTGTTGCAGCCAGAGACCCACCTCTTTTGCCGTCAGGATCTCATGACGCAGCACGCTCAGTTCGGCCAGGGCTTCCCCGCGTGCCTGACTGCCGCCGGCAGGCATCATGGTCATCATATCCCATCCGGCAATAGCAGAAAGATGGCCAAAGCGGGAGAGGCGCTGGAAGGTACGTGTCAGGTTGGCATAGGCAGAAGACATAGAATTCCTTATTAACGGATTAAGAGTGGAGATCAGGGGTCACCGGCCAGCAGAAACGCACGCTGGCCCCCCCAAGCGGGCTGCTGTCGATGGTGACATAGCCGCCAAAGGCCTGGGCTATCGAGTGGACAATCGCCAGGCCCAGCCCACAGCCGCCCGTGGCACGATCGCGGCTGGGGTCGAGGCGAACAAAAGGCTCAAATACGCGCTGACGTTCATCCAGGGGAATACCCGGGCCGTCATCTTCCACCTGCAGACAGGCCATCTCGCCGTCAAACCACAGGCTGGCCCGCAGCCGCTGACTGGCGTAACGCAGGGCATTATTGACCAGATTATCCAGCACGCGCTCCATCAGGCGGGTGTCGGCCACGCCGATATTTTCGCGTTGCGGCGTTTCCAGGACAATATCAAATTCCGGATGAACGGAGCGGATATCCTCCAGCCGTTCGTCTAACCAGCGGGCGAGATCCAGCGTTTGTAAATTGAGATTAACCTGCGGCCGGTCAAGGCGGGCATAGGTCAGCAGTTCTTCGATCAGCGATTCCAGCTGGCCGATATCCCGGTTCAGCGCGGCAGATTCTGCCACGGTAAGATTATCACTCATCTCCAGGCGATAGCGCAGGCGTACCAGCGGAGTGCGCAGCTCATGGGCTATCCCGTCGATAAGCTGTTTCTTGCTGGCCACCAGCGTATTAATATTATCGGCCATCTGATTAAAGGCCACGCCAAGGCGCAGCAGGCTGGAAGCACTGTCAAAATGTATGCGCTCATCCAGATGCCCCTGGCCGAACCGCTGCGCGGCGTTTTCCAGTTTTAGCATGTCCTGCCAGTGCGGACGCATCCAGATAAACACCGGCAGGGCCAGCGAAATGCCGATAAAGGCCAGCAGGGCGATGTCGAGGATGCGCATTTCATGCAGATAAAACAGATAGGGGATGGGCCCCACTGCCAGAACGTAGTGGCTGCGGGGAATATGCTGCAGGAAGGTATATTCATCATCCAGCGCCACGATCTCGCCCGAGCGCAGACGATGCAGCGTTCCGGGATCAAGCTGATATTTACTCATCGGCTCAATGTGCAGCTTAAACGACAGATTGAGGTCGAGATTATCAATGGTTTTATTCCAGTCGCGCGGCGGAATTTCACGCAACTCGCTGCGCATCAGATACAGCGAGCTTTTCATTAAATCGTCCATCGACTGTCTGCCGGCACGTTCGGCGGTGAATTTATAAACCAGTCCGACCAGCATGGCCATCACCAGGAAGCAGACGAACAGCAGAAGGTAAAACTGAATAAACAGTTTTTTCATTGCGCATCCCAGGCGTGTGGCGCGAACAGGTAGCCTTTATTACGAATGGTTTTGATTCGGTAAGGCTCCGTGGCGCTGTCGAGCAGCTTTTTACGCAGACGGGAGATGGCCACGTCAATGCTGCGGTCCATCCCATCGTAGGTTACGCCGCGCAGGGTTTTCAGCAGCGCGTCGCGGTTGAGAATAGAGCCGGCGTGGGTGGCCAGCTCCCACAGCAGGTCGAAATCTGCCGTCGACAGGGCAACGATCTCCTCTGACAGCGTCACCTGACGGTTAATCGGATCGATACTCAGGGTACCGAAGCGCAGGGCTTTCTGCCCGGCAATACCCGGCGCAATCTCTTCATTTTGTCCGCTGACCCCTGCCTGACGCAGGTGCAAACGCAGACGCGCCAGCAGTACCGCCGGTGGCGTGGTCTTGAGAATATAGTCGTTTGCGCCCATTTCCAGCGACAGGATATGGTTCATGTCGCTGTCGAGCGAGGTGAGCAGCACAATCGGCCCTGTCCAGCTGTGGCGCGTGCGTAAATCCCGGCACAGCGTCATGCCGTCCTTACCGGGCAGCATGATGTCCAGCATCACCAGATCGGGGTTAGCCGCAGCGATGGTTTCTTCTGCGCGATCGCCACGATTTTCAACAATAACATCAATGTCATGCCGCCCCAGATAGGCAGCAATCAGTTCACCGACATCCTGATCGTCTTCAACAAATACAATTTTGTTCATTGGGCTGATTATCTGGCTAAAGAGAACGACAGCTTATCCTTTCCTGAGCATAACGACCATTAATCCGCGTTAAATAGTAGGGGGAATGTAGTACAATCCTGGCCGGATATGTCATTATATTCCCCGCCTGCGAAGGCGTACCCTTCAACCCGCTGCAAGGGGGGGCTTAAGTCGAATGGATAAGGAGAAGAGAGTGTCAGAAGAGAAGCTGGCTTCAGCACAGTACAGTGATCGCATCTGCCTCAACTACATCGAATTCCTGTCCGCGTCCTGTAAGAAACGCTGGAGCTTCGTCGACGCTATTTATGGGGTGATCCCCTTTTTTGGTATGATTACCCGCAAACCCTCCAGCGAACCCCAGGCGTCTGAAGCCCCGTTAAAAGATCTGGCGCTGCAAATTATTTCGACTCAGGTCAGCGATGAGATAAATATTGCCCGGTTGATTACCCTGGCGCATCAGCAGCAGATTGAAGCGTTTGATATCCAGCTGCCTTATCCCCTGTCAGAAACCCAGCTTATCGCGATCCGTCAGGAGTACGCCCGGCCGGTCGATCTTGAGCAGCGGGACGAACGACTGAGCGTCATGCTCCCGCTGCTGGCACACTGATCCTCAGCGGACCAGTATCCATACGGCGGGAAGCGCGGCCACCCCCAGCATGACCATCATTATTTTTTCCCTTTTCAGCAGGGCCGTTTCGCCGCGCCCTCCGCGCCGGGCAAAGACGAACAGCGCCATACCCGGCGTGTACAGCACTACCGACAGCAGCAGATGCACAGGCCCGGAAGCATACAGCAGCCACAGCCCATAGACGCTGGCCCCCACCGCAATCATCATGGCGCCCGGTTTATGTAAATGGCGCGCCACTTTAAACAGATAGGCCCCCACCAGCAGGTATGGCACGAGGATCATTTCAGAGGCGATCGTCAGCAACGTATTGTAATCAGAACCCGTCAGCCAGATCAGGATCAGACACACCTGCACGCAGCCGTTGGTCAGCCACAGCGAGGCCGCAGGGGCACCGCGTTCATTCTGACGGCTCAGTGCGCGAGGGAATGCCCCATGCAGCGCGGCCACCAGCGGGACTTCTGCCGCCATAATCGTCCAGCTGAGATAGGCGCCGCAGACGGAGAGAATCAGCCCACCGACAATGATCAGATTACCCCAGTGGCCAATCAGCGAGGTCATCAGACCGGCCATCGAGGGGTTACGCATTTCTGCAAGTTCGGCACGCGGGACAATACCGAGTGACAGCAGGGTGACCAGCAGGTAAATCACCAGCGCTGCGCTGACCGCGAGCAGCGTGGCACGGCCAACGTCACGGCGGTTTCTGGCGCGGGAGGAGACCACCACCGCTCCCTCAATCCCGATAAACACCCACAGGGTGATAAGCATGGTGTCTTTCACCTGTTGCCAGACGGGTTTACCCAGCGCCAGACCGGTGAAATCAAAGGAGAAGCGGTCGTAGTGGAAAGCGGCAATAGCCAGCAGGACGAACAACCCCAGCGGCAGCAGTTTGCCCAGCGTAGCGACCAGATTAATACTGGCTGCCGTCTGAACGCCGCGCAGCACCAGGCCGTGCACCAGCCACAGCAGCACCGAGGCCGCAAGAATAGCCTGCCAGGTATTGCCGTCACCAAAAATCACGTGACCCGGCGAATCGGTGAAAAAGCTCATGGCCGAAAAGACAATGACCAGGTAGGAGACGTTGGCGATCACCGCGCAAAGCCAGTATCCCCACGCTGAGCAAAAACCAATCAGCTCACCAAACCCCGCCTGAGCATAGGTGAAAATGCCCCCATCCAGTTCGGGCTTTAAGCGACTGAGTAGCAGCATGGCCAGTGCCAGCAGGACAATCCCGACACCGGTGATCGCCCAGCCAGTCAGCAGTGCGGCCGGGCTGGCGACCGCCGCCATATTTTGCGGCAGGCTGAATACCCCCGCACCAAGCATTGAGCTGAGTACCAGCGCCGTCAGCGCGGTGAGACCTAACTTTTTGTCCAAAAAAAACTCCGGTTACAGAATAAAATACCAGTTGTAACGACCATGTTGGATTTAACTCAGGATGTCAGGTCAAAAAAGGCAACGAAACGCCTTAAAGTGGCGGGGGATTTTACGGACAGCGGCGGCAGGATGCAATGACTTACTATGCAAATTCAGACGGGGATTATTCAGAATGACAGGGCAGCAATGCGCTGCCCTGAAATAAGACTTACTTGAAGAGATCGGCCGACACGGTCAGGTTGCCGCCGTTCTGGCTGGACCACTGACGGGTGACATGATAGTACTTGGCGCCTTTGGCAATCGCACGGCGGCCTACTTCTTCAGAAACCTCCGTCGGCGTGCTGAAGTGGCCGGTGAAGGTCACGCTATCATACGGCTGCATCTGCGCGGCCGTAATCGCATTCACTTCCTGCACGCTTTTGCCGTCAGGCGTCGTCACCGTATAACGTTTCCCGGTGGAACTCTGCGTCTCGTAGAAGCGTCCGACATTTTTGCTCGGTGACTCATTGGAGGCGACGCCCGGAATTTCGACGTTCTTCGCCGCCGCACCGCCCGCCGCCAGCGCCGCTTTACCGGCTTCAGAGTCGGCCGGGATCAGGTCAGGAGACTGGACCTGACGTTTAGGCGCATCTGACTTATAGATATAGGCGGTGATCATCTGATTGCCACCGCTGTTCGTGTCAATCTGACGCACGATAAAGAAGGAGGCCGCGCCTTTCTCTTTTGCTGCCCGGGTGATGGCGTCATTCACGTCAGGCTGGCTGCGGAAGAAGCCGCTCGCGCTGACGGTATCGTAAGGCTCAAGGGTGAAGGCTTCTGATTTGGTCAGCTCGCGCACGCCGTTGATAATGCGATCTTTGTTTTTTGGCGCAGCAGGGGCATCGGCACGATAGAGGTCAGCGGTCACATTCCAGTTGCCGCCATTGCCGTTAGTATCATTGATACCCTGAATGTAGTAGGAGGCGGCTCCCAGCGCATCAGCACGTTTCGATACGGCGTCACTGGCCTCATACAGGGCATTGAAACGTCCGTTAATGGTGATCCGATCAAACGGTTTCAGCGCAGCGGCTTTCTCCGGCGTCAGTTCCTGTGCCGCATGAGCGGAGAGCGCCGTGAGTGATAACAGGGCTGATGCCAGAATGGTGTTCTTCAGCTTCATAAAAATTAATCCTTCGCCTTACGCAAAAAATGAGTACGAAAACGTGCTGGACTCTTGATGTGTAACAGATTAGCGGATGATTATTACATGTAATAATGTTCGCTGTCTCAGCCATTTTGTGTGGAATGCGCGCCAGCCCCATTCCTGATTTCAGAATAAGTTAGAAATCTGGCTGAATCGTGTCGCTATTCTTTTATTTACCACTTAAGGTGGTAAATGCTAACACTTATAACGTTAACGCTTTGTTAATCAATGTTTTTTACTGTGAAAAATCTTAAATTGTTAATTTTTATCGTAGCACGTTATGCGCTCGAAACCGCTTGATTCAGGCTCAATATATCGCTTGCAGGGGTAAGAACTGAATTTTTATAGGTTAGTCGTCGAATGCCCCCTCTGCGGCTGGATCGAATCACGTATATTCAGTAGGTTATAAGCAGTTTGAAACAGGCTGTGTTTCGGCCATAAAGGCCGGAAACAGGAGAACACACCTTCGTACTCTCTGAAGAAAGGGAAGATTATGCTTATTGGTATCACCAAAGAGCGGTTACCTAACGAAGCCCGTGCGGCTGCCACACCGAAAACGGTAGAGCAGCTCATTGCCCTGGGCTTCAGCGTAGCTGTGGAAAGCGGCGCAGGTAAGCTGGCCAGTTTTGAAGATGCAGCGTTTGAGGCTGCCGGAGCCACCATCACCGACCCGGTGACGGTCTGGCAGTCCGACATTATTCTGAAGGTCAACGCGCCAACCGACGAAGAAATCGCGCTGACACGCGCCGGAAGCACCCTGGTCAGCTTTATCTGGCCGGCACAAAATCCCGAGCTGCTGGCTAAGCTGGCGGCGCGTAACGTCACCGTGATGTCCATGGATGCCGTGCCGCGTATCTCCCGTGCCCAGTCTCTGGATGCGCTGAGTTCCATGGCGAATATCGCCGGTTATCGTGCGATCGTTGAAGCGGCGCATGAGTTTGGCCGTTTCTTCACCGGGCAGATTACCGCCGCCGGTAAAGTGCCGCCGGCGAAAGTCATGGTGATTGGTGCGGGCGTGGCCGGTCTCGCCGCCATTGGTGCCGGACGCAGTCTGGGGGCCATCGTGCGAGCCTTTGATACCCGCCCAGAAGTCAAAGAACAGGTGCAGAGTATGGGTGCCGAATTCCTTGAGCTGGACTTTGAGGAAGAGGCAGGCAGCGGCGACGGTTATGCCAAGGTGATGTCAGAGGCCTTTATTAAGGCTGAGATGGCACTCTTTGCCGCCCAGGCGGAGGAGGTCGATATTATTGTCACCACCGCGCTGATCCCGGGGAAACCTGCGCCGACGCTGATTACGGCCGAGATGGTGGCATCCATGAAACCGGGGAGTGTGATCGTCGATCTGGCGGCACAAAACGGCGGTAACTGTGAGCTGACTGTCGCGGATACCATTACCAACAGCCCCAACGGCGTAAAAATCATTGGTTATACCGATCTGCCAAGCCGTCTGCCAACCCAGTCTTCACAGCTTTATGGCACCAACCTGGTCAACCTGATGAAGCTGCTGTGTAAAGAAAAAAACGGCGAGATCACCATCGACTTTGATGATGTGGTGATTCGTGGCGTGACGGTGATCCGCGATGGCGAAATCACCTGGCCTGCGCCGCCGATTCAGGTGTCTGCTGCGCCAAAGGCGGCCAAAGCGGCTGGGCCGGTGGAAAAACCGGCAGAGAAGCCTGTGTCGCCGCTACGCAAATATGGCCTGATCGTGCTGGCCATTGTGCTGTTTGGCTGGCTGGCTAATGTGGCTCCGCCTGAGTTCCTGTCGCACTTTACCGTGTTTGCGCTCTCCTGCGTCGTCGGTTACTACGTGGTGTGGAATGTCAGCCATGCGCTGCATACGCCGCTGATGTCGGTGACTAATGCTATCTCCGGCATTATCGTCGTCGGCGCAGTGTTGCAGATTGGCCATGGCGGCTGGGTCAGCTTCCTGTCCTTTGTGGCCGTGCTGATTGCCAGCATCAATATCTTCGGCGGCTTCACCGTCACCCAGCGTATGCTGAAAATGTTCCGTAAAAACTGAGAGGTAGTCCATGTCTGGCGGATTAGTGACTGCAGCCTATATCATTGCTGCGATCCTGTTTATTTGCAGCCTTGCCGGGTTGTCTAAGCATGAAACCTCGAAGCAGGGGAATATTTTTGGCATCAGTGGAATGGCGCTGGCGCTGGTCGTCACCATCTTTGGCCCGGAGACCGGCAACGTCGCCTGGATCCTGCTGGCTATGGTGATTGGCGGTGCTATCGGTATTCGTCTGGCGAAAAAAGTAGAAATGACCGAAATGCCCGAGCTGGTCGCGATGCTGCACAGCTTTGTCGGGCTGGCGGCGGTGCTGGTAGGCTTTAACAGCTATCTTGACCACGGCCCGGGACTGCTGCCGGTGATGGAAAATATTCACCTGACTGAAATCTTTATTGGCATCTTTATCGGGGCGGTGACCTTTACCGGTTCTATCGTGGCGTTTGGCAAGCTGTGCGGCAAAATTTCATCAAAACCGCTGGCGCTGCCGCATCGCCACAGGCTGAACCTGCTGGCTCTGGTGGTCTCATTCGCGTTGCTGATCATCTTTGTGCGTACCGACAGCGTGGGGACGCAGACATTTGCCCTGATCGTGATGACGCTGATCGCGCTGGCCTTTGGCTGGCATCTGGTGGCGTCCATCGGCGGTGCGGATATGCCGGTAGTGGTGTCTATGCTGAACTCTTACTCCGGTTGGGCAGCCGCGGCCGCGGGCTTTATGCTCAGCAATGATCTGCTGATTGTCACCGGGGCACTGGTCGGCTCCAGCGGTGCCATTCTCTCCTACATTATGTGTAAGGCGATGAACCGTTCGTTCTTCAGCGTCATTGCCGGAGGTTTTGGCACTGACAGCAGTTCGACCGGTGAAAGCGAGGAGATGGGGGATTATCGCGAAATCGACGCCGCAGGCACCGCAGAACTGCTGAAAAACTCCACTTCAGTGATTATCACGCCGGGCTATGGTATGGCGGTGGCGCAGGCGCAGTATCCGGTGGCTGAAATTACCGCCAGACTGCGTGAGCGCGGCATTAAGGTGCGTTTCGGTATCCACCCGGTGGCCGGGCGTCTGCCTGGCCATATGAACGTGCTGCTGGCGGAAGCCAAAGTACCGTATGACATCGTGCTGGAAATGGATGAGATCAACGACGATTTCAGCGATACCGATACGGTGCTGGTCATCGGCGCGAATGACACTGTCAACCCGGCGGCGCAGGAAGATCCCCGCAGCCCTATCGCCGGTATGCCGGTGCTGGAAGTGTGGAAAGCGCAGAATGTGGTGGTGTTTAAGCGTTCAATGAATACCGGCTATGCTGGCGTACAGAACCCACTGTTCTTTAAAGAGAATACGCAGATGCTGTTCGGTGATGCGAAAGCGACCGTAGAAGCGATTCTGAAGGCGTTATAATTGCGCTGACAGGGTGAAAAAACAGGGCGACCGGAAGAAAAGGTCGCCCATGACAAGGCTGATCGCCGACGGTGATCAGCCTTTCTTGTTTTCAGGCTCCTGCTCGCCGATAAACCAGTACCACAGTGGGATAGAGAGCAGCAGGGTGAAAACGGAACTGTAGATCATGATCATGAAGAACTCAGAGACATACAGTTCAACCGGCCACGTCGAGAAGGGCATGTTGTACTCTTCGATGGCTC
>Ga0308168_1000787_pt1 | contig 34064 bp, 35 predicted proteins | sample PhyCR2_FD_202133 | JGI IMG/M metagenome (GOLD analysis project Ga0308168, IMG submission 202133) | Phyllosphere microbial communities from UC Gill Tract Community Farm, Albany, California, United States - DLSLRC.R2 | ecosystem: Host-associated > Plants > Phyllosphere > Unclassified | place: USA...
CATTCGATTCTATAACGAAGAACGATATCAAGAACGACTAAACGGCTTGAGTCCGCTGGAATTCAGGGCTCAAGCCGTTTAAAAGATTTTTATTATTTCGCCTGTCTACTTGACGGGGAGCAGTTCATTCTGCAAAACGATTATAAGCCGAGCACGTGGAACTGATAACCACGTCCGACAACGAATCCGGCATCTTTATACAAATCAAGCGCCCGTGCGTTGTCTGTCTCAACATCAAGTTCAAGCTGTGTCCGACCAGTCCGGAACATCGCCTGGACCATCAGCTTCAGCATCTTCTTGCCATATCCGTTGCCTTGTGCTTCCGGACGGACGGCAAACGCATGAATGCTCGCCTGTGTGTCAGACGCAAGATAGGCGCGGATGACACCGACCGGTTGACCGTTTGCGACGCCGATGTACGTGACACGATCGTCTGACTCAATCGCCTGATAGATTGATTCTGCTTCATCCGCCGTGTTGCCGAATGACGAACCGAGTGTCTCGACGATGAACGGACGATCGTCTGCTGTCGCTTCCCGCAGTTCGAAATCCGGATCCGCTTTTAAGAACAATTGCGCTTTTTTCAGGACCATGTTGTATTCCGTCATCCGGTACTCGGCACCGAGCTGACCCAGGACGGCCTGGCCCGATTTACTTTCATCATCAATGACGAACGTAAACGCTTCGACCCCTTGCGGACGGGCCGCCTCTTTCGCCGCTTCGACGAGTTGCGTGAAGACACCCTGTTTCCGGTAATCCGGATCGACGAAGACATTGACTTCCCACTCTGTCGGTAAGTAGGCAAATGCCTGAAGGTAGCCGATTAATTTCGTATCGTCATAAATCGCGAAATCATTTTGTCCGACCCAATCTGCGGCGACTTTCAATTCAATGCCGTCGTGATCGTTGACACATTTCTCAAGTTGTAAGACTTCTGTTGTTTGTTTAACTTCTGTTACTGTCCATTCCATTTCACTTCACCTCAACCTTTACTATATCGGACCATCAAAAGAAGCACTAGCAAAAGCTGGTGCTCCTTGCAGTTTCCTCATTTTAATTTGAATGTCTTCATCATCGCCGGCACGTCGCGTGTGATCAGGTCGGCAATCTTTTGTTTCCCCGCTGCGCCTTTGACAGCTTCCGTCGGTTGCACATAATAGTATGTTTTATTGCCTTTTGTGCCGAGATAAGTTCCAAACCCGACCTGTTTCTCAAATTGTTTTTTCGTTAATTTTTTCGGTTCAAAGTTCAAGTTGACGAGCATTTGATCTTTGCCCTTTACTTTATAGTAGAGCGAAAACGTCCCGCTGCGTGTCACGGTACCGTATTTCGTCTTGACGGTTTTGTTTTTAACGACATCGACCTTATCCTGCTTGATCGCTGTCTGCAAGGCTGTCGTCGCCTTGACGGAATAGCCGAAGTCCTTGTTTTGAATCGTACCTGTTTTGTACGTCACATTACTTGCGCCGAAAGCTGTCACCGGAATTAGACATGCTCCGATTAATACCCCTGTCATTGCTACTCGTTTCATGCTAACTCCCCCTTAACTCTTCGATAGTAAAGGAATTCCCTTTTGTGAAATAGGTAAACTCTATTCTTGAAAAAGATTTGACGGAATTGTCTAAATTTCTTACGATAGAACTAACGAAACGAAATGGGGTTAAACTGATGGCTGAACAAGAACTATTAACGCAAGAACAGCTCGATAATCTGCTGAAAAATTCGTTTGCGATGCAGGTACCAATCCTCGAGAAGTTCATGAAAGATACACATGACCGCTATGCACTTGCAACGACATCGTTCAAACGCGACATGGATACGATGAAAGAATCAGAGTGGCACCAGTTCTTCGCCGGTAAATTGTTACCGCACTTCTTCCTCGAGCATCTTGGTTTCGGGGCGTCGTTCCGCTTTAACGGACACGACAAGGAAGTCGATCTTCCGGAAAACGTTGTCCCGGTTCGCAATGATGCCGATGATCAAATCGCAAAAGTCGTCCTCGGCGTTGAAAAAGCGATGAAGGATATGCACATCAAAAATCATAGTCTGGTGGCGAAATTCTATCAGGAGACACTCGAACTCGCTTGTCAGATGGGCAGCCGCGTCGGGATGAGCGATGAGTTCTATACGCTCGTCAAACCGAGTCTCGTTCAAGCCAACGATTCTGAATAACCAACAGGTCCCGCTCTTCACTCAGGTGAATGACAGGACCTTTTTTTCTTTTGCTTATTTGAACCGGATATAAAAGCAGGCACCACCAAGCATGCTGTCCCGGACACCGTACGCTAAGCCGTGACTGTCGAGAATCAACCGGCTGATCGCAAGACCGAGACCATGACCGGAGCCGCCGGTCTGTTTGACATACAAATCCCAGATCGTTGACCGGTCGTTTTCTGCGACACCTGTTCCAGCATCCTCTACCGTCAACTCGGTTGCTGTCAGCCGGACTAACACCTCGCTTCCGACCGGAGCCGCGACCCGGGCGTTCATCAGGAAGTTGACGAGTACCCGTTCGAACATCCGGCGATCAAGTGCAAGCCGAACCGGTACGGTCTCGACCGTCAAACGAAGACCGTCTTTTTGGAACGTCGATTGTAACCGTTCCGCTGTTTCTTCGACTAATTGCTCGAGTGCCACTTCTATCCGGTCCAGCAGCATCATGCCGCCGGCTAGTTTCGAATAGACCAACGTCTCATCAATCAGCAGACCGAGCCGATCCGTTTCTTCGATGATGCTGGTTGTGACGTCCGGCAGTTCGTCGACCGGAATGACACCGGCCGCCAAAGCTTCCGTCTCATTACGGATAATGGCGAGCGGCGTCCGCAAATCGTGGGTGATTCCGGCAATAAACGATTTCTGCAATACTTCTTTTTGGACAAGCTGTTCCTGCATCTCATCAACGGCATGAATCAGATCCCCGACCTCATCGTTCGGTCGGTCCGGTAAGAGGACATCTTTTCGTCCGTCGCCAATCTGTTTGGCGACTATCCGAAGCTCCATGATCGGCCGAATGAATTGCCGGCCCATGTAATAAGCCAGTCCGGTTGCCAGCAGTAAGGCGGCAAGTAACGCTACACCAATCGCCAGATAGACACCGTCCAACGCACTGCTTGCGAGCGGGGCTTCACGGATTGTCGTGATGACCGTATCTCCGCTCGTCAACTGATACGTCAATAGCCGGTTCCCCTGGACTTCGATACTGTCTTGTTGTTGCAGATCGTTCAGAATCGGCAGTTCGACGACTTGCCGGCCCCGCCCTCCGATTTGTTCCGTCACGCCGTCACGCGTGATAAATCCTTGGATTTCCCGAGGAACCGGACGCCCTTCCGCCAGTGCCTCCTTGATGATGTTCGCTTCCCGCGTCAGTTGACTGTAACGTTCATCTTCCGCAAAGCGGTTGACGAGAAACGCCGTCAGACTAAAGCTGAGTACACCCATAATCAATAACGGCGCAAGGACCGCCAGCAAAAACTTTCGCATCAACCTGCTCATTCGATCGCCTCCAACCGGTAGCCGACTCGGTGGACCGTCTTCAGCTGTTGTTTAATCGTCGGCATCTTATCCCGTAACTGTTTGACGTGCGTATCGACCGTCCGCGTATCGCCCCCGAATGTATATCCCCAAACTTCATCGAGAATTTGATCACGCGTCAGTGCTTCGCCCATGTGCTCAAAGAAGTAGACCAACAGTTCGAATTCCATTTTCGCGAGACTGACAGTGTCCGGTCCACTTTGGACACGGCGCGCCTTTTCATTAATCGTCACGTCACCTAACTTTCGTCCGACCGGTGAGCGTTGCTTCAACGCCCGCTCGAGCCGGATAATCAGTTCCTTCAGGACAACGGGTTTGACGAGATAGTCATCCGCTCCCAGTTCGAGTCCAAACACCCGGTCGTCCGCTTCCCCGCGCGACGTCAGCATGAAGACGACCGGTGGCGACGCCAGTGCTTTCATCCCTGGAACAAGCGACCAACCGTCCCCGTCCGGCAGCCGGACGTCGACAAGGGCAGCGTCAAACGATGCATGCGCGAGTTTTGTTTTCGCCTCCGCCAGTGACGCCGCGAGCGTGACTGTATAGCCGTGATGGCGCAGGAAACGTTCCGTCACCTGTGCCAGCTTCAGTTCATCTTCAATCACTAAAATGTTCATCTGCATCCCTCCACTTGTAGTGTACCGTCTTTTTTAACCGGTTGACGTTTCTTTGCGATTTCCTTGCAACTTCCTCACAACTTCGCAAGCTGGTCCCGCTAACATAAAGGGTGAAAGGAGTGATCACCCATGCAATTCAAAAAACAATGGATCACCGCACTGACAATCAGCGCCTTAACCGTAGGAGGAGCTTCTGCTTATGCTGCAACCAATGACGACAGCTCAACAGAAACGAAATCGGAACGTCCACATTTTGAAGGGATGAAGCGACTCGACTTTACATTACTGCTGAAGAAACTCAACCTGACAGAAAAACAGGTCGATGCTGCCCGTGAAAAAGGTTTATCGATCGCCGACCTGGCCAAACAAAAAGGAATTTCGTTCAGTGACTATAAAAAGGCGGAACTCGCCGCTGCAAAAGAACAGCTTGCTTCCCTCGTCAAATCCAGTGACTTAACGAAATCGCAGGCAGCGGATATGTTAAAACATCATACGGAACGCTTTAGCGGAGTTTCGAGTTATGCCGATTTAAAAGAACAGATGCCAAAAGGACATCACGGTGACAAAGGTGGCTTCTTCAACGAATCATTGATTGCCGACGTCTTGAAAGCACTTGGTCTCAGCCAAGATAAATTTGATGCCGCCAATCAATCGCTCGCCGCTTATGCGAAAACCCAGTCCATCAAGTTCGCGGATTACAAGAAAGCATTGCTTGCAGCGCAGACGACACAGCTCGATCAATTCGTCAAAGACGGGAAGGTGACGAAAAAACAAGCGACCGAGATCAAAGCCCGTCTGACGGAAGAGTTTTCCGATGCCAACAGCTATGATGACTTACCGGACCGCGGTCAACATGGACCAGGCGAACACGGTGGACCGGGTCATGATGTCTTCGGTGATACGACATCTGCTATCCTGAAGCGATTGAATCTCGATGCGGCGAAATTCAAAGCGGCAAACCAACCATTACCGGAATTCGCGGAAGCGAACAACATCTCCTTTGCTAATTTCGAGAAGGCTGTCCTTGCCGAACAAACGAAAGCGATCGATGCGAAAGTTAAAAGCGGTGCCATCACGAAAAAACAAGCGGCCGCTATCAAAGAACGGATGCAGGAACGGGCGGATGAAGTCTCAAGTTACGATGACTTACAACAAGGACCGCGCGGTGGACACGGACCGGGACGTCATAACGGTCCCGATATGAACGGTTCCGACCGTCCGGATCAAGCTGATCCAAATGCCAGTGACACTTCGGTTGACCTTGCCATCTGATGTGTAAATCACGGACAAACTTCGACATATGCCATTCAACAGGCATCGGCGGGGTTTGTCTTTTGGTCTTTTGGTCTTTTGGTCTTTTGGTCTTTTGGTCTTTTGGTCTTTTGGTCTTTTGGTCTTTTGGTCTTTTACGTTCTTACATTCTCATTCTGAATGAATGATTTGTCGGAGTCTGCTTTCGAAGCTCGACTTCTACGGGAAAAGGAAGCTCTGCTTCCGACAGGAACAAGGAAGACCCGGTCGACGGTCACGACGACCGCGGCTTCCGTTCCGCCCGAGAAAATCGAGCGAAAGAAAGCAGACTTCCCGTCCCACCCCCTTCTTTTCCATTCCACTTCCTCCCATTCTCCAAAAAATGATTCGCTTTTTTTGAAAAAAAAGTCTATTCTTCGAACTTTGATTGCAATTGATCTTCGTTTACTCCGATACTAAGAGTGAGAGAAAAAATTCGAGTGAGGAGATTTGTCTATGACTTTTTTCGACGCGATGCAACGGCTGAGCCGTTCATCTACATCCCCTCTGCTGATTGGCGGGTTAGAACTGTCACGACCAGAACGTGTGGAACCTTTTTTTCAGCAAAGTACAGATGCTGTCTTTTTCTTTAATCATCTTGGTGAAATCATCTATTTCAACGAACAACTTCCACGGATGCTCGGTTATTCGAAGGAAACTTTATATAATCATTTCGCCGTCTTTAATCCACCGGAACAGCATGCGTCCGTCACGGCGTTTTTCGAGCGGGCCCTGGCCGGTGAGACGGTCCACTATACGGCACAAGGTCTGCATGCCGATCAACACCGGCTGACGCTCAAAATCACGAACATGCCGATTGAACAGGATGGTCATGTCGTCGGGGTGTACGGGATCGCACGTGACATCACCCGCGAAAAACAGTTGGAGGATGATGTCGTCCACATCCGGTCGCAACTGGAACTGACGGAACAGATTCCGGAACTGGTCGTCTTTCATTACGATCCAGCGAACCGGACGATCGAGTATTCACCTTCTTTAATCAAGTACTTAGGCATCGAGTCCAATCCGGTGCAACCCTTTTCGAATGAACAGTTACATCAACGTATCCATCCGCGTGATTTTGATCCGCTCCGCTTTCAGATGATCCGCCTGCTTGATGGAGAAATCGATACGTTCGAACAGGAAGTATCCGTCCTGAATGCCGACTACGAATATCAACTGTTACGCCTGAAGGCATTACGACGCGATGGTCCGACTGGATTGATTTCTCTGATTCTTTATGATTTGTCAGAAGTCAGCGAAGCGCGCCGTGAACTGGCACGCGAACGGGAACAGACGCGCGAAATCTATGAAGCACTCGAAGCCGCCATCTCGCAAATCGACTTGTCGAGCGGACGTCTGTTGTTTCACTCCAAAGGATTTTTCCAGATTTTCGAGGAGCTGCCACACGATCTGATCCTCAGTCAGGACTGGCTGTTCGAACGACTCGATCCGCGTGACGTACCGGCGATGAAACAGTTCATCCGCCGGCTGACGTCCGGAAAGCCGAGTACGATCCAGTACCGGTTGTTGTTTCCGGACGGCCGGACGAAATGGATTGAGGATCAACAGATTCCCGTCTTCCAACTGGACGGTTCGATTGCCTATACGAACAGCATCATGCACGACATCACACTTCAAAAAGAGTATGAGGAACGCTTGCAACAGCTGGCGATGTACGATTCGATCACCGGTCTCCCGAACCGGCTGTCGTTGACGGATACGATCCGGGACTGGATGCAGGCAAACACGGCATTTTCGATTTTATCGATTTCGTTTAACCGGATTTCGGATATTAACAATGCGTTTGGTCATGCTTCCGGTGACCAGTGGATTCAGGCGACGAGCGCCCTCCTCAATCGTTCGAAACCGGACGAAGTCTTTTTCGGACACCTTGGCGGTGACGAATACGCGATGCTCGTTCCGTCGAGCCTCAAGGACGATATCACGTCCTATGCGGAAACGTTGTTGTCTTTATCCGTCGAACCGATTTTGATTGATCCTTATGCCTTGTTCACCCGTGTTTCGATCGGCATCAGTCATTTTCCGGACGACAGCAACGATCCGATTGAATTGATGAAACATTCGTATACGGCGCTTCGACGGTCACGGCGGGAAAACCAGAGTGCCGTCCATCATTATGCGTCCAATCTCGATATCGATTATTACCGCCGCTATCGGCTCGAACAGGATTTACATTATGCGATTGAACGGAAGCAACTGTTTCTCGAGTATCAACCGAAAGTCGACAGTTGGACCGGTAAAATTATTGGTCTCGAAGCGTTAATCCGCTGGCAACACCCGGAATGGGGACGGATTCCTCCCAATGATTTCATCCCGCTTGCCGAGGAAAGTGCCCTGCATATCGCAATCGGCGACTGGGTCGTCGAGACGGCATGCCAGGCGATGCTTGACTGGTCCAGTGCCGGTGCCGATCTTGTCCCGGTATCCGTCAACGTCTCGCCGAAACGGTTTTTGATTCCCGGGTTCGAACACCAGATTGAACAGATACTGGCTGCGTATCAATTGCCGGCCGGGCTGCTGGAACTGGAAATCACCGAAGCGGCATTGATCATGGATGATCCGAACATCAGCCGGACGCTGGAACATGTCAGCCGGCTCGGCGTCCGGATTGCGCTCGATGATTTCGGAAAAGGCTATTCATCAATGGTCTACCTGCAACGGTACCCGATTGACGTCGTCAAAATTGATCGCCAGTTTGCAACGCATATCGCGGAAGACACGAAAGCACAAGCGATCGTCAAAAGTATTCTCTATATGGCGAAGGAGTTTAATCTGGCTGTCATCGCCGAAGGCATCGAGACGATTCAACAGCTCGAGACGTTCCGGGCTCTTGAATGTCTGAACATCCAAGGGTATTTATTCAGCCGACCGGTGTCCGCGGCCGTCATGGAAAGTTTTCTGATCCGGGAAGTGCTCTATCCGATTGAAGCCTGTTCGCTTGCGTCGGATAACGTCCCGAGCTTTACGGTCCAAGGCAAGATCAAGATGCTGCAGCATCAAAATCAGACATTCGACTTTAGTTTTTCCGAGATTCAAGCCCACCGGACGAGTACACGTCATCTCTACTTTACGACTGATACGCCCTTGCCTCTGCAAACCGCGACGTTTGAAGTCCGGTTGTCGGAAGGGTTGCAGCTGGTCTCCTGTACTCTGACTGTCACTGCTTTTGAGAACGGACAATATGTCGGACGTTATACGACACCGCAGGAAGCGGAACTGGTCTTACGATTTTTCCAAACCTTACGCTACAACGGGTGAAATAAGCACTAAGGTCGTTCTCGCGTGCCTTAGTGCTTTTTTGTTATAGTAATGAAAAGTGTATGTAGAAGGAGGGGTTCGATGCCCGCAGCTGAACAGGCCAAACGACACCGCCGTTCAACGAAATGGCAACTGGTCCGTCGTTTGTTGTTGCTTACGATCGGTGCCGTGATTTTCGCCATCGGACTCAAAGGATTCCTTGTCCCGAACAGTATCATCGATGGAGGGATTGTCGGCATTTCCATCATCGGATCGAAACTGACCGATTCGACACTCGCGTTGTGGTTATTCTTTCTCAACATCCCGTTCATCTTCTTCGGTTATAAACAAATCGGGAAGACGTTTGCCTTATCAACGCTTTACGCCATTTCCGTCATGGCAATTGCGACGAAGTTACTGGAAGACATCGGTCCGATGACACGGATCGATCTCCTCGCAACCGTCTTCGGCGGGTTGATTCTTGGAATCGGGGTCGGGATCGTCATCCGGGCCAGTGGTTCACTCGACGGGACCGAAATTTTAGCAGTCTCGTTCAGCCGCTCGACCCCATTTTCCGTCGGCGAAATCGTCATGTTCTTCAACGTCTTTATTTTAGGAGCTGCCGGTTTCGTCTTCGGTTGGGACCGGGCCATGTATTCCTTGATTACCTACTTCATCGCCTTCAAGACGATTGATGTCGTCATCGACGGGCTCGATCAGTCGAAGAGTGTCTGGATTATTTCTGAAAACCATGAAGAGATCGGTCTTGCCATCATGGACCGGCTCGGCCGGACGATGACGTACCTGAACGGGGAAGGCGCTTTTTCCGGCGATGACAAAAAAATCATCTTTTGTGTCATCAGCCGGTTGGAGGAAACAAAGCTGAAGGAAATCGTCCGCGATTTTGACGAAGAAGCCTTTATCGCGATCGGCAACATCCATGATGTCCATGGCGGTCGTTTCAAGAAAAAAGATATTCATTAACGTATCCTACTGCAGAGAGGAAGAATCGCCGTGTCGTTTTTGAAAAAACATCGCAAGAAATTGATTGCCGGACTGATTATCCTCATCGTCTTAGTGTTGATTGCCATCGTCGGTATTTCTGCTTATGTCGGTTCTTCCTTAACGGAGCCGCCCCGGGAACCGTTGACGACCAATCCGAAAAAGGCGGAGGATCTGGCGTACGAAAATGTCTCGTTCCGCTCTTATAAAGACCGGACCCGTTTATCCGGCTGGTGGATTCCGAGTGAAGACGCCAAGTTGACAATCGTCTTTGCCCACGGGTACGGAAAAAACCGGGAACAAAACGATGTCCCGGTGTTGCCGCTGTTCAAAAAGTTCCATCAAGCCGGCTATAACGTCCTAACGTTTGATTTCCGCGGCTCCGGTCAGTCGGAAGGCAAACGCGTCACGGTCGGAGCGAAGGAACAGGATGATTTATTGACCGCTGTCCGCTACGCGAAGTCCCGGGCCTCGGAACCGGTCGTCCTCTACGGCATCTCGATGGGCGCGGCAACGTCTCTCGTCACGGCACCGAAAGCCGAAGTCGCGGGTGTCATCGCGGACAGTCCGTTCAGTGATCTCAAGAATTATCTTGCGACGAATCTGCCGGTCTGGAGCGGTCTGCCGAACTTCCCGTTCACGCCGGTCATCCTCCAGGTGACACCGCCTTTGACGGGACTGAACCCGGAACGCGTCCAACCGCTCGAAGCCATCCGCCGGATTGATTATCCGATCTTGATGATTCACGGCAAGGACGATGATGCGATTCCGGTCACGGAAAGTATGCGGCTGCAAAAAGCGGCACCGCGGTCTGAATTGTATGTGACGGAAAACGGCGGGCACGTCCAGTCGTACAAACATGACCGGAAAGCCTATGAAGAAAAAATCCTGTCGTATCTCGAAGATATCCGCTAAAAAAAGGAGGCACTGTTCCGAGGAACAATGTCTCCTTTTGTCTATCCATTATCGTTTTAGAACAGCACTCCCGACAATTTTCAGGACTTCCGGCCGGCTGAGTTTTTCTTTTCCCCGTGCGAGCGCATCCAGTGTTCCGTGGGCGAGTGCAAGCGGAATCTTGCAGAACTCATAGATCGTCGTCTCTCTTGGAATCGAGGCGAGATATGCATCGGCTTCCGCCAGATTCTCCCGGGCATACTCGAACATCGTCTCCGTCGTCCAACCCGGTGGGAAATAGCCGACACCGCGTTCGGCGTCCTCCTGTTGATTGCGCAGGATGTTGACGGCCTGCAGTCCCCGTCCGAATCCGATCGCCTGTTGCTTGTCCGTCACGATACCGGCTTTCCAGTACCAGATGTCGGATAACATGACACCGACCAGTCCCGCAACGTAATACGTGTACTCGTCAAGATCTGCTGCCGTTTTGACCGTCCAGTCCCGCTCGGCCCAAGTGGCCATGCCTTCTGCCATCTCGGCTGTCGATTCCAGGACTTTCGCCCGAATACCGACCGGACAATACGCAATCCATTCTGACAGGCGCAGCGTCACTTCCGGCAACTGATTCGCGTAAGGGGCGATCATCGTCCGGTATGTCTGCTCGTCGAATGTTCCCCGCATCATTAACGCCGTTTCGCGCAATAATGTCGTCTTGACCCCGGTCGGCAATTCCTCGTGGTCCTCGATTTCATCGATCGCCCGCATACATAAGTAAGCCGCACCAACGGCTTCCTGTAGTTCCTGTGACAGACGGCTGATCGGTATATAAAAGGTCCGGCTCGTCGCTTTTAATACACGATTCGCATCTTTCTTCAGCTGCTTCGTCTCATTCATCCATTACACTCCCTCTTTAGTCAAAAAGGTTTCTTTTCTCTACATTACTATACACGATTCAAAAGAAATGAGCATTTTTTTGTTGAACGAAAAAACAGGACCGACATTGAAGTCCGTCCCGTCCTGGTCATGTATCTGTCCGTTGTTTTAATAATTGGCTCATCAGACCGGTACTTTGCGAAGCTTCCGCGTTTTCATCCTGAATCGCGAGATAGATTTCTTTGCGGTGGATATCGATTTGCCGGGGCGCGTTGATGCCTAGTTTGACCTGATCCCCTTCGATTGCGAGAATCGTCAACTCAATATCATCCCCGATTTGAATCGCTTCTCCCGTTTTTCGTTTTAAGACGAGCATCAGCGGCCACCTACTTCGGTCAAACTGCCGATCATCCGACGATTCGCATACGTTTCATCGAGAATGATCTGTTTCGCTTGACGGCGTTTCGTCTCCATGACGAATGGTGCCCGTAAGTTCGTCGTCGATTCCTGGAACGGTTCACGTAACGTGACCGTCGTATAGACAGCGACTTGTGCCGTTTCCTGAATCCCAAGTTGTTCCTTCGCCGATTCCGGTAATTCAAACACGTAATCCGGATCAATCCAAAATGGATTCGTCACGACAAACGCACACTCCGGCTGGTCAATCGATTGGAATGACCAAAAAGGAATCCCTTCTCCGAACGGTAAGAGGATAAAGCGTCGTGCTTCCGGAAAACCCGGTACTTCCGAGGCGAAGGTGATGATTTCACTTTCGTCGACTTGAACCGGACCAAAAAAATCAGTCATGATTTGCATATGATTATCCTTCCCCATCGAACATGCCGCCGACCGGCCACATATCCAGTTGATTTTGTTCCCGCAGATAAATTTCGACCGTACCTTCCGTCACATTCAACTCCGGTCGATTGACCTGAACCTCGATTCGCGGTCGTTCTGCTGTGTAATTGAGTTGCACTTCCGCCGGTGTATAATTGATTTTGACGCGTTCGAGACTGCGTGGCGAAAAGCCGAGTGTCGTCACTTCAGCAGGCGGTGTGTCCCGCGATTTTGCGACGCGGGAGACCGCATTTCCCCCTTGCTCGATTCGCATCAATTGATCGCCTTCAGACGCTGCCCGGCCAACTGCCTGTTGCCCCATCTGACGACCATATTCTGCATAACGCTGGACTGACTCAAAAGCTGGAAGTCGTCCCGTTTCAATCATCGCTTGGGTCGAATCAATTTCGAGTCGTGCTGCGACGGTTTCAATCGACAGATTCCCTTTTGGCTGTTCAATCGATAATGTCGCCGGTGCCTGATGTTGCTCAAGTGTCGCACGGGTGGTGTTGATTCCAATCTTCGCTGACGTTTGACGCATCTCAAGATGTGGCAGATTCACCGTCCGTCATCTCCTTCTTAACGTAAGAAATCAAGCAAGGTTGGCTGAATGATCCGCGCCCCCGCGCTGAGTGCCGCACGATGTAACGTTTCATACGACTTCAGTTCCATGATGACTTTTTCGGCTTCGATGTCTTCGTTATCCGACATGACCGATTTTGCGATAATTTCTTGATCTTCCAGACGAGATGCGTTCAGTTCAAGTCGGTTGACCCGCGCCCCAAGGTCAGCACGCGTTTCGACCGTCTGATTGAGCATACTATCAAGATCTTTTAACATCCCTGATAATTCGGCTCCATTATTTGAACTATCAACGGCACCTGCGTCTGAAACCCCACCAAGAGCATCGTATAATTTTTTGAGCGTCGTGAACGTCTCCGGACTAAATACATTTGTCGGTGAAACGTTGACTTGAACTTCAATTCCGGAAGAGATTTCATAACGGATGACTTCTTCTTCTTTTAGAGTTGGATCACCGTCTGTAAATACGGTATTAACCGCCTTACCCGGTGTCGTTAAATATTCTTTCAAACCTTCCATCGAAATGAAGGGTTGATCCGTCTTTGTTCCATTAAAAATGGCTTTTTCATTATATTTCGTGTTCGCCAGTGTCCCGATATGTTCAATCAGCTGACCAACTTCGCTCTGAATTGCTTTCCGTTGCGTAGCATCATACGTATCCGTCGCAGCTTGTGTCGTCAATTCGCGGACCCGACTCATGGCGGATGTCACTTCGTTGAGTGCCGAGTCCGTCAAGTCCATCCAACCTGTCGCTTCATTGACATTTTTTTTGAACTGTTCGACTTCACGCACTTCTGTCCGGTAACGAATCCCTTGCATTGCGACGACCGGATCTTCAGATGGTCGCTGAATCTTTTTTCCACTGATTAATTGTTCCTGCATCGCACTCAGTTTTTGATAACTGGCGGAAAGATGTCCGATATTTGTTTTCGTCAGCATCGTTTGTGTTACGCGCATTTAGTCATCACCGTCCTACGATTCCCATACCATTGATGATTTTATCAAGCATCTCATCAACCGTAGTAATATTACGCGCTGCCGCGTTGTATGCATGTTGGTACTGAATCATCATCGTCATCTCTTCATCGATTGAAACAGCCGAAACCGACATACGGCGCTGTTCCGCACTTTCCATCAAAACGGCAGAACTCTGACCGAGCCGAGCGACCTGATCCGTCGCGACTGCCATATCTCCAATGACATTTTGATAAAACGAACCGATTGTCGTCGTCGTATCGGATCGTTCAAAACGAATGTTTGCCGTTTTCATGTTGGCCAGTTTCAAGGCACCGGCACTATCACCGATGTTTCCGTCTGTCGAGGTAGCAATGTTATCCAGGCTCTTTTTAATGTCTGCTCCAAGCGTAATCGACTTTGCTGTGATTACTCCTCCGTTGGAAGAAACAAAAAATTCACTTGTACCCGCTGTTTTGTCTTTTTTTACATTCGTCGCATGCGCTTCGTTGAATGCTGTCGCAAACGTTGCTGCCATCTCATCCAGGTGTCCCTGCATATTGACATACTCACCCGTTGCTTGACCATCCTCAACGTGTCCGTACATCTCAATCAGACCAATTAATCGACCTGATGAAAAACCACCGGCTGCGTCAAATGAGATCGTTTGTGAATCTGTTTTGAATCCTGTATAGAGACCATTGTCATCTGTTGTAAAGGTCAACGTTCCTGCTTTTGGTAAATCTGAATCCACTGCAAGCAACTTATCACCATTCGGTAATTTGATTCGAACATCAATCCGACCTTCTGCCGTTTTAACCGTATTCCCAAGTGTTCCTTGCTGAATCGCATCACCGTCGACTGATACTTTTTCAAAATCAACGTACTCTGCGAGTTCATCGAAATAACGGTCTCGTTCATCATAAAGTGCATTTGGTAACACACCAAGCGGTTCGACTGTATGGATTTCAGCATTGATATTATGAATCTTTTTGAACAGATCATTTACTTTTTTAGTCGAGACCTCAATTTCACTTTTCAGGTCACCTTGTACTTGATTAAGTGCCTTCGCCATGTAATTAAACGTTTGTGTCAATGTCTCCGCTTTTTGACGGACGACACTCCGGGCACCTGAATCCTGGGGATTCGTTGATAAGGTCTGAAGGGATTCCCAAAACCCGTCAAATGCTTTAGACAAGCCGGTATCGGACGGCTCATTGATGACATCTTCCATACGACCGAATGCTGCTTCTTTTGTACCATAGTAAGATGTCTTCGTCGCCTCGTCTCGATATTGTTTATCGAGCATAACGTCACGGACACGTTCGAGGAGTTCACCTTTTACACCCGTACCGATTTGTCCCATTTTACCTGTACCGATTGCCATCGACAATTGCTCTGTCGTCGCCATGACAAGACGTTGCCGTGAAAAGCCGGCCGTTCCTGCATTGGCGATATTGTTTCCGGTCGACTGGAGCGCCCACTGATTCGTCGTCAGTGCACGACGACCGGTTTCAAGCCCCATGAATGTTGAACCCATGTATTTGCCTCCTTAAGCATTTCGATTGAAATGTGCGCGATCAAGCGCGGACTGACCATATGTAAAATCATCTGCTTCTGGTATCAGTAATTCCAGATGCCAGTTTAAGTAGTGTAACGATTGAGTGAGTAAGTCAGCGTTTAACTCGTTCAATACCTTCAACTGACCAATCGTTTGAAGCAACCGACGCATGGAATCGACATCCTCCGGGTGCGCTTGCAGCCACTCCGTCATCGTCATCGTCCCCATCTGCGCGAGACGCTGCTGCTCCAACTGTTCGATTCGTTTTAAATGAATCGGTTCTTCCTTGACGAGCTGCGAAAGACGCGGCATATCATTTTGAATCAAGACCTGTTTTTTTTCTTCCGCCAGTTCCAGTAGTGCGGCATGTTCCGCCGTCAGCTGATCGATGAGTTCCATCCGTCCTGTCCTCCTCCGTCTATGTTCGTTCATATAAAAAGCGACCCGCGCATCCGTGCCCCGAGTCGCCTCTATTGTTTAAGTTAGTCTTCTTACAAGTTCAAGAAACGTTCCGCGATTTTCTTCGCATCCGGTTTATAGGTTCCATCCTGAATGGCTTGTCGAAGGGATTCGATTTTTTCGGTCCGTGAAGGCGTCGTTTCGTTAAAGCGCAACCGCGCTTCGCTTGAAATCGTCACTTCATCCGGCCGATTCGTGCGTGTTGGTTCTGTTCCTTCTACTTTTTGATTTTTTTCGTACGTCTTAGGCATGTTAACCCACTTCGTAGAATCAATTCGCATGTGAACACCTGCTTTCTAGACTACAAGATTCTTAATTCAAGTTCGATACGTTCGCGGTTTCGAAGGGGCAGAAGAATCAAGCATCGCTTGAGCGAGTTCACGTCGCAATTTTTCGCGACATTCGGCACAAATCGTGCCATCACGGGAGGGCTTCCCGCAACTCTCACACATGATCTCCATCTGAGAAATTTCAGAGATCAACAATCGCCCTTCTTTAATGTAACGGAAGACCGTTTCTCTCTTTACTCCGATAGCCATCTCAACATCTTTAGGTGAGGTTCGGACTTTTCGCCGTTCTCGCAGGAACTCACGCACCTTCTCAAAATCAGTATGATCTTTTCTGATACAATCGACACACAGATCAGAAGATTGACGAACAAATAACTTCCCGCAAGTTTTGCAGTTTAATACATCCATTTCCTTCACCTCATATTGAATATCGGCAGGAATGAAGATTTTTTAAACACTTCGAAATAAAGTTACCGCAGAAATTTCTTTGGCGCCGGCTTCATAAAGCCGTGAAGCCGCTTGGTGCAAGGTGATTCCGGTCGTATAGACGTCATCGACCAGCAAAATCGTTTTTCCGGTCACCGGCTGAATGACGTGATACGGATTGTCCCGTTCCAGTCGTTCGTGCCTCGTCTGATGACTGAATGCGGCTCCGTCCGTCCGTTCCAGCACAAGCCGGACCCGTCCCCGCATCATCCGGGCGATCAGTTCCGCCTGATTGAAGCGGCGTTCGCCCAACCGCTCCGGACTGAGCGGAATCGGGACAATCCAGTCCTGTTTGACTTTTACCTTCTTGAGCTCTGTTTTAAACACATCGAGCAAAGCCGTGTCCCCGAGAAACTTATACCGTTTCATGAACGCCTTTGCTTGTGTCTGATAAAGAAATAGCGGGTGCGTGACCAATCGCCGTCCCTGGTTGCGCCAGTTTTGACAATCCGGACAGAGCGGCGGTCCCGGTTTGCCGCAATCCTCACATCCTTCGCATTCCCCTCTTTTTACAAACTCTATTTTACAGGTCGGACACAGGGTTTGCCTAGTCCAGACATTTGATAACGTCCAAACGGGTAAAAAGTCCTGCCCGCACAGGTGACAATTCATCGAAATCCCTCCCGGTTCGCTCGTTTAATGTGATCAATTGCTTCGTACATCGCGTCGGACCGGTCATTGGCAAAGAATACGACGTCCCCTTCCGGAAAATCAGCACTTCGTCCGACCCGTCCGCTGATCTGAATCAGGGCCGCACTGCTGAAGGATTGATCGGCATCGAGAACCGCCACCTGAACACCGGCTAACGTCACGCCCCGTTCGAGAATCGTCGTCGTCAACAAAATACCGGTCGTCTGACGGAAACGGGCAACCTTCGTGACCCGGTCCGGATCGGCAGCATGGACGGTTTCACACCCGATTCCCTGCTGATGCAAAAAGGTCTGCCATGTCTCAAGCGCCGCGACTTGCGGCACGAACAATAAACGCGGTTGGGTCGCATGCGTCCGAAGCCAGTCCACGATATTCTGTTTCGTATAGGGAATCCGCAGGCGGGGGATCGGCAACGGAAAACCATGATAGCGGCGCATCAAACGGACCGTCGGCAGGCGTTGATCGCGGAGTGATGGGGTCGCACTGAGTAAAATCAAGGAAGCACCGGGAGCCGTCGCCTGACGGACATAGCGGTGTAATGTCCGATCGGTCCGGTACGGAAAGGCATCGACCTCATCAATGAAGACGACGTCAAAACACGCGCGGTAATGAATCAATTGATGGGTCGTACTGATGGTGATGTCGCCGAGTCCCAGTCGCTCCGCGGACCCTCCAAACAACGAAACGATGGTTGCCTGTTGAAACGCCTGTGTCAGATGCCCTGTCAATTCCCGGACGACGTCCGCGCGCGGCGTCGTGATCAGGACACGGCGATTCGTACACAGTGCCCGTTCGATGCCCGGAAACAACATCGGCGTTTTTCCGGCGCCGCAGACGGCATGGACAAGCAGCTTCGCTTGTTGATCAATCGTCCGGATAATCGCATCGGCAATCCGTTGCTGATCACTCGTCAAGTTCAGTTCCGTATGATAATCGGGACGGACGGGGTCGAGCGGACGCGGATCCGTGACAAGACGGTCACACGTCCGCAGTTTGCCGAAAATCAAACAATGTCTGCAGTAATAACAGCGTTTCCCGCACGTACACGGTCCCCGGGTCGGTAACTTTCCGCATCGCTCACAACGCCATGTGACAGCCGGCCGGTATTCAAGAGGAGCATCGACCAGCGTGTCAATCCGGTAGTCGGGAATCAATCGTCCACGTAAATCCATAAGTCACTTCCTTTCGTTGACTGACTCTCCCTTTCGGCAAGACGGACGGACTTCCTGCCGCCGCTTGAAAGCCCCTATTTGGAATAACGGGACGAAAAAAACGTACCTGCTGTCGCAGATACGCCGTTGTTCGTTGTATGTCCTATGGATAATACAGGGTTACGCTTCTTGATACCAGGTAATACCGATTGCACCGGGTCCTAAGTGGGTTCCGATGACCGGACCAAACACACTCATCTCAATCCGGGCATCCGGGAACCGTTCCTGCAGAACGGCAATTTCCGCTTCCGCTTTGGACGAATCTTCCGCATGGATGACACCGATGACATGACCGGCACCGGTTCCTTGAATCGTCTCGTCCATCATTTCCTCAATCCGTTTGACGGCCCGTTTGAACGTCCGGATTTTTTCGAACGGCACGATTTTCCCGTCGACGAAATGGAGAACCGGTTTGATTTTCAGGAAAGAACCGACGACGGCTTGCGTCATGCTGAGACGTCCGCCGCGTTGGAGGTGTTCCAAGTCATCGACCACGAAATAGGCACGGATGACTTCTTTTAATGCTTCAAGACGGGCGACGATGTCAAGCGCTGTCGCACCGGCATCACGCATCCGAACGGCTTCTTTGACTAAAAAGGCTTGCGGCATACAAGAAATCCGCGAATCAATCGGATGGACCTGAACGTGTTCGACCATCATGTTAATCGTATGTAAGGCTTGGTACGTCCCACTGATTCCGCTTGATAACGTGATACCGATGATATCCGTCCCTTGCGGAAGTTGTTCAAACGAATCAACAAGATCACCGATGTTCGGCTGTGAGGTCGTCGGTAAACTTCCTGTCTGAATCCGTTGATAAAAATCAGGTACGGAAATATCGAATCCTTCACGATACGCATCTCCGTCAAAGATGACACTAAGCGGTGCAACATGGACATTGTTTTCTTCACAATAGGTAGTTGGCAGATAGGCAGTACTATCCGTTAAAATCACAATCTGGCTCATTCGTGAATTTCCTCGCTTTTAAGAGTTCCGTCGTGACATAAGGTATTCTGACAGGTCACAATCGGTTTTTATCATATCACAGGTTGAAGTCTAAAAAAAAGAAAGACGGAGCCGAATCGGCTTCCGTCCTGACCTTAAACGACGACGACCCAGCCGCGGCGAATCGCTTCGACGACAGCACCGGTCCGATCGGGTACATTCATCTTACGTAAAATAGAGGATACGTGGTTTTTAACGGTTTTCTCACTGATGAACAACGTATCGCTGATCGCCCGGTTCGAGAAACCGTCCGCGAGTAGCTGCAGGACTTCACATTCCCGGCGTGTCAACACATGTAACGGTGCTTCGGCGACACGTTTTTCAATCGGTTGTGAAGACATCGTCTGCTTCATCTTCATCAGACGACGGTATTCCTGTAACAGGTTCGGTGTGACTTTCGGGTGGACATATCCGCCTTCCCGGTACACAGACCGGATCGCATTGACGAGTTCATCCGTGGCCATCTCTTTTAAGAGATAACCGACCGCCCCTGCTCCAAGCGCATGCATGACATACGTTTCATCGTCATGGATTGACAGGATGATGACCCGGACTTCCGGATGGACTTCCATCAAACGTTTCGTCGCTTCGACCCCGTTGACTTTCGGCATATTTATATCCATTAAGACGATATCCGGCTGATGTGCTTCAACGAGTGGAATCACGTCTGCTCCACTCTCGCCCTCCGCGACGACGACGAACTCTTCTTCGAAATCAAGAATCCGTTTGACGCCTTCCCGGAATAACTGATGATCGTCGATGATGACTACTTTTACTTGCTCGTTATTCACAGTGTTTCTCCTCTCACTTCGGATTCCTCAACCGGAATCCTTACCTTGATGACTGTTCCTTTACCTGGCTGTGTCTCAATCTCAAACTCACCATCTATCAATTCAATCCGTTCCCGCATCCCGATCAGTCCAAATGACTCATCACACGATTCGACGATCGAATCAAAATCAAATCCAATCCCGTTATCCTTGACATGGATCCGAACAGAATGTTGATACTGTTCTATGATAATACGAATGTCCCCTGCTTTGGAATGCTTAACTGCATTTTGGACCGCTTCCTGGACAATTCGGAAGACAGCGACTTCATACGTGGATTCAATCCGTTCGCCGCCCCCGAGATAATTAAAGTGAATCGGGATGTTGGAAATTTCCTGCATATGTCGTAAATAGCGTTCAAGTGTCGGGACGAATCCGAGATCATCGAGTGTCATCGGCCGTAAATCATAGATGATACGTCGAATGTCAGCTAATCCATCACGAATCAATTTCCGCAGACGATGTATTTCTTCAAAGGCCGCTTCCGCGCCGTTATGCTGGTGAATCTTTTCAATCAAATCAGCCCGGATCAACACGTGAGCAAGCGTCTGCGCAGGTCCGTCATGCATATCCCGCGACAGGCGGCGGCGCTCATTCTCTGCCGACTGGAATACTTTTAAACCCATCTCTTGTTTTTGCATCGCTTTTTCGTACTTTTCGTTCATGACCTGCATGTCGTCCGTCAGGAAATTCAATACGACCGACACACGGCTGATCAGCATGTCGGCACGTTCGATCGTTTCGTCCAGTTGAATCAAACGCCGTTCGAGCTCGTCCCGCCGTTTGCGGCAGTTCATCTCATCGCGTTGATTGATGAATGACTCGAGCTGAAGCGAATTCGCCGTCTCATAAGCAGAACGAATATCTTGTTCCGAGTAGTTGTCGAAGTTTTTGCTTACGATGACGAGTCGCGCTTTCGAATCCTTAATGTGTCGTTCCAGCCGTTCAGCTTCTTTAATGTAGTCGTGAACACGTGTCTTCAACTCCCGTAGCTCCTGCTGAATTTCAGCATACTGCTCACGTGAACTTTCGGTAATCCGGACAATTTCTTCCCGGCTTTCTTCTACGACACCAATGATGTTCTGTACGATATCATTCAAGGACAGTCGCTCCCCCATCTCATTCGTCATACTACTCCCTCCGTTCCTTGCCAGTCCCCACGGTTGTCTCTCTCTCAAATCGTCGTTATGCTAGAAAGAACTAGTTAACGAGGAGGACATTTTTGATTATGACATTATTTAATTATTATACAGTAAAAGAAAACGGTTTCCATGAAATCATTATCCAAAAGTCACGATTTATTACATATTTGGCGCGTGCCACCTCGGAAGAAGAGGCTCAGCGCTTCATTGCGGACCTCAAAAAAAAACATTCGGATGCCAATCATAATTGCTCCGCCTACGTCATCGGCGAACGCAATGAGATTCAAAAAGCCAACGATGACGGCGAACCGAGCGGAACGGCAGGCGTCCCGATGCTCGAAGTCTTAAAAAAACGGAATCTCCGCAATACGGTCGTCGTCGTGACCCGGTACTTCGGCGGCATCAAGCTCGGCGGCGGCGGATTGATCCGGGCTTACGGTTCGAGTGTCTCGGAAGGCCTGAACGCTGTCGGTATCGTCGAACGGATTGCCCACGATTTAGTGGAAATCACGGTCGACTACACCTGGCTCGGAAAGCTGGAAAATGAATTACGGGCAACCGAACACATCATTGATCAGATTCATTATCTTGATCATGTCAAAATCGATGTCTGGGTCGAGGAAACAGCCGTCCCCGCCTTCATGGAGTGGATGACGAATTTGACGAACGGCCAAGCCCTGCTCGAGAAAAAGCATTCGCGCTACGTCGAACGTGACATTCAACCTTGACCTGCTATACTGATTGTAAAGAATTTAAAAGTTTTCTAATAATTCAGTAAAGTAAGGAGTAATGAATCGTGGATGATTCCAAACGATCCCGTTCTGCCAAACCAAAACCGAAGCGGTCGTGGTTTAAAGTGTTCGTCACCATTTTTCTAGTCGTATTTATCGCTGGAGGTGCTGCATTTGCCTATGTCGCTAACAAAACGTTCCAAACGGCCAAACAATCAGAAGTCGAACTGTCACGTGGAGATAAATCAGACAAACGGGCTGCTGCCGTCGACTTAACGAAAGATCATTTTTCCGTCCTGCTCGTCGGAACGGATGAACGTCCGGGTGATACGTCCTCACGTGCTGATACGATGATTGTCGCAACATTCAACAAAACGGATAAACAAGTCAGTTTACTGAGTATTCCTCGTGATTCCCTCGTCATGATCCCATCTGTCGGGTACGAAGATAAAATCAATCATTCCTATGCGTTCGGCGGCATTGATTCAACGATTGAGACCGTCGAAAAGCTGCTTGATATCCCGATTGATTATTACGGTTCAATCAATTTCAATGGTGTCGTTGCGATTGTCGATGCTGTCGGCGGCATTGAAGTCGATGTCAAACTACCAATCGATACGTTAAACTCTTCCGATAAAAAAGGAGGCGTCAAGCTCGAGCCCGGTCTTCAACGCTTAAACGGTGAGGAAGCTCTTGCCTATGCCCGGATGCGTTACGAAGATCCAGAAGGAGATATCGGACGGACGAAACGCCAACAACAGGTTGTTCAAGCGATCATCGATCAATCGACATCCTTTGGATCCATCACAAAGCTGAACAAGTTGATGGATGCGACCGGTGATAATTTCACGACAAACATGTCCCTGACGGAAGCGTTCCAATTACAGCCGTTCGTCAAATCCTTGGATACCGTTAACCGGATTGATTTAAAAGGGACCGATGCCAAGATTAACGGTGCCTACTATTATCAGCTCGATCCAGGTTCTCTCACCGATGCGAAAACGATGTTAAAGGAACAGTTGAACTTGCCTGATACAGCGGATGAATCGACTTCAACGCCGGAGGTTACCGATGATTCAACGACTGGAATCAACTGATTATCCCGAACTTTACCGGCTTCAACAACAGGCTTACCGCGTCGAGGCAGAACTGATCGGCGCCGCTTTCTTTCCACCGCTTCTTCAGACGGAAGCCGCGTTACGCGAGGAGCACCCGACTGGTTATATCATGCGTCTCGACGGACGACTCGTCGGAGCGGTAACAGTCGACGGTGAGACCATCACCCGGTTGCTCGTCTCCCCGGATTATTTTCGTCAAGGCATCGCCACGCAATTAATCCGGCATGCCTTGGAACATCAAGCGCTTCGTGTCGTTTCGACGGCTGCGTTAAACAAGCCGGCGATAGCGTTGTATCAAAAATTCGGATTTCAATCCATCCGTCAAGTGAAACAAGATTCAATCGTACTCGTGACACTTGAATGTGGTGACGTTCCCGGTACGTGATTGGTGATAGAGAGAGGCTGACTTAAACGTCAGTCTTTCCAAAGACAAAGGGTGGCAGAGTAATTCTGCCACCCTTTGTCTCGTTTAAAATCCGAACCAACCCATGACGGATCCAATCAATGCACCCAAAATAACAATCCGGAGCGGTGATTGTTTATAAAATCGGAGCAGACAAAACAAACCGAATGCAACGAAAAAATCGACTCCTGTTTTGACACTCGACGTGAAGATCGGATCATATAACGCAGCAAGCAGAATTCCGACGACGGCTGCATTGACACCAATCAACATCCGTCCGACCTGTTTGTTGCCACGGACCCGGTCCCAAAACGGCAGGACACCAAGGACAAGTAAAAATCCAGGCAGGAAGATGGCTAGGGTCGCAAGGATTCCGCCCAGCAGCCCGTTCACGACCGTTCCAAGATACGTCGCGAAGGTAAAAAGCGGTCCCGGGACGGCTTGAGCTGCCGCATATCCGGCTAAGAAACTGTCACCCGTCAAAAAGTCCGGCACGAGCGACTGCTGCAAGAATGGCAGGACGACATGTCCACCACCAAACACGAGTGCACCTGCACTGTACATGATACTCGTCAGTTGGAGATTTCCGGTTGCGACATTCGCTAAAACCGGTGTCACGGCGAGCAGGACGACGAACAAGATCAAGGCACCGATGCTGAGAAGACGCGGCACACGAATATCTAGTTTCCCGCCACCTGCAGGCTCATCTTCAAACCAAAACAGACCAATCAATGCCGCAACAAGCAAGACACCGACTTGCGCGAGTGGATGGGCGAGCAACAAGACACCGGCCAACGCCAGCAGCATTAAAAATAACCGTTTCGGACCAACTGCAAGTTTTGTTCCCATACCGAGAACCGCATCCGCAACGATGGCGACCGCAACCAGTTTCAGACCATGGATGAAACCGGCTTCCGTTAAATCAAATTCGGTTGCGAGCAACGCAAAAAGGATCAACAGAATACTTGATGGTAACGTAAAGCCGATGAATGAGACGATTGCCCCGACGACTCCACCCCGGACAAGACCAATCCCCATCCCGACCTGACTCGAAGCCGGTCCCGGCAAGAATTGGCAAAGGGCGACGAGATCGGCATAGGCTTTCTCATCCACCCACTTCCTTCGCTTGACGTATTCCTCGTAAAAGTATCCTAAATGGGCGACGGGTCCGCCAAATGACGTTAATCCGAGCTTCAAGGACACGATAAAAATTTCAATCCATCTGTTCATATGACCACCTCCACGCTGAATTATACGAAAACTTTGTAAATTTTCTGTGACCATTCAGACGTTTGATGATTTTTTCCCGCCATATGTGACAGTTCTCCAAACAGTCTCGACAGGACCTTGACGATACCGTTTCAGGTACCAGCTCGAGAACAGGATTTGCATGACTAGTACGACGATCACCAGTAACGTTCCCTGCCAGAGCGGAATCGTCCCGTATCGACCGGTCACGAAGAGCACCAGTGTAAAGACAAGCGTCTGCGTGAGGTAATTCGTCAAGGCCATCCGTCCCAACACTTGAAACCCCATTAACGGACGTCCTGACCGGACGAGTAAGGCAATCCCCGCCGCATAGGCAACAGCGAGTGTGCGCCCCGACAGCCAGACAAAAAAGTAGTTGGCCAGTCCATCCGGGAAACGCCCCTGATGAATCTGAACGATCGGATAGAGTAACGGTAACGACAGCAACAGACTGACACCAAACACGAGACCGATTGTCCGGGTCGCCGGCGGGCGGACCGTGAACCGTTCCATCAAGTAAGCCCCGATTAAAAACAGGGAAAGAATTTCCGGCCAAATCGCCAGTGAATTGTTTAAGCCGTGCGGTAATTGAACGGTCGCATGATAGGTGACGAATTCCATGATGTCACGTGCCGCTACGATGGATTGCAGGGTCATATCCGGGTCCGGAATCGACCGGTCCCCGACAGACTGGGCATATTGATAAATCGAGAGATAACGAAAGAAGACATACAGCTGTAAGGCAAGACCAATCCACAGTTTCGTTGATGGTCGTGTGTAGACGAAGGCCAGCAACATCAAACCGCAAAGGGCATACGTCTGCAGAATATCCCCTCTCCAGACCAACAGATGGATAAGACCGAATAGAAACAAGGCCAGCAAGCGGCGGACGAAAATCCATAGGGATTGTTTCTTTACCCGCAAGCGATTGATGAATAAGATAAAGCCGGCTCCAAATAAAATGCTGAACAACGTGTAAAATTTTGTTTGGATGAACAGGTCAAAAAGCAGACGAAACACCTGATCGGCAGTTCCCATCTCATTCGTGAAACGTTCCCCAAGGAAACTCGGCATATTGACAAAGAGGATTCCGCATAAAGCAAATCCCCGCAACACATCCAGATAGACAATTCGGTCTGCTCGTTCAATCGGATTCATCTCGACTCTCCCATCGCCAAATCAGCCGCTCAAATCCCTTTGAGCGGCTGATTTGTCATTTTGATGTCATGCGTTCCAGCAAATTCAGTAACGGTCGATACCGCTCACCGAGTAAGCCCAGCGATTCGACTAAAATATCGAGTACCAGTAATAACATCAGCAAGGACACCAGTGCTCCAAGCGAAGTCGTTTGTGAAAAGAGGATCGCTGTCATCCCGAAAACGGCACACAGTCCGTAAATGACGAGTACCGCCTGCCGCATCGTAAACCCGAGGTCGAGTAACCGGTGATGAAGATGGGCTTTATCCGGCGCAAACGGTGGTTTTCCCTGTAACACCCGCCGAACGATCGCAAACAAGGTATCGGAAATCGGAATACCGAGCAGGATGACCGGAACTGCAAGTGAAAACAGGGTGACGTTCTTAAACCCTAATAAGGACAAGACCCCTAACATATAACCGAGGAACAAGGCGCCGGTATCGCCCATAAAAATCTTCGCCGGATAAAAGTTGTGGAATAGAAAACCAAATGTACTCATTAATAAGAGAATCGCGACAATCGTCACGTAGACATTGCCCTGGATGACGGCGAGACTGATCAGTGTCAGCAGGACGATGCTCGAGACACCGGCTGCCAGTCCATCCAGCCCGTCGATCAGGTTGACGGCATTCGTAATACCGATGACCCATAAAAACGTCAGCGGAACACTCCACCAGCCGAGAAACAATTGTTGGTCAAACGGTAAGTTGATGAACTCGATCCGGATGCCGCCGTTTAAGACGACCACGGCCGCGACGATCTGCCCCATTAATTTAAGCCGGGCATTTAATTGAAAACGGTCATCGAGTGCTCCCGTCAAAATCACGACAAAGCCTCCGACCAGGATATGTGTCGCATAGGGACTGGAAGGTTGCAAAATAAAGTAACCGATCATGAATGCGATGTAAATCGCAAGTCCCCCTAACCGCGGCATAATTCGTACGTGTACCTTTCGCGCGTCCGGACTGTCAACGGCACCGACTGCAATCGCAAAGCGTTTTACAACGGGTGTGATCAGTAAGGCCGCGATAAAACAGACAATGGACGCCGTCCATAACATAATAACATCACGCTCCTGCGCGAATTATATCATAAAAAAAAAGAGCCGACGAGCGGCTCACATGAAGATTGGGACTTCTGCAGATGGATCATATGTATAGATGCCGCGTCCGACTTTTTTAATCGCAGGATTCGCTTGTTCCACTTTAGCCATCAATTGATAGATGTTGCTGATTTGGTGACGGTACCGGAGTTCGAGTTCCATCTGGATATCGCGTGCCGACATCGACTCGCGCTCACGCATCAAGTCACTGATTTGGTGGACATAGACTTCCAGCGGGTAACGTTGATTCACTCGGCGTTGTTTAAGGGGACGTTCTTGTGTCACCGCGATTTCTTTTGCTGAATCGCTTGTTCCCCGGCTTAATTCTGCAATTAAATATTCAGCGCGTCGTTGCAAACGACGGTATTCCTCTTCGATTTCCATCAGTTCTCGGTAGATATGTTCGCTCGATCCCATTTGTTAACCCACTTTCCTAAATTAAACATAAATATTTCAATTATGTTTCAATTGTATGTTTTTTGAAATAAAACAAACTACATTTTGCCTCTTTAATATATAATTTTATTATATATTTAATTATTCTGTAATATTTTTCTCTCATTGGTTGTCACTTGACTACACTTCATATTAACAGAAAGGAGCTAAAACGGAATAGATAAATTATAAATTAAACTATTTTAAAAATACTTAATTGACTATATAAGGTTTTATACGTATTTATTCTACTTAAAAGGAGACTGGAAATTTAATGGACAAATTAACTAAAATCCTAACAAAGGCACTAGTACTTTTGCTTCTGACTGCCATCGCTTTTCCGTCCTCATTAGTATCGGCTGCATCCGGCGTAACGTTTACGAAAACAACCTATCAAACAACGGATTTATTGAATTTACGCTCGACTGACTCGATCTCTTCGAAAAAATTAACGACGATTCCGAAAAAAACGTCTCTCACATCCAACTACCGGATCGGGGAGTGGTATCGTGTCACGTACAGCGGCAAGACGGGTTATGTACTCGGTCAATACTTAACGAAAGTCGTCACCGGAACGAGTTTTACAAAAACGAATTACCAGACGACAGATGCTTTGTCGTTACGACAGGCAGCCTCGACGTCTTCCGCACGTCTGTTGACGATTCCCGCGAATACGAAGCTCGCATCAAGCTTCCGGGACGGCGATTGGTACAAAGTAACGTATAACAAACAGACCGGTTTTGTATCGGGTGCCTATCTAAAGAAAGTAACAGCATCGTCGACAGCCTACACGACGACCGAACGGCTGAACTTCCGGAGTGCCCCGACGACATCCGGCGCCTTATTGATGACGATTCCGAGCAATCAAGTCGTCCAGTCCTTATCCGTCAGTTCGAACTGGCATAAAATCAGTTACGGCGGAAAAACCGGGTACGTCATGGGGACGTATTTGAAAAAGGGAACAGCTTCCCCTGCTAAACCGTCTGCCGGAAATGCGGATTACAGCGGCAGCAAGATGTATGTCCTGATTGATACCGGCAGCACCGTTGCCTTACGGTCATCTGCTTCCGTCCTCAGCGGACAACTCACGCGCCTCGGCCGCGGTACGCCGGTTGTCGTGACAAACAATCTTCATAAGACACGTGGTTTTGTTGCTGTCCAGACAGCGGACGGACGACGGGGATATGTCGAAGCCACTTACTTGACGCTTTTCCAGCCAAGCCCGACGAATCGTCCCTTAATCGTCCTCGATCCCGGACACGGTGCTTATGATCCCGGTGCTGTCCGGGCAGGATTCGCAGAACGGGACATCGTCCTGTCTGTCGCACGTCAAGTCGCTAGTCTATTGGCAGGAAAAGTGGATCTGACACTGACGCGTTACACAAATGATTATTATCCGTCACTCGGCGACCGGAGTGCGATGGCGAATGCCTTGTCGACGTCACGGTTCGTCAGTATCCACATCAATGCTTCAAGTGCTAGCAGTGCGTCCGGTGCAGAAAGTTACTACTATAAGGGAACAACTTCGGTTCAACTCGCCCGGGCCATCCAACAACGGATGACAGGTTATGCCGGTATGCGTGACCGGGGCGTCCATTTCGCTAACTACGCCGTCATTCGGGGGACGCAGGCACCAGCCGTCCTGGCGGAACTCGGTTTCCTATCCAATACGTCCGACCGTGCGAAACTGGCGGATCCCGCTTATCAAGCACGTTACGCCCAGGCGATTGCCGACGGTATTCTCGCGACACTTTAAGTACTGCAAAAACGCTCATTCCGTTTGTCGGAACGAGCGTTTTTTATATGACAAAAGGACCGCTCAGGGAAGCGGTCCTTTCGTACTCACATGAAAAGAGATTGATCAGATAAAACCATCTGCCATCAGGGAATGGCGAATGTTCATTAGCGACTAGCTAGGATCTGCTCAAGGGAAAGCAAATCCGTCGAATCGACACGATAGTCTGCCTCATGTAACGTCGCTTCCGGACCGACTCCGACAGCATACATACCCGCTGCGTGAATGGCCGTGATTCCTGCTGCTGCATCTTCTACACCGATACAACGTTCAGGTGCGACGTCAAGCGCCTCTGCTGCCCGTAAAAACACTTCAGGGTGTGGTTTTGACCGGGCGACGGTTGCCGCATCGACGATGTCGTCAAAATAATGCCGAACTCCAAGTGCCTCAACGACAGTCAACGCATTTTTAGAAGCTGACGCCATTCCGATCTTCAGCCCAGTCGCACGGATTTCGTCAAGGAATGCAATGATTCCCGGCAGAAGATCCTGTTCTGAGATGTGCTGGATCAACGTGACGTAATGGTCGTTCTTCTTCGTTGCGAGCGCAACTTTCTCTTGTTCCGTGAAAGCATCCTGCTTTCCGCCAAGTGTTAAAATCCGCTCCAGCGAATCAGTCCGACTGACGCCTTTCAGTGTTTCATTGAACTCCCGGTCGAACGGGATATCCAACTCCTCACCCAGTTGTTTCCAAGCCAGATAATGATACTCGGCTGTGTCGGTAATTACGCCGTCCAAGTCAAAAATGACCGCTTCAATCGTTGGTGCCATTCGACATCCATCCTTTCATCCATCGTACATGAAAGACAAGAAATCGAATGATTTGCGCAAACGATTGCACTTGCCTCAAGAATTATTTTACCTGTTCCCCTGATTGTTTGCAAGCGTTATCAAAAAACAAATCCAAATCATTGGTCTTTCCCAAAAGAAACCGTTTTCAATTTCAAGGGAATGTTTTACTTATTTCGTTCTTTACTATTCGTTTTACAATTTTTAACTGTTATAATAAAAGCGAGTTTGACAGTCGAACCGAAGGAGTGACCAACTATGTTTCAGCGTGTTAAACAATTAATAGATGAACAGAGCCGCAGAATGCGCCGTTATGAAAAAACCGTTTTATTAATTAACAGCCTGGAAGCAGAAATGGAACAAAAAACGGATGAAGAATTACGGATCTTGACACAATCCTTAAAAACCCGCCTTCAAGCTGGTGAGAAAATCGAAGCCATCACCGGGACAGCGTTCGCCCTTGTCCGTGAAGCGAGCAAGCGGACACTCGGTCTTCGTCACTACGATGTCCAGTTACTTGGCGGATTGGCCCTTCTGTCCGGACACATCGCCGAAATGGCGACCGGTGAAGGAAAGACACTGGTCGCATCACTTGCAAGTTTCACCCAGGCTTTATACGGTCAAGGGGTCCATGTCATCACGGTCAACGAATATCTCGCCCGGCGTGATGCGGAACAGATCGGTCAGATTCACCGGTTTTTAGGTTTGACGGTCGGCATCAACTCAGCAGAACTGTCATTCGAAGAAAAACAACAGGCCTATGCGTCTGATATTACATACGGAGTCGGAACGGAATTCGGTTTCGATTATCTGCGCGACCATTTGGTCATGCGACAAGAGGATCGTCTGCAACGCCCCCTCCGCTTCGCCTTGATTGATGAAGTCGACAGCGTCTTGATTGACGAAGCAAAAACACCGCTCATCATGGCGGAACGCGACACCGTCCATGAAGGATTACAGCAATTGGTTCGTCATGTCGTCAAAGACTTTAAAGAAGACGCTGACTATTCATACGATGAAGAAATCAAAGCAGTCGCCTTGACCGATCAAGGCATCGAGACGATCGAACGGATTTTCGGTATCGATCAGCTGTTCGCGGCCGAGCACGCCGTACTGTTCCACTATGTCATCCAAGCACTTCGGGCCCACGTCGTTCTGAAACGGGATGTCGATTATATCGTCAAGGATGATAAAATTGCGCTCGTCGACTTATTCACGGGACGGTTGATGGAAGGACGAAGTTTATCGGACGGCCTCCATCAAGCGCTCGAGGCGAAGGAACATGTCAGCGTGACCGAAGAAAACCGGACGACGGCGCAAATTACGATTCAGCATTACTTCCGCATGTATCATCATGTGTCCGGAATGACAGGTACTGCTGCCACGTCGCGCGATGAATTTCTGAAAACGTACCGGATGGATGTTGTATCGATTCCACCGAATCGTCCTAAAATTCGGATTGACGACGCCGATGTCCTGTTCTTGACCAGTTCCGAGAAATATTCAGCGATTGCGGCAGCGACCGAAACGGCTCATTTGACGGGACAACCCGTCTTGATCGGGACGACTTCCATCGAACAATCCTTAAAGGTCGCAGACGTGCTTGATCAGCGTCAGATTCCTTACGAAATACTGAATGCCAAGACCGTCGATCAAGAGATTCGGATCATCGAGTCTGCCGGTCGCCACGGTCGGGTAACGATTGCGACAAACATGGCAGGACGCGGAACGGATATCCTGCTTGATGATGCGGCGAAGGCACAGGGCGGCTTGTTCGTCATCGGCACGGAACGGCATGAGTCCGTCCGGATTGATAACCAGTTGCGTGGTCGGGCAGGACGCCAAGGCGATCCCGGCCTGACCCGGTTCTACCTGTCGCTTGAGGATGATCTGCCCCGCCGGTTTGCGCGCGAACGGTTAGAGCGTGTCAAAAAGAAACTGGGTGCCGTCAGCGGTCCGGTTCATGCAAAAGAAGCTCAGCAACTGATGGCCTATGCCCAGGAAACCTGTGAATCGGTCAACCGCAGTATCCGTGACGACCTGGTCCAACTCGAGGAAGTCATCAGTGAACAGCGCCTTGCCATTTATCGTCTTCGCAACCAAATCGTGGATTCGGCGACGCTGGACCAATTTGTTCAGCCGTTTGCGGCTCGGACCATCCATTCTTATCTCGAGCAATATTTGACGGATGATCTCGTTCCGGAAGAATGGCCGATCGAATTATTGACGGCGGAACTGGAGCAGCTGCTGCATCAACCGGTTGAATTGGTCCTGAGTGACTCAATCGAGACCATCCAACAACAAATGGAACCGCTGATTACTTCGGTCGATCAAAAAATGGCCTTGCAGATTGCCGAAGATGAAGAAACGGCACGACGTTTCATGTTACTTGCCCTGGACGAACAGTGGACGAGTCACTTGACGGCGATGAACTCGCTCAAGGAAGGGATTCATTTACGCAGTTACGGTCAAGAACAGCCGGTTCGGATCTTCGAACGGGAAGGCATGGATTATTTCCGTTATGCCATCTTCAGTTTTGAAAAACAAGTCGTGTCTGGACTATGTCGTCTGGAAGAGACTACTTTGCAAGGAGGACTGCTTCATGCAACCGTCGATTGATTCTGACATTCAACCCGCGCTTTACTTTACCGAGGATATGCCGATTGTCAAAGAAGATGAGTATGTTTTTCGGTATGCACTCAATCAGTTACCGAAACTCGGACCCAACCAGTTGGCGATCCATCTCTTTCAAGTGTTACAGACCGAACCGTTACACGTGATTGCGTTGTTCCAAAATACGCTTCCGCGTTCTTTCCAGCTGAATGACCTGGTCGTTCTCGTCCTGTCAGGTGACCAGCTCGTCGCCCGGAAAATATTCACGATCGAAGAAGTACCGGTCCTGCTTCCGACAGCAACCTTACCGCTTTGGCTCGAGTTTTCCGCTGAAGAACAGTTCGTTGATTTATCGACGCTTGATGCACCGCTCGAACTCGTCTTCTCGAATGAACAGCTGACGGATCTCGTAATCGATGCGTCGTTCTCTGCTCCGGAACAGCGTTTGATTCGCCAAATCGCTTTCTCGCACCCTGCCCCGCCGACAGATGGCTGGTCCCTGTTGCCGGTCTCGATTTTTAAACAGGAACAAACCGTCGAGGCCATCGTGCTGGTCCGTAATCCGAGCGGACAGTCGCTCGAGCTGGATTCGCTGTCGTTTGAGTTACTGCTTGGTGATCAGACGGTCGCTGCAACCCGGCATGCTTCGCTGACCGTGTCCTCGCAGAGTGAACACGCAATCCGTTTAAGCTTTGATTACGTAGCACATCCGGCCGATTCACTGGCTTTACGGTATCTGCCGGAATAATCCCCTCAAAAAAAATGGACTTCTCGTCAATGACGAAAAGTCCATTTTTGATTATCCTTTTAATAAACCGATCACACGCACATTAATCGCTTGCGGTTGGAATGCCAACATGTTTTCCATGTCTTGTGCAATCCGTTCCTGTACTTTTCCTGCTGTCTTGATGATCGACATCCCGTATTTGATATGGACCGAGAGACTGACCATAATCGCACCGTCCACATCCTCGACCTTCACGAGTTTGACCATCTGTTTTTCCTGTAACTTCGAATCGTCCTGTGTAAAGGCAATTCCTTCTGTTTCCTGAACCGCTACCCCGGCAATCACTTCAATCACTTGTTGAGAAACGTTGACGACACCATCCGCATTGTTTAAGTTATACGACATACTTTCCACGCCCTTCATCTATTAAT
>Ga0308168_1000788_pt1 | contig 33987 bp, 30 predicted proteins | sample PhyCR2_FD_202133 | JGI IMG/M metagenome (GOLD analysis project Ga0308168, IMG submission 202133) | Phyllosphere microbial communities from UC Gill Tract Community Farm, Albany, California, United States - DLSLRC.R2 | ecosystem: Host-associated > Plants > Phyllosphere > Unclassified | place: USA...
GGCGGTAGATGGTCTTGTTCAGCTCATCGAGCAGGTCTTCCTGCTGGGAGAGCTTGATTTCAAGATTGACGAAACGTTCTTCCTGGTCCACGGCGCACTCCGGTAAAGCCGGCATTATGCCAGCATGACCGGATGCGCCGCGCACCTGGCCGGTCAGGCGTAGGGAATGAAGTCCAGGCCCTTGCCGACCGTGTCGATGACGAGGGCCTGGTTTTCCGGGCTTTCGCTGAACTCGATCACCATCTGGGCCCTGCCGATGATGTCGATCTGCGCCGTCCAGTACAGCAGGCCGCCAGCATCCGGCGCGCGATCGAGCACGTTGTCGTACAGCTTGTAGATGAATTCCTGATTCGTCGGATTGGCGCCGTATTGATCAGCAAACTCTTTCGATTGCATGAAACCACGGGCGATTGCACTGAGCGACGTGCCGTTATCGAGCTCCCTGGTCCAGAAGCCCAGGCCGGCGTCATCGGATTCGCGGTTCATGACCGCCTGGTACAAGCGGAAGATCTTGGCCGAATTGTCGTCGATCGCCTTCCAGCCATCGTTGAACTGGATGCGCTCGACATTGAACAAGCCGTCGACCTCGCCATTGGCGCCCGTTACCGAGTAGCCCCAGGTTTCCTTCTTGACCGCAAAGTCGGCGCGTGCGCCGCCAAACACCACGGTATCGATACCGGCGCCGGCATCCACGGCGGTGCTGCCTGCATTCATGACGATGGTGTCGGCGTTCGCGGTGCCGGCCTGATAGCCTGCGTGCGAGATCGATACGGCAGCCGTGGCTTGCCCGGCGCGGGCATTGCCGGCCAGGTCGAGCGACGTCACGATCACGTTGTAATTACCATTTGGCAGCGGTTGCGACGTCAGCGACCATGCGCCATTCGCGTCCACCACGGTGCTGCCGATCTTGGTGAAGTCGCCGTCGCGATACAGTTCGATCGTGGTGCCGGCTTCGCCGCTGCCGCTGAAGACCGGCTTGTTGCCGCCCGCAGGCATGACAATATTGACGGTGGGGATCGACGGTGGCGTGGCGTCGATGTGGAACGTGACGCCGCTGCTGCCCGTCGACACGTTACCGGCCGCATCGGTGGCGGTGGCGTAGGCGCGGTAGTTCAGGCCGTCGGCCAGCGCCACGGTCGAGCGGGCGCTCCACAAGCCATTGGCGTCTGCCGTGGCGGTGGCGATGACCTGGTCATTGAGATAGACCTTGACCGTCGCATTCGCTTCTGCCGTACCGTTCATGCCCGGCTGGCTGCCGCGCGCATACAGGGAGCCATTCTGCGTCACGGCCATCACCGGTGCCGCCGGTGCGATCGTATCGGTCGCCACACTGGCGCGCTCGACGCGCATGTCGGCAAACTGCAGCCATTCGACATTGCGCAGCGTATCGGTGCCATCGGCCCCCGTCACCGCCAGCGCGCCATCGGCCAGCGTGGAAAATGCATATCCACCGCGATTGCCATTGAAAATTACCGTGTCCGTGCCTGCGCCGCCGTCAATCATGTCGTTTCCTCCGTTGCCCTGCAATGTGTCGTTGAATTGGGTGCCGGTCAGGACCTCGTCCTTGTAGCTGCCCGTCAGATAGCGTGCGCCTGTTGTGCTGTTGATGCCGAGCTCACCGCGCAGACCGTCGCCGCCATACAGCCAGTTCAGTGCTGCGATGTCGTAGGGCTGGTAAGTGCTGTGCCAGCCGCCGGCGCTGGTGTACGACATGATCGTATTGCTTGTGTTGTCTTCGCTGTCGGGCAGCACGGCCAGGTTGTCATCACCGGGTTCCGAGAACGGGTGCTTCAGGCCCAGGGCGTGGCCCAGTTCGTGCAGCAGGGTTTCGTAGCCCTGGGTGCCAACCGACAGGTTTTGCGTCATCGCGCGCCACTCGGTGTTGTCCAGATAGACGTACGCATTGGCGCTGTACGCGGTCAGCGTGGTCTCGGTGCCGGTACGCTGCGACAGCCAGCTGTTCAGGCCCGTCGTGTAGGCGCCATCCAGATTCAGATTGGCCAGATGGAACTGGGCGCTCGTACCGGATGTCGTTTCCTGAAACTGGATCCCGGTCACTTGCTGCAGATAATTGAACGCCGTACGGGCATTGGCTTGCTGCGACACGCTGAACGCTTCCTGACCGGTCCGGTCTCTTTCGTTGCCCGAGGCGATCGAGAAGGTATAGAACAGGACGTTAGCGTTGTTATTGCTGAGGAAGTTCCAGTCCGGTCCCTTGTCCAGCAAGGCGTCGATGTGGTTCAGTCCGGTAAGCGGGGTGACAGTGATGTCGGAAGGAGTTGCCATGAATCAGCCAATAATCGTTGCAGCAAGGTAAATGCCGTGGGAATTTAGATATCAAAATCGCGTTTTCCCGGCAAGTATTTCTTGCTCGACACATGAAGTCAAATAGCATTTCAATCGTGCGCACGACTTGCCGATCCATCAAGGCTTGCGCACAACGGTTTACTCCGGAACCGGCCTCGGTGTTGCCAACAAGGCTTTCAAACTTGCCAATCTTGCCTTTGGACTCAGTATTTCCGACTCCATCGGCGCGGCCTCGCCAACGTCCAGCGCCATTTCCTTGATGAAGCGCGACGGGTCGCAATTGACCAGCTCTCCCGCACGTTTTCTCCGCTTGCACCAGCTCACGTGCAGCGTGCGCTGGGCGCGAGTGATGCCCACGTACATCAGGCGCCGCTCTTCCTGGATGCGCGCCGAGATCGTTTCAATGGACGCGTCCGGGTCGCCCTTGTGCGGCAGGATGCCCTCCTCCACGCCGACCAGGTACACGTGCGGATACTCCAGCCCTTTTGACGCGTGCAGCGTCGACATGCGCACGGCATCCTGCTCCTCATCCTGGCCTTCGAGCATCGACATCAGCGCCACCATCTGCGTCAGTTCCAGCAGGTTCTTTTCTTCGCCATCGCGGTCGCGCCCGCCACGGCCGCGGTCCTTGAGCCAGTTGGTAAATTCGAGCACGTTCTGCCATTTGGCCTGGGCCGCGCGATCGTCGAAGCCCTCGTACAGGTAATGCTCGTAATTCATTTCCTTCATCATGTCGTCGAGCACCTCGGCCGCATGGTCGCCGGCGCCCAGCGGGCCGGGTCGCGTCGCGCGGTCTTCCAGCTCGCTGATGAAATGGCAGAAGTTGCGCACCGATCCCAGTTGCCGCTCCGCCAGCTTGGCCTCGATGCCGCCCTTGCGCGCCGCCTCGAACAGCGAGCAATTCCACTGCTTCGAAAATTCGCCCAGCACTTCGAGCGTGGCCATGCCGACCCCGCGCTTGGGCGTCGTGATGGCGCGGATGAAGGCCGGGTCGTCGTCCTGGTTGGCGATCAGGCGCAGGTAGGCAATGATGTCCTTGATCTCGGCCTTGTCGAAGAAGCTCTGGCCGCCCGACATCGTGTACGGGATGCGCTCCTTGCGCAGCGCCTGCTCCATCACGCGCGCCTGGTGGTTGCCGCGGTACAGGATCGCGAAATCGGACCAGTTGTTCTTGCGCTGAAAATGCTCGGACGAAATCAGCATCGCGATCTGGTCGGCTTCCTGGTCGTCGTTCTGCATGCCCATCACCTTGATCGGCTCGCCCAGGCCGTGCTCGGACCAGAGCGACTTCTCGAAGATTTTCGGGTTGTTGCCGATCACGGCATTGGCCGCTTGCAGGATGCGCGTGGTGGAGCGGTAGTTCTGCTCGAGCTTGATCACGCGCAGGTCGGGGAAATCGACCTGCAGCGTTTTCAGGTTCTCGACCGAGGCGCCGCGCCAGGCGTAGATCGCCTGGTCATCGTCGCCCACGGCGGTAAACATCGGCTTCTTGCCCAGGCCCGTCACCAGGAGCTTGACCAGCTCGTACTGGCAGGTATTGGTGTCCTGGTATTCGTCCATCAACAGGTAGCGCAGGCGGCGCTGCCAGCGGTCGCGGATCGGCTCGTTGTTGCGGAACAATTCCACCGGCAAGCGGATCAGGTCATCGAAGTCGACCGCCTGGTAGGCCTGCAGCGTGGCGACATAGCTGCGGTAGACGCGCCCGGCCTGGGCTTCGTCTTCGTCGCGCGCGGCCTTGATCGCGTCTTCCGGGTCGACCAGGCCGTTCTTCCACAGCGAAATCGTGTTCTGGATGCGGCGGATTTCCTGTTTATCGGTGCTCAGCGCCAGGTCGGACACGATCGTGTAGCAGTCATCGCTGTCCATGATCGAAAACTTGTCCTTCAGCCCCACCCCGGCCGCTTCCTGGCGCAGGATGCGCACGCCCAGCGAGTGGAAGGTCGACACGGTCAGTTGCTTGGCCTGCTTCGGCTGCTTGAGCAGCTTGGCGATGCGCTCCTGCATCTCGAGCGCCGCCTTGTTGGTAAAGGTCAGGGCGGCAATCGTGCGTGGATCGTAGCCGCAGTGCTCGATCATGTAGGCGATCTTTTGCGTGATCACGCGCGTCTTGCCGGACCCGGCGCCAGCGAGCACCAGGCAAGGGCCGTCCAGATACAGCGCGGCTTCGCTCTGCGGCCCGTTGAGGCCGAACTTTGGTGCGTTTGACATGGGGAAGTTTTCGGTGGGACAGAGAGCGATTGTAACAATCTGGCGGGCGCAGCGGGCGATGGCGCGCTTCCGGCAAGCCTGGATTGCAACAAGCCACTGTCGGGGTTTGCTGCCCGGCACGCTCCTGCGAGTCAGCCGGGGATCGGGTACCATGCGACCTTTGCCAGCGAGACGCCAGACGCGACGCTGCAGCCCCATTTTTCTGGAAATCTGCCACATGAAATTCGAACATCTCGTCGAAATCAACGATCCGATGAACCCGCTGCTCGACACGCTCACCCGCGAGCAGTTGTGGCACGGCCTGGTGCTGCGCGCCGAGCAGCCAAAACTGTTCATTCCGCACCTGGACGCCTGCGACATTCTCGAGCGCGACGCCGGCGTGATGCGCCGCCGCCTGACCTTCGGCCCGCTGGTGATCGAAGACAAGGTCACCCTGACCCCGCTGCAGGAAGTGCACTACGACGTGCCGGCCCAGGGCGACATCGCCGCCTCGACGCTGCGCATGGTGATCGAGGCGCCCACCAGCGCCATGCTGCTGGTGCGCTTCTGCTACGACGACGGCATGGGCGAACACGTCGACCAGGCCAATGCGATGTACGACGAGTTCAAGAAGTCGGCGTACGAAGAAGCCGACATCGACACGGTGCGCGTCCTGCGCCAGCTGGCCGGCCAGGGCAAGCTGGCCACCACGCTGCTGAACTGATCAACTGATCGACTGAATCAGCTGCACGGTTCAGAGGCCGGGTTCGGTCTCGCCCGTGTGGGTGCTGCTCTCGCCCTGCGACAGATTGGTCGCCAGGTCGCGCAGCGCGGTGCGTACGCCTTCTTCGATCACCGGATGGTAGAACGGCATCTCCAGCATCTGGTCGACCGTCATGCGCATCTGGCACGCCCATGACAGCAGGTGGGCCAGGTGTTCGGCGCGCGGCGCAATCATCTCGGCGCCCAGGAACAGGCGCGAGCCATATTCGGCATACACCCGCAGCATCCCCTTGTTCTGCAGCATGACGCGGCTGCGGCCCTGGTTCTCGAACGATACGCTGCCCACGGCGAACTTGGGCTGGCCGCTCGCGGACAGGGCGCGATAACTCTTGCCCAGCGTGGCGATATTTGGCTCGGTGAAGGCCACCGCGATCGGCGTGCGGCGCAGGCCCGGGCGCACGTCGGGGTAGCGGCCCGCATTGTCGCCGGCGATCTTGCCGTGGTCGGCCGCATCGTGCAGCAGCGGCCTCTCGTTGTTGGCGTCGCCCGCGATGAAGATATGGCTGCCGCCGCACTGCATGGTGCGCGCGTCGAAGGTCGGGATGCCGTCAGCGCCCCGCTCCAGGCCGGTCAGTTCGAGGCCCAGGTCATGCACGTTCGGCGTGCGCCCGGCCGCCATCAGCACGTACTGGAAGCGCTCGCTGCTTTCCTTGCCCAGCGCGTCGCGCACATGCAGCACCACCTCGTCGCCATCCTGCACCGCTTTCACGATCTCGCTCTGGAACGCGATGTCGACTTCCTCGCCCAGCACGCGCGCCGCGCAGCGCAGCACTTCGGGGTCGCTGATGTTGGCGATGGAGCCGCCGCGCGCGTAGAAACGCACGCGCACGCCGAGACGGCTCAGGGCCTGGCCCAGTTCGAGGCCGATCACGCCGGTGCCGATCACGGCCACCGAGGCCGGCAGGTCGTCCCAGTAAAACACGTCGTCGCTGGTGACGATGCCGGGGCCGACGTTCTCGAGCTGCGGCAGGCGCAGCGGCGTGGAGCCGGTGGCGATGACGACGCGCCCTGCGTGGATCTCGGTATGGTCGTCGACCTGCAGCGTGCACGGGCCGGTAAAGCGCGCGTGGCCCTGCAGGCGGTCATGGAGGGGGATGGCTTCCACGGCCTCGAGTACGAAGCCAACGAAGCGGTCGCGTTCGCGCTGCACGCGCGCCATCACGGCCGGGCCGTCGATCCGCACTTCGCCGGCGTGCACGCCGAACGGACCGGACGTGTGCAGCGCGTGCGCCGCCTCGGCCGCGGCGATCAGGAGCTTGCTCGGCATGCAGCCGACCCGGGCGCAGGTCGTGCCGTAGTGCGCGCCCTCGATCACCACGGTGCGCGCGCCCTGCGCTTTGGCCGCGCGATAGGCCGTCATGCCGGCGGTGCCGGTGCCGATGACGGCGACATCCACGTTCAATTGTTTCATGGTGCTCTTTCGCTGTTTCTTCGCTGTTAACAGACAAAACGATACGCTATTTCACGCGCGCCGGTGGCACTACGAACCGATTCAGCATGCAACCCAGCGCCAGGGTGTGCGCAACCAACGTGAATGCCTGTCGATGAATCTTACAAGTTTCAAGTCAAAACATTAATTTCGGAAATTTTAGCGATAAAAATCAATCATCTGGCTTCTATATATAAATTCGGCATGATATTTGCTACCCCTGTGGGTTCACCCACCAAGGAGATCCCATGTCACTTGCTTCCTTCAACAAACTGCTTGTTAGCCTCTCGCTGTTCGCTTGCTCGTCCGTGTTTGCTGCGCCGCTCGTTGTCAATGTTGCTGGGGTCACGAGCGAGGGTGAGATCGGCGATTCAGGCAATACCGTGCTGAACTTTAACGTCGGCGCCAATTCGGTCATCACCAGCGTGGCCTACTCGCTGAACCTGACGGCGTTCTCGCCGAGCTGGCTGTCTGAAATCGGCCTGGCGTTCACCGACTCGGACGGCATCGAAGGCGTGGTGTTCAACCCGGGTTTCGGCGATGACAATCCTGGCACCGCAACCTACACCGGTTCTGCCGATCTGATCGACTTTGGCCTGGATTTCGCGGTCGGCGCCGACGGCATCCTGCGCCTGGAATTCTATGAAGACTTCGACGACTTCGCTGGCGTCGATGGCATCTGGAACTTCGGCACGCTCACGTTTGGCGTGGAAACGGTCGGCGGTGAAGTGCCTGAGCCGGCCACCGGCCTGCTGCTGGGCGCCGGTCTGGCCATGATGGGCTATGCCGGCCGTCGCCGCCAGGCAGCGCGCAAGGTTGCCACCGCAGCTTAAATATCGAGCGGGTCGACTTCGAGCGACCATTTCACGCGGGCCTTCATGGCCCGCAGCGCTTCCATCCACTCGCGCAGGAACGCCTGCAAGGCCGGGCGCGAGCTGGACTCCACCAGCAGCTGGGCGCGGTCCATATTGTGCACCCGTGTCATCGTCATCGGGATCGGGTCGTTGATCAAAATCCCGTCGTGCGCCAGGCAGTCGCGCGCGCTTTCCAGAAACGCAATCGCGATCGGCAGCTCGCGCGCTTCGGCCCGCAGCAAGGCCTGGTACATGTACGGCGGCAGACCCGCTTCGCGCCGTTCGTCGAGCAACTGGCCGGCAAAGCGCTCGTAATCGTGGCGCATCACCGCGCCGTACAGCGGATGCTGCACATAACGCGTCTGCACCAGCACCTCGGACGGCGCCCCGGCCCGCCCTGCCCGCCCCGCCACCTGCATCAGTTGCGCGAACAGGCGCTCGCTGGCGCGGTAGTCCTGCGAGAACAGCGCCGTATCCGGGTTCAGGATGCCCACCAGCGTGAGCTTCTTGAAGTCGTGGCCCTTGGCGACCATCTGGGTGCCGATCAGGATATCGACCTCGCCCCGGTGCACGCTGTCGAACGCCGCCTGCGCGCTGCCCTTCAGGCGCGTGGAGTCGGCATCGATGCGCAGGATGCGCGCCTCGGGGAACATCGCCCGCAAGCCTTCTTCGACGCGCTGCGTGCCCCGGCCCAGCGGCTGGATGTCGACGTTGCCGCAGGTCGGGCACGAGCGCGGGATGCGCAGCTCCAGGCTGCAGTGGTGGCAGCGCAGCCGGTTCTCGGGCTTGTGCAGCACCATGAAGGCGGTGCAGCGCGTGCAGTCGCTGATCCAGCCGCAGGCGTCGCACGAAATCACGGGGGCATAGCCGCGCCGGTTCAAGAACAGCAGCGATTGCTCGCCGCGTTCCAGGCGCAGGCGCAGCGCGGCGACCATCTCGGCGGTCAGGCCGTCGCGCCCGCGGTCGCGCTCCATGTCGATCAGGCGCACGCGCGGCAGTACCGCATCCTGCACGGCGCGCTCGCGCAGGTCGAGCCGTTGGTAGCGCCCCGAGCGCGCGTGGTGCCACGATTCGAGCGATGGCGTGGCCGAGCCCAGCACGATCGGGATGCCCAGCTGGTGCGCGCGCCAGACAGCCAGGTCGCGCGCCGAATAGCGCAAGCCTTCCTGCTGCTTGTACGACGGGTCGTGTTCTTCGTCGATCACGATCAGTTGCAGGTGCGGCAGCGACGCCAGCAGCGAAAGCCGCGTACCGAGCACGATGCGCGCCTGGCCCAGGTGCGCCGCCAGCCAGTGCAGCATGCGCTCGCCCTCGGACAGGCTGCTGTGCAGCGTGGCGAGCATCATGCCCGGAAAGCGCGCCCGGATATTGCCTTCGAGTTGTGGCGTGAGGTTGATTTCAGGGACCATGATCAGGATCTGCGCCTGTGGATCGCGCGCAAGCACCTGGGCGCAGGCTTGCAGATAGACCTCGGTCTTGCCGCTGCCGGTGACGCCCCATAACAGGAACGGGTTGAAACCGGTGGCACCGCCAATGGCGTCGGCTGCCTCTTGCTGGGCCGTGTTCAGGACGGGCATGCCTACGGCGGTAGCGTCCTGCCCGGCGTCGAGCTTGGCCAGTTTTTTCAGTGCGCGTCCCAGCGCCACTGTTTTGGGCACCCGCAGGTTCTTCGGCAAGCCGGGCAACGCGACTTCGCCGAGCGGGCGCTGGTAGTACTCGGCGGCAAACTTCGCCAGCGCGAGCCAGCGCCCGGACAGCGGCGCCAGTTCGCTCCGCACAGCCAGCGCATCCTTGAGTTTTTCGGGCGGTACGTCGCTGGTGGACTTGACCGCGACGATCAGGGCCATCACCTCGCGCCGCGCAAACGACACCAGCGCCAGCTGGCCAGGCAGCGGTTCATCTCCCGGCTGGCAGGGCCAGCGGTAGTCGAAACTGCTGTTGAGCGGCGTATCGATCACGACTTCGAGGAAGCAGTGCGGTGTGACCGGTGCTTGGTTGCTGGTTGACAATCTAGGCCCTGTGCAAATCTGTGGAGAACTTTGTGAATAGTCGGGGACTTGACCCCATCAAAGGTTTACGTTAGATCAAGTCCGGAACGATAATTCCTCAATTCAAGACAATTTTAGTCTTTGTAATCAATGACTTGAAAAACCGGCCAAAAACCTGTTAACAACCTTGACCGCATTCGGCTGCTTGTGCATAACTCTGCAATTTTCCGTGGAAAACTCGCTGCGTTGCGTCATACAGTTAAGGCAATACATGAAGTTTCACGCTAAGTCCCGGTAAACCAAGTACTTTTCCCCACGCTGGCATCGCCTGTTGATAACTTTGTGAACAAGGCCCCACATATCGCCGGATTCTCTTGAACAACGTTCATGGGAAAACCAGCCAGATCGCATAAGGCTGATAAAAAGCCCTTAAAAATCATCGACCTACCGGTAAACACGAAAAGCCGAGATGTCCACAGGAAGCTTTATCGGATTTGCAGAAGTTGTGAACAAGTGATGGTGTCGGCTTGCAATCGTGCTTTCGCGAAACGAGTGCAAGCCGTGACGGGATTACTGGGCGCGTTGCTTGCGGCTAAAGCTGTGCACAGCCTCGACCATCGCGGTGACCGATTCCGGCGGGGTAAATTGCGAGATGCCATGGCCCAGATTGAACACGTGGCCGTGGCCATTCGATGGCGTGCCATAGGCCGTCAGCGAGCGCTCGACTTCCGCTGCAATTTGTTCCGGCGCGGCAAACAGGATGGCCGGGTCGAGGTTGCCCTGCAGCGCCACGCGGTCGCCGACCAGCGCGCGGGCAGTGCCCAGGTTCACGGTCCAGTCCAGGCCCAGCGCATCGGCGCCGATGTCCGCCATCTGGTCAAGCCAGATGCCCCCGCCCTTGGTGAACACGACGGCCGGGATGCGCACGCCATCCTTTTCACGCTGCAGGCCGGCCAGGATCTGCTGCATGTATTGCAGCGAGAAGGTCTGGTACGCGCCATCGGCCAGCGCCCCGCCCCACGAATCGAAGATCATCACGGCCTGCGCGCCGGCGTCGATCTGCGCGTTCAGGTAGGCGGTGACGGCCTTGGCATTGATGTCGAGGATGCGGTGCATCAGGTCCGGCCGGCTGTACAGCATCTTCTTGACCGTGTGGAACTCGCGCGAACCGGCGCCTTCGACCATGTAGCAGGCCAGCGTCCACGGGCTGCCCGAGAAGCCGATCAGCGGCACGCGGCCATTGATGGCGCCGCGGATCTGCGTGACGGCCTTGAACACGTAGTCGAGCGAGGCCATGTCGGGCACTTCCAGCGCATGGACCTGCTCTTCGGTGCGCAGCGGACGCTCGAACTTCGGGCCCTCGCCGTCGGCGAAATACAGGCCCAGGCCCATTGCGTCAGGCACGGTCAGGATGTCCGAGAACAGGATCGATGCGTCCAGCGGGAAGCGGTCGAGCGGCTGCAGCGTGACTTCGGTGGCGTAATCGGGATTTTTTGCCAGGCCAAGGAACGAGCCGGCACGCGCGCGGGTGGCGCGGTATTCCGGCAGATAGCGGCCCGCCTGGCGCATCAGCCATACCGGGGTGTAGTCGGTCGGCTGGCGCAGCAGCGCACGCAGGAAGGTGTCGTTCTGGAGCGGGGCAAATTGTGGCATGGGAGGCATCGGTTTGATAGGCAGACACCTATTATCGCATTCTTGGGGGCGCACTATAATGCTCGTCCACCCTTCGAAAATGCCCCTCTATGACCGTTGCCACCAGCAAACAAGCCACGCCATGCGGCGCCTGGACTTCCCCGATCACTGCTGCCGTCGTTGCTGCCGGCGCCGTGCCACTGGCGCAGCCGATGCCCGACGGCGCCGCCATCGGCTGGCTCGAGGGGCGCACCAGCGAAGGCGGGCGCATGACGCTGATGGTGCACGACGCCGACGGCACGCGCGAACTGACGCCAGCGCCCTTTAACGTGCGCAGCCGCGTGCATGAATACGGTGGTGGCGCGTACCTGCTGAGCGGTGGCGGCGCCTGGTTTTCGCACCATGCGGACAACCGCCTGTACCGGGTCGAGAACGATGGCCAGCCGGTCGCCGTCACGGCCGCCGACACCGGCCATCGCTTCGCCGACTTCGTGCTCGACGCCGGGCGCGATCGTCTGGTAGCGGTGCGCGAAGACCATTCGCGGGGCGCGACCTACCCGGTCAACACGCTGTGCGCGGTGGGCTTTGACGGCGTCGAAACCGTGCTGGTCGAGGGCAGCGACTTCTATGCCGCACCGCGCCTGTCGCCCGATGGCCGCCAGCTGGCCTGGCTGTGCTGGGAGCTGCCGCACATGCCGTGGGAAGGCACCGCGCTGTGGCTGGGCGATGTGGCCGCCGACGGCGCGATCGTCAACCGGCGCCTGATCGCCGGCGGGGCGGATGAAGCGATCTGCCAGCCCGAATGGTCACCTGGCGGCGTGCTGCACTTCGTGTCCGATCGCAGCGGCTGGTGGAATCTGTACCGTTACGCCGCTGACGCCGTTCACGCCCTGTGCGAGCGCGCGGCCGAATTCGCCGTCCCGCAGTGGAACTTCGGCGGTTCGCAGTACGCGTTCCGTTCCGAAGAACAGATCGTCTGCGCGTATATCGAGACGGGCGTGAGCCACCTGGGCATCGTCTCCACCCACGACGGCAGCTTGACGCCGCTGGAAACGCCGTATGAAGACATCCGCGACGTGAAGGTGAGCAACGACATCGTCACGCTGCTGGGCGGCGCGCCGACCATTGCGCCCGAACTGGCGCGCATCGATCTGGCCGGCGCGCCGCTTGAAGTGCTGGCGCACTCGATTCCGCAACTGCCGGCCACGTCGTATCTGGCCGTACCGCTGGCGATCAGCTATCCAAGCGCCAGTGGCCGCACCGCGTACGCCTTCTACTATGCGCCGGCCAATCCGGATTACGCGCCGCTGCCGGACGAGCTGCCACCGCTGATCGTGATCGGCCACGGCGGCCCGACCAGCATGGCGACCAGCACACTGAAGCTCTCGACCCAATACTGGACCAGCCGCGGTTTCGCGGTGCTGGACGTGAACTACGGCGGCAGCACGGGCTTCGGGCGCGATTACCGCAATCTGCTCCAGCACCAGTGGGGCGTGGTCGATGTCGAGGATTGCGTGGCCGGTGCGCGCCACCTGGCGGCCATCGGGGCGGTCGACCCGGAGCGCCTGCTGATTCGCGGCAGCAGCGCCGGCGGCCTGACGGTGCTGTCGGCGCTGGCCTTCCACGACGTGTTCAAGGCCGGCGCCAGCTATTACGGCGTGTCCGACCTGGCCGGGCTGGATGCGGATTCGCACAAGTTCGAGTCGCGCTACAACGCCTACCTGACCGCACCGCCCGAGCGCGCCCAGGCCGTGTACCGCGAACGCTCGCCGATCCACCACAGCGACAAGTTGCGCAGCCCGATGATCTTCTTCCAGGGCCTGGACGACAAGGTCGTGCCGCCGCAGCAGTCCGAAAGCATGGTCGACGCCCTGCGCGCGCAAAAGCTGCCGGTGGCCTACCTGACGCTCGAAGGCGAAGGCCATGGCTTCCGCAAGGCCGACAGCGTGGTGCGCACGCTCGAAGCCGAGCTGTATTTCTACCTGCGCGTGTTCGGCATTGCCGTGCCGGCCGACCTGCCCGCGATCGAGATCGAGAATCTCGACGCATGAAGGGTGGCCCATTGCTTGATGACGTGCGGGCGCAACTCGCGGCCTGCAGCGCCGAAGAACACGCGATCCTGACGCTGCTGGCGATCGCCGGCGAGCCGATGGGCCGCCAGCGCATCCTCGAGCACATGCGGGCGCTCAATGCCCCGTTGCCGGTCGCGCAGTGGGCCGATGAACTGGCGCGCCTGAAGGCCGAAGGCCTGCTGGTCGACGCCAACGAACGCGGGCTGGGGCTGGCCCCGGCGGCCAGCTGGCCCGTGCTCGACTTTGCCCTCGATAGCGGCCTGTTCGATTTAGTGGCGGGTGCGTATGGCGCGGTGTCGACCGTGCGCCGCGACTGGCAGGGCCACCTGATGCTGCGCAGCTACCGCCAGGGCCTGGCCCTGCTGCGCATCGCGCTGCTGACGCGGCAGGACATCGACGTCGTCACGCCGCTGCTCGACGCCTGCCTGGCCTGCCATGAGGCGAGCTACCTGCACCCGCTGGTCGATGTCTGCGCGCGTCCGTTCACGCCGGCGCTGATCGAGCGGATCCACCCGCGCCTGCTTGAGACCGTGCTGCACGTGCTGGTCGTGCATGTGCGCAGCGAGCCGGCGCTGGCCCCGGCAGTGCGCGCCTGCGCCGAGAGCTACATCACGCGCAGCAGCCCGGAAAGCCTGCTGCGCCGCGCGCTGGGCGAGCACTACATCCTGTGCGGGCGCCTGGACGACGCGCTTGATCTGGTGGCCGAGATGACCGATTCACCGGGCCTGTTCCTGCGCAGCGTCGTCCAGCTGCTGCGCGACGATGTCGACGGCGGCCTGGCGGGCGTCGAAGCGGCCCTGAAGCAGCTGCGACGCGAGACCGGCAAGCGCAAGGCCACCTTCGGCGGCCATTGCGCGCACATCGCGGTGGCCGCCCTGCTGCGCAGCACCGAACCCGCGCACCGCAAGCTGGCCGACGCCTGGCTCGAGATCGAAACGCGCGCCGTGCAGCGGCCCGACAACGCGGTCTGGTTCCAGCTTGGCATGCTGCACGAAATCCGGCGCGGCACCGTCGACGCGGGCCTGTTTGCCACCCGCAGCTGGGAACTGTCGCTGGAACCGACCGTATTCCGCGCGCTGATCCACTACTGGCTGGCGCTGCCCGCATTGAACAGCCAGCGGGCGCGCCTGGAAGACATGCTGGCCCAATCCGAGCTGGCCGGGTTCGACCTGTGGTCGGCGCAGCTGGCCGGCGTGCTGGCGCAGATGGGTCAAGCGGGTTATCTGATGCACGAGGCGCGCGCGGGCGAACTGCGCCAGCGCCACCGCTTGCCGGACATGGCGCTCTGGTTCACGCGCGAAGAGCCGTGGGAGCGCCAGCTCAATGCGCTGATCAACCTGCAGCCCGCCCTCACGGTGGAGCAGGTCAAGGAATCGCGCCTGGTCTGGCTGATCCGCCACGACCCGCACCTGGGCGTGCAGGAAATCGAACCGCGCGAGCAGAAGCGCGATGCGCAAGGCGCGTGGAGCCGCGGCCGCGCGCTGGGCCTGAAACGCCTGGCCGAAGAAGGCGCGCAGCTCGAGTTCCTCACGGCGCAGGACCTGCAGGCGATCAATGCGATTGCCGGACGCCGCTACTACGCCGGCAGCGGCATCCGCTTCGAGCTCGAAGTGCACAAGGCGCTGGCCGCCCTGGTCGGCCACCCGCTGCTGTTCTGGATGGCCTCCCCCGGCACGCGCGTCGAACTGCTGCCGGGCGAGCCGGAACTGCTGGTGAAAAAACAGGGCGACAAGGTGTCCATTGTGCTGCACCCGCCGATCGACAACGAGGATGGCGACGTGGTCATCACGCTCGAGACGCCCACGCGCCTGCGCCTGGTGCGCATCAACGACGAACACCGCCGCATCGCCGCCATCGTCGGCGCCGGGCTGGAGGTGCCGCTGTCGGCCGAGCGGCGCGTGCTGCGCGCCATTGGCGCAGTAGCATCCAGCGTCACCGTGCAGTCGGACATCGGCGCCAGCAGCGCCGACATCGAGACCGTGCCGGCCGACGCGCGCATGCACATTCACCTGCGGCCCTACCAGCAAGGTTTACGCATGCAGTTGCTGGTGCGCCCACTGCCCGGCGGCGCCTACTACGGCCCCGGTGAAGGCGCAGCCAACGTGATCGCCGATGTCGACGGCATCCGCACCGAAGCGCAGCGCGACATGAATGCCGAGCGCGAGGCCGAACGTCAGCTCGTCGGCGCCTGCCTCGTGCTCGAACAGGGCGAGCAGGAACACGGCGAATGGCTGCTCGGGCAGCCGATGCTGGCACTCGAACTGGTTGAAGAACTCAGGGCACTGGACCCGGCTTCGATCGTCGTGGCCTGGCCCGAAGGTGAATCATTCCGCGTCACCAAAAAAGCGACCTCGAAATCGGTGCGGGTTCAGATCCGGCGCGAGCGCGACTGGTTTGCTGCCAGCGGCGACATCGTGATCGACGAAGGCCGCGTGATGAGCCTGCGCACGCTGCTGGAAAAGCTGCGTGAGAGCGGCAGCCGGTTTGTCGCGCTGGGCGACAACGATTACCTGGCCCTGTCCGACGAACTGCACCGGCGCCTGATGGAGCTGGGCGCGTATGGCGAACTGCATGGCGACGGCATCCGCACCCACGCGCTGGCCAGCTTCGCGCTGGGTGAACTGGCGGGCGAAGCCGGCAGCGTTGACGGGGACAAGGCCTGGCAGGCGCACCTGACGCGCATGGCCGACAGCGCCGCCTTCACGCCCACGCTGCCGTCGACCTTGCAGGCCGAGTTGCGCGACTATCAGCTTGACGGTTTCGAATGGCTCGCGCGCCTGGCCTACTGGGGCGTGGGCGCTTGCCTGGCCGACGATATGGGTCTGGGTAAAACGCTGCAGGCGCTGGCGCTGCTGCTCACGCGCGCCAAGGACGGCCCGGCGCTGGTGGTCGCACCGACGACCGTGTGCCTGAACTGGATCGACGAGGCGGCGCGCTTTGCGCCGACGCTGAACCTGAAACTGTTCGGGCCCGGCGAGCGCGCCGCGACGGTCGACGACGCCGGGCCGTTCGACGTCGTCATCGTCAGCTACGGCCTGCTGCAGCAGGAGGCCGCGCGCTTCAAGGGCCGCCGCTGGCACAGCATCGTGCTGGACGAAGCGCAGGCGATCAAGAACATGCACACCAAGCGCTCGCAGGCCGTGATGGCGCTGCAGGGCGACTTTAGAATGGCGGCCACCGGCACGCCGCTGGAAAACCATCTGGGCGAATTGTGGAACCTGTTCCGCTTCATCAATCCGGGTTTGCTGGGCAGCGCCGAGCAGTTCCAGCTGCGCTTTGCCGGCCCGATCGAGAAAGCCCAGTCCGAGAAAGTAAAGGACCGGCGCGCCGAAGTGGCCGCCCGCGCGCGCCTGCGGCGCCTGACCGCACCATTCATCCTGCGCCGCACGAAGGCGCAGGTGCTGGCCGAACTGCCGCCGCGCACCGAGATCGTGATCCCGGTCGAACTGAGCGCCGAGGAAAGCGCGCTGTACGAATCGCTGCGGCGCCAGGCGCTCGACAAGCTGGCTGCGCTCGAAGCGCCCGAAGGCCAGAAGTCGATCGAGATCCTGGCCGAGATGATGCGGCTGCGCCGTGCCTGCTGCAATCCCGAGCTGGTCGCGCCCGGCGCCGGCATCATCAGCAGCAAGCTGGCCGCGTTCGCGCGCCTCACGGCCGACCTGATCGAGAACCGCCACAAGGTGCTGGTGTTCAGCCAGTTCGTCGACCACCTGAGCCTGATCCGCCAGTACCTCGACGCGCAGGGCGTGCGCTACCAGTACCTCGACGGGTCCACGCCAATGCAGGAACGCAAGAAGCGGGTCGACGCATTCCAGGCCGGCGACGGCGACATGTTCCTGATCAGCCTGAAGGCGGGCGGCGTGGGCATCAACCTGACGGCGGCCGACTACGTGATCCACATGGACCCGTGGTGGAACCCGGCGGTGGAAGACCAGGCCTCGGACCGCGCGCACCGGATGGGGCAGCAGCGCCCGGTGACGATCTACCGGCTGGTCGCGCGCGGCACGATCGAAGAAGGCATTGTCGACCTGCACCGCCACAAACGCGACCTGGCCGACAGCCTGCTGGAAGGCACCGAGATGGCCGCGCGCATGTCGCCAGCGGACATGCTCGACATGCTGCGCACGGGACTGGGCAAATAGCGCTGCCTTGATAGAACAGTAATATTGCACTTTGTCCCGTTCGTGTCGGAATGTTTCATCCGTCCGCAAACGGCGGGTTTGGTGCTAACCTGCACGCGATTCGCGCCGTTGCGGATCACGAATTCACACTTGTTACAGGGCCGAATACGATGATAAAAACGAAAATCGCGCTGGCAGCCGTGCTGGCCTGCTTCGCACTGGCGCCGGCCAGCGCCGCCACCAAGCCAGCCAAGAGCAAAGCAAAATCGACGAAGGTCGTCAAGAAGTCGACCAAGGCCAAGAAGGCCGTCGTCGGCGCCGCTGCCATTGGTGCGACTGCCGCTGTTGCCAGCAAGAGTGCAAGCGCCAGTGACAGCGCCGCGCCGGCGAAGGCCAGCGAAGGCCGCCTGGATCGCCGCATGTCCACGCTGAGCATGCAGTACCTGACGGCGCTGTGGCGCGTCGATCCGGAAGGCGGCATCTATGTTGGCAAGTTCGACCAGGCCGCGAACCTGACGCTGCCCGACCCGGCCACCCGCGCCAAGCAGCTGGCCTTTGCCAACGAATGGCTGGAAAAATTCGGCAAGCTCGATCCGAAGCAGCTCTCGCCGCGCTACCGCACCGATCTGGTGCTGCTGCTCAACAAGCTGGAAAAGGACCGCTGGGCGCTGACCACCTGGCGCGAGTTCGAGTGGAACCCGTCGGCCTACAACATCGCCGCGCCGCTCGACCTGATCCTCAATACCGATTACGCGGCCAAGCCGCAGCGCCTGCGCACGATCCTCAAGCGTCTGACCGACGTGCCGGCCTATTACGCGGCCGCGCAGGCGTCGATCAAGACGCCGACGCGCGAGCACACCCAGCTGGCGATCAGCCAGGCGCCGGGCACGCTGGCGGTGCTGGCCGACCTGGGCAAGGCGGCCCAGGAATCGATCCTGACCACGCAGGAAAAGACCATCTTCGCGCAGCGCATCGCCAACGCCGGCACCGCGGTGCTGGGCTACGTCGACTTCTTGAGCGACATGGAAAAGCGCCAGGCCGCCAATGGCCAGGCCCGGCCGTTCCGCATCGGCAAGGCGCTGTATGAGCAGAAGTTCGCGCTCGACATCCAGTCGTCCAGCAGCGCCGAGCAGACCTACCGCAAGGCCCTGGCCACGCGCGAAGAGCTGCTCACGCACATGGACAAGATCTCGGACGAATTGTGGCCGCGCTACATGGCCGGCGTGACCAAGCCAGCGGAGCGCTTCCAGAAGATCGGCATGATGATCGACAAGCTGTCCGCCCGCCACGTCAAGCGCCAGGACTTCTTCACCGAGATCCGGCGCCAGATCCCGCTGCTGCAGGACTGGGTGATCAAGCATGACCTGCTGACGCTCGACCCGAGCAAACCGCTCGAAGTGCGCGAAACGCCGATGTACCAGCGCGGCGTGGCCGGTGCAAGCATCGATGCGCCGGGCCCGTACCGCGCCAAGGACAAGACGTACTACAACGTCACGCCGATGGACAGCCTGACGGACGCCCAGGCCGAGAGCAGCCTGCGCGAGTACAACGAATGGATACTGCAGATCCTGAACATCCACGAAGCGATTCCGGGCCACTATGCGCAGCTGGTGCATGCGAACCGCTCGCCGTCGCTGGTCAAGTCACTCTTTGGCAATGGCGCGATGGTCGAGGGCTGGGCGGTCTACGGCGAGCGCATGATGCTCGAATCGGGCTATGGCGACAACGCGCCCGAGATGTGGCTGATGTACTCGAAGTGGAACCTGCGCAGCGTGACCAACACGATTCTCGACTACAGCGTGCACGTGAACGGCATGAATCAGGCGCAGGCGATCGACCTGCTGACGCGCCAGGCCTTCCAGACGCGCCAGGAAGCCGATGAAAAGTGGCGTCGCGCCACGCTGACGTCGGTCCAGCTGACCAGCTACTACAGCGGCTACGAGCAGATCATGGAACTGCGCGAGCGCCGCAAGGCGCAACTGGGCGAGCGTTTCAACCTGAAGGCGTTCCACGACCAGTTCCTGAGCTACGGCAATGCGCCGGTCAAGATGATTTCGGAGTTGATGCAGTAATGGTGCAATAGCATCCGGTACGTCGTTCCCGAGAAGGCGGGAACCCCAGTTCGTCGCGTCGTGCCGGCTTTGGCTTTCGCCGCAGGGCACGCCTGCTGAATTGGGTTCCCGCCTGCGCGGGAACGACGTGGGTTGGGGTGCGGCGACGATGCCCGGCTGCGGGTTTCTGTTACGCCGTTTCTTCGGGTGCGCGCGTGGCGCGGGCGAACATCGGTGCGACCATCAGGCCCAGCTCATAGAGCAGGCACATTGGAATGGCCAGTGCCAGCTGGCTGACCACGTCCGGCGGCGTGACGATCGCCGAGATGACGAACGCGCCGACGATGACGTACGAGCGCACTTCGCGCAGTTTCTCGATCGGCACGATGCCCATGCGCACCAGGATCACGACAACCACCGGCACTTCGAACGAGGCGCCGAACGCCAGGCACATCGACATCACGAAATCGAGGTAGTTTTCAATATCCGGCGTAACCGCAATCGACGTCGGCGCAAACGCGCTGATGAAGTGGAACACACGGCCAAACACGAAGAAATAACAGAACGCCACGCCGCCGATGAACAGCAGCGACGACGAAATCACGAGCGGCATCACCAGGCGCTTTTCGTGGGCATACAGGCCCGGCGCGATGAAGGCCCAGGCCTGGTAGAACACCCAGGGCAGCGCCAGGATGAAGGACAGCAGCAGCGTGACCTTCATCGGCACGAGAAACGGCGAAATCACGCCGGTGGCGATCATGGTCGAGCCTGGCGGCAGCGACGCGATCATTGGTGCGGCGATCAGGTCATAGATCTGGGACGGGCCAGGCCACGCCATCAGCGCGGCGCACACGATCGCAATGCCGATCGAGGCCTTGACCAGGCGGTCACGCAGCTCGACGAGGTGCGAGATGAAGGTATCTTCGCCGGCGGCTTGTTCAGTCATCAGCTAGGCGATCAGAAAAAAGAGGAAGTGGAATTCGTGCCGGCACCGGGACGGTACTTGCGCACGCGGGCCGCGCCCGACATCACATGGCGCTTGGTGCCATGGCGGTTCTTGTACCAGGCCGGCACGCTGGACGTGCGCACCAGCTTCTTGCGACGAAAGTCCTTGGCCTTGCGGTCGATGTCGGCCACGGTGGGCGTGATGACATGCGCGCTTTCATGCGAGCCGCGCTCGTCCCACAAGGCCTCGACCTCATCGACGTGGCTGGTCACGGACGAGCCGAATTCGCTCGTCGCCGATTCGACGTCGTTCTTGAACGACTGCGCACGGTCCTGCACTTCCTTGTGCAGGTTGCGCAGTTCGTCGAGTTCGATTTCACGGCTGACCTCGGACTTGATGTCATGCAGGTAACGCTGGGCACGCCCATAGAGCGTGCCAGCCATGCGCGCCACCTTGGGCAGCTTTTGCGGCCCGATCACGATCAGCGCGACAACGCCGATGATCGCGATTTTCGACAGTCCAAGATCGATCATGAGGACGCCGGGTTACAGGCGGGTCTTGTCGCGGGCTTCCACGTCGATGGTCGACTTGTCGGCCACCTGCTGCGTTGCCTGGACACGGGCGGCTTCTGCTTCGGCAGCGCGCTCTTCGTCACCCTTGACGCCATCCTTGAAGCCCTTGACGGCCTTGCCCAGATCGGAACCCATATTGCTGATCTTCTTGGTACCGAAAATCAGCATCACGACCACGAGCACGATGACCCAGTGCCAAATACTCAATCCACCCATATTGTTCTCCTGATGGCGCCTGGCGCCTGAAAAATTAGTGAAGCGCAAACTGCATACACACCGAGTATATGCGATGCGGGAGCGCACTGCTCCTAATCGAACTTAACCCGAACTTAACCCGCACGTAAGCCAAACCTGGACGCTGCTTACAGCCCCAGCCCACGCCATGGACGCGGACCGCCGTACATGTGCAGATGCAGGTGATACACCTCTTGCCCGCCATCCGGACCGGCATTGATCAGCGTCTTGAAACCGCCGCTGGGCGTGCCATCGGCATCTGTCTTGACCGCAATACCATTTTGCTCGGCAAGTTTCGGCGCCAGCGCCAGCATCTTGCCCAGCAGTGCCGCATGCTCGTCGGTGCAATCGGACAACGTGGCCACGTGCACCTTCGGAATCACCAGCAAGTGCACGGGCGCTGCCGGATTGATGTCCTTGAACGCCAGCACGTCGTCGTCTTCATAAACGATGGCAGCCGGAATCTGCTTGGCAACGATCTTGCAAAAAATGCAGTTATCCATTCGGTCTCCAGATGATTACATTGCATGACACGCAAGCGAGCACGGGCATCCTACCAAGGCTCCATGACATCGGCATGACGACGAAGGACTGATTATGACACCGGTTCGGTCGCTTGGCACGCCAGCCCTGCACGCGGCCGGCGTGCAGGCTCAGGCGTCGGTGCGGGCGGCTTTCTCGTCCAGCCCCGACACGCCTTCGCGCCGCGCCAGCTCGTCGAGCACCTGCTGCGGCGTGAGGTCGAACTTGGCCAGCAGCACCAGCGAGTGGAACCACAGGTCGGCGCATTCATACAGCACCTTGGCAGCATCGCCATCGACGCGGGCGTCCTTGGCGGCCATCACGAGTTCGGTGGCTTCCTCGCCGATCTTTTTCAGGATGGCGTCGTCGCCCTTGGCGAACAGCTTGGCAACATACGATGCGGCCGGGTCGCCGCCATTGGCGGGTTTGCGCGATTCGATCACGGCCGCGACGCGGGCCAGGGTAACGCTCATGGGGTCTTCTTGTCTTTTGAATAAATCGTGTCGGGGTCCTGCAGCACCGGTTCGACGCTGTGCCAGTCGCCGTTGTCGTATTTCTGGAAGAAGCACGAGTGGCGTCCGGTATGGCAGGCGATCCCGCCGACCTGCTCGATCTTGAGCAGAACGACGTCTTCGTCGCAGTCCAGGCGGATCTCGCTCACCTTCTGGATGTGGCCGGACTCTTCGCCCTTGTGCCACAGCTTCTTGCGCGAGCGGCTCCAGTACACGGCTTCGCCCGATTCGACGGTGCGGGTGAGCGCTTCGCGGTTCATCCAGGCGAACATCAGCACGTCGCCGGTGGTCGCCTCTTGCGCGATGACGGGCACCAGGCCCTGTTCATCCCAGCGCACCTTGTTGAGCCATTTGGCATTCGTTGTCATTGCGTTACTCCAGGCGCATCGGGATACCGCGGTCATGCATGAAGCGCTTGGCTTCCCCGACCGTGTGCTGCCCGTAGTGGAAAATGCTGGCTGCCAGCACGGCGTCGGCGTGGCCCTGCAGGATGCCGTTGGCCAGGTCTTCCAGGCCACCGACGCCGCCCGAGGCGATCACGGGGATGCCCACGGCGTCGGACACGGCGCGCGTCAGGCCCAGGTCGAAGCCCGATTTGGTGCCGTCGCGGTCCATCGATGTGAGCAGCAGCTCACCGGCGCCCAGGCTTTCCATCTTGCGTGCCCATTCGACGGCGTCCAGCCCCGTCGCATTGCGCCCGCCATGGGTGAAGACTTCCCAGCGGCCCGGGGCGATCTGCTTGGCGTCGATTGCCACCACGATGCACTGCGAACCGTGCTTGTGGGCGCAGTCGAATACCAGTTGCGGGTTGGTGACGGCCGACGTGTTCATGCTGACCTTGTCGGCGCCGGCGTTGAGCAGCCGGCGCACGTCTTCCACCTTGCGCACGCCGCCACCGACGGTGAGCGGAATGAACACGGTCGAGGCAACGGCTTCGATGATCGGCAGGATCAGGTCGCGGCCATCGCTCGAGGCGGTGATGTCGAGGAAAGTGATTTCGTCGGCGCCTTGCGCGTCATAGCGGCGCGCGATTTCGACCGGGTCGCCGGCGTCGCGCAACTCGTTGAAGTTGACGCCCTTGACGACCCGGCCGCCGGTGACGTCCAGGCAGGGGATGATGCGTTTTGCGAGCATAGAAATCTCTGCGTTAGCTTATGCACGTCATCCCCGCGAAGGCGGGGACCCAAGTCTGCACGCACATCGACTGCGCGCGAAAACTGGGGTTCCCGCCTTCGCGGGAACGGCGGCTTGGGGGCGGTAGGCCCGGCTTTACGCCTGCGTCCCTTCGGTCAGTTCATCGGCGCGATCCTGGGCCGAGGCCAGGTCGAGCGTGCCTTCGTAGATCGAGCGGCCGCAGATCACGCCCTCGATGCCTTCGTCCTGCACCGCGCACAGGGCTTCGACGTCGGCCAGCACGTGCACGCCGCCCGAGGCGATCACGGGAATCTTCACCGCGCGCGCCAGCTTAACGGTCGCGTCAATGTTCACGCCGCCCATCATGCCGTCGCGGCCGATGTCGGTGTAGACGATCGATTCGACGCCGTAGCCTTCGAATTTCTTGGCCAGGTCGATCACTTCGTGGCCCGACATCTTGCTCCAGCCGTCGGTGGCGACCTTGCCGTCGCGTGCGTCCAGGCCCACGATGATGTGGCCCGGGAAGGCGCCGCAGGCGTCGTGCAGGAAGCCCGGGTTCTTCACGGCGGCGGTGCCGACGATGATGTAGCTGATGCCGTCATCCAGGTAGCGCTCGATGGTGTCGAGGTCGCGGATGCCGCCGCCCAGCTGGACCGGGATCTCGTCGATACCGTTGTCTTCGGCGTATTCCTGCACGATCTGCAGGATCGACTTGATGGCCGATTCGTTCTTTGGTTTGCCCGCGAATGCACCGTTCAGGTCGACCAGGTGCAGGCGCCGCGCGCCCTGCTTGAGCCAATGCAGCGCCATTTCGGCAGGATCTTCGGAAAACACGGTGGCGAGTTCCATATCGCCTTGTTGGAGGCGAACGCAGTGACCGTCTTTCAGGTCGATGGCGGGGATCAGCAGCATGGTCGTTGTCGGTAGAGTTAACGGGGGTTGAACAGAGCGAATTTAACGCAAATGCGTCAAGGATTCCAGTGAATGAAATTGCGGTACAGGCGCAAGCCCGCTGCCGCACTTTTCTCCGGGTGGAACTGGGTGGCGACGATATTATCGCGGCCGACAGCGCAGCAGAACGGACCGCCGTAATCGGCTTCGCCGATCACATCATGCGCGTTTTCGGGCGCTGCGTAATAACTGTGCACGAAATAGAAGTAGCTGTTGTCGTCGACGCCGTCCCACAGCGGGTGGGCGCGCGACTGGCGCATGCGGTTCCAGCCCATTTGCGGGACCTTGAAGCGCGAGCCGTCGTTCTGCAATTTGCCGTCGAGCTGAAAGCGCACGACCTTGCCCGGCAACAGGCCCAGGCCCGGCGTGCCGCCGTTTTCTTCGCTGGCGTCGAACAGCATCTGCTCGCCCACGCACACGCCCATGATCGGGCGCGTTTTTGCGGCGCGCAGCAATGCGTCTTCCAGGCCCGATTCGCGCAGGCTGCTCATGCAGTCGCGCATGGCGCCCTGCCCCGGCAGCACGATGCGGTCGGCTGCATCGAGGTCGGCGGCCAAGCTGGAAACGAGCACGTCGGCTTCGGGCGCAGCGGCGCGCAGCGCCTGGACCACCGAGCGCAGGTTGCCCAGTCCATCGACCACAACAATTTTATTGGCCATGTCGCGTCTCGCCTTACAGGCTGCCCTTGGTCGACGGGATGATGCCGGCGGCGCGTTCATCGAGCTCGCTGGCCATGCGCAGCGCGCGGCCAAATGCCTTGAACACGGTTTCGCACTGGTGGTGGGCGTTTACACCGCGCAGGTTATCGATGTGCAGCGTCACGCCGGCATGGTTGACGAAACCGCGGAAGAATTCGCCGGTCAGGTCGACGTCAAAGGTGCCGATCATGGCGCGCGTGAACGGGATGTGCATTTCCAGGCCCGGACGGCCCGAGAAGTCGATCACGACGCGCGACAGCGCTTCGTCCAGCGGCACGTAGGCGTGGCCATAGCGGCGGATGCCCTTGCGGTCGCCAATGGCCTTGGCCACGGCCATGCCGAGCGTGATGCCGGTGTCTTCGACCGTGTGGTGCGCGTCGATGTGCAGGTCGCCCACGGCTTCGACTTCGAGGTCGAACATGCCGTGGCGCGCGATCTGGTCGAGCATGTGGTCGAGGAACGGCACGCCCGTGTTGAGCTTCTGGCGGCCGGTGCCGTCCAGGTTGATCGAGACGCGGATCTGCGTTTCGTTGGTATTGCGGGTAATGTCGGCGGTACGGGTCATTGCTCGGGCGCTTTTCAAGGTACGTGACTACGGGACGCTACTACAGGGAAGCCTTCAGGGCGGTCAGGAACTGGTCGTTTTCTTGCGGCGTGCTGACCGTGACGCGGATGCAGTTGGCCAGCAATGTGTGCATTTTACTCAAATTTTTGATCAGGACCTTCTCGCCGTGGAGAAGCTTGCAGGCGCGCTCTGCATCGGGCACGCGCAGCGCGATGAAATTGGCGGCCGACGGGAACACTTCCACGCCCGGCAAGCCAGCCAGTTCTGCGGCCAGGCGGGTGCGCTCGACGTTGAGCAGCTCGGCCTGGCGGTCCAGCACATCCAGATGCTCGAGGGCGAATTCGGCCGCCACCTGGGTCAGGATATTCACGTTGTACGGCGGGCGCACCTTCTCGAATTCGGCCAGCAGGGGCGCTGCCGCTGCCATGTACCCGAGGCGGATGCCGGCCAGGCCGAGTTTGGACAGCGTGCGCATCACGACCAGGTTCGGGTGCTGCGGCAGGCGGTCCATGAAGCTGACCTTGGCGAACGGCTGGTAGGCTTCGTCGACGACGACCACGCCCGATTCGCCCAGCGCGGTGATGATCGCTTCCATGTCGGCCGCGTCGTACAGGTTGCCGGTCGGGTTGTTCGGGTACGCAAGGAAGACCAGCGACGGCTTGTGCTCGTCGATGGCGGCCAGCATGGCCGGCAGGTCCAGCGAAAAGTCGGGCTTGATCGGCACGCCAACAAAATCGGCACCGGCAAACTGCGCCGAGCGCGAAAACATCACGAACGCCGGCACTGGCGCCATGACGACGGCGCGCTTCGAACCGTCGCGCTCCTGGCGCGCGATGGTGGTTGCCAGGATCGTGATCAGCTCATCCGAGCCATTGCCGAGCAGGACGTCGTAGCCGGCCGGGATGCCCAGCTTGGCGCAGATGGCGTCCTTCAGCGTGCGGTACGACGGCACCGGATAACGGTTCAGGGCCGCGTCGGCCAGGCGCGCGCCGAGCTGCGTGCGCAGCGCGTCCGGCAGCTGGTACGGGTTTTCCATCGCGTCGAGCTTGACGTAGCCAACCGAGTCCGGCACGTGGTATCCCCCCACGGCGCGCACGTCGGCGCGAATGGTGTTCTCGATCAGTTTGGCGATGTCGGTCATGAAGTTTCTTCCGTGGAGAGTGTGGCCATGGCGGCTTTGGCCGCCTTGCGTTTTTTTGCCCCGGTCAGCGGCACCTCGGGCGCCGCGAGGCGCTCGTGGATGATGGCGCAATACGCGGGATTGAGTTCGAAGCCGGTGTACTGGCGGCCCAGTCGCTTGGCGGCGATGGCCGTTGTGCCGCTGCCCATGAACGGGTCGAGCACGATCCCGCCCGGCGGGCACGAGGCCTTGACCATGCGCTCGATGATCTCGAGGGGCTTTTGCGTCGGGTGGTCGGCGCGCTCCGGATGCTCGCGGTGCAGGCGCGACACGCTCCAGACGTCCTTCGGGTTGTAGCCCACTTCGAGCCACTTGGCGCCGATGAAGATCGAGCGCGAGCGGGCCTTCTTGGTCGCGGCGTCATACGGGATGCGCACGGCGTCCAGGTCGAAGTAGTAATCCTTGCGGTTGGCGAAAAAGCCGATCGTGTCGTGCACCGACGAAAAGCTGCGCACGCTGCCGCCCATCGACGGCACGCGGCGGTCCCAGATGATCTCGTTCATCATCGTCATGCGTTTTTTCAGCATCACGAAGATCTCGGGCGTGAAGCGCCACGTGAGAAAAATGTACAGGCTGCCGTTGGGCTTGAGCTTCGGCACTGCCGCATCGATCCACTGCTCGGTCCAGGCCAGGTAGGCCTCGACGCTTTGCTGGTCCGACGCGTTGCCATAGTCCTTGCCCAGGTTGTACGGCGGGTCAGTCAGGATCAGGTCGATGGACCCGTCCGGGATGCGCGCCAAGCCAAGCAGCGCATCCTCGCAGAATACCTGGTTGACCCAGTCGCTCATGATGCCTGGGGTGCAGTTGGCAAAGGAACGGGATCGAGCCGTAGTTCCGCGCTGCGCGCGTGCGCCTGCAGCCCTTCGCCATACGCCAGCGTGGCCGCAACCTTGCCCAGCGTTTGCGCGCCCGCTTCGCTGACCTGGATGATCGACGAGCGTTTCTGGAAATCGTACACGCCCAGCGGCGACGAGAAGCGCGCCGTGCGCGAGGTCGGCAGCACGTGGTTCGGGCCGCAGCAATAGTCGCCCAGCGACTCGGACGAGTAACGGCCCAGGAACATCGCGCCGGCGTGGCGGATTTTATCGGCCCACTGTTGTGGATCTTCAGCCGAGATCTCGAGGTGTTCGGCCGCGATGCTGCTGGCGATCTCGCACGCCTCATCCATGCTGCGCACGCGGATCAACGCGCCACGGTCGCCCAGCGACGTCGTGATGGTGGCCGCACGCGGCATCGTCGGCAGCAGCTTCTGGATGCTGGCTTCGACCTTGGCGATGTAGTCGGCGTCGGGGCACAGCAGGATGGCCTGCGCCAGTTCGTCGTGCTCGGCCTGCGAAAACAGGTCCATCGCGATCCAGTCCGGATCGGTGGTGCCGTCGCACAGCACGAGGATTTCGGACGGGCCCGCGATCATGTCGATGCCGACCGTGCCGAACACGCGGCGCTTGGCGGCGGCGACATACGCGTTGCCGGGGCCGACGATCTTGTCGACGGCCTGGATGGTCTCGGTGCCATACGCGAGCGCGCCGACGGCCTGCGCGCCGCCAATGGTGATCACGCGCGTGACGCCCGCAATGGCCGCCGCAGCCAGCACCATCTGGTTCTTCACGCCGTCCGGCGTCGGCACGACCATGATGATTTCTTTTACGCCCGCCACGTGGGCCGGAATCGCGTTCATCAGGACCGACGACGGATACGCCGCCTTGCCGCCCGGGACATAGATGCCGACCCGGTCCAGAGGCGTCACGCGCTGGCCCAGCACGGTGCCGTCAGGCTCGGTGAAGGTGAAGCCGGTCGACGATTCTTTCTGGCGCTCGTGGTACACGCGCACGCGGTCGGCCGCCACCTGCAGCGCGGCGCGCTGGTCGTCGGGCAGCGCAGCCAGCGCGGCTTCCAGCTCGGCCTGGCCAATGTCGAACTGCGCCATCGAGGTCGCGCCGCCGTTCGGGATGCGGTCGAATTTGTTCGTGTACTCGAGCACGGCGGCGTCGCCCCGCGCTTTTACATCGCGCAGGATGTCGGCCACGGCCAGTTCGATGGCGTCGTCGGTTTCGGCTTCAAACGCGAGCAGCGCGCTCAGCGTGGTGGCGAAGTCGGGTGCGGTCGAATCGAGCTTGCGGATCTGTACTGCCATTTTGCGTCTAGCCTTTTGCTTTGGAGGCGCGTTCGAACGCGTCCAGGATCGGTTGCAGGCGCTCGCGCTTGAGCTTGAGCGCAGCCTGGTTGACCACCAGGCGCGAGGAGATGTCCATGATCTTTTCGACTTCGACCAGGTTGTTGGCGCGCAGCGTGCCGCCGGTCGAGACCACGTCGACGATGGCGTCGGACAGGCCTACCAGCGGCGCCAGTTCCATCGAGCCATACAGTTTGATCAGGTCGACGTGCACACCCTTGCGGGCAAAGTGCTCGCGCGCCGTGTTGACGAACTTGGTCGCCACGCGCAGGCGCGCGCCCTGGCGCACGGCGCTTTCGTAGTCGAAGCCCGCGTTGACCGCGACCGACATGCGGCATTCGGCGATGCGCAGGTCGATCGGCTGGTACAGCCCTTCGCCGCCATGCTCGAGCAGCACGTCCTTGCCGGCCACGCCGAAATCGGCGGCGCCGTACTGGACGTAGGTCGGCACGTCGGAGGCGCGCACGATCAGCACGCGCACGCCCGGGTCATTGGTCGGCAGGATCAGCTTGCGCGAGGTTTCCGGGTTTTCCAGCACCTCGATCCCGGCGGCCGACAACAGCGGCAGGGTGTCTTCGAAGATGCGGCCCTTGGACAGCGCCAGGATCAGCTGGGTCTCGTCCGTATTGCTGGTAAAAGTCATGGTGATTCGATGTGATTACTTGATGCGGACGATGTCGGCGCCCACCGCCGACAGCTTCACTTCCATGCGGTCGTAGCCGCGATCGAGGTGGTAGATGCGATCGATCAGCGTCGTGCCTTCGGCGGCCATGCCGGCAATGACGAGCGAGGCCGACGCGCGCAGGTCGGTCGCCATGACCGGTGCGCCAATCAGGCGTGTGACGCCATCGATGAACGCGGTATTGCCGTCGGTCGTGATCTGCGCGCCCAGGCGGTTCATCTCTTGCACGTGCATGAAGCGGTTTTCAAAAATCGTCTCGGTCACGCGCGAGGCGCCGCCAGCGATCGTGTTGACGGCCATGAACTGCGCCTGCATGTCGGTCGGGAAGCCCGGATACTCGGTCGTGCGGAACGACACCGGCTGCGGGCGACCGTCCATCTTCGCGCGGATGGTGTCCGCGCCGACGGTCAGTTGCAGGCCGATTTCGCGCAGTTTATCAAGCGCCACGTCGAAGATGTCGGTGCGGGTATTGGTCAGCTGGATGTCGCCGCCGGTGGCCGCGACGGCGCACAGGAAGGTCGCTGCTTCGATGCGGTCCGAAATCACCGCATGGCTGGCGCCGTGCAGTTCCGGCACGCCCTGGATCACCAGGCGGTCGGTGCCGATGCCGTCGATCTTGGCGCCCATGGCCACCAGCAGATTGGCCAGGTCGGTCACTTCCGGCTCGCGCGCGGCGTTTTCGAGCACCGTCTCGCCGTCGGCCAGCGTTGCAGCCATGAGCAGGTTCTCGGTGCCGGTCACGGTGATCATGTCGGTGCGGATGCGCGCGCCCTTGAGCTTCGTGGCCCTGGCGTGGATGTAGCCGCCTTCGATCGTGATCTCGGCGCCCATCGCGCGCAGGCCCTGGATGTGCTGGTCGACCGGGCGCGAGCCGATGGCGCAGCCACCGGGCAGCGACACCTTGGCTTCGCCGAAGCGCGCCAGCAGAGGACCCAGCACCAGGATCGAGGCGCGCATGGTTTTCACCAGTTCGTACGGCGCGACCAGATTGTTGATCGCGCTGCCGTTCATGGTGACGTGTTCGTCGTCCAGATCGATTTTCAGGCCAGTGGTTTCCAGCAGCTTGAGCATCGTGCGCACGTCATGCAGGCGCGGCACGTTGCACAGGTGCAGGTCACCTGCGGTGAGCAGGCCCGCGCACAGGATGGGCAGCGCCGCATTCTTGGCGCCGGAAATCGCGATGTCACCTTGCAGGCGTTTGCCGCCAACGATCTGGAGCTTGTCCATGATTAGCCTTTGAATTCTTCAGGGGTCAGGGTTTTCATCGACAGCGCGTGGATTTCCTCGCGCATGCGGTCGCCCAGCGCGGCGTACACGATCTGGTGGCGCTGGATCGAGCGCTTGCCGACGAACGCCGGCGAGACGATCACCGCCTCGAAGTGCTGGCCGTCGCCATTGACGGTCAGGTGGGTGCATTCAAGGCCGGCGCTGAGATAGCCGTGTATCAGTTCGGGTGTGGTGGCCACGATAACTCCAAAAATTTTTAGTGGCGCAGCTTGTAGCCGCGCTTGAGCAGGTTGATCGCCATGGCCGTCAGCACCGCGAAGAACACGGACACGATGGCCAGGCTGGTCCACGGCGACACGTCGGACTGGCCGAAGAACCCGTAACGGAACCCGTCAATCATATAAAAGAACGGGTTGAAATGCGAGACGGCCAGCCAGAATGGCGGCAGTTTTTGTACCGAATAGAACACCCCGGCCAGGAACGTGGCCGGCATGATCAGGAAGTTCTGGAACGCGGCCAGCTGGTCGAATTTTTCGGCCCAGATGCCGGCGATGACGCCCATCGTGCCGAGAATGGCGGCGCCCAGGATCGCGAATACGACGATCCACACGGGCGCGACAAAGGTCAGGTGCGCAAACCAGGCGGTAATGGCAAACACGCCGGCGCCGACGGCGATCCCGCGCAGCACCGCCGCGCCGACATACGCCGCCAGGATCTCGGCGTGCGACAGGGGCGCCAGCAGGATGAAGACCAGGTTGCCGCTGATCTTGGACTGGATCAGCGACGACGACGAATTGGCAAATGCATTTTGCAGGACGCTCATCATCACGAGGCCGGGAATCAGGAACGACGTGTAGGCCACGCCCTCGAGCATTTCGACCCGGCCGTCGAGCACATGGCCGAAGATGACGAGGTACAGCATGGCGGTAACGACCGGCGCGGCGACGGTTTGCGTGGCCACCTTCCAGAAGCGCAGCGACTCTTTGTAGAACAGGGTACGGAACCCGATGGAGAACAGATTCATTGCTTACCCTCTTCCATGATCTGGATGAAGATGTCTTCCAGGTCGGCCTGCTGCAGCTGCATCTCGTCGATGACGGCGCCGGCTTCGCGCAGGCGCGCCAGGATCGGTTCGACATCGGCGTAGTCGTTCACGCGCAGCGTGTATTTGTTGTTGCCGTTATTGGGTTCGTCGTGCGACACGAGCGGACGCAGTTCAGCCGGCAGCGTGCCGGACTTCAGATGCACGACCAGCTGTGAGCCCGAGACGCGGCGCAGCAGCGTGCTCATCGTGTCGAGCGCCACCACATTGCCCTGCTTGAGCATCGCCACGCGCTGGCACATGGCCTGCGCTTCTTCGAGATAGTGGGTGGTGAGTACCACCGTGTGTCCGCCTTCGCGGTTCAGGCGCGCGATGAACTTCCACAGCGTCTGGCGCAGTTCGACGTCGACACCGGCGGTCGGTTCATCCAGCACGATAACGGGCGGACGGTGCACGAGGGCCTGCGCCACCAGCACGCGCCGCTTCATGCCGCCCGACAGCGCGCGCATGTTCACGTCGGCCTTGTCGGTCAGGTCGAGGTTGTGCATCACTTCGTCGATCCAGCCATCGTTGTTGCGGATGTCGAAGTAGCCCGACTGCAGGCGCAGCGTTTCGCGCACCGTGAAGAACGGATCGAACACCAGCTCCTGCGGCACGACGCCCAGGCGCTTGCGCGCTTCGCGAAAATCGGTCACGACATCGTGGCCATGGATTTTCACGCTGCCGGCGTCGGGCCGGATCAGGCCCGCGATGGTGGAAATGAGGGTGGTCTTGCCGGCGCCATTCGGGCCCAGCAGGCCAAAGAACTCGCCCTCTTCGATGGAAAGGGACACGCCCTTGAGCGCCTTGAAGCCTTTGTAGCTCTTCTCGACACGGTCAATTTGGATTGCAGTCATGCGAAATGGGAGGCGCAACGCGCGATAGTCAAAACAAAACGGAGGCCGGCTGGGGAACGCACCAGGACCGTGCAGGGAAACAGTCCATTATAGGTGAAATCGCCATGTCAAGCGGGCCAGGCGGAGAAACCCGGCGGGACGCCGTTGAGGCAGGATGGGGAAGCGAAGAAAAAAAACGGGCAGCCGAAGCTGCCCGTATTCATGCTGGTGCGACCAGCGTGTCGACCCCGTACAGGGCCGCGAGCTTGCGCACGTTGTCCGGCACGTTGATGAACGTGAGCCGGTGCCCGGCGCTCAGTGCGCGGCGCTGCCAGGCCAGCAGCAGGGCCACGCCCGACGAATCGGCCGACTTCACGCCGGCCAGATCGAACACGGTCTCGCCAGCGCTGATCGCTGCCTCACCCTGCGCCAGCGCCAGGCTGGCGCTGTCGAAGGTCATGGCGTCGATCGTCAGCATGGGATTTGCCTCAGCCATTCGTTGCCGGTGCGGCCAGCGGCTTGGACGCCAGTTGCGCATTGCGGTCAGCCAGACGCTTGATCAGGCCATCGACGCCGCTCTTGCTGATCTCGCTGTTGAAGGTGCTCTTGTAGGTCTCGACCAGCCAGGCGCCCAGGATGTTCACGTCATAGATCTTCCAGCCGTTGCCGTTCTTGGCCAGGCGATAGTTCAGCGTGATCGGCTCGCCGCGCGCGACGTTGACCTGCGAGCGCACTTCGACATCGGTATCGGTGGCGGCGGCGCGCATTGGCTTGAACTCGACAGTTTCGTTCTTGATGGTCGACAGCGCACCGGAGTACGTATAAACCAGCAGGTTACGGAACTCGGTCGTCAGGCGCTTTTGCTGGTCTGGCGTGGCGGTGCGCCAGTGGCGGCCAGCGGCTTGCTGCGTCATTTTTTCGGCGTCGACGTACGGCAGGATCTTGGTATTGACCAGACCCATGATCTTGCTGCGGTCGCCCGACTGAATGGCCTTGTCGTTCTTGACGCTGTCGATCACTTCGGCGCTGATGCGCTTGACCAGCACGTCCGGCGCTTCGGCGCTGGCGGCAGGCTGGGCGATCACGCTCGTGGAAAAGGCAGCGGTGACTGCGGCGGCGGCGATCAGGTGCATGAATGGTTTCATCGTATTCCTTTCAACTTACTTCGTTTCGGAAGGTGCTGGCTCGGCGACGTCATCAGCCTGGCGCGGCACATTGCCGTCGTAGACCTGGCTCTGGCGGCGCTGCAG
>Ga0308168_1000790_pt1 | contig 33935 bp, 45 predicted proteins | sample PhyCR2_FD_202133 | JGI IMG/M metagenome (GOLD analysis project Ga0308168, IMG submission 202133) | Phyllosphere microbial communities from UC Gill Tract Community Farm, Albany, California, United States - DLSLRC.R2 | ecosystem: Host-associated > Plants > Phyllosphere > Unclassified | place: USA...
AGTGATCTGCGGAGCCTGCTGAAAAGTGTGGCGCGAAAAGCCCGCCCGCAGACAGGCAGTGACAATCAACTCATACAGGCTGGGCGAGACGTCGCGCGGGAAGATCACCAGGGTTTCTTCCGCCAGTGTATTGATTCACTAAAGATACGACTAAAACCGGGAACGACTGAAAGGATGCGGGAATTGACGGGAGGCTAGGGACTGTGGGGCTTCAAAGGAATGAGGCCTGCTTGTAGGAACATGTCAGATGAAATACGACAAACTATTCATTTCAGGGAATTGGTTCACTTAAAACGCGACTCTCTTCTGTACCCCTTCAAACAATGTAAACCTCGTTTAAACACATTTAAAGCTGCCAGCAGTTAATCAACTGGTCTGACGTCGGTCAATTTCCAATCAATGTAATCATGTACTTTCAGTGCCACTTATTAATCCCAAAGTGGTAGCCGCATGACGTTCTCTTAGTTCTTACCTGCCAGGCAGCTTTAAACGGCTCTTTTGTGTGGTTCCTCGCCTGGAGCTACAGGGCTACCTTGTTCTGTAATACCATACTTCGCCAAAATCTCTCTGCGTTCTGCGTCTGGCAGAGCTTCAAGGATTAACGCTGTATTTAACGCACTCTGAGAGACCTGCGGCCTATCTTCCATGAGTTGCGCAAACAATGCATCCTTGCCCCCCCTCTTGAATGACTCAACGGCTGCCGACAACTCATTTAGGGTCATTGATTTAGAAATAATTCCCCACCATTCCTGCAATTCTTCTGGGTTTGGCGATTGCTCTGCCAGTGAAGGAGTCTGGGTATCATCTTCAAAGAACCAGGAAATTGATTTTCCACTGGCCTTAGCAATCTGAGGAAGCTTATCAATGCCAGGATAAGAGATTCCCTTTATGTATTTCCCAATCAACGTGTCGGATAGTCCGCACTTTTTGGCGAATGAAAGGACGGACTCATTCCCGATAGCTTGCTTCAACCTCTCCCCAAAAGCGATTTTTTCAGCTCCTGTAAAAATCTGATGCGGACTTTTGCCTGAATAATCAGCGTCATGTTTGTAACTATCTGACATTTAAGATTAAAACCTCAAAGTAATTTGATTTCATCTTTTCTTCAAATAGTTTGGATTGCAGTTTACATTCGAACTATTTGAAGATATGCTTTACTCGAACCGGTAACCGCTAACGGATACCGGTTACGGTAACTAATGAGGATCGCACGATGTCAGTAAAAAACCAAGACTGGCATGCGGAGCAGGTAAAGGCAGCTGTAAGAATGACGGGCAAATCCCTTGCCCAGCTGTCTCGCGAAGCGGGGTTAAAACCCGACACTATGCGTAATGTTTTCCGCTGCCATATCCCGCGCTACGAATTGATTATTGCGGCGCACTTAGGGGTTGAACCTGCGGCCATCTGGCCCAGCCGTTATATGCATGGAGGCAACGAATGCAGACTCAATGGGTGACTGTTCAGGATTGTGTGGGCCTATCAGGATTTCCTAAAAGCCCATCGAATGTTCGCCGTAAACTGGCCGCTTTGATTGAGGGACAGGAAGAACTGAGCCGCAAACGTGCGGGCACTAAAGCCTTTGAATACAGTGTGTCAGCGCTTCCGGTTGAGGCTCGCGCCGAACTACTTTTCAAACGCGGTGAAGTCGAAACGAGTCGGGGCATTATTGAGATTGAAAAACCGAAGGCTAATGAACTTGATCATCAGCGCCGTGCATTATGGCAGTGCTGGGAAAATGCTTCCCATTCACAACGTCAACTTGCTGAGAAATGGCATCCGGCCGTCCTGTTAGCCGATGAACTGATCACGTCAGGCATCACCGCGAAAACGGCGTTTCAGATGGCAGCAAAACAGCTTGGGGTCAGCGCCGCCTCTTTGCGCGATAAGTATTATCAGGTTCAGAAATTTGCCCGTTCTGACTGGGCGGCGGCGCTGCTTGATAAGCGCGGAACGGCTAAGAAAGGCGTGGCGGTAACAGATTTTGATGAAGACGCGTGGCAGTTTTTAATTGCCGACTATCTGCGCCCGGAGCGTCCCGCATTCCGCAAATGCTTTGAGCGCCTCACGGTGGCCGCAAAAGCACACGGCTGGGTAATCCCCTCATATTCGACGGCTTACCGTCGCGCCCGGCAGCTTGATCGCGCCATCGTTGTCGCGTGCCGGGAGGGTGAAAACGCACTGGCGCAGCTGTTCCCCAGCCAGCAGCGCACCGTCGCGAACCTGCAGGCGCTTGAATGGATAAACGGCGACGGTTACCAGCACAATGTCTTTGTCCGCTGGCATAACGGCGAAACGCTGCGCCCTAAAACGTGGGTCTGGCAGGACGTTCACAGCCGTAAAATCATCGGCTGGCGGACGGATGTATCCGAGAACAGCGACAGCATTCGCCTTTCATTAATGGATGTGATCAGCCAGTACGGCAAGCCTGAACATGTTGTGATTGATAACACCCGCGCAGCGGCCAATAAATGGCTGTCAGGTGGTGTACCGACACGTTACCGTTTCAAAGTTAAGAAAGACGATCCTATGGGTATTCTGCCCATGCTGGGCATTCAGGTTCACTGGACAAGCGTCATCGGCGGTAAAGGCTGGGGTCAGGCTAAGCCGGTTGAACGCGTTTTTGGTACAGGCGGTCTGGGTGAGTACGTCGATAAGCATCCCGCACTGGCCGGGGCATTCACGGGCGAAAATACGTTAAGCAAACCCGATAATTACGGCTCCCGCGTTGTGGATGTTGATACTTTTCTGGAGGCGCTGGCCGAAGGGATTGCCATGTTTAACGCTAAAATTGGCCGTCAGACTGAAATGTGCAAAGGCGAATTATCGTTTGATCAGGCGTTTGAGAACAGCTACAGCAATTCCATGATCACCCGCCTTTCAGAGGAGCAAATCCGCCAGCTTATGCTGCCTGCGGAAGCCGTGACGGTGAAACTGAATGGCGAGTTCAGTCTGCAGTGTGGCGGTTCGCTCAATGGGCGTAAAAACAGCTACTGGAATCCGATGCTCGCGAATATTCGCCCGCGCAAAATTACGGTTCGGTTTGATCCGCGCAATCTGCATAACGAAGTGCTTTGCTATGACCTTGAGGGCCGCTTTATCTGCGCCGCAGAGTGTCGTGCAGCGGTGGCGTTCGGTGACAGCCAGACCGGCCGCGAACACAGTCGCCAGCGTAAACAGATGATGACGCACACTAAACGCGCTGTTAAGGCAGAACGCCGCATGACGGCCATTGAGGTTAACGACCTGCTTCCTAAAATCACGCCTCCCGAAGCACCGCAACGGCATGTCGTGGAGCGTTTCTTTTCCGTGGGGAATACGGCCCGTAAAGTCGTTGAACAGGCCCATGAACAACAGGTTGAAAACGACGCGATATTTCAGCAATTAATGCAGAACGCGAGTAAGAAGCGGAAATAAATAACGCAGTAATAAACTGATTTAAATATTCAGATACAGGTAAATAAAATGACGCAAATTAATCATGATGATTTGCGCGGATCAATTCGCGCTTTAATCAACGAAACCACTATTTCCGGCGCGTCTCTGGCGCGTGAAACCGGCCTGTCCGCTGCGGCTATCTCACAGTTTCTGAACGGGAAATACAAAGGCGACAATGACGCCGTTGCTGAAAGCCTGACGACCTGGCTGGAATCCAGAAAAGCAGCAGAAACCATTATGCCGGTCATCCCAGATTACGTTGAGACGCCGACAGCAGCCAAAATAACTGCGGCGCTGACGTATGCACAGCTGACGCACACCATCGCCCTGGTTTATGGCAATCCCGGCGTAGGTAAAACGCAGGCGACAAAGAAATATGCTGCCGAAGGCAATAACGTCTGGCGTATCAGTGCCAGTAAATCCCGTACAAACGAGCTTGAAACGATGTATGAGCTGGCTTTGCAGATGGGTATTAATGATGCGCCCTATCAGCGCGGGGCGCTCTCGCGCCTGTTACGCCGCCGCCTGAGTGATTCGAACGCACTAATCATCATTGATGAGGCTGACTGGCTGAACTACGACGCTATTGAAGAACTGCGCATTCTCCAGGAGGAATGCAACATCGGGCTGGCTCTGTCGGGTAATCACAAGGTTTACGACCGCTTAACCGGGGGTTCCCGCAGCGTGGACTTTGCCCGGTTGTTCTCCCGCGTAGGTAAGAAAGTCGTTTTAAACAACGTCATGGCGGGTGATGTTGACGCGTTCTGCACCGCCTGGAATGTCAGCGGACGTGATGAACGGTCACTGCTAAAAGCCATTGCCCGCCGTCCCGGCGCACTGCGTTCGCTTTCCCATATTCTGCCGCTGGCCAGTATTTATGCGCAGGGTAAAGGGACACCGATTAACTGCGAAACCATCCACGCGGCCATGATCGAACTCGGCCACGCCGAATTAACCGGAGAATAACGTCATGATTGCTGAACGTATTGCTGAGCACGTCAGGATGGCCACCGCAGCTGAGGCATGGCTTAAAACTCGCGGCAGCCGCGTTGCTGAAACCCGCGTTTATATGCGCCGCCCTATGCTGGAAATTACCTGCCCGCCCGCCGAACTGGTGAGCAGGGCGTACCGGATCAATGAAAGTTATCAGAACGGCACCCGCTCCGTGTGGGCTGCAACTCTCGAAGGCTGCCAGATTATCTGGCGTTAAAAGGAAAATACTATGGCGAAAGTAACGTTTGAGTTCACACGTGCAGTACCGAAAAGCACGACCACCCAAGGCCGGATTATTGAAGGGCTGAGTATTGGTATTTCCGTGACTGAACTGAGTCCGGAAGGTGAGAGCGGTCCTCATGATGCCATCGCTATGATACTTGCGTCGCAAAAGGACGCGATAATTCAGGCGGCAGGTGCGGAATTACTCAACGCGCTGAAAAATGCTGGCGCTGAGGATGCAGAGTCCTTTTTCTGTGACTGCGGGAATAAGCACTGATGACTCACAATGAATTCTGGTTTGTTATTTTCTGGATTTCATTCCTGATGGCAATTATCGAATATACAAAGAGGAAATAAAATGCCCGTTAGTAAAAGTACCACGCCGGAAGGTTACCGGCAGAATGCGCAGGGCCACCTGGTGCCTGAGTCACAGATTAAACCCGTCGATAAACTCCGTGATGAACTCGTTATGTCCATCATCGGGGCAGCGCGGCAGCGTCGGCAGGAACTCGCGGCCTTTAAGCTAGAGTCTATGCAGCAGATTACCGATTTTATTGATCTGTCAGCGGCCGAATACGGCGTTGAGTTCGGTGGCGCAAAAGGTAATGTTTTACTGGTCAGCTTTGACGGGCGCTATCAGATTCGTCGCGCTGTCGGTGAACACCGGGTGTTTGATGAACGCATTCAGGCTGCAAAAAGCCAGATTGATGCCTGTATTGCGCAGTGGTCTGGCGGTGCTGACGCAAAACTGATGGCACTTGTTGATCATGCATTCCGGGTCAATAAACAGGGCCGGATTGATATCAACCAGGTTCTGAGCCTGCGCCAGCTGGATATTGACGACCCGCAATGGAACGAGGCAATGGACGCTATTGCTGATGCTATTCAGGTCACGGGAACAAGCCAGTATTTACGGTTATATGAGAGACAGAGCGACGGAAGTTATAAGCAACTCTCTCTCGACCTGGCGAAATTATAATTAACCCCTAATTAAAATTAAATTAATTCCGGCGTTCGCGTCAGGGCTTCGTGCGCGCCGGATTCAGGAGAAATATATTATGAATAATGATAATCAGGCATTACTGGCGCTCGCAGAGTCCTTTATTCAGTGGCATGAATCACGGGTTAAAAACTGCAATACCGTCATCAACAACGCGGATGCCGATATCTGTCTCCCCCTGGGTGACGATGGTCAGGAATGCGTGATCAAAGCGGGTTCCGAACAGGCTAAATGGCTACGCATTGGTGTGTCACTGGCTCTGTTTCAGTTTACCCCGTGCCCTGCAACCCTTAACCGCCCGGCTGAAATGGATGATTCAGACGAGGATTACGACGATGAATAAGAGCGTGATTTTCGATGCTGCCTTTGCCCTGTGGGGCTATGACGCGCAGGTGCTCACTGTGTCCGAAGAATGCAGCGAACTGTCCGCAGCCTGCACCCGCTTTATTAATCACAAAGCCAATGGCAACAAAATTGCAGAGGAAGCGGCTGACGTCGAGATCATGATTGAACAGCTGCGTCACAACGGTATGAACGACATGATCGAAGTCCATAAGGCCCGCAAATTAACCCGCCTCGCCCGGCGCGTGGGGGTCGCAGCTGACCCCGTTTCCGCCTTCTCTCCCTCTGTGCCGGGACTGCTTGAAGAAGTCCGCGAACAGCTGGATTTCGCTGAGGCGCTTTATAAGGATGCGGGAAACAGCAAACGCATTGCCTCCGCCCGCACAAGAATGGCTATCAGCCTGTTAATGCAGGCGTCCCAAATCATGATCCGTGAACAGCAGTATGCTGAACGCGTGCAAAAAGGAAACTCTCATGCTCAGTAACGTTATTTCTCTGATTAGTCTTAACGGGCCAATGACATGCACCGGTGTGGCACAGCTGCTCAACGTGGAATCCACTATTTTAAGTATTGAGGGAAACCATGATTACTAAAGAACAATGGAGCCGTATTCAGGCCGTACTCCGTGATTTCTCAGCGGTTCACTTTACGTTTGAAGGCCGCAAAATTATGGTGAAACTAAGTCGCATCGCAGAATGCGAACTCGCTTATGTCGTCACCGTTGATGGTCAGATGGTCACTGCATGGCTTGAAGGCATGGCAGGTTTCGACCCGCTTTCAAAAGTGTTGTTTCGCAAGGTGATCAGCGCCAAACACACAAAACTCATAAATAAACTTAAAAAAGAGCGCGGAGGTCGGGCTTTTCTGCGGGCCAAAGATAACGCCTGGCTCAATGAAAAAAGTGTGAAGTATGTGCCGTGGTTTACATCAGCGAAAGCGGTAGTCAGCCATTACAGCAAAGTTGAGGGGCTGGAACTGGATGAAGACTGTGTAAGGGGCGGTGCATTATGCGAGTTAATCTAATCAAGCTTATTCACGTGGCCCGCCGCAAACTTTCGCTCGATGATGATACCTATCGCGTCATGCTGTCAGAGATTGTTCCCGGTAAAACCAGCTGTCGTCACATGACTGTCCCGGAGCTTGAAAGCGTGCTGAAAGCGATGCAGGAACGGGGGTTTAAACGTACACCAGGCCCGGTTAAAACCGGCAGTAAACCAGCCCCCATCGTTGCCGATAAAATCCGGGTTATCTGGCAGATTATGCATGAGCAGGGGTTCACCGATGACGCCAGCCCGGCAGCGTTAGACGCTTTTGTTATGCGCTCAACGAAGCAAAAGAACGGCGGCATGGGTGTTGCCCGGATTGGCTGGCTGCGCGGTGATCAGGCATCAAAAGTGCTTGAGAGCCTGAAACGCTGGCACATGCGATGCATGCTTGAGAAATTGCCAGGCAGCGATATCAAACCAACTTATAACCGTGTCTGTGAACGTTATCAGACCCTGAGGAATGTCAGATGAACCAGAAGACAATTATGCAGGTCTCTGCCCGCGAGATTTTAGTATCTGAGTTGTGTGCGAGTGGCTGGACAGAGGTTGCTGCGCAAAAGGCCTCTGAGCACATGACGTGCGAGATGTACCGGCCAGAGATCATCGCCGAACTGACACAGGAATCTCGCCGTATATTGCTGGAAAAGTTAAATCTTTATTCGATTGTTGGGGCACTCGATGATATAGCGCGTCAGGGTAAGGCCTCCGGGGATTACAGAGCGGCGGCGATTGCCACCGCGAAACTTGCCGACCTGCTTCCCTTAATCACCAAGCCCTAATTTTTCTTTAAAGAATTTCTCTGCCAGAGCATCACCCAGTTTGCGCAGGAGCCCGAAGGGTGCCTCCTGCGCTTCTTTTTTAAGCCGTTCGAGAATAGGTTTCTGATTCAGAATATTAGCGAAATCATGCCCGGACTGCGTCAAACGTAGTGGCGTTATTGCATAACTCCATTTCATCCCGCTGCTCATTACAGAAGATGCCAGACCAACAGATCCAAATCCTGTCTCTAAACTTCTGTTGCTGACCAGACCATTCTCAACGATCAGTAAAAAATGCATCATCATCTTATCAAACTGCTCGCCATCAGCCTGAGTAAGCCCTAAATCATTGAGTGTTACGAACCCGTCCCCCGATTCAAGAAAAATATTTAGCTGCCTTTTCAACTCATCCAGGTCAATTTTCATATTATTCCTTACGCTATCTGAAAAATGTTATTATTTAGCCGAAAGCTGGTTAGTGATTTGATTTTCATAGATTTAACGAGCCTAAAATTCGATCTCTATCAACATGATAGATAATAACCGGAGCAGCGTATGACTGAAACACAAACGGATTTATTTGAGCATGATCCGCAGATCGGGCAGTTACTGGAACACATGGACAAAATCCCGGTTCAGGAACTTGAGCACCAGTGGCCACAGATGCTCGTGGCACTCGTTGATGTGATGGAGGCTGAATTACAGCGTCAGGGTGTTGAAGGTGACGCCCGCGCAATGGCACGTAAGCTGGGCGGTGCACTGTCGCATTATATGGGCGGCCGGGCTTATTATCTGCCATTCGGCGTCAAGATGATGAATGCGCTGCGCGATGATTTAATTTACTGCCAGTTTAATGGCCGCAACCTTGAACAGCTGCGCCGCGAACATCATCTTTCACAGACGCAGATTTACGCCATCATTGCCCAGCAACGCCTGCTGCATACCCGCCGTCGCCAGCCTGACCTTTTCCCTCACTAATCTGCCTGATAACAATCGGCTGCGCTCGAGAGCGCGGATTGTTGTATTACACCGGAATCCCTGACCACAGCGCTGTTTTTTTACTCTGAGTTTGTTAACCCGGATGGAAAAAGACATGCCAAAAATCCCCGCATCACTCAAAGCCTCGCTGCTTGCTGTTGCTATTGTCGGCGGCGGCTATCAGGCAATGACGCCCGTGGTCGTTGAGTATGTCGAAGGCGTTGAATATTACCCATACCGCGACGTGGGCGGTGTACTGACCGTCTGTGCGGGCCATACCGGGGCGGATATTGTCATGCGGCGCTACACGCCCACCGAATGCCGGGTATTACTCAGCCGCGATTTAAAACCCGTTTATGCCGCCATTGAACGCCTTGTGACAGTGCCATTAACCGACTTTCAGCGCACCGCGCTGGCGACGTTCGTTTACAACACGGGCGTGGGTGCGTTCGCCTCGTCCACGCTGCTAAAAAAACTCAATGCCGGTGATATGAACGGTGCCCGTGATCAGATGCGCCGGTGGGTGTTTGCGGCGGGCAAACGCTGGAAAGGCTTAATGACGCGCCGTGAAGTCGAGATGGCAATTTTTGATGTCCGGGGGCCGCATGACCTTCGCTACTAAAGCGTGCCTGCTGTGCATTCCCGCATTGCTGGCCGCAGGGCTGACATTCCGCAGCCATGTTAATGCACTCGAATCACGTAACGCTGCGCTGACACAAGCGCTCCAGCGTGCCGCTCAGGATCGCAATCGCTTCGCATGGCTTCTCGATAGCCAGGAGCAGACCCTGCAGGTATTCAGTACCATCCGTGCCGCCAATCGCGCCGCACGTACAGACGATGAAAGGTTACGTCATGAAACCCAGAACAGGATTACTTCTGCCGTGCTCAGTGAGCCATGCGCTGATCGGGCTGTGCCTGCCGCTGCTGTTAACGGGTTGCATCAACTCGAAAACCACGCCCGCGCCGCAGGTGGTACTGCCCCCGAAAATTGATGCTGAATTGCTGGACGCCACACCCGTGCCGCCTATGCCGGTGCCGTTCCTGTGGCGCAGTTCCCTGCAGTGGAACGCTGACCTGCTGACCGCGATTGGTCAGTGTAACCGGGATAAGGCCAGTGCCCGGCAGCAGGATATGAGAAGGACAGAAATTTATGGAAGACCCGCGTCAGGAGGCTGAAACGCTTCTCCGCGAAATACTGCAACCGCACCGGGGCGCTGATTTGATGCCTCTGATTGCCGTTTATCACCCGCCTGTCGCCTGTGTCCGGTGCAGCAGGCCCATACCGCCCGGCGTGCTGCTGCTGCAACCGATGGCTACCCACTGTCATTACTGCCGCGCAGGGAGACGTTACTGATGGATTTATACGGGCTGTTAAGCCTCTGGCCCTACCTGGTTCCGGTTGCCGGGAGCGCAGCCGTCTGGGTGATGCGCCGCACGTTTGCGGGCATTGAACGCGTTGAACTGCTTGAGAACCGGCTGACTGAAATGGAAACCAAATACGCAAATATGCCCACTGCCGAGGATATGCACCAGATGCGCCTGCGCATGGCAGAACTTGCCGGGGACATGAAGGTGTGCAGTCAGGGCCTGCGTGCGCTGACGCACCAGATTGAACTGCTTTTAGAGAACGCCGTAAACCGGGGTAAATAATGATTGACGATATTCTTACCGAAGACCGCAGGCTTGTGATCCTCCGTTCTTTGATTGACTGCAACCATGAAGCTAACGAGTCCATTCTGCAGGACTGTCTTGACGCTTACGGCCATAACGTGTCGCGTGATGTGGTGCGCGGCCTGCTTGACTGGCTGGCAGAGCAGCGTCTGGTGACGATTGAAAGCCTGCGCGGCTTCTACGTGGTCACCGTGACGGGGCGTGGTCAGGACGTTGCAGAAGGCCGGGCAAAGTGTGCCGGTGTTAAACGCCCGCGTGCCCGCTGAGGTGAGTATGGAAAAGAAACCGACACGCGGACGTGCGAGCAAGGTTGATCTGCTGCCCGAACACGTTCGCAAAACGCTGCATGAGATGCTGCGCGACAGAGCCGTTCCGCAGGCCAGAATTCTTGATGAGATTAACGCGCTCATCGATGACGCGGGATTACCGGACGATTTGAAACTCTCCCGTTCGGGCCTGAATCGCTATGCGACCAGCGTCGAACAGGTGGGGCATAACCTTCGTCAGTTACGCGAGATGACCGGCGCACTCACGGAGCAACTCGGCGATAAGCCGATGGGCGAAACGACAAAGCTCATTCTTGAAATGGGCCGCAGTCAGTTGTTCAAAGCCATGATGCAGCAGGTGGAAAATCCCGACGCCGCCGTTGATATCGACATGCTCAAAAATGCCATGCTGGCCGCACAACGCCTCGAATCAACAGCGATGTCGAGCCACAAACGGGAGAAAGAAATCCGGCTGGCCTTTGCAGAAGAAGCGGCTAACGCCATCGGCGACGAGCTGCGCGGTCAGGATGGCATGAGCGAAGAACTGGAGCAGCGCGTACGTAATGTGCTGCTCGGGAAAGCCTAGTCATGAGTTCTGTCACTAATGATGTTGCACGACTGCAACCGCTGAACCAGCCACGCAAAATTGACTTGCAGGAAGAAGCCAGCAAGCTGGGTGTTACCATCATCACTGAGTCGGACAGGCTTCAGCCCGGTACAGAGCCGGTATTTTTGCCCTATCAGGCCCGCTGGTTTAGCGACGACAGCCAGATTTGTATTGCTGAAAAATCCCGCCGTACAGGTCTGACCTGGGCTGAGTCTGGTCGCAATGTGATGACGGCCGCCCGCAGCCGCAAACGCGGTGGCCGCAATGTGTTTTACGTGGGCTCCAAGCAGGAAATGGCGCTGGAATACATTGCTGCCTGTGCGTTGTTTGCCCGTGCATTCAACCAGCTGGCAAAGGCGGATGTGTACGAACAGACCTTCTGGGACAGCGACAGACACGAAGAAATCCTCGCGTACATGATCCGCTTTCCCAACAGCGGGTTCAAAATTCAGGCGCTGAGTTCGCGCCCGTCGAACCTGCGCGGCCTGCAGGGTGACGTGGTGATCGATGAGGCGGCATTTCATGAATCGCTCGACGAACTGCTCAAAGCGGCGTTTGCGCTGACCATGTGGGGCGCACGCGTTCGCATTATCTCCACGCATAACGGCGTCGATAACCTGTTCAATCAGTACATTCAGGACGCCCGTGAGGGCCGCAAAGATTACAGCGTTCATCGCATAACGCTTGATGATGCGATTGCCGAGGGGCTTTACAAACGTATCTGTTACGTCACCGGGCAAACGTGGTCGCCAGAGGCCGAAAAAGCATGGCGCGATGGCCTCTATCGCAACTCCCCGAATAAAGAAAGCGCCGACGAAGAGTACGGCTGCGTGCCGAAAAAATCCGGAGGCGCATACCTTTCACGCGTGTTGATTGAAGCGGCTATGACCGCAGAGCGCGACATTCCGATCCTGCGGTTTGAATCCCCCGATGATTTTGAGTCCTGGTCGCCGGAGATGCGCGAGGCTGAGGTCAGCGCCTGGTGTGAGAAACATCTGGCCCCGTTACTGGCCGCGCTCAACCCCCGGCATAACCACGCGTTCGGGGAGGACTTCGCACGTAACGGTGACCTGACCGTATTTGTTCCGCTGGAGATCACCGCCGAACTGCGCAAACGCGAGGCCTTTCGCGTTGAGCTGCGCAATGTGCCCTATGACCAGCAGCGCCAGATTATGCTTTTTATCCTCTCACGCCTGCCGCGTTTCATCGGGGCGGCATTCGACGCCACCGGTAACGGCGGTTATCTGGCCGAAGCGGCCCGACTGATTTACGGGCCGGAAATGATTGATTGTGTCCACCTGTCGGTGAAGTGGTACGGCGAGTGGATGCCAAAACTAAAAGGTGAATTCGAAGCGCAGAACCTGACGATTGCCCGCCATCAAAGCACGCTTGATGACCTGCTCAGTATCAAAGTCGTGAACGGCACACCGCAGATCGATAAAGGGCGGACGAAAGATGAAGGCAGTACGGGCAACAGCAAAGCCCGGCGTCACGGCGACTTTGCCGTCGCGCTGACGATGGCGGTGCGGGCGTCGTTCATGAATGGCTACGCCATCGATGAGGACAGCGTGAAAGCCATCCCGGCCAAATCGCGAGCCGATACGCCGGACGACAGCGATGATTATCATGAATATGAAAGAGGTGGCTGGTAATGGGCCGGATTATTGATTTAAGCGGACAACCGTTCGACTTCACAGACGAACTGCAGACCGAGGCCGAGGCACTCGCAATGGTCATGCGCCGTACGCAGGAACACCCTTCCAGCGGTATTACGCCAAACCGCGCCGCGCAGCTGCTGCGCGACGCCGAACGCGGGGATTTAAGCGCTCAGGCCGACCTTGCGTTCGATATGGAAGAAAAAGACACACACCTTTTTTCTGAACTGAGCAAGCGGCGTCTGGCGATCCAGTCTCTCGACTGGAGTATTACCCCGCCAAAATCGGCCACCGCGCAGGAAAAGAAAGATGCCGCGATGCTTGATGAAATGCTGCGGGATGCGGCGTGGTTCGAAGACGGCATTTTTGATGCCGGTGACGCCATTCTCAAAGGGTATTCCATGCAGGAAATCTGCTGGGGCTGGTTTGGTAAACAACGCGTTCCCGTGGCGCTCAATTTTCGTGACCCGGCGCTGTTCTGCGCTAATCCGGAAAATCTGAACGAACTGCGCCTGCGCGATGGCAGTTACGAAGGTCTGGCCCTGCAGCCGTTCGGCTGGGTGCGGCATCAGGCGAAATCCCGCTCGGGCTACGTGGGTACGCACGGGCTTGTGCGTACGCTTATCTGGCCGTTTATCTTCAAAAATTACAGTGTCCGGGATCTGGCCGAATTTCTGGAAATTTACGGGCTGCCGATGCGCGTCGGTAAATACCCGACCGGTGCCACGCCCCGCGAAAAAGCCACGCTGATGCAGGCCGTGATGGATATTGGCCGCCGCGCTGGCGGCATCATTCCGATGGGCATGCAGCTGGATTTTCAGAGCGCCGCAGACGGTCAGGCCGATCCCTTTATGGCAATGATGAACTGGGCGGAGAAATGCGTTTCAAAAGCCATTCTGGGCGGTACGCTGACCAGTGATGCCGGGGAGAAAGGTGCCCGTTCGCTGGGTGAAGTACATAACGAAGTGCGCAAAGAAATCAGAAACGCCGACGTCCGCCAGCTGACGCGCACGCTTAACCGGGATTTGATTTACCCCCTGCTGGCTCTCAACAGCAGCAGCCAGATTGACCCGCGCCGCCTGCCGGGTATCACGTTTGATACCGGTGAAGCCGAAGACATGACCGCGTTTTCCGAGGCCATTCCCAAACTTGCCGCCGGGATGCCCATCCCCGTGTCGTGGATACAGGAGAAACTGCAAATTCCTCAGCCGGGCGCTGGCGAACCGGTTTTTACGCTAACCGCGCCCGGTGCCGCAAAATCTGCTGTGGAAGCGGCGCTGTCTGCCGATGACCTGCCGACGAGGCCCGTTGCGCCGCAGCAGGATGATATGGATAAACTCGGTGCTGGTGTAAAGCCGGAAGACCTGCAACAGGCCATCGATCCGATGTTAAAGCCTTTGATTGCCGCCATTCTACAGGATGGCCCGGAGGCTGCATTAGCGAAGGCGGGCGATCTGTATCATGAGCTGGATGACACCCGCCTGATTGACCTGCTGACCCGCGCTATTTTCGTTGCTGATCTGTGGGGCCGTCTCGATGCCACAAACCATTGATCTGGCCTATGCCGCCCGTCTGCCCCCAAAACAGGCAGTCGCCTATTTCCGTGCAAAGGGTTATGCAATCAGCTGGAACTGGTACGAACAACTGACTGATGCTCACGCCCGCGCCTTTACGGTTGCCAAAGCAACGCGCCTTGATGTGCTGAGCACTATCCGGGAGAACGTCGATAAGGCTATTCATGACGGCATTACCGGGCGTGAGTTTACCCGGACACTTGCTCCGCGCCTGCAAAAGCTGGGCTGGTGGGGAAAACAGTTTGTTGTAGACAGCGAGGGCGGTGCAAAAGAAATCCAGCTGGGCAGCGCCCGCCGCCTTGCCACGATTTACAATGTGAATACCCGTGTGGCGTACAACTCCGGCCGCTATGCGCAGATGATGAATACGGCCGAAGATTTCCCTTACTGGCAGTACGTCGCCGTGATGGATGGCCGGACACGCCCGGCACACGCCGAACTCCACCTCATGGTGTTTCGCTACGATGATATTTTCTGGCAGACCCATTACCCGCCGAACGGCTGGAGTTGCCGCTGCCGCGTCCGGGCGCTGTCTGCTGAACGTTTAAAAGCGCTGGGTCTGAATGTCAGCTACGGCGCGTCATTCCTCCACACGCACGATGTGGACGCAGGCGTTGATGAGGCAACGGGCGAAGCGTTCCAGACACCGTCCACCACCTTTGACAATGGTCGCGTCAAAATGACACCGGACGTGGGCTGGTCATACAATCCCGGTTCGGCGGCTTTTGGTATTGATCAGGCGCTTATCCGTAAACTGGTGGAAGTTAAAGACGAAGCGCTGCGCACGCAGGTTGTTCAGTCGCTTAATAACAGCCGCGAACGTCAGCTTTCCTTCTCGCTGTGGGCTAAAAAGCTGCTTGATACGCGCCGTGCCGGTCACGGCGTTCAGACGCTGGGCTTTATGTCAGAAGCCACCGCGCAGGCAGTTAAAGCCCGCACCGGCAGTGACGCATCCCGTTTGCTGGTCATGAGTGAAAAAAGCCTGATGCATACGGACAGCAGCAAGCACCATGACACGGGCGTTGCACTGGCACCGGAAGACCTGCAGCTGTTGCCGTCACTGATGGCAAACCCGCAGGCTATCCTGTGGGACAAGCGGCATCATAATCTGCTGTATGTTGTGACCAGCCGTGATGGTGCGGCACGCGTTGTGGTCAATGCGGCGCAGTCGCTCAAACGACAGCCTGACGCGCTGGATGTGCTGATCAATGCTTACCGGATTACTGATATCAGTAAAATCAAATCAGACATTGCCGGGGGAATGCTGGAAGTGCTTGAGGGGGAAGTGAAGTAAGGGCTGGCGACGGGAGTCGAACCCGCGTACATGTTCTGTCAATGACAGACACCGACTTTACCAGTTAAGCGTACACCAGCCCACGGCCAGTATACGACGATTTTTACAGGATACAAAATGAGCATTGATTTAGCCGTTGTCGTTGATATCAGACGCCTGCAAACCGCCTTTAAGAGCCTCGGATCGATGGCAAACGATAAGGCGATCCCCCGCGTAGCGGCGGCCGCGTTACTGTCATCGTCAGAGCAGGCCTTTGAGAAAGAACAAGATCCGGAGACCGGCGAGCACTGGGCCGACTGGAGTGACCCGTATTTGGCCTGGCGGGAAAAGCACGGGCACGTGCCGGGCAGTATTCTGACGCTAAATGCAGATCTTGCCCGCAGCATGACAACAGACTACGGCCCGGACTATGCGCTGATAGGCTCTCCAAAGATTTACGCGGCCATCCATCAGTGGGGCGGCACATCGGGAATGGCACCCGGCCCGGCAGCCATTAAACCCCGTCCGTACATGGGCCTCGATAAGCCGGGACGCGCTGATATTTATGCGGCAATCAGAAAACGTCTCAGCGCCGCGCTAAAGCCCTGACACTTTATAAGTGATACACATGCCCGTTTAAAATCATTTAAACGCCGCAACGCGGTTTTAAAGGGGGTTTGAACGCTATTGCTTTCGGGCTTTCACCCCCGTTTTCATTTCCTGCCAGAATGCCCCGCTTTTAATGAGTAAGACACCGTAAATCCGGCCACCCCGTCACACCCGCGAAAATGACCGCTCAACATCAATCAACAGCATTGAGCGAGACATGAAAAAGAATGCGATCGGCATAGCGCTACTCAACGCCACGGATGTGGGGGACGGCTGGTATCAGCTGTTACCGGCAGGTCGTTTCCGGGCACGCGATGGCCGTCCGTTCGATGTGCCAGACGGCTGGCTGATGAATGCCGATATTGCGGCGCGACTGATTGCCGGTGTTCGTGCGTTAGATCAGGATGTGCTGATTGACTACGAACACAACCAGTGTCGTAAAAATGAAGGTTTAGTCCCGGCCGCGCTGCTAGCAGCGGGCTGGTTCAACGCTGACGAGATGCAGTGGCGTGAAGATCAGGGGCTTTTCATCAAACCCCGCTGGACGCCAGCGGCACAGTCACATATCGACAATAAAGAGTTTGGCTTCCTGTCTGCCGTCTTTCCTTACGACGACAACGGCGAACCTCTTTTACTCCGTATGACCGCGCTTACCAATGACCCCGGTGTCACCGGCATGAAAAAGCTGGCCGTGCTGGCGGCTGCCTTTGTATTCCCACCCCAGGAGGAACACCCCATGAATGAAAAACTGCGTCAGCTACTGGCGCGGCTCGGCATTACCGTGGCCGAAAACCTTGAGTTATCGGATGAACAGGCAACCGCTGCCCTGTCCGCACTCGATACGCTGACCGCAAAAGCCGATAAGCACGGCGAACTTTCCACACAGGTTGCCACCCTGAGCGCGGAACTGGACACCGCCAGAGCCGCTGGCGGCGCGGTGGATCTGACCAAGTGGGTGCCAGTTGAAACCGTCAACGCGCTGCGCACGCAGCTGGCAGAGATTTCGGGTAAGCACTCCACCGCCACGCTGAGCGCGGTCATTGACGCCGCTGAACAGGACGGCCGCATTTTCAAGTGCGAGCGCAGCTATTTTGAGCAGCTCGGCGGGCAGATTGGTGTTGCGGCGCTCTCCGCACAGCTTGACCAGAAGCAGCCCATTGCGGCACTGACGGCGCAGCAGACCCAAACGGCCAGCATTGCCGCCACCGGTAAAGAAAAAATCGCCGTGCTGTCTGCTGATGAACTGGCCGCCGTTAAAGCCCTCGGCATGACCGCTGCTGAATTCGTAAAAATCCGTGATGAAGGACAAACAGCATGATCATTACCCCGGCTTCCATTACAGCGTTAATGACGTCTTACCGTAAAGACTTCCAGAACGGCTTAACCGGCCCGGCATCGCAGTATCAAAAAATTGCCATGACCGTGCCGTCTTCCTCTAAGTCAAACACCTACGGTTTTCTGGGCAAATTCCCGAGCCTGAAGGAATGGGTCGGTAAGCGCGTTATTGAGCAGATGCAGGCGCATGGTTACAGCATCAATAACAAAACCTTTCAAGCCACCGTGGGCATCCCGCGTGATGATTTCGACGATGACAATCTGGGGGTTTATGGGCCGATTTTTGAAGAAATGGGCCGTTCTGCGGGTGTGCAGCCTGACGAACTGGTGTTTGGGTTGCTGAAAGACGGTTTCGACCAGCCCTGCTATGACGGTCAGAACTTCTTTGATACTGAACACCCGGTCTATCCGAAGGTGGACGGCACCGGTACGGCGGTTAATGTCTCGAACATTGTGACGCAGGCCCCGACTAAAGATGCAGACGGGAAAGACGTACCCTGGAAGGGATTGCCCTTTTACCTGCTTGACTGTTCCCGTGCCGTTAAGCCACTTATTTTTCAGGATCGCCGTAAGCCTGAGCTGGTAACCAGAACCCGCGTCGATGACGAACACGTCTTTATGGAGAACGAATTCCTGTTCGGTGCAAGTGCGCGTCGCGCCGCCGGATTTGGTTTCTGGCAGATGGCCGTGGCGGTCAACGGTGACCTGACCCTGGACAATCTGTGGGCGGGCTGGCAGCTGATGCGCAGCTTTGAGGGGGACGGCGATAAAAAACTCGGCCTCAAGCCAACGCACCTTGTTGTCCCTGTCGGTCTTGAGAGAGCGGCAGAACAGTTACTCAACCGTGAGCTGTTTGCGGAAGGTGGCACCACTGTCTCAAATGAGATGAAAGGCAAGCTGGAACTGGTTGTCGCTGACTACCTGTAATCGCTGTTAAAGGCGGTTAACGCCGCCTTCACTGACCATTTAAGGGAGTTTCACGTGCTATGTCAGGCATTAATCAGAGTACTCAGACAGACAGCCAGAGTGCTGGCGACATCGTGGATGAGCCGCGTTTTACCCTGCTTCTCAGGTGCACGCGTAAAACATACCGCCGTGCCGGTTTTATTTTCACGCGGGGCAAAAACACCGTTTGTGATCTTACGCAGGCGCAGCGTGATCAGCTCTGCGCAGACCCTGTGCTTGCGCTGGTATCTGAAACGTCAGATACCCAACCGGCTGATGCGCGGGGGCTGGACGTTTTGGGTATGGGCGGCGTAGCAGTTCCTGACCTTTACGCACGCATTCGTGCCGCCGTTGCCACTTTAGATCCGAAAAACACTCAGCATTACACAAAGACACAAGGGCCTCGTGTGGCTTCCGTGTCGGAGGTGCTGGGCGAAACCATCACCGCTGAGCAGTTGAAAACAGCGCTGACCGGAGGGGCCTAAACATGATGTATGCCACGGTAAGCGACATGGCCAGCCGGTATCCACGCAGCCAGCTCGACTTGCTGACCGCCAGCCGAAGCGAGGACGCAAAACCCGATGATGCGATTATCGACGGGGCGATAACGGATGCCAGCGCGTTAATCGAAAGTTACATCTCGGCACGTTACACCCTGCCGCTGTCCGTGGTGCCGGTGGCTCTTGCCCGGCAGTGTTGCGTCATTGCCTGGTACTTCCTGAACGAAACCCGCGCAACAGAGCAGACCGGGCAGCGTTACAGGGATGCGATCAAATGGCTTGGTGAAGTTCGTGACGGAAAAATCCCGCTCGGCGTCGATGAAGCTGGCACCGCGCCGGTCAGTGAAGACCTTGCGCAGGTGGCATCGGATCCGGCCGTGTTTTCACGCAAACAGCGGGGCTTTATCTGATGATCGGGGAAACCGAAACCGCCATCCTCAACACGGTGAAAGCCGTGTTCGGAGGCACGCTGAGGCAAATAGACACGCATCCTGGCACATGGTCTGACGTGGCGGTGCGCAGGATGCTGATTGCCACACCCGCCGTTTATGTGGCGTGGCTGGGATGCGGTGAAGGCCGCACGCTGCGGGAAGTGGAAAGCCGCTGGGTGCTCTACGTTGCTGCTGAAATGCTGAACGGCCGCGAAATGAACCGGCTCGGTGCGTACGAAATCATTGAGCTGCTGATGGTACACCTCAATGGCAAAGCGTTTGGCCCTTCAACCGGAATGCGCCTGACTAAAGCACAGAACCTGTATACCGACGCGCAGGAGGCATCCGGCACGGTGCTTTACGGGTTGTATTTCAGTGCACGAACGCCGCTCCCCAATACGAACGATGAAAGCAACCTGAATGATTTTCTGACCCACGTTCAGACATGGCGACTGCCGGACGGCAGCCCGGAATTTAAAGCCCACATCACCGTCAATACTGGCGGCATAACAGAGGCAAAAAATGGCTGACAAACAGTTTTTAAACATCAAGCCCGCCGAGGGTAAGCAGGTGCGCGACCAGCACACCATGCGGCTGCTTCGTGCAGACGGCGAGTGCAAGCCCCGCAACAGTTACTGGCTGCGCCGACTGAAAGCCGGAGACGTGGTGGAAGTAGCAGAAAAAGACGCGCCCAGGGCCGGTAAACCGGCACCAGCTGTGAAGGAGACGTCGCAATGAGTGAAGTGGTTTCATTTGACAGCATCGGTACGAATCTTCGTGTCCCGCTGACCTATATCGAGTTCAATAACACCCATGCAGTCAGCGGCACGCCTGCGCCTGCGCAGCGTGTTCTGATGTTCGGTCAGCGCTGCGATGCGGTAAAAAACGTTGCCGTAGGCAACGCCCCCAGCAATACGCCTGTGCGTGTGTATTCCCCTTCACAGGCGGCGTCGGCGTTCGGTTCCGGCTCCATGATCGCCCTGATGGCTAAAGCATTTTTAACCACAAACCGCACCGCTGAACTGTACTGCGTGGCACAGGATGCCGGAAAAGGCGATCCGACAGCGGCGACGATTACGCTCTCCGGCACGGCTACCGCAAACGGCGTACTGGTGACCTACGTTGGCGGCGTTCGCCTGCCGGTCACCGTCATGGAAGGTGATACCGGTGCGGTTACCGCTGATACGCTGGCTGAGATGATCAATGCTAAATCCGAACTGCCGGTTACCGCCGAAGTGGTGCCTGATGCGGGTGAAGGTGAACACGCCGACGCCACGCATGCGGATATTAAGCTGACGGCGAAATTCACCGGCCGTTCATCCATCACTGATGTGCGCTTTAACTATTACAGTCAGGAAGTTCTTCCCGCAGGCATCGTGGCCTCCATTGCTTATCCTGCGGCATCAAACAGCAACCCGGACATTGCGGACAGTCTGGCCGCGCTGGGCGAGCTTCAGTATAAATACATCGTGATGCCTTATCTTGATGAACCCAACCTGAATGCGCTTCAGGCTGAGCTGATGACGCGCTGGGGGCCGGTTAATCAGGCTGACGGGTTTGCCGTAACCTCTTATCACGGGTCGCTGGGCGATATCACCGCATTCAGCCTTAAGCGTAACGACTTTCTGATCTCCTGTATGGGTGTCCCGCCCACGCCTGAGCCGCAATACCTGTGGTGTGCCAGTATCTGCGCCGTCGCGGCAGCATCACTGGCGATTGATCCGGCCCGTCCGCTGCAGACGCTGGTTATCCCCGACCGCATGCCGCCGCCGCTGGAATCACGTTTCACATGGCCTGAGCGCAATTCACTGCTTTATGACGGTGTTTCAACCTGTACTGTCAATGACGGTGAACAGGTGCAGATTGAGCGGCTGGTGACGATGTACCGCACCAACAGCTATGGCGATCCGGATCCGTCTTATCTGAACGTCAACACAATTGCGACGCTGAGCTATCTGCGTTACTCAACCCGTTTGCGTATTCAGCAGAAATTCCCGCGCCACAAGCTGGCTGACGATGGCACCAGTTTTGCCAGCGGTCAGGCCGTGGTGACTCCGTCGATCATCAAAACCGAGCTGCTGGCTCTGTTCTCTGAATGGGAAACCGCGGGCCTTGTGCAGGACTTCACCACGTTTAAAGACGAGTTGATCGTGACGCGCAACGCCAATGATCGCGACAGGATTGATGTGCTGGCGGGGCCGAACCTGATGAATCAGTTCCGCATTTTTGCCGAACAGATTCGCTTCATTCTTTAACGGAGGGCATGGCATGTCTGGAAATCAACGCGAAGGCGTCGCGTTTATCTACGTCAACGGGCGCGAACTGGAAACCATGGAAGGGGCGAGTTTCACTCCGTCCGGTACAACACGTGAAGAAGTCACCGGCTCGCGGGTTTACGGCTGGAAAGGCAAGCCCCGCGCCGCAAAGGTGGAGTGCAAAATTCCGGGCGGCGGCGATATCGGGCTTGATGAGGTGATCGCTTGGTCAGACGTCACCGTCGAATTCCGCGCGGATACCGGGGAGGCGTGGATGCTGGCTAACGCATGGCAGTCTGACGAACCGAAAAATGATGGTGGTGAAATCACGATTAATTTCACTGCCAAAGAAAGCAAACGCATCGCATAACTGACTTTACAGAGGAATTATCATGGACAACAGCACTGACATTACCGAAGACGCGGTCCTGCTTGAGCAGGAAATCATTACCCAGTTGACCAATAACGCTTTTTCGCTGGTGGACGGCATCACTATCGGTGACGGTGAGAACGCCGTCACGCACCGACGGGTTGAATTTCGTGAGTTAACTGCGGGTGATGTTATCGACGCGCAGGCGGCTGCGGAAAAAGTAGTGTCTACGCCGCAGGGGCCGCAGCTGGTCACCTCACCGACGCTGATGGGCGTCGAAGTCATGCGCCGACAGATTGCCACAGTAGGCGATCTTAAAGGCCCGCTCTCAATGACGCTGGTGAAAAAGCTGTCAAACACCGATTTCAACCGGCTGTCGATTGCGCTGGATGTGAAAGATCAGGCGCTGGCCGCGCAGGTGAGCAACAACCGGGGGCGAGTGGCTGCGGTGTCGGAATGACATTGAGCGGGCCGCTATCGCGTTAGGCGTCATACTTAAAGGTGGCCCCGAGTGGGCCATGTCACTGCCGCTTTCCCGCCTCGTCCGTCACTGCAGACAATCTGAACAACTTCTGAAAGGGAAATAATATGGCCGGGCCATTGCGGGCGTCGATCATCATCGACCTGCTGGGCAATATTTCCCAGCGTTCCCGCCAGTTCTCAGACAACATCGGTACGATGGCCCGCAGCAGCCAGAAAGCGCTGCGGGGACTGCATAAAACCGTTGGCACTGTTTCAAATGCTATCGACAAGCTGGGTAAATCCTCGTTCGGCTCTTTACAGGCGCTGACAGCCGGTGCGCTAAGCGTGGCCGGGTTCAAAAAAATGTTCCTCAACGTGGCCGTCCAGCGCGAAACCATGCGCGTCGCCATCAACTCCCTTAACCACGGCAACCAGAAGGCTACGCAAGACCAGATAGCATGGATCCTTAAAAATTCGCAGGGATCTACGTGGAAGACCGGCGCGGTCATGCACGAATACCGGTCTGATCGCGGTTACGGCATGAGTGATAAAGACTCCCGCGCCTTCATTGAAATGCTCGAAGATCAAAGTTCCCGACACGGTTGGGACGAGCAGGCCTCTTCCGGTGCCTCGCTCCAGTTGAAAGAAATGTACGCACGAGGGGCAATACAGGCACAGGATGCGAACCTGCTGACGGGCTACGGTATCAACGTTTACAAAGTCCTCGCTGATGCGACAGGTCGATCTGCTAAATATGTCAAAAAGCTGGGCGAACACGGCCGGCTGGGTGCGAAAGACATCCGCCTCCTCTTTCAACTGCTTGCCGATCAGGCCAGAGGCGCACAGAAAGCCGCCGCAGGCACGTGGACGGGGCTGACCTCTCAGCTGGCCAGTCGCTGGGAAAACTTCGCTGCCAAAGTGATGGACAGAGGGCCGTTCAACCGTCTTAAAGGCCGGTTAAAAGACGCCTTAACGTGGGCTGATTCGGTTGATCAGGATGCGCAGGCTGAACGTGTTGCGAATGAATTTAATAAGATTTTTGACGAAATTGAACGCGGTGCACGTCGCGCCTGGTCGGTGCTTAAACTCGGTGGCAAGGCGCTTTCATGGGTTGATGGCCATATCGTTAAACTGAAAACACTGGCCGAAGTGATCGCCGGTATTTATCTGGCAAACAAGGCGCTGCGCCTTGGTGTTCATATTGCCAGACCCACGTGGAAAGTTATCTCTTCGCCTTACCGGGGTTACAAGCGGCTGCGCAAACGCAGGAAAGGCAATAAGCCCGGCTTACCTGAGATGCCGGATATCATTTCAAATCCGTCTCTTGTGCAGCAGGTTTACGTAACCAACTGGCCTGCAGGTGGCACCGGATTCAACAGCGACACTGGCATGGGGAAAAAAGGCAAATCCAGACGCAAACGCGGCCCCGGCCGTGGCCGGGATCGTAATCAGCCGCTTATCCCGTCTGAATTACCCGCTGCGGCACCCAAAGGTTTTTTCAGGCGTCTGCTCGGTGGTGCGGGGCGGATGCTGGGAGCGATGGCGGGTAAAACCGGCGGGCTGTTGGGCGGTGCAGGCCGCTGGCTGGCCAGCAGCAGCGTCGGTCGCATGGGCGGCTGGCTTGCCAGAACCGGCGCGGGGCGCTTTATCGGGAGCGGTCTGCGTCTGGCCGGACGCTATGGTTCCCGCCTGGCCGGGCCGCTGCTTTCCGGTGCCATGCTTGCCCCGACGCTGCTTGATGATGACGTTTCAGTTCATGACAAAGGCGCGGCGGTTGGCAGTACGGTGGGCGCATGGGGCGGCGGCGCGCTCGGCTCACTGGCCGGCCCGTGGGGTACGGTAGCAGGCACTGCACTCGGCAGCGTGCTGGGTGAGTATCTCGGCGGCTGGACGGCTGATACTTATAAGGAGTGGACAGCACCATCGAAAGCCGCAGACCAGCCCCCACCACCGGAACAGAAAGTCGATGCACAGGCATCGCTGCGTATTGATCTCGCTGATGGGCTGCGCCTGAGCAGTTCCAGCGTCACTGAGAACGGCATGGGTCTGAACATCTTCGGCGGCGACAACTATTACCCTTACTGAGGTTAAAGCATGTTTGAAAGCACGGTAAGCAGCATTAATCAGGCCCGTGATGCGCTTGGCCTCAAACGTCCGGTATCAGGACAGGGCACGTTCCGTAATGTGCCGTTTCTGGTTTACAAAGACCAGATAGCAAAAGGTGGACGCAGGATTGTTAAGCGCGAATACCCCCTGCGCGAAGACGGCGGCGCGGTGGATCTGGGCAAAAAACTGCGTGAACGCACATTTTCCGTGGCGCTGGTCGGTACAGATGCAAAAACGCAGTGCGATAGGCTGACTGACGCACTGGATGCGCCCGGCGCGGGCGAGCTGGTACATCCTGATTTCGGCACGAACAGCGTGCTGGTAGACAGCTGGGAATGCCGCAGCGCCGCTGATGAACTGAATTATTACGAACTGACGATCACCGTTTTCCCCGCCGTATCCGATACCGCCCCGGAGGTTGCTGCCGATACGGCCAGCGCGGTAACCAAGCAGAAAGACAGCTTGTTTGGCGAACTGGGCGATACGCTCAGTGATGCATGGCAAACCGTACAGGAAGCAACAGACGGTGCAACAGCGGTGCTTGACAGCATCACCGGTATCTTTGACGACATGTACAACGCGATTGAAAATATCGGCGTTCTTGACGATGTTAACCAGCTGCTGTCTGCACTGGCCGCGACAAAGGGCTCTGCCGAAGGGCTGCTCAACGCCCCGGCCATGTTAGGCGCGAACGTGCTGGGTGCCTTATCCGGTTTATCCAATATCTGCGATGCCTCTACGGCGTTTAAGGCTTACGAGCGCCTTGGCATTCACCTTGACCGGCGGGCGGCCAGTATCGATGTTTCTCACATCGGATCCGCCGCTGAAAGCAATGTCAAAGCACTCTTCCACGTTGCCACAGCGGGCACGCTGGCCGCGAAAGCTGCCGCAACATCCGGTGTTCTTACGCAGGCCCTCGATACAGACAACACACCAAACAGCCTTAACCGCACGCCCACACTTTCAACGGGCAGCGTTACCGGCAGTTCAGTTTCGGCACCAGCGACACTCTCAGGCACCGGAATCTCAGCGAATGCCAGCGGCTCAGTAGTATCAGACTCAGACAGCACGGTCATTGAAAGTGATTATCCGATGTTTGAAAGCGCGGCGGATATTGAGCGCATTGCCACGCAGCTTGGCGGGCAACTTGACAGTGCCGGGTTAGAGGCCGTGAACGCCGGATATGTCGCATCCGGCGCGGCGTTATTGCAGTTGCGTCTGGTGGTCGTCAACGACCTGCGGAAACGCGGCCTGGAGCTGGCCGGGGTAATTGCGGTAACGCCAGCACAGACGGAACCTGCACTCGTGACGCTTTACCGGGCAACCGGTAATTGCCAGCAGTGGCAGCGCCTGACCCGCCGCAATGCGATTGCGGATCCGTTGTTTGTGCCTGGCGGCATCTCTGTTGAGGTCATTAATGAATAATGTCGAATTACGTGCCGATGACAAGGTGTTTACCGGCTGGACTAAGGCCACTATTAACCGCTCCATTGAGTCACTGGCCGGTAACTTTGATCTCGGTGTTAACGTCCCGCTTAACGCTGACCTGTCATCACTTGCGCCGGGAAAATCTTTCACGCTCAGTATCGACGGCCAGATTGTGATCACCGGCTTTATTGACAGCCGTCGCCGCAGCCTCTCGGCAGATACGTTATCGATTTCTATCGAAGCCCGCGACAAAACCGCCGATCTGATTGACTGTGCCGCTGTCTACAAAGGCGGTCAGTGGAAAAACCGGACGCTTGCGCAAATCGCCAGCGACCTGTGCGCCCCGTATGGCGTGTCCGTGCGCTGGGAACTGAGCGACAGCGAAACCTCAGCACCTTTTCCAACGTTTACGCTTGACCACTCAGAAACGGTATATGAAGCGCTGGGTCGGGCATCCCGTGCGCGGGGTGTGCTGATGACGAGTAATGCCGCCGGGGAGCTGGTGTTTACACAGGCTGACAGCACGCAGACAGACCGTCTGGTGCTGGGGCAAAACCTGCTGTCGATTGAGTTCGATGAGGATTATCGCAACCGGTTCAGTGAGTACATCGTTGTCGGCCATGCACGTGCCAGCGGCAAGGTGGGCGATACGCTCGATGCCAGAAGCATTGCCAGCCAGAAAGGTCATGCGATGGATCCGGGCGTCAGCCGTTACCGCCCGACGATCATTCTGGCCGACAGCAAAACCGATACCAGGAGTGCAACAGCACGGGCGGTGCGTGAGCAGCGCCGCCGTCTGGCTAAATCGCTGACCTATGAGGCCAAAGTTGAAGGCTGGAAGCGTGAAAACGGTCAAATCTGGTTACCCAATCTGCTTGTTGACCTCGACGCCAGCGTTTTCGCACTGGACGGCGGCCCGCTGCTGGTCAGCAAGGTTGTGCTGTCGCTTGATGATAAAGATGGCGTTCAAACTACGTTAACCCTTGCACCCCGCGACGGTTTTCTGGTGCCAGTTGAGCCTGACAGCAAGGGAAAGAAAAACGATGCGGGCGGCGGTATCGACAGTCTGGCAGAGGAGTATTACCGCAAGCACCCGGAGAAACGCCCGTGAATATGGACGAACATGGATTTGGGCGGCTGATGGCCCCGTTCATGCGACGTGTCCGGCTGATGCTTGGACGCGCCGTGGTAACCGTGGTCAATGACACGCTTAAAGCGCAAAACGTACAAATCGGCACGCTGAATGACGATACGCCGGAAGACGTGGAGCGGTTGCAGAATTACGGGCAAATCAGCGTCCCGCTGGCTGGTGCGGAGGCCATTATCGGCTGCATCGGGGCTGACCGCGACCACGCGGTTGTGCTGATTGTTGAAGACCGGCGCTACCGTCCGACAGGACTCGTTGCGGGTGACTCCGGGGTCTATCACTTTGAAGGGCACCGCATCAGGCTGACCAAAGATGGCCGCTGCATTATTACCTGCAAGACATTAGAAATTTTCGCCGATGAAAGCGCCACGATAGATACCCCGAAAACCATTCTCACGGGTGATGTGGAAATACAAAAAAACCTGACCGTTGCAGGTGACACCCATGTTCAGGGTGGTTTTGATGTTGAGGGTGAAAGTGACTTTAAAGCGGCCATTACCGCGCCTAACGCCATTCTGAACGGCATTGATACCGTTCAGCACGTCCACGATGAAAACGGCGACGGCGGCGGCACAACGGATCCGATGAGATGACTGATTTAGCGATTGTCTGGACGAACGGACGCGGCGATATCGCTCAGGACGGCATCGACATGCTGACCGACAGCAGCCTCACAACAGAGGTGGTTATCTCCCTGTTTACTGACCGCCGGGCGCTGGATTCAGACATCTTGCCGGGCGGAGATACGGACGCTGACAGGCGCGGCTGGTGGGGCGACAGCTTTCGCCAGAGGCCAATCGGATCACGGCTTTGGCTGCTATCGCGTGCTAAGACCCTGCCGGATGTGCTGGACGATGCGGCCCGCTACGCCCTTGAGGCGCTGCAATGGCTCAAAGACGCCGGGCGTGTCAGCAAAATCGCTGCGTATGCCAGCCAGCCTGTCAGCGGAACGTTACAGCTTGATATCGAGCTGACATTACCCTCCGGGGCAGTTGAGCCATTCACATTCAACGCACAGTTTAACGGGGTTTAAATGTCCTATAACGCGCCGGGCCTTTCAGATTTAATCGCCCGTACAGAGCAGAATATTGAACAGCGCCTCGAGGGTTCATGGCCGCAGGCGCGGGAAAAAACGCTTAGCGCACTGGCCTACGCGCAGGCAGGGCTGGCGTCAGGTGTGCATGAGCATATTGCGTGGGTGGGTCGCCAGATCATCCCCAGCGATGCCGACGAGGCCGAACTGCTGAAACACTGCCAGTTTTGGGGCGTAAGGCGTAAGCAGGCCAGCCGCGCAACCGGTACGCTCCCGGTCTCGGTGACAGATGCCGTCACGTTCCCGATCAACACCCGCTGGCAGCGCGAAGACGGCGAGTTGTTTGTGAACACGGAAACTTTCAGCGCCGGTAAAGCAGGCACCCTCGACGTGACGCTCACCGCTATTAATGCGGGGCTCAGCGGAAATACCAATGCGGGCGTCACGCTGACGCTCGTCACGCCCATGAGCGCCGTTATTGCAGAGGCGAAAACAACAGGCCTGTCAGGCGGCGCGGATATGGAAAGTGCCGGTGAATTGCTCTCACGTCTCGAGTATCGCGTACAGTATCCGCCGTTCGGTGGCAACCAATACGATTATGTGCGCTGGGCGCGGGAATGCTCCGGGGTGACGCGGGCGTGGTGCCTGCCCACCTGGAAAGGTGGCGGCACGGTGGGTGTGACATTCATGCTCGATAATAACCCGGACATCTTTCCGTCTGAGGCGGACGTTGCCCGCATTGATGATTACATTTCAGGTCACGCCGACCCGCTGACCGGTCTTACCGTGGGTAAGCCGGACGGTATCGTGGTGACGACATTTGCACTCACGCCAAAACCGGTGGATATGACGATTTATATTTCGCCGTCCACGGCTGAAACACAAAAAGCAGTTAATAACGCCCTAATTGCGCTTTTTTATAATGAAGCCGGGCCGGGCGGCGCAGTTGCGCCGTCGCACATTATCCGGGCTATTGCGGGCACCGCAGGGCTGACTGATTTTGAATTACGATCGCCGGTTGAAATTCAGTATTCGCAAGCCACGGAGTTATTAACCGTAGGCGAAATAACGTGGGCGTGACGTATGGATATTTACCAGAAAGTCTTCCTGCAATTATTACCCTCGGGTGCAGCGTGGAATAAAGCGCCGGACAGTACATTTTGCCGGTTAGCCGGGGGGCTGTCGGACATTATGGCATCGGCTGATTCGCTGGTGGGGCAAATGCTGACAGAGCGCTTCCCCTCTACCGCGACGCTGCTTCTTGATGACTGGGAGGCGTTTCTTGGCCTGCCTGACTGTACCAGTGAAAGCGGCACTGTCCACGCCCGCCAGAACGGGGCTGCGATCAAAATGCGGATGGTAGGCAGCCTGAATCGCCGGTTTTATGAGGAGCTGGCGGCGTCATACGGCTTTAAGGTTTCACTGACAGATTCAGAGGACGGACAGTTTACCACGGACGTTAACGTGTTGAGCGGTGTGAGTTTCCGAAATGCGACGGTGCTGGATAGCTGTTTAACGCCGCTGCGCGTTTATGACTCAGGCGGGCTTGAATGTCTCCTCGAAAAATATAAACCCGCCCACCAGATATATAAGTTTATTTATCCCGATACTGACGAGGAATAAAAAGGATGTTTCATCTTGATAATAATAGCGGCGTCAGCGCAATGCCCGCGCCTGCCGCGATGCAGAATCAGACGACACGCTGGTTCACTGAAGGTGGCGGCAATCAGTCACCGAGCTGGCCCGGTCAGGACTGGTTCAATATTGTTCAGGCTGAATTGCTGGCTATTTTGACAGCAGCGGGTATTACACCGGATAAAAAGAAAATTAATCAGCTGGCATTAGCCATTAAAACAATTGCTAACAAAGACGCGCTATTAAAAGATAACTGCCTGAGTGAATTTAAAACCGCAGGCGCTAAGGCGCAGGCTGCCAGCCGCGTCAACCTTGGGCTGGGTGACTGTGCGACGCTTAATGTCGGCACAACTGAAGGAACGGTAGCAGCAGGCGATGATAGCCGAATCGTCAAAGCACTGCAGAAAGACAAAAACCTGTCTGATCTGACCGATGTCAACAAAGCCAAAGAAACTCTTGCGCTCGATAAGGTTGGTAACTGGCCTGCAGTTCAGGCTAACGGCGGGCTGCACTCATCCGGTAACCACCGCATCTATATCGACTGGGGTGAGGACGGAAAGCTGCATGTAACCGTAGACACCTCAGATGAGGGCGAACTGTTCACCACGGCCAATCCACCCACGCCCGCACAGAGTAATTCCTACCCTATGTGGGGCGGAAACCTGAATGAAAACGCCAGCATTACGGTTATTTCCAGCGTTCTGCAAGGTAACGTCGGAGACTTTCTCTACGGGCCGATGTTCCGCACGACGTTAAAAGCAAGAGGCGGTGACCGGGACTTTAAAGACGGCGCGTCATTCTTTATGCGTATCGTTGAGCATGTTGGCACGCTGGCCTATGGGGAACTTGTTTTTGATGGGTTCAGCAGCGTTCAGTCGTTCGTGTTTGATCAGAATGGTAATTTCCATGCTGCTGGTAATGTCCAGGCTGGCGGTGCGTGGTTAGCAACAGACGGCAATGTATATGGCAGTGTATGGGGCGGATATCTCAGTGACTGGATTGCCGGGCAGATAGATGCACGCATTGGCAATAACAATAACTGGATTAATCAGAGCTTTATCAGTGGTCAGCGACAGGCATCAGCTCAATGGGCTGCGGAGCGGGTCGGCGGTGGGGCCGGGCTACAGGTGCCAGCAGGCTGCGTGATGATTGGTGCCAGAAATAACGGTAGTTCAGACGTAGCAAATATGGGGATTTTGTATGCTGCTGAGCAAATCTGCATTAACGGCAACTGGATGACAATAGGGTTAGTGTGATGATTACCTTAAAAAAACTGCAAGTTTATAATGCTGAAATGATTGCCGGTAAGTCCGTCCTGTTTCTGAAGGACAATGCCGGTCGTGACTGGTATGAATCGCAGAAATTGTTTGCCGATGAAACACTGAAAGTCGTTTTCAACAGTGCGGGCATCATTGTTTCAATGAATTATGATGTTTCAACGTTGTGGCCGGTAGATAACTCTGTCGCAGAGGTCGCCGCAGATGATGTACCTGAAGGAATCGATATCAGTGGCAACTGGATGTATGACGGCAAAAACATTGTGCCGCGTACATACACAGCAGAAGAATGGCAGGCGAGAGCTGAGGCACAGCGCCAGAGCCTGCTCACCGCTGCGAACGCTGCCACTGGCGACTGGCGCACAGAGCTTCAGCTGGACGCCATCAGTGACGAAGATAAAGCCAGCCTGATTAAATGGATGGCGTATATCAAGGCGGTTAAAGCGGTAGATATCTCAGCGGTGAAAGATGAAGTCGGATATAACGCCATTGCATGGCCGTCACAACCCGATTGAAATTTCAGAACTCAGGCCAGCATCAGCTGGCCCAGCTATTCAGCTGCACTTTTCAATTCTGATAAATTTCCTGGCAAAAATCAGCCATAAGGCACGCCGTAATTTTACGGAGAAACGACGCTTCTTTTTAATTTTTCGCCAGATTTCATTTTTCAGGGCAGTTAAATTTTCATCAGAATGAACCGTCGATATTTTATAAAGTTCACCATCATCATACGGCGGGTGGGAGATGACAGGCGGGATTACGCACCGGATTTGGCAGATAGCATTTTCTTTAATCAACTGCCATCGGTCACTGACCATCCAGACCGGATACAGGAAGCTTATAAGCCCTTCTGCGGCTGCAAGATTAACGACATATCCGTAGGCACCCGTGCCTTCAACAAATCGGTGAATGCCATGGGTGGTACTTAGCTTTTGTTCTGCATGGGAAACGTACTGACCTGCCGGGGTAAGAACGGTAACGAGTGGCTCATTCACTGACTCACGTTCCAGGTGCTTTAAGATGTCAGGCAAATCCTGAGAGGGAATTGCATCGTCTTCAAGAATGAGAGCTGAACGTACATGATCGGCAATCATCCGAGCATAAACAGATAAATGGCTTAAAGAACATCCTATTTCGCCGCGTTCTATCGCGTAGCTAAGGGGACGAGTAGCCAGAATTATTTCGCTTTGAGTTAATTTTCGTCCATCAATAGCGTTGACGATCTCAAACTCCAGTCCCAGTTTACCGAGTCTTTCCTGAATCAACTTTCGCCGCTGTGTTGAGCGCTCCAGGCTGATAACAAATATTTTCACGATCGCAATTATCCATATTGTCTGATTTGGACAAAGCGTGACGGCATTAACCTTTCAATTCCAATGGGTATTGCCGATCATTTTGGTTTAATCGATCGTTTTAACCGATCAATTGCGGCACCCCAAACCAACACTCTCACTGTCACGGTTAAGATTGTGGCATGAACAAATCTGAGGTTGATGGAGAAGAAGGTGCAGGGTGCTAAAAGAAAATCGCTGTAAATGGTGCAATAAGCTGCTCTTCAAAGGGGTTTTTAAGAGCATTCAAATTAAATGCCCGCGCTGTCGGGAGATAAACGTACTGAGAACGCCTGGAGCGTCCCACGGAGAATCAAAGTGGGAAAAGAAAACAAATCCAGAATTTTAACCAGACCTGAACCTGTTATTGACGATGGCTTAGTCGTTGGTTACGGCTCAAAAGAACTTCGCGTAGAAACTATCCCCTGCTGGCTGGCGAGGGCTGTTGTTGTCAGCAAGCATTACTCCGGGCGCTTCGTGAATAACTCCTACCTGCATCTTGGGGTGTTCTCAGGACGCGAGCTTGTCGGCGTTCTGCAATGGGGTTATGCCTTGAATCCGTCCAGCGGCAAGCGTGTTGTGTCAGGTACTGGCAATAAAGAATACATGGAACTCAACAGGATGTGGCTGCATGACAAGATGCCGCGCAATTCTGAATCCAGAGCGATCAGCTACTCACTCAGAACTATAAAGCTGCTGCACCCGCAGGTGGAATGGGTGCAGACCTTTGCTGATGAGCGCTGCGGGCGTGCCGGTGTGGTGTATCAGGCGTCAAACTTTGAGTTTATCGGCAGCCACTATTCAAACTTCTATGAGCTGGACGGTGAGTGGTATCACGAAATAGCCATGAATGCGATCAAGCGCGGAGGACAACGTGGGGTATTTCTGAGGGCGAACAAAGACCGGGCGACAACACACAAGTTTAAACAGTACCGCTATATTCGATTTCTGAACAAACGCGCCCGAAAAAGGCTCAACACTAAACTGTTCCGTCCCATGCCTTATCCCAAACCTGAAAGTGAAAACTAGAATCAAGTGAGTGCTTTTAAATTCATTTAAAGCGCGATAACCAGCGTTGTCGCTTTTTACGTGAATCACTTTCGCGCTTTTGGTGAACCGCTACAGCCAGCGCGGATAGTGCCACGGTGGGTGTGCCGCTGAGGGGATGGCAGCGCGGCAGCGCAATCAGCATCTTTTCGGTGGAGATGACACGCAGATTAAACGCCTTGCTGCTTTCACACGGCAGCCGG
>Ga0308168_1000806_pt1 | contig 33295 bp, 35 predicted proteins | sample PhyCR2_FD_202133 | JGI IMG/M metagenome (GOLD analysis project Ga0308168, IMG submission 202133) | Phyllosphere microbial communities from UC Gill Tract Community Farm, Albany, California, United States - DLSLRC.R2 | ecosystem: Host-associated > Plants > Phyllosphere > Unclassified | place: USA...
CGGTGGCGAGGTAACCAGGATGGCATCGGCTTTGATCTCACGCGCATGTTTGGCGTAGTCCACCGCGTCTTCGGTGCGGGTGGCCCCCGTGCCGACGATCAGCGGCAGGCGGGTGCCAATCACCTGACGGGCGTGTTCCACCAGCGCTTTACGCTCTTCCTGGCTCTGCGCGTAATATTCGCCCGTGGAGCCACCAATGATGATGCCGTGAACGCGGGCTTCGATCAGCGACTCCAGCACCTCGGAAAAGCGTGCAAAATCAATGCTGCCATCGGCTGCGTAAGGGGTAATTGCCGGGGTGTAGATACCTTCAAATGTCAACACGATAACCTCCAGGGGGGAATTCACGACCATCACAGTCTGCTACGCAACCCTGATGGACTGCGTTTGTTAAAAATTTGCACACGGGCAGGTGAAAGGTCAATGGAGGAATATTTTTTGTATACATGAAAAATACAACATAAATACGTAATAACAGGATATTTTTACACATACTTGAAAAATAATTTATATAAATCAATAAAATAAATGCATTATTTCTTCGTAGTAATTTTCTATATAATTTCCGATAGCGATCACATTCCCGAATTATCACCCTCTGAGACGTATTTACAGCGCCTTTCCGGCGGCATAGTTTTAATGCTGTAGTTAACCAGAATTTAACAAAACACCACACCGCAACGCCGGGTTGTGACCAGAATGTAAACAGAGGTACCGGGTATGCCCCATAAGAAAGCGACACTCATCGGCCTGATCGCCATCCTGCTGTGGAGCGCGATTGTCGGCCTGATCAAAAGCGTGAGCGAAGGCTTTGGCCCGGTGGGCGGGGCGGCGTTGATTTACACCTGTAGCACGGTGTTGCTGCTGTTTACCATCGGCTTTCCGAAGATCCAGAAGTTCCCGGTGAGTTATCTCATCATCGGCAGCGTGCTGTTCGTCTGTTATGAGCTGTGCCTGTCCCTGTCGCTGGGCTTTACCCATAGCGGGCGTCAGGCCATCGAAGTGGGAATGGTGAATTACCTCTGGCCGAGCATGACGATTTTACTGGCGGTGATCGTTAACCGGCAGAAAACCAGCCCGTTAATTATTCCCGGCGTGGTGTTAGCCATCATCGGAATAGGACGGGTATTAGGTGGCAACGGAGGATTTTCGCTGACAGAGATGATGAATAACGTTATGGATAATCCGTTAAGTTACGGGCTGGCATTCAGCGGAGCGGTGATCTGGGCCATATATTGCGTGGTCACTCAACGTATCGCCCGGGGAAATAACGGAATTACATTGTTCTTTATCTTAACGGCGCTGACGCTGTGGGTGAAATATTTCACCTCGCCCCAGCCGGAATTTGTTCTGTCGTGGCACGCGTGGATCAGCCTGCTGCTGGCGGCGATGGCGATGGGCTTTGGCTATGCTGCCTGGAATGTGGGGATCCTGCACGGCAACGTCACGGTGCTGGCGGCGGCATCGTACTTTATTCCGATCATCTCGGCAGTGCTGGCGGCGTTTATGCTGGATTCGCACCTGACGCTGGCTTTCTGGCAAGGGACGGCGATGGTCAGCCTCGGATCGCTTATCTGCTGGTGGTCAACGCGCACGGTTGCCGTAAAACGTTTATCTGACGAAACGTCTTAAAAATAATAAACACAGTAACACCATAATAAATATAACTAACATCTTATCCGACCATCCTGCAGCGGAGGAGTATTTGCCATGAATTACGCGAAATAACGCACGCTATTATTTAACGCTTGAATCTTCTTAGACCTATATTTATTCCGTAATCGCTTGATTAATGGAAAGCGGCCTCGCTCGGCTTTAATAAGCATCCATCGCTATTTATGTTTATTACCGCCTGCCCGTAAGCCATTAATTTAACGATGCCGGAGAAAGACAGGAGTTACCATGTCAAATACCGTTTCTGTTGAAGACGTACCACTTAACCGCTTTCACCGCCTGCTGACCATTCGCTCCGGTGGCGGCTCCTTCGTCGATGGCTATGTACTGAGCATTATCGGCATCGCCATGATGAAAATCTCTCCGGCGCTGGGGTTAACCGCCTTCTGGGAGGGGCTGATCGCTGCCTCTGCGCTGATCGGCATCTTCTTTGGCGGCTTTATCGGCGGCGCCCTCACCGACCGGCTGGGCAGACGGATGCTCTATTTCGTTGGCCCGACGCTGTTTGTAATCTGCTCCGTGGCGCAGTACTGGGTGCAGAGCGGCGAGATGCTGTTTGCCCTGCGCTTTTTAAACGGCGTGGCGGTGGGCATTGAGTACCCGGTGGCGACCGCCTTCCTGGTGGAGTTTCTGCCGAAGAAAAACCGCGGTCCTTGCCTGGCCACCCTCACCATCCTGTGGTTTGCCGGTGCCGCCGCGGCCTACATGATCGGTGAAGCGCTGCTGCACTTTGGCGGCCCGGATGCCTGGCGCCTGACGCTGGCCAGCACCGCAGTGATTGGCGCGCTGCTGTTCCTGGTGCGTATGGGCACCCCGGAATCCCCGCGCTGGCTGATGAGCAAAGGCCGTCACGCCGAAGCCGAAGCGATCATTCGCCGGGTGTATGGCCCGGACTTTGGCCTGGACAATCTGCCGGAGCAGGCGGAAAGCAAAAACCTCTCCTTCTCCAACCTGCTGCACTCGGGTTATGGCAAACGCATGGCGTTCGTGACCATCTTCTGGACCTGCTCGGTGATCCCGGTCTTCGCGGTATATGCCTTTGCCCCGAAAGTGCTGGATGCGCTGCACCTGAGCGGGAAGTGGGCGTCGTACGGTTCGGTAGCCATCACCCTGCTGTTCGTGGTCGGCTGCATTATCGCTACGCGCCTGGTGAATACCCTGGGACGCCGCAAGCTGCTGCTGCAAAGCTTCCTCTGGTCGGGGCTGGCGCTGCTGCTGCTCGGTCTGCTGCGTGACGGGCCATCGATGATCATTCTGCTGATGTTTGGTGCTTATGCACTGTTTATCGGCGGGGCGCAGGTGCTCCAGTTGGTCTACCCGAACGAGATTTTCCCGACGGAAATCCGCGCCTGTGCCGTGGGTGTGGGAACGTCGCTGTCGCGTATTGGGGCTGCCGTCGGTACCTGGCTGGTGCCCGTCTCATTGCAGAGCCTGGGGATCGGCACCACCATGTATATCGCCGCGGCAATCACCTTTGTGGGCCTGGCCGTCTCCTGGTGGCTGGCACCGGAAACCAACGCCCGCAGCCTTGCCGATGCAGCCTCGCTGGATGACACCCCGTCACAAAAAGCGAGTATGCCGGGACCGATGGCGAAGCGTCATCTGCTGTAAACTGGATAAAAAGGGCCGCATCGCGGCCCTTTACTCTTTCACCCGTTTTTCCACTTCCCTGCGCCGCTTTCTGAACGAACTGGGCGTTTCACCGTACTGTTTACGGAACCAGGCGATCAGGTGCGAGGCGTCGGCGAAGCCGGTGGCAGTGGCAATGGCGTTAATGCTGTTGCTGGAGTCGGCCATCAGCTTGCGCGCCTGCTCAAGGCGCATCCGCCGCCAGTAAACCGCCGCCGAGTGGCCGGTACACTGGGTAAAGATCAGGTTTAGCTGGCGGAACGTCACCCCGGCAAAGTCAGCAACCTCCGCCAGCGGCACCGGCGAATCGAGATGGTGCTTCATAAACTCAATCACCTTCGTCACCAGCGGGTTCTCGTAGACGTCGGGTTCGCTGAGGGGCGTTTTATGCTTCGCTTTCGGCGTTGGCACCTCATCCACCAGCAGATATTTCAGCACCTTTTGCGAGCGCACCAACCCGCAGTGCTGGCGGATCAGATCGGCCGCCAGGTCAATCGCCGTACCGCCAGGGCAGGAGATGATCCCGCCGTCTTTGATGTAGGTTTTATCGATCACCGGAATGGCTTTCGGGAAACGCAGCCGGAACTCGTCGCGGGTGGTGAAGTGGATCGCGCAGTGGCGACCGTCCAGTAGCCCGGCGTTACCGGCGACAAAAGCCCCGCTGCACAGGGTGATGATGGGAATATTGCGGGCGTGCAGATCCCGCAAGGCCTGCAATAGCCATTCCGGCGGCTGGCGGGTCTCTTCCAGTAGCCCGCCCGCCACCACGAAGTAATCCCAGTCCCGGGCAAAATCGAGCGGCGCGGTGGGCGATACCGGCAGGCCACAGCTGGCGGTAATTGGCTGGTCATCGCAGGTCATCCACTCCCAGCGGCAAAAGATCTGCCGACTGGCGAAGGACTCGTCTGCCGCAAAGCGCAGAGACTCTACCAGCCCCGCCACCGAGGCCAGCGTAAAGTGCTTCATCAGCAGAAAGCCGATCGTCAGGTCAGGCTTCGGCTCACTGTGGCTGTCAGACAGTTTCGTTGGAGGCATGGTCATCAGGCTCCTGCAATCCCCCCAGCTTGCTCAGCAGACGCTTCAGGTCGGCGATATCCTGGGTATTCAGACCGGCGGTGATCATCTTCTCGGCGCTTTTGGCCTGCTCAATCATCTGCGCCAGCATCGCTTCGCCCTCTGCCGTCATGGAGACCAGCTTGCGGCGGCGGTTAGCGGGATCGGTCTGCACCGTCAGTAACCCGCTCTTGCTCATCCGATCGATAACGTAGGTGCCGGTGGCTTTATCAAACCCGGCGCGGTTCCCCAGCGTTTGCTGGTCGCAGCGCGTTTCTTCCGCCAGTACAACCAGTATGGCGTATTGCACGGCTGATAACCCGGTATCGACGCACTGGCTCCAGCAGGTGGTGGAGTGCTGCCCTGCGCGGCGCATCAGGTGCATTAATGAACAATCGCCATGCGGCCACAGGGGCGCGGCAAGGATTAAGTCGCGATTTTCTGCCATCGACTCTCTTGACTCCTGAAAACGACAAACATATAGTTCGAACACAAACAGTTTGAACTCAAACTATACATAAAAGAATACATTCAGAGAACCCGCATGAAGCTTGTTGTAGGCATGACTGGCGCTACTGGCGCTGCAATTGGCGTTCGTTTACTGGCCGCGCTGAAAGATCTGGACGTCGAAACGCATCTGATCATTTCCAAATGGGCGCGCGCCACCATTCAACTGGAAACGCCCTACAGTGTACAGGAGGTTATCGCTCTCGCCTCGAAGACTTACAGCGAGCACGATCAGGCCGCAGCCATTTCCAGCGGCTCCTTTCGCGTTGACGGCATGATCGTGGTGCCGTGCAGCATGAAGACCCTGGCCGCTATCCGCTGCGGCTACGCCGATGGCCTGATTGCCCGCGCCGCCGACGTGACGCTGAAAGAGCAGCGCAAGCTGGTGCTGGTTCCCCGCGAATCGCCGCTTAACGCCATTCACCTTGAGAACATGCTCGCCCTGACCCGCGCCGGTGCCATGATGCTGCCGCCAATGCCCGCCTTCTATAACAACCCCACCAGCACTGACGACATCCTCAATCATTTTGTGTCGCGCATTCTGGATCAGTTCGGCCTGGATAACGCTTTAACAAAACGCTGGGGTGAACCTCACTCCGCTCCCACGGCTTAAGGAGAGCCTGATGACCTATTACGGTGATTTACGCAGTTATATCGATGCCCTCGACGCCATGGGCGACATCATGCACGTGACGCGCGAAGTGGACGGTGATTTTGAGCCAAGCGCCATTACCCGCCGCAGCTATGAGATCCAGTCCCCTGCCCCGCTGTTCCACAACGTGGCGGGCGTGGCACCCGGTTTCCGTCTGTTCGGCGCGCCTGCCAGCCTCTCATCCCGACAGGATATGCCCTATGCCCGCGTGGCGATGTCGCTCGGCCTGGCCCCGGACTGCACCGGGCCGCAGATCGTCGAAGCGCTGTCGGCGGCGCGCCATAAGCCCGGCATTCCCCCGGTGCGGGTGGCCTCTTCTGACGCCCTGTGCCATCAGAACATTTTGCGCGGTGAAGATGCGAACCTCGACCGCTTCCCAATCCCCTTTGCCCACGACAAGGACGGCGGTCGCTACGCCAATACCTGGGGCACGCTGATCGTGAAGACGCCGGACGGCAAATGGGTGAACTGGTCTATCGCCCGCGTGATGAAGGTCGATGGCAAGCGGATGGTGGGGCTGATTGTTCCGAGCCAGCATATCGGCCAGATCTGGACGGAGTGGGTAAAACTCGGTCAGCCGATGCCTTATGCACTGGTGCAAGGCCCGGCGCCGGCGATCTCCTGTGTGTCCGGCATCCCAATCCCGGCCCACGCCGATGAGGCGGATTACATTGGTACCCTGGCGGGCGAACCGGTGCCGGTGGTGAAAGCGGTTAGTATCGATCTGGACGTGCCTGCCACCGCCGAGATCGTGATTGAAGGGCATGTCTCCATCAACCGTGATTGCCAGGAAGGGCCATACGGCGAGTATGGCGGTTATCTGGGCGAAGGCTCCTCCGCCCAACCGACCTTCCACGTCGAGACGATTACCCATCGTGACGATCCGATCTGGCCGATGTCGATTACCGGCCGCCCGACCGACGAGTCGCACACCCTGTGGGCGATGGGGCTGGCCGCAGATGCCCTGACCTCTCTGCGTGAAGCGGAACTGCCGATTGTCACCGCCTGGATCCCGGAAGATTCTACCGTCCACTGGCTGCTGGTGGTGGTGCCGCAAAACTGGCGCGAGTTGCTGCCGGGCGTCACCAGCGAAGCACTGGCCCAACGCATCGGCGAAGTGCTGTTTAAGACCGACGCGATGGTGTTTATTCCGAAGGTCTACGTGGTGGACGATGATTTTGACCCAACCAACCTGCGCGAAGTGGTGTGGGTGCTCTCAACCCGCGTGCACCCGGTTGGTCGCCGCGTGGTGTTTGACGATCAGCGCGTGATCCGCCTGCCACAGTGCTATGAAGAGGAGGAGTACGTGGCCGGTCGTGGGGCGAAAGTGGTGTTTGATACGCTGCAAACCACCCGCCATCTGCATGCCTCGTTTGAGCAGGGGTATCCAGAAGCGGTGCGCCAGCGGGTACTGGATAACTGGCCGACGGATCGCTAAGCCACACTCTGCCTGCCTGTTTGAAAACAGGCAGGCCTTACCAGCTGGCCCTCCTTCCCCATCGCACACTTATTAAACCCTTTCATAACCGCATCCTCGATTTAAGAATAATCCCGCCCGCATCGCCGTCTATGCTTAATGTTTAAAAATCAGACGACACAGTCGCGCCCTTTTTCCTTTTTATTTCCCCTTTAAATACCGGAGGCCTGGCATGAGCAACCAAGGCGAATTTCCTGAAGACGGTCAGTCACCCGACTTCAGCCTGTCCCGACGGGATCTGATAAAAGTCAGCGCAGCGGCGGCGGCAACCGCTGCTGTTTATCCTTGTGGCGCACTGGCTGAGGGCGAGCCTGCTATCACTCCCCCGCCCGAGATGATGCCCCTGACGCTGCGCGTTAACGGCAAAAGTCAGCAACTCGAGGTGGATACCCGTACCACCCTGCTGGATGCACTGCGGGAAAACTTGCAGCTTACCGGCACGAAAAAAGGCTGCGATCACGGGCAGTGCGGCGCCTGTACCGTGCTGGTGAATGGCCGCAGGCTCAACGCCTGCCTGACGCTGGCAATCATGCATCAGGATGCCGAAATCACCACCATCGAAGGACTGGGTACGCCTGACAATCTGCATCCCATGCAGGCGGCATTTATAAAACATGATGGTTTTCAGTGCGGCTACTGTACCTCAGGGCAAATCTGCTCCTCCGTCGCGGTACTGAAAGAGATTGAAGCGGGCATCCCCAGCCACGTTACGCTCGATCTGGTCTCCCCCCCGGAAAAGACGGCGGATGAGATCCGCGAACGCATGAGCGGCAACATCTGTCGTTGCGGCGCGTACGCCAACATTCTGGCCGCCATCGAAGACGCCGCAGGGGAGCTTAAATCATGAAAGCCTTTACTTATGAACGGGTAAAAACCCCGGCCGAGGCCGCGGCCAGCGCCAGGGATAAACACGGCGCAAAATTTATTGCCGGGGGAACGAATCTGCTCGATCTGATGAAGCTGGAAATTGAGACGCCCACCCATCTGATCGACGTGAACGGTCTGGGCCTCGACCAGATTGCTGCCACCGACGAGGGCGGTCTGCGGATCGGCGCCCTGGTGCGCAATACCGATTTAGCCGCAGATGAACGTGTGCGCCGTGACTATGCCGTACTGTCCAGAGCGCTACTGGCAGGAGCATCCGGTCAGTTACGCAACCAGGCCACCACGGCAGGGAATCTTCTTCAGCGTACCCGCTGCCCCTATTTTTACGATACCAATCAGCCCTGCAATAAACGTCTTCCCGGCAGCGGTTGCGCGGCGCTTGAGGGGTTTAGCCGTCAGCATGCGGTGGTGGGCGGCAGCGAGGCCTGTATTGCTACGCATCCGGGCGATATGCCTGTCGCGATGCGTCTGCTGGATGCAGTGGTGGAAACCGTTTCTGCCGATGGCAAAGCGCGGAACATCCCCCTCGCCGACTTTTATCGCGCCCCAGGGAAAACGCCCCATATCGAAACTGTCCTGACGCCAGGTGAACTGATTACCGCCGTCACCCTGCCGCCGCCCGTGGGTGGGCAGCACATCTACCGTAAAGTCCGCGATCGCGCCTCTTACGCCTTTGCGCTGGTCTCGGTCGCGGCGATTGTCCAGCCAGATGGCAGTGGGCGTGTCGCGCTGGGCGGCGTGGCTCATAAACCCTGGCGGATTGCCCAGGCCGATGCGCAGCTGCCCCAGGGCGCTCAGGCCGTCTACGATGCGTTGTTTGCGGAGGCTCACCCGACGCCTGAAAACACGTTCAAATTAACCCTGGCGAAGCGAACGCTTGCCTCCGTGCTGACAGAAGCGAGGGCTAAGGTATGAAATTCGATAAACCGGCAGGTGAAAACCCGATCGATCGCTTGAAGGTGGTCGGTCAGCCCCGCAACCGTATCGACGGTGCCTTAAAAACCACCGGCACGGCGCACTACGCCTACGAATGGCATGATATCGCGCCCAATGCGGCGTATGGCTATGTTGTGGGGTCGGCAATTGCCAAAGGCGAGATCGCCGCCATCGACACGCAGGCCGCGAAAAACGCACCGGGGGTGTTAACGGTGATCACCGCCAGTAGCGCAGGCGAACTCGGCAAAGGCGAGCGAAACGCGGCCACCCTGCTGGGTGGCCCAAAGATTGAGCATTACCATCAGGCCGTTGCACTGGTGGTGGCAGAGACGTTTGAGCAGGCCAGGGCGGCGGCGGCGCTGGTGCAGGTAACCTGGCGGCGTGAAAAAGGATCTTACTCGCTGGCAGATGAAAAACCCGCCGTCAGCCAGCCGCCTGAGGATACACCCGATAAAAACACCGGGGATTTTGACGCCGCCTTTTCCGCCGCCGCGGTGAAGCTGGATGCGATCTACACCACGCCTGACCAGAGCCATATGGCGATGGAGCCGCATGCCTCGATGGCGGCCTGGGAGGGCGATAAGGTGACCCTCTGGACCTCCAACCAGATGGTTGCCTGGTGCCGTACCGACCTCGCGGAAACCCTCAAGATCCCGGAGGAGAATGTGCGCGTCATCGCCCCGTATATCGGCGGCGGCTTTGGCGGCAAGTTGTTCCTGCGAAGCGATGCCCTGCTGGCCGCGCTGGCCGCCCGCGCCATAAAGCGCCCGGTGAAAGTGATGCTTTCACGGCCCACTATTCCGAATAACACCACTCACCGCCCGGCCACCATTCAGCATATCCGCATCGGGACGGATACCGCCGGGAAAATCACGGCCATCGCGCATGATAGCTGGTCGGGCAATCTTCCGGGCGGCACCCCGGAGACCGCAGTTCAGCAGACTGAACTGCTCTACGCGGGGGCGAATCGCCATACCGGACTGCGGCTGGCAAAACTGGATCTGCCGGAGGGCAATGCCATGCGTGCCCCTGGCGAAGCACCGGGTTTGATGGCGCTGGAAATCGCCATTGATGAGCTGGCCGAAAAAGCGGGTATCGATCCGGTTGAATTTCGCATCCTCAATGACACCCAGGTTGATCCGGCCGATCCCAGCCGTCCTTTTTCACGCCGTCAGCTGATTGAGTGCCTGCGTACCGGTGCCGATGCGTTCGGCTGGAAAGCGCGTAACGCGACGCCGGGCCAGGTTCGCGACGGTCGCTGGCTGGTGGGCATGGGTATGGCGGCCGGTTTTCGCAATAACCTGCTGGAAAAATCTGCCGCCCGTGTGCATCTGGATGCCGCCGGAAACGTGACGGTAGAGACCGACATGACCGACATCGGGACCGGGAGCTATACCATCATTGCCCAGACGGCGGCAGAAATGCTGGGCGTACCGCTGGAAAAGGTGACGGTCAACCTGGGTGATTCAAGCTTCCCGGTATCGGCCGGTTCAGGCGGGCAATGGGGGGCGAACACCTCCACCTCGGGAGTTTATGCCGCCTGCGTGAAGTTGCGTGAAACCATTGCCACGAGGCTCGGTTTTGACCCGGACCAGGCGCAATTTAGCGACGGGAAAATCAGCAGTGATACCCGCAGCGCAGACATTACCGAGGCCGCGGCCAACGGCACCCTGACCGCTGAAGACGGTATCGAATTCGGCGATCTGGATAAGCAGTATCAGCAGTCCACCTTTGCCGGACATTTTATCGAAGTGGGCGTGGATAGCGCGACCGGCGAGGTGCGGGTGCGTCGCATGCTCGCGGTATGCGCGGCCGGGCGTATCCTTAACCCAAAAACGGCGCGCAGCCAGGTGATTGGCGCGATGACCATGGGGCTGGGCGCGGCGCTGATGGAAGAGCTGGCAGTGGATACCCGGCTGGGCTACTTCGTCAACCACGACATGGCCGCGTATGAAGTACCGGTCCATGCCGATATTCCCGAGCAGAAAGTGATTTTCCTGGATGATACTGACCCCATCTCCTCCCCGATGAAAGCCAAAGGCGTGGGCGAGCTTGGCCTGTGCGGCGTGGGTGCTGCCATTGCCAATGCGGTGTATAACGCGACGGGGGTAAGAGTGCGGGACTATCCTGTCACCCTGGATAAATTGCTCAGCGGCCTGCCGGACGCCGTTTAAGGAGGAACCATGCCCCACTCTCTTTTTAATCTGGCAGACGATCTGCGCCAGACGCCGGAACAGGCATTTCTGACTGACGACAGCCGGGAGATCCTGCGCTTCGCGGTTGAGACGCTGATGGCCGGCAAAGAGGCGGCGCTGGTGATGCTGACGGAGATACGCGGCGGCGCGGCGCGCTCGTTGGGGGCGCAGATGGTGGTTCGCGAGGATGGCCAGTACTGTGGCTTCGTCTCCGGGGGCTGCGTCGAAGCGGCAGCGGCGTTTGAGGCGCTGGAGGTGATCGCGTCCGGCCAGGATCGCGAGGTGCGTTATGGCCAGGGTTCGCCCTGGTTTGACATTGTCCTGCCCTGCGGCGGGGGCATCACGCTGGCGATTCATAAGCTGCACTCGGCGCAGCCGCTGCTGGCGGTACTCAACCGCCTGGCGCAGCGCCAGCCCGCCGGGTTGCGCTACACCCCGCAGACGCAGATGCTCACCTGCTTGTCCGAGCCAACGCTCACCGGCTGGCATAATCAGGGTATTGAGATAGGTTTTCAGCCCTGCGTGCGGTTGCTGATCCATGGACACTCCATCGAAGCGCAGGCGACGGCTGAACTCGCGGCAGCGGCAGGGTATGACGTTTGTCCCTTCGACCCCTGCTCGGGTGACCCGGGTTCCCTCATTGATGCTGACACGGCGGTGATCCTGCTGTGGCACGATCTTCACCGGGAACTTCCCGTCCTGCAGGCCGCACGCGACGCGACGCCGTTTTACATCGGCGCGCTGGGCAGCCAGCGTACCCATAGCCAGCGCAGACAAAAGCTCAGTGAGCTGGGCTGGCGGGATGACGAGATTGCGCGCATTAAAGCGCCAATCGGCATCTTCCCGAAAGCCCGGGACGCGCGCACCCTGGCGCTGTCTGTTTTGGCTGACGTGGCTGCCGCACGCTTGCGTCAGGACGAATGTTAATGTCCTCGCCGGTTGTGATTATTCTCGCCGCCGGACGCGGCGAGCGGTTTCTCGCCTCGGGGGGCAAAACGCATAAGCTTGAAGCGGTGTTGGCCGGGCAATCTGTCCTGACGCACGTGATTCAGGCGGTTGAAGCCGCCAACCTGCCGTGGCATCTCGTCAGGCCTGAAGGCGGAACGCCGGGCATGGGCGCGTCGATTTCACTGGGTGTCCAGGCCACAGACCTGGCGTCGGGATGGTTAATCCTGCCCGCCGACCTGCCTTTAATTCAGCCCCGGACGTTGCAGCGCGTTGCTGAAGAACTGATGAATTACGGGATTGTGGTCCCTCACCACCAGCAACAGGCGGGGCACCCGGTGGGGTTTCGTCGGGAATACCGCGAGGCGTTGCAGGGTCTGGCGGGTGATACGGGGGCGCGGGAAATAGTGATGCGTGCGCGCAGTCAGGGGGATGTGCTGGATCTTTCGCTGGATGACGCTGGCGTTATATTTGATATCGATACGCTGGAGGATTTACGGGCGGCGCAAAAAACACGGTGCGCCAACGCCGTTGTGCCTGACTGAGACTGTGTAAATCAGCCCTGCCCAGGATAGTAGAATTCAATTCTTATACCGCTGGGGTCGTAACACATCATGTGCATTGACGGCCCTTCTCTGATCACGGTTGGCTCGAATTCAATTTCGATCTGATTCGCCTTTAATACCTCAAGAAGCTGGAACAGATCCGCTTTATTTTCGACCCGTAATGCTAAGTGATGGAGCCCGACGTTCGTTTTACGATTAAATTCCACGGGGTCGTCGGTTTGCGTTTTCCAGAGCGTAATCGTCAGGGCATTATCTCTGACGAAGATGGCGGGATAATCTTCACGGCGTTTCACTTCCTCCCAGCCCAATATTCTGGTGAAGAACGCCGCGCTTTCTTCAAGTTTTGATACGGCCAGGCCAATATGTTGTACGCCCGTTGTCACTGCCATCATTTTATTCTCCTTCAGAAAATTGCTTTCGCCAGCCTGTACACCGGCCAGGGATACATGCGCTTGTGGAACAGTCTGGCTTTCAATGCGGAACGCGCAGCCATGGCAATCACATGCTGACATGGCTGCTCTCACCGGATGGACGCTACTCTGACTGACGGACATGCCGGTCGAGGAAGTCACGCACGGCGGTACCTATCTCTTTAGCATGCGTTTCAAGGGCGAAGTGGCCCGTGTCATAAAAGCGTATTTCAGCGTCAGGCAAATCACGTTTCCAGGCTTCTGCGCCCGCTGGCATGAAAAAGGGATCGTTTTTTCCCCATACGGCTAATAGCGGTGGCTGATACTGGCGAAAATAGTCTTGAAACTGCGGGTACATCTCTACGTTCGAGGCGTAATCCAGCAGCAGGTCTAACTGGATTTCCGCATTACCAGGCCGTAATACCTGCATCCCTTCGAGCGAATAGCCGTCAGGTGAAATCAGACTCTGATCGGAAACGCCTTCCAGATATTGCCATTTGATAGCCGCTGGCGTCGGAAATTCACTTAGCGCATGGCGGTTTTCCACAGTGGGATCACGCCAGTATTGCTGAATAGGTGCCCAGGCCTCTCCCAGCCCCTCTTCGTAGGCATTGCCGTTCTGGGAAATAATGGCTGTTACCCGCTGCGGATGCGCTAACGCCAGTCGCCATCCGACAGGCGCGCCGTAATCGTGGACCAACAGCGCATAGCGGTTGAGATGAAGCTCTTCGGTAAACCGGCCAATGGTCTCAGCAAGCTGGGCAAAGGTATAAGCATACTCCCCTCGCGCGGGCGCCTCAGTGAAACCAAAGGCGGGCAAATCCGGGGCGATCACATGATAACGATCGGCCAGTTGGGGGATCAGGTCACGAAACATAAATGATGAACCCGCGAAGCCATGAAGCAGCAGTAATACAGGCGATGCCGGATCCCCCGCTTCGCGGTAAAAAACGTTCACGTCGCCTGCTTGTTGATAACGGTAATGGATCGCGGTAACTGGCGAGACGGAGGCGTTATCGGTTGTGGAAGACATCATGGCAAACCTCTTTGTAACCACTAAAGTGTGTATTTGAAGGTTACACGCAAATTTGGTAACCTGTCAAAATGATTTTATGAGTTACGGACAGGTATGGAATTCAAACAACCTTCTCAGCCTCTCTTCCTCGCCGATAATCTCGCACTGGATTTTATTAACAGTGAATACGGGACGGGTGATGAGCGGCATGATTGTTTTACCGACAATCTCAGCGTCATCGACTGGCTGGAAACGGCGGGTGTTGTGCCGAAAGGCACTGAGGCACCGGATGACTTACTAACTGAAGGCCGTCAGCTGCGCGATGCTGCCAGAACCCTGGTGCATGCCGCGATGAAATCCGAGGCAGCTAACCTGACGGTAATTAACCAGATACTGCAAAACGGGCGTCCTGAGACTGGACTGCAATGGGACGAAGATACGCGGCGATATCGGGTTGATGTCTGTTCAAACACGCTCAGCTCCGCAGGCCTGCTCTGGCCCATTGCGGATGCTCTGGTGAAGCTGGTCACTGATGAAAAGTTTGAATACGTGAGAGAGTGTGAAGCACATAACTGTATTTTACTTTTCCAGGATTTGAGCAAATCACATCGCCGCCGCTGGTGCAGCATGGCAACCTGCGGTAATCGTATGAAAGTCGCGGCCTACCGAAACAGAAAGGGTTCATAGCGCTCATTCTCAGTGACATGCGATAACGCGTTGAGGCTGGCCGCACCCGGCGAGCGTACCAGCCTCTTACCCCCTCTGGTTTAAAAGAGTGTTGACCTGGACTTGACCAAAGAGAACGATCTTTCTACCATTTACCTATGAACAAAAACACGACTGATACACGCGAAAAAATCCTCGCGACAGCTGAACAACTCATTTACCAGAACGGTATTCATGCCACCGGCATGGATCTTCTTGTAAGAACGTCAGGTGTGGCCCGGAAAAGTATTTATCGCTACTTCGCCAACAAAGACGAAGTGGCGGCTGCAGCCCTGAACGCACGTGATGTGCGCTGGATGGAATGGTTCAGGAGCGAGTGCGACAAAGCGGATACGCCGCAGGAACGCATCCTGAATATGTTTACCGTACTCAAAGGCTGGTTTGAGTCGGAGGGCTACCGCGGGTGCGCATTCATCAATACCGCGGGGGAAGTGGGTGACAGTGCCGATCCCATTCGCCAGATTGCTAAACTGCATAAGCAGAAAATCCTGGATTACGCCCTTGAGCTTACCGGACAGCTGAATATTGAGCACTCCTCATCACTAGCAAGGCAGCTGCTGTTATTAATTGAAGGTGCCATCACCATGTCACGAGTTATGGGTGATAACAGTGCCGCCGATGATGCAAAAGATATTGCGCAGCTGTTACTGAAACAGGTCTCGTAAAAGAGGCCTGTATTCCGGGGAAATAATACTCACTGAATTATCCAGTTATGCTGGAGGTTCACGCGTGGGTGTCATTTATTTAATTTCAGATCGCAAAAGAAAATATTACATTCATCCTCTGATATGACGTTATCGTTGATCTGATTATACCGATGTAAAACGCGCTTCACCTTTCCCCCTTTCCTCCCTGTCGCTATTTGATTCTGCCCGCTCGCTTGACCGGCTTTGGCTCTATTCTCATATCAAAAAATCCAACAAGGAAACGAAGACAGAATATCACATTGAAATTAAACAGTTTTTCTCTGGAAGATATCGCAAAACACCAGGGGGTAAGAATATCCAAAAATTAATTTCTTATTATTTATGAACGCGTTAACGCCATTTTTAAAAGGGAAGCGTTGCTTTTTTAATGATTTTATCAAACACCGTCTTGACGAGGTAGAACGATCGTTCTACCATGAATTCATAGACCAGACGGACCCTCTGAGAAAGTGATATCGGGCCTGATTGAGAATACAGAATTCTCATAGCTACCCAGGGCGTTAAATAACAGAGGAAGAATTTATGTCTACGTCTCGAAAAGCAAATGAAACCGATCTGACCACATTTACAGGAGTCTCAACCATGTCTGATGCACAAATTCGTCCGCCGCTTCCTCCGTTTACGCTTGAATCAGCGATTGAAAAAGTCCGGCTTGCTGAAGATGGCTGGAATAGCCGTGACGCTGCAAAAGTCTCGCTGGCCTATTCTCTGGATACCAAATGGCGTAACCGCGCAGAATTTGCGAATAACCGCGAAGAAGCCAAAGGATTCCTTGAACGTAAATGGAAAAAAGAGTTTGAGTACCGCCTTATTAAAGAATTGTGGGCATTCGGGGGCAACCGCATTGCGGTCCGTTACGCCTACGAGTGGCGCGATGATTCAGGTAACTGGTTCCGTTCTTACGGAAATGAGAACTGGGAATTCGGGGAAGATGGTCTGATGCAACGCCGTTTCGCGTGTATCAATGATATGCCTATCAAAGAGAGCGATCGCAAATTCCACTGGCCGCTGGGGCGTCGTCCAGATGACCACCCAGGGTTATCAGAGCTGGGTCTGTAACGTCCGGTTTATTCCGTTAAGCCCGGCGACTGTCCTGGTCGGGCGCTTGCTCTACTCCTCTACGGGTAAAACTGCTGCAACAGGCGTGGCAGAATTTTTAAATATAAATAATGCCCAGGGCTTATCCGGTCGTGATAAGCCTGAGGGTTCGCTTATGTAAAAAGCACGCGAAATAATCATAAGCATTACGAATAAGGTGACACCATGAATATCAGATCCGCGTTATTGTCTGTCGCAATGGCTGCCGTTTCAGCCAATAGCTTTGCTGATACAACTGGCCCAGAACGTCATGTTCAACAGTTCCTGAATGTGCTGAACGGGAGTGGCGGGAAGCCCATTGAGCAATTGTCCCCTCAGGCGGCACGCCAGGTATTGATCGATGCGCAAAAAGGCGCCACCCTGCCTGCTGCCGACGTCAGTGTAAAAACAATTACTATTGATGGGCAAAATCTCACACTGAATATTGTGAAGCCGCATAACGCGCAGGGAACCCTGCCGGTATTTATGTTCTTTCATGGCGGTGGCTGGATCCTGGGCGATTTCCCAACACATGAGCGTCTCGTTCGCGATCTGGTTAATGCGTCTGGCGCGGCAGCCGTTTTCGTTAATTACACGCCCTCCCCGGAAGCGCATTTCCCCGTTGCGATTAATCAGGCTTATGCAGCAACCCGCTGGGTAGCCGAAAACGGAAATGAAATTGGCGTTGATGGTAAACGCCTGGCGCTGGTTGGTAACAGCGTGGGTGGTAATATGGTTGCGGCCGTCGCCCTTCAGGCTAAACAACATAAAACCCCTGCTATTCGCTATGACGTTATGCTCTGGCCTGTCACTGACGCGAATTTTGATACCGGTTCTTATCATCAGTATGAAAACGGCTATTTCCTGTCGCGCAATATGATGAAGTGGTTCTGGGATGCTTACACTACAAATGAGAGCGATCGAAATAACATCCTCGCCTCTCCGCTGCGCGCCACAACAGCGCAGTTGCAGGGGCTGCCGCCTACCCTGATTCAGACCGCTGAGCTTGATGTACTGCGTGACGAAGGTGAAGCTTTTGGTCGCAAACTTGATGCCGCGGGTGTCGACGTGACGGTGACGCGCTACAACGGATTAATTCATGATTACGGCCTGCTGAACGCGCTGAGTGACGTTCCTGCCGTGCGGGCTGCCATTGGTCAGGCTGGTTACCAGTTGAAAGAGCACCTGAAATAACGGTAAAGCGACCAGCGGGGCTGACCGGCTGGTCATTCTCTGTAAATTTTTTGGCCGCTACTCTCTGCTGATACTGATATTTACCTTTACAGCAGGATAGTGGCCGGAAGGCTTATCATTCAATATGGAGTATCAACCCCTGAGTTCCTCTGAATAGTGCTGTATGTCATCGCACATCGCTTGTAACTCATTGATTAACCTTGCCGCATGGAAACCATCGCACACGGAATGATGCACCTGAAGGGCGAAAGGCAATAATACTTTTCCATCTTGCTCGTAGTATTTCCCAAAAGTGAACATAGGGGAAAAAAAGTTCTGCATGTGAGCGACGTTGATATCAAAACTGGTAAAACTCACCCAGGGAATAGCGGATACGAAAAATATATTGTCTGGTGACTGTCCCTTAGGCCAATAAGAAAGATTATTACCATGGCGTGCCACGTCTTCGGAATAAACATTCTGGAAGTGCTGAATATTGCCGTCGTACGGACTCCATATTGATGAAAAGGTCTCCGTTTCATTATGGAAGATGGTATAGCTTGGATGGACTTCATCCCATATCACAAGCTCATTGTTCTTCATCGCCATACGGAATTCCGTATGCCTGTTTACGACGTGAGCAATCAGGAAAATCATCGTCGGGTAAAATTTCCAGCCAACCGCTTTGATATGCTTTAACAGCGCCGTAATGTCTAATTGCACCGTCTGGTTAAACGTACTTTGTGCAAACGACTGAAATACCTCAAAATGCTCCTTCCTTGCCCAACGAGACAAGTCCACAACGGTATATGCTGGGGTGGTTGTTTTCATTTTTTACCTTTGATTAGCGATCATCTATCAGAGAGTAGCCTGAGCTATTTCATCAATTAAACACGCATACAAGTCCCGAACCATTTTGGTAGCGAATGCTTTTGTGAGAGTAGCGCAACCTTTTGCAGCAGGGAAGAGAATGTTAACTGTTTGATAATTAATAGAATCAAAGGCGCTCGAGCAAATTAATGGCTAATGAATTTTTTGCTGATGCAGGAAAATGTGAAGAAATGCTTGAATGGTGCCGATAATAGGAGTGAAACACGCGATAAATCTTGTGTTCGGGTCTTCACCTACGACCTTCAACAACTCATTGATTTATAAACTGTTTCACCACGTTATTATGTGGACATTCATCAGCATAAGATAAACGCCCCGACAATTTAAACGGGGAAATGATGAAAGTAAACAAAGATGATCGCTATCTGGTAACAGACGCTTACGGCGTGTATTACTGCCGGATAGTGCTTCCGGCGTATTTGCATAACGCTTTCGGAGGCAAGAAAACTCTTGTTCGTAGCCTAAAGACAAGCGATCTCCGTGTTGCACGTCGCAAGCGTGATGCAATCGTGATTGAATACGAACGAGTGAGAGAGTTAGCCGCGCCGCCAAAGCCTGACAGCATTCAGGATACGATCAGCTATCTTCAATCCGTGGCAAAGTATGCCAGAGCCTCACCAATGGCACAAAGTGCAGAAACAAGCGATAACAGGCTAAACCCTTCCGCAACACGCAATAATAACAAGGCTAACAAGCTGGCCCCCTCCTGCCCTTCACTGGTAGGTATGCTGGATGTGTATCTATTACAGAATGCCGATGTTAAGAAGATTGGCACACTGTCAAAAGATAAACGAGCCGTTACCGTGTTTCTGTCCTATCTAAAACGCTCTGACATTCCACTAAACGATATAAATAGAACCACCATCACCGGATGGATCGACGCTATGAAAGAGAATGGCAGAGCCATACAAACACAGGCTAATTTCCTCTCTTCAATGGCTGGAATCCTCGATCTTGCCGCTGCCCGTTATCACGATGCCCCGCCGCTTGAGAAAAACCCTTTCAGAGGTCATAAGCTCAATACAGCCGCCTCCAGGCGAAGCTATGAGGCATTCACTGATGATGAAGTGATCGCCCTGCTTAGAGGCTTAAAGGAAGCCGGAGAGGATGAATTATTCGATGTGGCAAGCATTGCCGCTTACAGTGGTATGAGGATCGGGGAAATCTGCAACTTGAAGCCAGAGCACATCATTGTGATTGACGGTGTTCACCTATTCCAAGTGCTGGCAGGAAAAACTGCTAATGCAGCCAGGATTATCCCTATCCATACTAAAATCCTACCTATGGCTTTATCTCGAAGAGATAACCCCTACAACGGCTTTTTGTTCTATCATGCCAGCATCTCTAAAAGAGAGGACGGCAAGCGTTCAGGGTGGCATGTAAACCGTTTCGGACGGCTTAAACGTGACATTCTGCCAGGTAGTGAAAACAAAGGTGAATACAAAGTGTTCCACTCGTACCGTCATGCGGTAATTTCTAAGCTAAACGCCGCCGGGGTGGATGAGTCACGTATTGCGTTGCTCGCGGGCCACTCGTTTGGAGAAACAGAATCTTTCAAGACGTATTCTAAATCTGTTCCTGAACGTATTGTAAAAGAATTGCAGGGATATATTGAATTGATAAAATATTAAGAGACTGAGAAACAATAAAAAAAGGGGCTTACGCCCCTTTTTAAGGGTTGTATAAAATCTACTTTTTTCAATTGATTAGGATCAAATTTATACCTTGAACAGGATGTTCATCTCGCGGTACGATTTATAACAACAACTTCTTTGAGTATACGATTGTTTATTTTTTCCTTCCATAACTTTTGTTTTTCGGTAAGGTTTCTTTTTTTCATCGTAGAAATAAGAAAATCATACTCCTTATCATATAAATATCCTTTATCATTCGCATACTCAATCAATGCCATGTTTGGATTGGCATAAATATTTTTCTTAATTCTTTTCAATCCTTCAAACAAAGTTCCAGTGGAAATATTCAAAAATCTATTTATACAAACGTTACCGACATATGTGGTTTTGCCATTTTTTTTATTTTCAATGTAGCAATGCTCTTTAATTTCTTGACCACATGGACAGGAATCCATCTCTTCAGATACTTCTATTGAGTGTAAACGCCACTCTGTTTTGGCAACTTCAAAGTTATTTGAAACTGATAAAGATAAGATATGTTCTTTTAATCTTTCAAGGTTATGATTTTCCATCAATAGATCTCCAAAGAAAGAAAAAGCGCTACTATGAGCGCTTTGAGATGTTTTTATTTCTTACCTTTCTTAGTAGGCATTTTGATAGTTTCAGTTACCGTAGTATCAGGATGCCGTTTAGCTTCTACGGGCTTAACAAACCGACCAGTTATCGCAGAACGAACTACTGTTTTCTTAGCCATAAAAACACCTCATCTTGAATGATAAAGAGTGAACTGCTTACCCTTGTAAGAATAAGGGACAAACGAAGCGGCGTCAAAGAAAAAAACACCACATATACACATCATTTACAAAATAAACACAATATGTGGTATCCCCATGTGATTTACATCACAATCATCCCCCTGTTGATGGCTGACCGCTCAAGGCTGAGAGTGTGAGGCTTCGGGTGAACGAATCCGCGCTAGCCTTTGCATTGAAATCAATAAAATCAGACAAACGAGAAACATCAGATTGCAGAGTCAGCCCCACCTGTGGATTCACTTGAAGATTAAATACAGGTGCAAGGTTGAATGATGGCGTATTAGCGCTGCTAACAAGTGATGATATAGTGTTATCACGTAAGGCCTGACCGTTCAGGTTGTATTGATTAATAGCAGTTCCTGTAGGCTCATCACCGATTCCTAGCCAATCTCTAATAGCCGGAGCCACTGTCTGTGGATTCCAGCCGGTTTGTTTTTGAATCCACCCAGCCGCGCTATCAGCACTGCCTGTAACGCCATCGTATACTGCCTGAGCTGCTGGCTCATCTTTATCGGTAAACCATTCAGGGAAGCGCTGACGTAGCGCACTGTTCAGAGCAGACACTACACCGGAGATTTCAGAAGCAAATGCAGTCATCTGAGATGCCAGATTGCCTAATCCCTCACCTAAAAGCCCTGCACTCTGATTGATTGCCTGTGTATTTTTCACCAGCTCATCGCCACTATCGGCGAAACTGGACATAAACCCAGTGAATAAACTGTTATCAACGCCATTCATCAGATTACCCATTGCGACAGACAGATCGCCGTAAGTTGCCACTTGGCGGATCTGTTCGTCATTGAGCGTCTGACCGGAATCAACAAGTTTTTTCAGGGTAGACATAAACTGCTCGCCGTTATTCTTGAAGAGATCGAGATAATGAGCGCCATCATCGAAAATGTTTTCCAGCAAGTGAGCAAGTTCCCCGTCCGAATATCCGCGGCGCTGACCTTCATTTACAGTAGCTTGAATGAAATCCAAGGGGTTATCTTCGTACTGTTTGATCTCCGATTTGTTCCAACCAAACTTGTTTAAAATTTCCTCGATGTTTGAGTTGCCACCCTTATATTTTCCAGACTTCTGATCAAGTTTGCTATTCATCAGTGTTTCGCTGATTTTCTCGCGGGTATCTTTCCCGAAGCCATCGGTGATCTTGTCCACAGATGCAGAATCTACACCGTGTTGCTGTCCCCAAGTGACAATCGCCTTGACCGCATTTACATTCAATTTGGTACGTTCCGACATACGGACAAGCTCCAGATTTTCATCTCCTTGCTGCTTGATCCGAGACAAGACCCCTGCCCCACCCGCTAATGCAGCAGTGGCAGCAACAAATCCTTTCCCACCGCCGATCAGATTCAATCCACGCTCTTTGATATCAGCAGCAGCGCCTTTGTAATCCATTCTCTTACCCTTGCGCTGTGCAGCCGCTTGTTGCTGTGTGCTGGCTGTGATACGGGCTTGTAATGCTGCTTGCCTACGCATCAGGGTAATTCTTTCACGAATTTCATGATTGAGTTTCTGGCTACTGATCTGACCGTTACGAAATAACTCTGTCTGTTCTTTGGCGAAACGTGAAAATTCCAACTGTTTTAGTGGATCAATGCCGTATTTACCAGCAATGCCTTTCATCTGGAGATTAGCACTACGGAATTTCAGATCGGCTGTTTCATTACGTTTAGCTATTTTTGCTGCTTCTCTTGCCTGAGTTTTAGCCGCTTTATCTGCAATACGTTGTTGTTTTAATTCACTGGTAGAAGATGGTGAGGTGTTAAATTTGGCATTGTCTGCCATAGCAGCCGCTTTGCGCTGGCGCTCTCTAATTTGTTTAAATCTAAGTTTTGGCTCTGCAATGGATTGGAAATATTTCTGTAAATCATCCCCTGCTTTCTTAGCCTCTCGTAAGCTATTATGATCAACGGTGAACGTAACAACGTTATTAATTTTTGAAGCGTTAATTTCTAACATTATTCATCACCTTTCTTACTCACCAGATAATTAATTGCATCTGATACGCTACGCCCACGGTGTACTAACTGACGAAGATAGCCGTGATCTATTTCAAGCACACGACAAACCCCCGCCAGATTTAATAAATCTTCTGCTGTTTCAGCATTTAAAGCGAGGTGAATCCCCGCGCTTTTTAAAATCACTTCCATCGGCCCTTCCTTATTATGGAAATAAAAAAGGGGCAAGGGCTGGCGCATTTGCTTTGCGTGTTCCAGTTCCCTACGCCCCTGATTAAAAGCTCTTCTGTTATTTCCAGACGGGAAGAGCTACCGTCTATCGCTCATTATTCTGAGACGCTACCGAAAATGATCGCTTCAGGAATATTTACGATCGGGAGGTAACTGACTTCCGTAGCTACTTCTGGATAGCCCCAGCGCTGATCTACAATCACATACTGGTGATATAGCTCTGCACCTTTGCCCTGTGTGGCGTGGCGAACGCCGACACCGCTATGCAGAACGTAGGCGTTAGATTCAGGAGCCATTACCGGAATACTCACGAACGAATCAACACCAATACGATCAGTAACCAAAGAGTAGCCTGTCACATCAATCACGGTGACACCATTCAGTGTCCAGGTTTCGAAAGCAGGGTTTGCGCCTTTCGTGCGGGTGTAGAAGTTATCGCCTTGCTCAAGAGGAAGCGTATATACCATGAAGTCTTTAACGGACAGATGGTAACGCAATGCTACGGCTGCTTTGCCGGAGGCCAAGATCACCGCCCCTTGTTTAGCCTGTGCAAGCCCTGAACCGAGTTTCACATTCTGGATTCGTCCGATCTCGCTTAGTTGCTGGAATACGTTAGCGTCTGCGCTAATGTCCATCGTGTAGGTGGTTTTGCTACCGCCAGCAAGGAAATTAAGATCGCCTTGTCCGGCGAATTGAGAATTAACACGAAGCCCTAACAGCGCCTCTACAAGATCAACCTCTACGGTGTTACTCACCTGCGAATACTGTGCATCGCTGAAATCATTAATAGCGAGAGTAATTTGATCAGCAGTGTCAGAGAAGCCGCGCGCTTTAAACTGCTCAAGGGTACGAGAGGTGACAGAGTTAAGGGAGTTAGTGTATTTAAGCTGGTACAGTACATTGCTGAATTCTGGTCTTTCGGCGCTGTTCCAGTCTGACTGTGCATAGGGCATTTTTTCAGGTGCTACGAGATTCTTCACATTGGTGATTTTTTCAAGAGCGATTGAATTAACATCGTGATGTTCAACACGGAACAAATTTAAATTTGTGATGATCTGGTTTAGCTGAGTACTGAAAGTAAACGGGCTGGTAAAGTCATACATGTTGCCAGAAAAGATATCTGAATAAGCCATTAATATTATCCTTATTATTAAGTGGTGCGTAACGCTACAGTGTCAAAATCAGTGAAAGTAAAGCCAAGAGTTGCTAATTGCGCTTGAGCCAGAGATTTATCCAGGCTTCCAAATTCAACACCAACCAGAGCTAAAATAGTATGTTCTGGAGAAGCTACAATAAACGCCTTATCATCCGCTTTTGCAGGTTCTACGACAACATACGCAATGTCATCAGGGGTGGCTGATTTCGTGCCTGATGTGCTAACAAGATCACCTACGATAAGATCGGCAGGAATACCGGATTCCACACGGATCAGCTTGTCTTGAAGAATTAGATCGCTCGCATAGGCGATCACTTTATAACGTGCGTGACTGTTGTCACCGTTTAATGTTTGAAATGTTCCAAATTGCATTGGTTATTTTCCTTTTGCTAATAGTTTTAATCTTTCCTCAAGCCCGTAGGATGGGTGAGAATCTTCTTTTAATTTCGTGATCGTGGCTGTAGGCCAGAATTTCTCTGTAGCCTGCCGAATTTCTTCAACGCTCACACCGAATACATCAGCCGCTTGTTTCATCATTTGTTCTGTGAGGACAAGTGAAGAGGATTTGTGAGTGATCACACGGTCATAGTTCATCAACAGCATTACTGTTTCCTTGTTTTTTAACTTTTCTGTTACGCATTGCGTAAAAGAAAGGGGAACCGAAGTTCCCCCAGAGGATGCCTTTGTGCTAGAGAGGCATTATTAACCACACTTGCAGAAAAAATGTGGCTAAGAATACATCTTAATAAAAAGAACCCCCGTTTATTATCTTAGGAGATTTAATAAGATCGGGGGTGCTTGCATCTGTTAAAACGTGAAGCCCTTCACGCATGGCAATAACAGATTATTATCTTAGATATACGTAACCATTACAAAAGTAAGCCATTACTTAATATCACATATTGCTTAATAGAACATCGTTCTAACAATATAAAAGCTTAAAAAGCTTCCTCTGAAAACGTCGTAATATTCAGAGAAGGAGACGCGCGGTGATTGTATGCAACACCACCATATGACGCTGCATCCGCGCGTTCCTCTGGAACACCAACAAAGACAAGGAAACGAAAACGAGGTTTTCAGGGGAAACTCTTAAGAATTACCGCCAACGCGAAGCGGCATTAAGGACGAGGTGATTTAACATATCCCTACTTCTTATTATTACATGAATAGCACGAAATGTCAAGATATTTGTCACATTTTTGTTGACATTTAGTCTGCTTTATGCAGACCCGTATTCTTCTGCGATTTCTAAAGCTAACTCTGATAGTTCCTGCGCAACAAACTGTAGAGAACATGCTAATTCTGTCCATTCATCGATCACCCTCCACACTTCATCTTCTGTGATTGTTCTGTGCTGAAAGCGCATCAGAAGCGCTATGCTACGTTCTAACTGTTCCAGTGCGTCTATCCCTTGTTCTGCCTGCTTAGAGGCTTGTAATAGCGCCTCTGGCGTTCTGTTACGCCACGCTTCATTAACCAGTTCGAGGATAGGAACATGCCAATTTTCATGGAAAGAATTTAAAAGGGTGTTCACAGTGTGCATGGTGTTTACGGTGTTCATGGTGTTCAATGTGTTATGTGTTATGTGTATTAATCATTGGCGTTGTTTTCCTTGTCATTAAAAATAATATCTAAATCTTGTGTGTGTGTGTTAAGTCCCCAGGTGAGGCAATACCCAATATAATCGGTGTAATGCTCGAATCCGAGAATTTGAAATTTTCGAAGGTCGCTACTATCGATAACATATTCCTTTCTTCTACGTGGTTTCCAGAATACGCCGGGTGTTGTAGAGAGTATTTCTTGCAAGGCGTTGTATTCATCTCCGCAGGGTACAGAGGGAGGATGTTCTATAATAGTTGTTTTTAGTGAGCCTGGAATTGATTCTTTGGACGTATTTTTTAGAGATGATGTAAATTTACGTTTGCTTGCGCGTACTGCTTTTTGAATTCTGATGATGCTGTTAGTTTTCTTTTTGCCCATTATTAATATCCCCTAAGGGGAAAATTCTATCTTTGTTAAAAACAAATAATCCATACAGCACCACCAACCACCATAATGCAAGTATCATTAAAATTTTCCCATTTTGTTAATTGAAATATGATTTAGAAGCCAGAGTAGAAAAATTCTACATTGTCGCGTTCAATGTGTTTCAGAGTGAATGATATATAGCTGCTCTCATTTTCTATTTCAATAACACCGATGTTAGCCAGAGCCTGAATCCAGAATCTGATCCCATGATCACTTACACCGGATTTATCAGATAACTCTCCGTAGGTAATCTTAGTTTTCCTACCCTTCCAGAACCAAATAAGTGCATGGTAAACGCCCTTCCCGCTATCATTAATCTGTATTTGTTTGGTGTTATTAAGTTTTATATATTGTATCAATTATATCTCCGTTAAAATGGAAGTGAGAATCTTCCGTAAAAATGTGGATAGAGAATTTCAAATTGTTCCTCTAATTTCCCCTCTAATTTGGAAGGTAATCTCTTATTATTATCTCTCAATACGCGGCGAGCGTAGTTTATAAATGTGTCCCCTCTGCTTTGTTTTCGTAAACTATCAGGTTTTGACAGCAGATCGCACACTGCCTCTATTTTCAATTCATCAGTAATAATCCCCTGATAGTTTTCCGTTGGCGCTGTAACGCCTTTAAGGACACTCTCAGGCACGATCACAGCTTCCTCTATGATGTTGGTCATTGTTGGCGCTGGCGCTTCCTGCTGCGTTTCTGGTGCATACGGTAGAACAATGTAAATGTTCGTCATCCCTTTACGGCCTTCATCAATAACTTGCACCCAACCAAAAGACACGAGGTCTTTAATGTGGCGGCGTACTGTTTGATCTGTACCGAGTCCTAGCCGTTTACCAATACCAGTTAAAGAAGGTGTTACTTGTTTAAATGTGCCGGATAAACTAAAAAGATAGGAATAAACAATCTTGTGATGTAGTTTTACTTCGAAAGTTTCGCCATTAACCTCTACGGAAGTGATTCCAAGTAAATCGTAGTCAATCGCCAGGAATGGCTTTTCGTGTTTTGGTGTCTTCATTATTTTCCTCTTTGCTAAGGATCGCTGTTATGAGTTCCGATACCAGAGCGGCAGCGGGTTTGTCTTCTGAATTAGCACGTTTGATCAGAGCCTCGTAAGTTTCAGGTGGGAAATTGATTTTCATGTTGTTTTCTCCTAATATATCACCGCTATTGCGGTTACTAAGGCCTGTAAGGGCTGGCTTTATTACTTCGTATCTTTTTCTGCTGCTGCTTTTGCTTTATCGATAATACGTAATGCCTCGTCAAACACTGCTGCGCGTTCTGGGTATCCACGGCGGCGGGCTGTATTACGATTCATTCGAATTTGATAGCGGGTGATTGTTCCAGCGTTAAACGCATTAACAACATCACTAGGTTTAAACCATTTCATTAAATTATTTTCCTTATAAATAGAAACACACCATTCAGCCTTATGGCTAATAGTGCATTGAATTGTTGAATTAGATTGATAGGGAAGAGGTTTTCTCTGCCTCTAATACTAATTTATCACGAATGGGAGCTTTTGTCAACCCCATATAGAAAATAAATTGATCATTTTCAACATCTTAAAAAATTGATTAACAAAATGTGCCATTTATACGCTAACCTTCTATAGCGCCCTCAGACGCTTTGTAAGCGTTTCTAAGCCCTTAGCAATATATCTGCATTCCCTACCATTTAAAAACCTGCCTACGGGCCTCCTGTGTATCCTGAAGGTATATAGGCGCACCTCTGGCACTTATTCCCGAAACCAATAGCACAACTCCAGAATAATAACAGTAATATTAAATTAGTGTTATTAAGATAGTAGGTGATGATATTGGATTGAGGCTTAGTGAACTTGCACGAGGTACGAGGAAGAGTGAGCTTTAGCCTGAAGCTCTACCTTCGAGAATTAGCACGAGAATAACAATAGTTATTAGAGCGATAATTAGAGTTAGGTAGAGTTAGCATGTGTAATCATCGTAAGATGGTTAATACATGGTTATATCATGTGCACAGCGCAAAGGTAATTTGCCTACGGCAATAATTCTTTGTGCCTGACTAACGTCAAGGCCAAAGCCTGGCACAAGTAAAGGTGTAACTTGCGTAGCGTCGAGAGCGTCACGGGGTCGAACCGTAAGCCCCCAAGGGTAGCGTAGGTGAGATTTCCCCTTGAGTGACGGCGATAGACGCCAGGCAAAAGATCTTTGCGACAAGCGCAACACCATAAAAGAATAAAGATCATTCTTATTAATTTAATTATTATTAAATTATTCTTATCGGGTATCAGGATTGATAGGGGTAGTCCTATCAGGATTGATAGGGGTAGGGGTATCAGTTCTGATAGGGGTATCAATCTTGATAGGGGGTGATACCTCAATTTGATGTATGTTCAAAAGTGCCATTTAGTTACTTTAAAGATAAATCAACGCCAAAACGACACCAATCATTCCTAATCAATAATCCCAAGATAATTATTATTCAATAGGCTAATAAAGTAATGCTTAATCCTGAATTAACCTATGCTTAATGCATCCTAAATAAACCGCCTGTAACGCTCTATAAGCGCCTTTCTCACTTTCAATGTACATCACCTCACTTATGCGGAAGCCGCACGGCACAAGGCTTACAGCGATCATTGTGGACAATGTACACTTTCATGACAGGTGCAATTTGTTGAACGAGTTTTCACGAAATGAAACGCCGCTGATTTTTTCATGCCAAAACTCGCCATTTAGCTAGCATTCTAATCATCTCATAGTGCAATCAAAAAATTGAGAATCACTATTTTCTGAGGTGCAATATCCCTACCTCAAGGTTCTGTAGAAATGTGAGATAGAATACCTAACCTATTGATTTAGTTAGTGCGCTACGTTTTACCTTCGCCCTTCCTCTCTCTGGTATGCAATGAATCTGCATAAACCGTGCATAGCCTCGCCAGGATTTGGCAGCTTTCAAACATTTGTATAGACTTACCAACACTATGATTTAGCTCAAGATATTTTATATTTGTGCGAATTTTAAACAGGAGGCCGTGCTTTTTTGCGTTCAATAGTGCTGAAAATGGCGCAGGTCTCTCCCGCCACCCCACTCTAAAAAGTGAGATTAAAATGTTGTAACCCCTTAAAAATGATCATAATCTTATTTCACAGTTAATCTTTTACGGACATAAGTAAATGGCGACCACGAAGATAATCACCCAAGCAGAGGCGTTTAAGCTGATCAGCTGGCTTGAAAGTCATAACAAACAACTATTCGCAGATGTAGCGGTAGCAATGGCCTCTTTATGTTTACGTGTCGGTGACACGGTGAATTTGAAGTTCAGTCAGTTCAAGGAAGGAAACACGCTGGAAGTACTGGAGAGTAAGACGGGCAAGAAAAAGGAAATCATCGTCCCTGCAAAGGTGTGGGAGATTGTAGAACGTCGCCGCCAGGCCTTCCCAAAAGACGAATATGTTTTCACGTCACACAGCAATCGAGCATCAGGAAAAGCCCCTGTAAGCCGTGAGCAGGTGAACCGTGAGATCAAACAGGCTGCTGAGAATGTGGGGATCAAAGGAACCGTAGGATGCCATTCTTTTCGCAAGTTTTCTGCCACACAGGTGTGGGAGAAGTCTAACGGGAATTTGGCTTTAGCAATGAAAGCGCTGAACCACTCAGATCCTAAAGTGACCATGAACTATTTGAAGATTGACGTTAAGAGTGTGGGCGCTGCCCTTGCAAACATTTGGGAGTGAGCAACTTGAAACGTTTACAATTTCTAACGCTGGCGCTCATGAGCCTGTAGGCTCACGCCGGACAGTTAAAAATAGTCAACCCACACGAGTAAAAGACGATCACCAGTTTCCTCTGGTGTGGTGCTATGGAGCGCGTTTATCCGCTGAAGGTTAACTCTCGAAACTAGCATGTCGCGTTGATCATTTAAATAAACTCTAAAGTCTATCCTCTCCCTACCGCTTGCAATATAATGAATGCAGATTTTACACATCACTGATGTAAAAACATATCGAATACCCCCTTATGGAGATCAGGAATGAAATTATTTTTGGCTCACGCAAAAGAAGATGAAAAGATTACAGAGTCAATTTATGAGAAATTAAAGAATAATGGCTATAGTCCTTGGATGGATATAAAGGATATTCCAGCAGGTGTAAATTGGGACAACGAAATTCAAAAAAATTTCAGTAGCGCAAATGTTATAATCATTATTCTTAGCAAGATTAGCTCCCAAAAAAATGGTTATATCAGACGCGAAATGAATGAAGCCATTGATAAATTAAAATATTATAAACCTGATGATATTTTTGTTATTCCCATTCTTATTGATGATTCACCTGTCCCAACATTCATATCTTCAAAAATTCAATATATCGATTATAAACGTGAAGATGGCTGGGCGTTGTTAGAAAAATCATTAGCCTTAGCCGCAACTCAACAAAACATTGAAATTGCGAAAGGGGTAACGTATGGTGAATTTACATTCACAAGTGAGACATTTAAGGAAGAATATAATAACATACCTGGACATGAAATTGATATTACCTATCCAATTGTTTCCAATAAAACTAATCCTCAGTCAGCAAAAATCATATCTAATTATTTCAAAGGTCGGGCTACGAACTTAGTTTTCAATAATAGAACCTCACCTTGGCCAAGTAATTTTGGTTGGAGTGAAGAATATAAAAGCACTTATACAAGTGATTATATTGAAGGATATTACATTACCTATTGCAATAACAGAATTATAAGTATCCTCCATAGTGTCAGCAGGTATGGTGCAGGTGCAGCTCATCCGAACAGCCATTTCGATGTTAGCAATTTCGTTGTAGCCGAAGGTGACTATTCCTATAAATTTTCATTATATGATCTCTTCATTGATGAAAAAGGATACGATGCCATTAATAAAATTAAGGAAAGGCTTATATTGGATGCTCCCCGCGTATTTTGGGAAAGAACGGGAGAGAAACCTGACGAATCTGATATGGAGTGGTTAGTCCGTGGGATAACGGATAGTCAATTGGATATTTTCACCATTAGTGAATCGGGATTAACTTTCCATTTTGCACCATATGAAATCCACTGCTACGCCTTAGGGTCGTGGGAGTTATTCATATCCTTCTATGATATTATTGATTATCTTAAGCCAGACGGTATTTATTCGTTAATTAAGGTAGCATAAATTCATTAGTGGCTACGAGCTTTAAAAGGGGGTAAATAGGATGGGCTTTCGTTTCAGAAAGAAGATTAGAATAACACCGGGGCTATCCCTGAATGTAGGGAAGAAAGGCATAACAAGCACAAGCTTGAAGATGGGAAACCTAACCACTAACATTAACGGGAAAGGCACAAAGCATACATTCGGACTTCCAGGATCTGGACTCTCCTATGAGACGAAGAGAAGGAAAGGTAAGCCTGTATCAATATTGTGGATAGTGGCTTTTGCTTTTGTAGTGTATTACATCGCTACACATCATGCTTAACACTTAACGTTATAAGAACAAATCAATTTTAAGCTACCCAGGGCGCTCTGTGCGCCCTTTTATTGTCTAAGCAATACCATAACACTACCTTCATTAAAACGCCTCACGGAGCGTTACGGGAGCTTTTGGAGGGGTATTAGAAATGCTTGTTAGCACTACGAACAAGTTTCATCTCTTCTTTCTCGATCAGCTTCTTAGCTAACCATTCTTTCCCTTCCGGCGTAGCCATAAACTTTCTTGCATGAATCTTACGGTTATTACGTTTGATTTGTTCAGGGGTAGGCTTTGCCATGTTCTCACCTGTTTTTTCTATATGGATCAGGAAATTAGAGGCTATCAGCAATCAGGGAACAATGACAAATACAAAACCTTTGGATAATACCTCACCTTTACGTGCCGTTCTGGGCACATAAGAGAATGAGGAGCGAAGCGACATCCTCATTAATTCTGGCGATGTATCAAATAACATGGTTTATCAGGTGATCGTTGTGTTCCGGTGATCGTCGCCGTGGCAGAGCTGTAGTCTTTCCCGCTACAGTTTAGGTTTTGAAGAGGTGGGGCTTTTAGTCCACCAATTGCTAACACTCTTCCCAGATTTACGCCTGTTTATCCAGGCATAGAATCAACACGCAAAGCCATTTGGCTTACGAATGTTTACACCATGCCCTTTCTGATCCTCGTGTTGCTTCACAGCAAGAATGATCAAGTTGCCCCCGCACGAAGGGGATCACGTTATAGCTTCGTTAGTATGTTGTGTGGGCCTGGCTGCCCTGTCTGCACGTTCAGTTACGCAGTGAAGATCGCGAAGAAAGCAAACGCAAAAATCACATGCAAAGTACGAGTTGAACGCCCCAAACACTCGCCCGTGTGGGGTATAATACTAACCGCCCATACAACGCACACAGGCGTTTATCAGTGCAAAAGGAAGAGCATAGAGAGAAGACAACATGAAATTATCATGTTGATTTTCTTAGCTTTTTCTTTGATGGTGCCGATAATAGGAGTCGAACCTACGACCTTCGCATTACGAATGCGCTGCTCTACCAACTGAGCTATATCGGCTTTCCGGAGGAGGAACTTCGGTGTAAAAGGGTAAGAAAAAGAACCCAACTCGTCAACCCTTCACCTTTTAGTCGTTGATTTTTCCATCAATACGCGCAAAAACAACACAAATAAAAAGGTTTTTTTTGTTTTTCTTCACATTTTGCGGCTAATTGCCTGCGCAAGAGAGGCTATCTTCCCCGTTTGCCTGCAGAATCGGCTATCTTGAGTTTTACATTTTGACATCAAGCCCCGCCAGAACAGGCCGATATTAAAAACGATCGGAACATAATAACACCTGATAAAATGGGGTAATCATGCATAAACTTTTTGTCAGCGATGATATATCCGGTACGGACCTTGAGCCGAAACAAACGGCGACCTTGATTAAACGCGCTTTGCAGCTGATGTTTTCTCTGTTGGCAGTGTTGTTTATTGTT
>Ga0308168_1000811_pt1 | contig 33263 bp, 30 predicted proteins | sample PhyCR2_FD_202133 | JGI IMG/M metagenome (GOLD analysis project Ga0308168, IMG submission 202133) | Phyllosphere microbial communities from UC Gill Tract Community Farm, Albany, California, United States - DLSLRC.R2 | ecosystem: Host-associated > Plants > Phyllosphere > Unclassified | place: USA...
CGTGTCGAACGCCAGGGACGACTTGCCGGATCCGGACAGGCCGGTGATGACGATCAGCTTGTCCCGTGGCAGGGTCAGGTCGATGTTCTTCAGGTTGTGGGTACGGGCCCCACGTATCAGGATCTTGTCCAAAGTGGCCTCGCTTGGCGGGCGTCGAAAACGTAGGAGTATACGGGCAAATACTGGATGGATGCACACTATCAAACGAAGGGCGTTTTGCCGTTCATGAAGAGAGTTTCATCTATACGCGTCATAGCGTCGCGATATACCCCGTCTTCCGATGGGACTGGTAGAATCGCCGCCGGTTCACACGAGGTTTTTCCATGCACGATCCCCACAGCGAACGCATGCTTGGCATGTTCATGGTGTTGCCGGTGCTGGCGACCTATGGCATGGATCTGGCGGGAGCGACCCCGGCCCTGATCGGGCTGGCGATTGGCGCTTACGGTCTGACCCAGGCAATTTTCCAGATTCCGTTCGGGATCATTTCCGACCGCATCGGTCGCCGGCCGGTGATCTACCTCGGCCTGATCGTCTTCGCTCTCGGCAGTGTTCTGGCTTCCCAGGCCGATTCGATCTGGGGTGTGATCGCCGGGCGGATCCTGCAAGGCGCCGGGGCGATTTCCGCAGCGGTGATGGCGCTGCTTTCCGACCTGACCCGCGAGCAGCATCGGACCAAAGCCATGGCGATGATCGGCATGACCATCGGCCTGTCGTTCGCCGTGGCCATGGTGGTCGGGCCGTTATTGACCAGTGCGTTCGGGCTGTCCGGGCTGTTCCTCGCCACTGGCGCCATGGCGCTGGTCGGCATCCTGATCATCATGTTCATGGTGCCGCAATCCACCGGGCCGTTGCAGCACCGGGAATCCGGCGTGGCCCGGCAGGCGCTGATGCCGACTCTCAAGCACCCGGACCTGCTGCGCCTGGATCTGGGCATCTTTGTGTTACATGCCATGTTGATGTCGAGCTTCGTCGCCCTGCCGCTGGCACTGGTGGAAAAAGCCGGTCTGCCCAAGGAGCAGCACTGGTGGGTCTACCTCACCGCGTTGCTGATTTCGTTCTTCGCCATGATCCCATTCATTATCTACGGCGAGAAGAAACGCAAAATGAAACGAGTTTTGCTCGGCGCCGTCATGACATTGATGCTGACTGAACTATTCTTCTGGCAGTTCGGCGACAGCCTGCGCGCTCTGGTGATCGGTACGGTGGTGTTTTTCACCGCGTTCAATCTGCTCGAGGCATCGTTGCCGTCGCTGATCAGCAAGGTTTCACCGGCAGGCGGCAAGGGCACGGCCATGGGCGTGTACTCCACCAGCCAGTTCCTCGGTTCGGCACTCGGCGGGATACTCGGCGGCTGGTTGTTCCAGCATGGCGGTCTGTCGGTTGTGTTCCTCGGATGCGCCGCGCTGGCTGCACTTTGGCTGGCCTTTGCTGTTACCATGCGCGAACCTCCCTACGTGACGAGCCTGCGCTTGCCGTTGTCGCCCGAAGCGATCCGCGAAGCGGGTCTGGTCGAGCGCCTCAAGGCCCTGGTAGGGGTAACAGATGCAGTGATAGTCGCCGAAGAGGCGGCTGTTTACATCAAACTGGACAAAGAATTAGTGGATCGCAGCACCCTCGAACGCCTGGTCAACAACCCGGCCGGGGCTGCGTGCGACGCTTAGGAGAACGTTATGGCCCGTGGGGTTAACAAAGTCATATTGGTCGGCACTTGCGGCCAGGATCCCGAAGTTCGCTACCTGCCTAACGGTAATGCCGTGACCAACCTGAGTCTGGCCACCAGCGAACAATGGACCGACAAGCAGACCGGTCAGAAGGTCGAGAAGACCGAGTGGCATCGTGTGTCGATGTTCGGCAAGGTGGCCGAGATTGCCGGTGAATACCTGCGCAAGGGGTCGCAGGTCTACATCGAAGGCAAGTTGCAGACCCGCGAGTGGGAAAAGGACGGCATCAAGCGTTACACCACTGAAATCGTGGTCGACATGCAAGGCACCATGCAACTGCTCGGCGGCCGTCCACAACAGGGCGACCAGCAAGGCGGTGGCAACAACTACCAGCAGCAGGCGCCACGTCAGCAGGCTCCACGCCCGCAGCAGTCGGCTCCACAGCAGCGTTCGGCTCCGGCGCCTCAGCAGGCCGCACCGCAACCGGCTCCGGATTTCGACAGCTTCGATGACGATATTCCGTTCTGAAACTGATCGCTTCCAGACAAAGCCCTCGCAATTGCGAGGGCTTTGTCGTTTTGCAGGGGCATGGATGAAAAGAATGCCCGGCAACTGACCAATGAGTCGGGTTGGACATCCGGAAAGTTTTTTGCACGGAGGCTTGAAGGCCGTCGCGGACCGCTCCATGATCGCTCTCGAGGAATGCCAACTCAGTTCATTCCCGCAGCGTTTTCAGGCGCTATGAAGCCTGTCTCCCCATAAGAACAAGAGAATTTCATGAGCACTCGCAAGAACAAGGAAATCGAGTATTTGCGCGGGGCGGCCATTCTCATGACGGTCCTGACCCACCTCCCTCAATTGTTGCCGTTCCATGACTCGTCCTTGTTGAGCCTGTTCAACGTGTACTCCCCATGGACCGGGGTGGATTTGTTCTTCTGTATTTCAGGCTACGTCGTCAGCAAGGCGTATCTCGACTATTTCGATAGCCACCGTGAGCAGAACAGATTCGGATTGGCCGCGACGTCGTTCTGGATCCGGCGGGCTTATCGCCTCTTGCCCACAGCATGGTTGTGGGTGCTGATACCGTTGGCGTTTTCAATTTTTTTCAACGAGTCGAATGCGTTTCAGTCGTGGTTTTACAACCTGCGCAGTTTTACTGCTGTGGCTACGTTCACTGGCAACCTGGCCAATCAGTACGGTTTGTTGCTTGGCCCGAACTCGGTGTACTGGAGTCTGGCGCTGGAGGAGCAGTTCTACCTCATCTTCCCGCTTTTTCTGCTACTGGTGACATCGGCGCGCTGGCGGGTGATTATTCTGCTTGCCTTGATCGCCCTGCAGTTCGGCTTTGATCGCAATGGTTTTGCGGCGCCCCCGGCACCGATGCTGTTCTCCTTCAGGCTCGATGCGATGATGTGGGGCATCGTGCTTTGCCTGTTCTCCCGCACTTCGCTTTATAAAGACATCGAGCCGGTTGCGCTCGGTGCCAGTATCTTCAAGCGTTTGGCGACCACGCTGTTTTTGCTGTATCTGTTGGGTGCCATCGCAGGGCAGATGATCGCGGTGCCGATTGCTGTTGGTCTGGTCGCGATGACGGCCGTGGTCATTGTCTGGCTCGCCAGTTACCAGAAGGGCTACATCTACTGTCCTTCTGTTTTCCAGAGCCTGTTCGAATGGTTGGGTTCACGGTCTTACGCTTTGTACGTTGTGCACATATTCGCCTACCACCTGAGTACCGAGATCTGGACGCGGATTGCGTCCACTGGCGGCGCGACGCTGGGGGCCGGGCACACGATCGAACTGTTGCTCACTGCGTTGCTGATCATGGTGGTGTGCAGCGAACTGAATTACCGATTCGTTGAAACACCACTGCGTCGCCGAGGCGCTGAAATAGCCCGACGCAGAATGGCAAGAGTGTCGACGGATGAACCGTCCAGAGACGAGGTTCCGATACGGAATGGGTCACGAACAACCGAAGTGTCTTAACTGGGATGAAAAGCCGCAGCGCGCCAACGCTATGGCTTTTTCATGTCTGGCAGTTCAGTCGAGAATGAGATGTGGCAGGAAGCGACTTGAATCCTTGGTGATCAGACTATTGTCCTCGCGCACACCAATCCCCGCCGCCTCATCACCAATCACCCACGAGCCAATCAGCGTGTAGCTGTCGCCAAACTTCGGCAGCGGTGCGAACTCCTGCAAGATGAACGGCGCATCGGTGTAAGGCCCGTCCTCTTTGACGATCAGCCCCTCCGCTGTTTGCAGTTCGATGTTGGCACCTTCGCGGGAAAAGTACGGCTTGCGCACCCAGCCCTTTGGCACGGCGCTTTGCGGATTCGGATCAAGGTGCGCGGCGAGCAGATTCGGATGTCCCTTGTGCAATTCCCACAGCAGCGGCAGCGCACCCTTGTTCGACAGAATCGCCTTCCACGCCGGTTCGAAAAACTGCGTGTCACACTCGGCGATCGCCGCGCCGAACGGTTCGTGGAAGATGAATTCCCAGGCGTGCAGCTTGAACAGGTGCGGGATCCAGCGATCCTGCAGATCGACGAAACGGCCCTCAGCCGTCAGGCCGATGTCTTCGATATCGATGTGGCGTGATTCGATGCCGACCTTTTCCGCGATCAGCCGCAGATAGTCGGTAGTGCCTTTGTCCTCGACCGAGTCCTTCATCGAGGCAAAGTAGAACGGCCGCTTCAACTGCAATTCGGCGAAGGCCTGATGCAGCTTGGTGTCGATGCTGTTGAACTGGTCGGCATGCCGGGGCAAGGTGCCGCGTTCGATGCACTGCTCCAGCCAGCCCCACTGAAACGCCGCCGCTTCATAGAGGCTGGTCGGCGTGTCGTAGTTGAGCTCCAGCAGTTTAGCCGGCCCGTTGCCGCTGTAGGAAAAGTCCATGCGACCGTACAGATGCGGATGACCCTCGCGCCAGGAGGTGCGGATCATGTCGTAGTACGCCGCCGGGATGCTCAGGCGATCGAGCAACTCCTCGCTGTTGACCACGCGATCCACCAGGTCCATGCACATCTCGTGCAGTTCGGTGGTCGGGTCTTCGAGATCGTTTTCGATCTGCGCGAGGCTGAACTGGTAGTAGGCGCTTTCGTCCCAGTACGGTTCGTCGTCGATGGTGTGGAACAGGAAACCGAGGCTTTCGGCGGTGTGTTTCCAGTCGGGGCGCTCGGCGCAGTGGATCTTTTTCATGTCAGCTGCTCGAGCGTCCGGAACTGCTGCCCCAGCCACCCCAACCGCTGCGGGCGCTGGACTGACTGCCGAAGCCGCCGCGCGAAGTCGACGACGCAACGTTCACCGGTTTGCTCTTGCTGCTCTCGTAATCCGACTGGCTGCGCGAGGTTGTGTCAGCTCGGCGGTACTGCGTTGAGGTGTTGTACGGCTGGCGCGTTTCGCGATCACGGTAAACGGTGCGTTCGGCGTTGTTGCTCATTGCGTTGCCGATCAGCCAGCCGGTCAGCCAGCCATTGCCGCCGCCACCTGAGCCACCGGAATAGTGCGAGCCGCCGTGGCTGGCGCTGCTGCTGGTGTCGCCCGCCGGCATTTGCGAATTGGCGATGGCATCGAGATCTTGCGGCGTCTCGGCATTGCCCGGCACTTTGAAGCCGCCAAGTTTCGGCACGAAACGGCCATCGGAATTTTTCTGACACCAGCCAGCGGCAAAGTCTGCGTCGCACTTGGCCTTGTCGTTGTAGGGCGGGGCGATGCGCCGATGTTCGTTCAGGGCGGCGACGTAGGCGCTGGAGCAGAGATCGGCGGCCACTTCGGCATCGATACACTGTTCAACGCTCTGGAAATTGCGCGGCTGATCCAGCGCCGCTGCTTCACCGGAAATCGCCATCGCCACCGACGCGGCGAGGGACAACTGCACGTATTTGCTGCGTTTCATCGAGAGGCTTCCTGCCGGTCAGTGGGACGGGGTCATGCACGCGGCATTGAGCATGCCGACGCTGATCGCCACGGCCGCCACATAGATGCCGGCGGCGACTTCGCCGTTGGCGATGCGCTGGGACGTGCCCTTGAGCACCAGCCCGGTCGCAACGAACGCCAACAGCTGCACGACGGCGGCGATGACCGCCCAGAGGACAAAGTCGAGCACGTTGACCGAGTAGGCGATCACGTTGCTCGCCGGAATGGCGAAACCGATGATCGCCCCGGAGAGGGCAATGGCGGCGGCAGTGTTGCCGGCGCGGATCAGCTCGAATTCCTTGTGCGCGGTAATGCGCGTGTAGACGAATTGAAACAGCATGAACAGCAACACGGCGCCGATCAGGTAGACGACAAAACCGACCAGCGCGGTTTTGTTCAGGGAAACGGCCAAGACTTCCAGCATTAAAAATTTCCTTTTTTAAATGGCGCTCAAATCAGTCGTGTACAGCGAGATGCCCAGCGAGGTGCTCAGGCTGACGGTGCCTTCTTCGTCCTGTTCGACGGAGAACAGCAGCAGTTCGCGGCGATCGGTCAGGCCGGTGTCGCGGGCATACAGCATGGCGTGGTGCTTGATGGTGTAGGACTCGTCCGGGTTGACCACGTGTTCGGTCATTGGCACCAGTTCGGTCTGATGCAGTTCGGTGCCCCATTCGCGGGTGTATTCAACACCGTCGTGGTTGTAGGTCGGCAGACCGATCAGGCTGTTGGGGCCGGCCAGACGCTGCAGTTCGGCGTCACTGTTGACCGTTACATAGCTGAGGTAATTGAACAGGGTGACCGACTCGACCTGATCGTCGCCGGTGACGTGGATCTGCACCCAGAAATCCTCGTCGTTCATGTAGTAGCGGTGCAGCTTGTTGGACTGGCCGAGATCGACCCAGCCGGCGCTCCACACCGCTTGATCGAATGGCACCCGCACCGAAGTCGAGCCTTCCAGCAGCAATGCCAGGGTCGTGTCGAAGCGCACGCCTTTGCCTTGTGCCATGCCCAGTGGACCGCTGGCGCCGGTGCTCGTTGGCGCAGCGGTCTGCCAATTGCTGGTGCCGAGCAAGTCTTTAAACCATCCCATGGGTACGTTCCTTGAAGCGGGTGGAGGTGTTCGGGGGTGAAAAATTGGCGGTAGTGTACCGGGCGAAGCGGTGAACGAGCAGAGGCAATTACGCCGTGAAACCATGTGGAAGCGAGCCTGCTCGCGAATGGGTTGTGTCAGTCACTCGATTATTTGACTGTCACGACGCTTTCGCGAGCAGGCTCGCTCCCACAAGTTACCGTTCAGTGATTACTGCGCGGACTTCTGCTTCAGCCGCTCAAGGATCGCATTGGCGCTGCCTTCGTTCGGCGTGATGCCGGCGTCGCGCAGTTTGCGTTCCAGGTCGTTGCCGGTAGAGGCGTCGGCCAGTTCGTCTGCGGCGTTCAGTTCGGCAGCACGTTGCTGCTGCTTGGCTTGCAGGCGGTTCAGGGTGCCGACTGCGGTTTCCAGTTTGCCGTTGGCGCCGCCGCTGGCAATCGAGGCGCTGACCTGGGCTTTCTGCACGCTGTCGCGGGCCTTGGCCATGTCCACTTGCTGGCGCAGGCTCTTGATCCGCGATTCGGCTTTGCTGATGTCTTTGCGCATGTTGTCGGCGTAGGCGCCGAATTCATCGCTGAGTTTCTTCTCGGCAGCAAGGTCGTTGGTCAGGGTCGAAATCGCTTCGGCCACTTCCAGCGCCAGGTCTTCACGGCCGGCATTCAACGCGGCTACAGCCTTGGCTTCGAGGTCCTTGATCTTGGCGTCGTATTCGCTGACGCGGTCGGCGGCCAGTTTGTGCTTGGCCATGATCGTCACCAGTTCGCGGCGGGCATTGGACAGCGCGGTGTCGGCGTCGCGGATTTCCTGATCGAGGATGCGCAGGGCCTGCTGGTCGGCGATGGCTTCGCCGACTTCATTGGCGCCGCCGCGCAGTGCGGTGAACAACTTGCTCCAGATGGACTGAGTCATTGGATATTCCCTGTTGATTACTTGAAGAAGTGTTCGAAGGCTTCGCTGGCGCGCTGCACGTTGTCGACCAGGGTTTTCACCTCGGTGACCACGTTGGTCAGGCTCGAGTCGGCGCTGAGGGCGCCGAACATGTTGTAGACGGTCTGCCCGTTCGGCATCGATTCGATTCCGATCGACGACAGCGGGAACATCTCGCGGCTGCGCAGCACGGCATCGTTGAACGCCTGGACGTTGCTGATCGAATCGATGTCCACCAGCACGGTGTCGACGATGATCTGCTGGCCGGCCAGGGCGATGTGAATCGGCAGACCACCGAATTCGTTCATTTCCAGCTTGATGCTCGGTTCGGAGCTCTGGATCAGGGACAGCGAAATCTCTTGGGAAGCCACCTCGTCCAGCGCCTTGAGGGCATTGAAGAGGCTGTCGATGGTCCAGTTGTTGCCTGCGCTCATGTATTTCTCCGACATGAAAGAGCCAGCCAGAATCGGTTGGCGTAGCTGTAGCTCCATTTGCTTGAGCAAGCTTCGGTTTTCCGGAAGCACCCAAGTTTCGTGTTTCACATAACCGGCGGCGGCCAGGCCTGCGCGCATCTGCTTCATGTAGAAGCTCGACGGTTTTTTCGCTGACGTCTTGCCACGCTCGCCCTTGGGGCTGGCTGCGGCAGGCGTCGGAGTGCGGCTTGTCATGGCTGGAATCCGGTTATGAGCGTCTCACGCGTGGGCCACACTACAACCAATGCAAAGTGCCATCAATGACTCACGCGTGAGATTTTCATGACAGACGCAAAAAGGCCCGCAACGGGGCGGGCCAGGGGATTGCGCATTTGTTGCTAGGCGTTGCCGCTCAGGAACTGCTCAGTCGATACCACGCTGGCATAGGCGAAACCCAGCGCCGCCATGAATGCTGCGTGCACGTGGGCGGCCGGCACCGTCAGGCCATTGAATTCAAGGTCACGGCTAGCGCAGGCATCGTGAATTACGGTCACGCTGTAACCCATGTCCGCCGCCGCGCGGGTGATGCCATCGACGCACATATGGCTCATGCTGCCGACCACCACCAGGTCGGTGATGCCTTGTTCGTCGAGCACCGCTTTCAGTTCGGTTTCACGGAACGAGTTGACGAAGTGCTTGAGCACCACCGGCTCGTCGGCGCGGTTGAGCACTTTCGGATGCAGTTTCGCGCCTTCGGAGCCGGGAGTGAAAAACGGCGCGTCTTCGGAGGTGAATTCATGCCGAATGTGGACCACCGGATCGCCCGTTTCGCGAAAGGCTGCGATCAGCCGTGCGGCGTTATCGGCAGCGGCGTCGGCGCCGACCAGCGGCCACTTGCCTTGGGGGAAGTAGTCGTTCTGGATATCGACTACGATGAGCGCTTGCTTGGCCATGGGATTGTCCTTGAGACGGTGATTGGGTGTGGCCTCAGTATTGACACTGGCCGAGGATTCGAGGATTGGCCGCACCGACAATAGACGGGGGAAAACTGACAATGGCTGCACAAAGAGCCGCCACCGCTGAACTGGGCGTGCTGATTTACCCCGGCGCGCAACTGGCGGCGGTGCACGGTCTGACCGATCTGTTCGCCGTGGCCAACCGCATCGCTGCCGAGTATCAGGCTGTGCAATTGCCCGTGCTGCGGGTCACTCACTGGCAGGTCGAGGGCGAGCAGTTGCCGGCGCGGGTCTATGACAGTCATCCGGGCGGTGAGGACGCTTTGCTCGCCGTGCTGATTCCGCCGTCCCTTGGCGGGTTCGATGCGGCGCAGATGACCGCGAGTCTCGCGCAATGGCTGCGCGATCAGCATGCGCACGGCGCAACCGTTGGTGGTGTTTGTGTGGGCTCGTTGATGCTCGCTGAAAGCGGCTTGCTCGACGGTCGCAGCGCCACCACCCACTGGACCTCGGCCCAGGCGTTTGCCGAGCGTTACCCGAAGATCAAACTGAAGGCCGACACGCCGATTGTCGACGACGGTGACCTGATCACCACGGCGGGGCTGATGGCCTGGTCGGAACTGGGACTGCGCCTGGTCGATCGCTTGCTCGGCCCGAGCATCGCCACCGCGACCGCGCGTTTTCTGGTGATGGAACACAGCGACAGCGCCAGTGAATGCGGGAGCAATTTCGCGCCGATCCTCAGCCATGGCGACGCGTCGATTCTCAAGGTTCAGCACTGGCTGCAAAGCACCGGGGCGACGGATGTTTCGCTGAACGCGATGGCCGAGCGCGCGGGCCTTGAAGAACGCACTTTCCTGCGCCGATTCCGCGCCGCGACAGGCTTGAAACCGACCGAGTATTGCCAGCACCTGCGGGTTGGCAAAGCGCGAGAAATGCTCGAGTTCACCAATGGCACGATCGACCACATTGCCTGGACGGTGGGCTACCAGGATCCGGGCGCGTTTCGCGCGATTTTCAAGAAGATTACCGGGTTGGGGCCGAGTGATTACCGGGGGCGGTTTGGTGTGAACCCCGCTCCCAGAACGACCATGAACTAATGTGGGAGCGAGCCTGCTCGCGAAGGCGCTGGATCCACAGAATTGTAGTCGGCTGACACTACGCTTTCGCGAGCAGGCTCGCTCCCACAATGATCGCGGAGAGGATGAGAGATCGTGCAATTTGCCGGAGTTTTGCCCGCCGTCGTGCAGTTTGAAACAGGCGTGATGCCAGCACAGTCACGGCAAACTCCCGATTATCGGGCGGTTCGGGGGGATCGTTGATTGGCCTGATCTCTGCAATTTCCTTTGAGAACCCATCGACTGATAAAAGGGGAACGCATGACCCCGACACCCAGCAACAAAATCGTCGTTGCCCATTCGGTGCGTGCCGAGGCGCCGCAACATGAAGTCGAGACCAACAAGGCTCTGGCGCGCTGGTTGGCGCAGATTCTCGGTTGCAAGTTCGGCGGCAGTTACGACCCGGCCAAACATTCGGGCCGCGACCTCTATCTGCTGCCGACACAAACCATTGTCGGCGCAGCCCACGCGCAAGCACTTGGCATCAACGGCCCCGATGACTTGTGGGGCGGTTACGTCGAATACGATTTCATCTGCACCAAAGCCATAAGCCACGGTTTGCGCAGTCATCTGGCGCACGCGCCGCAGGGCTGGTCGCCGCTGTTTTCGGAGCGGGTGCGCAATGTTGTGCTCGACGGTCTCAGCGTATTTGCCCTGGAAGATGCACGGCCCGCCGCCGAACATCTGCTGTACGCCGGGCCGATTCGTTTGAAGCCGGTTCACGCTTGCGCCGGGCGCGGTCAGGAAGTGATCAAAAGCCTCGACGCGTTCGATGAGATTCTTGCGCGGCCCGAGGCGGAAAATCTGTTCAAGGACGGTGTAGTGCTGGAGCAGGACTTGAGCAACGTTGTCACCCACAGCGTCGGCCAGTCGTTCATCGGCGGCAAAGTGTTGAGCTACTGCGGTGATCAATACTTGACCGAGGACGGCCTGGGCGAAGAGGTCTACGGCGGTTCGAATCTGCTGGTGGTGCAAGGGGGCTATGACCAATTGCTCGCGCTGGATCTGCCTGACGATGTGCGTCTGGCCATTGAGCAGGCGCAGGTCTTCGACAGTGCCGCCAACGAAGCTTACCCGCGCTTCTTCGCCTCGCGGCGCAATTACGATATCGCCCAAGGCCTCGACGCCAGCGGCAACCCGCGCAGCGGCGTGCTCGAACAATCCTGGCGCATGGGCGGTGCCAGCAGCGCCGAAGTGGCGGCGCTGCAAAGCTTCGTCAACGATCCACAGATGCGCGCGATTCGCGTGTCGTCGGTGGAGACCTATACCGATCAGGCGCTGCCGGCGGACGCCATCGAGGTCTATCGCGGACCGGCTGAAAACAGCGCGTTTCTTCTCAAATATGTGACGGTCCAATCCTATGACGGCTAGAAGCGAAAGCATTCAAATCGACATTGATGACGAACAGATGAGCGGGACTTTTCTCAGTCCCAAATCGAAAGTCCCGGGGGTGTTGTTTGTGCACGGTTGGGGCGGCAGTCAGGAACGTGATCTGGAACGGGCCAAAGGCATCGCCGGCCTGGGTTGCGTGTGCCTGACCTTCGACTTGCGCGGGCATACCGGCGGCACCGGAATTCCGCTGACCCGGGTGACCCGTGAAGACAATCTGCGTGATTTGCTGGCGGCCTACGATCGCTTGCTGGCGCACCCGGCCCTCGACACTTCGGCAATCGCCGTGGTCGGCACCAGTTATGGCGGCTATCTGGCCTCGATCCTGACGTCATTGCGCCCGGTGCGCTGGCTGGCGCTGCGCGTACCGGCGCTGTACCGCGACGAGCAATGGCACACGCCCAAACGCGATCTGGACAAGGCCGACCTGCGCGATTATCGCGGCACGCTGGTGCGCGCCGACAGCAATCGCGCCCTGCATGCCTGCTCGCAATTCACTGGCGACGTGCTGTTGGTGGAATCGGAAACCGACGATTTCGTGCCCCACGCGACGATCATGAGTTACCGCGCCGCGTGTCAGCAGACCCACTCGTTGACCCACCGGATCATCGATGGCGCGGATCACGCGTTGAGTGACCCGGTGTCGCAGCAGGCCTACACCTCGATTCTGGTGGACTGGATCACCGAGATGGTGGTGGGGGAGCGGTTGAGCATTATCCAATCCAGATGATCTGTCGCGTGTACCGGCCCCTTCGCGAGCAGGCTCGCTCCCACAGGTTGAGCGCATTTCAAATGTGGGAGCGAGCCTGCTCGCGAAGGGGCCATCAGCAGCAATGCACGGTCAGGACGGTTTCTTCTCGATGCGCAACGCCTTGGCCTTGGCTTCCACCACCAGATACATCACCACCGTAATCAACAGCGGCAGCAGAAAATAAATCGCCCGATACGCCAGCAATCCCGCGACCAGACTGCCGCGCGACGCCTCGTGCTGCAGCAGCGCCACAAACACTGCCTCAAGCACACCCAGCCCCGCCGGAATGTGCGTGATGACCCCGGCAATCGCGCTGATCAACAGCACGCCGAGCACCAGCGGATAATCCAGTTTGCTCGGCAGCAGAGTGAAGATCACCGCCGCCATCAGCGACCAGTTCAACGCGCCCAAAAGCAATTGCAGGACCGCCATGCGCAGCGACGGCAGGTTGATTTCCACGCCGCGAATCGACCACTCGCGGCGCTTGGAAAACTGACACGCCGCCAGATAGCCGGCGCTGACCAGCAGCAATAACACACCGACCAGTTGCAAGGCCGAACTGCTGAGCTTCCAGCCCGGCGGCATAGTCACCAGACCGCTGCTGAACACTACGCCAGCGATGGTCATGTAGCCGAACCAGTTGGTCGCCAGGCTCAGGCCAAGAATCTTGGCGATGTTGCCTTTGCTTACGCCCAGCCGCGAATACAGGCGATAGCGCATGGCGATGCCGCCGACCCACGCGCTGAGATTGAGGTTGAAGGCGTAACTGATGATGCCCACCGGCAGAATCTGCTTCCAGGTCAGGTCCTGACGAATGTAGGTGCGGCCGATCAGGTCGAAACTGGCGTACACCAGAAAGCTCAGCAGGGTCAGGCTGGCGGCGATGATCAGCGTGCGCACCTTGAAATCGGCGAGGGTTTCCAGCACCTCGGCCCATTCGATGCGCGTGGCGAACATCGTCAGCAGGACGATCAGCGCGAGGAAAAACAGGATGGTCAGCGGGCGTTTCCAGCGGCTCCATTTCGACGGCGCCGCTTGTGTCGAATGGGTATCAGAATGGACTTCGGAATGACTCATGGACGCGCACCTCGGAAAGGCTTCAGACGCGGTTTATGCGCCGGCAGCCAACCGGCCATGGCCGGGAAGTGCCGCAGGAAGTGGAACACCAGAAAACCCACGGTCATGTGCCAGATGCGCCCACGCGGCAACAGTTTGGCGTCCATGGCCTTGCAGTGGTTCTGGCTGAGGTCTTCGAGGCGTTCGTACAGGTGCTGATTGAACGCGCGGTCGCGGATCAGCACGTTGGCTTCCAGATTCAGCGACAGGCTCAGCGGGTCGAGATTGCTCGAGCCCACGGTGCTCCAGTCATCATCGACCAGCGCGACCTTGCCGTGCAGCGGGCGCTGGCAGTATTCGTGAATCTGCACGCCGGCACGCAACAGATAATCGTAGGTCATGCGCGCCGCCAGTTTCGCCACGAGCATGTCCGGCTGGCCCTGCAGGATCAGCCGCACCTCGACGCCACGGCGGGCGGCGTTGCGGATTTCGCGCAGCAAACGGTAGCCGGGAAAGAAGTAGGCGTTGGCGATGATCACCCGGCGCTTGGCCTTGCGCAGCACCTGCAAATACACGTCTTCGATATCGGTGTTGTGTTGATCGTTATCGCGGAACACCAGGCGCACCTGGCCGTCGTGGTCGGTGAAGGCCATTTCCTCCAGACGCTGGCGCCGGCGCTGCCACCAGAACCGCGCGCGTCCGGGACGACCGCTTTGCAGCAGGGCGAAGTGATGGATATCGGCGACCACCGGGCCCTGGATCTCCACCGAATAATCCTGCTTGGCTTCAGGGCCGAAGTCGGCCAGGTGATCGCCGGAAAAGTTGATCCCGCCGATGAACGCGATCAAGCCGTCGACCACCACGATCTTGCGGTGCAAGCGGCGGAACCAGTTGGTGCGGATGCCCAGGTGCTTCGGCGCCGGATCGAAGATCTGCAAATGCACGCCAGCATCGCTCAAGGCCGACAGATAGCCGGTGCTCAGCTCGCCACAGCCGAAGCCGTCGAGGCTGACCGTGGTGCGCACGCCGCGCTGGGCGGCTTCGATGAGGATCTGCTGCAACTCGGCGCCGACCTTGTCTTCGAAAACGATGAAGGTCTCCAGCAGAATCTCGCTCTTGGCTGCGCGCATCGCTTCGAACACGCGGGGGAAATATTCCTCGCCGTTCTCCAGCAGCTCTACGCGGTTGTTGCTGTGCCATTGATACTCGACGTCAACGTGGCCGGGCTCGCGCACCGGCGGGTTCAGCGGGACCGGGTCGACGGCAGATTTTTCCAGTGGCGCACTGTTCATAGTTCAATCTCCACCGATAACGGTGCGTGGTCGGAAAGGTGTGACCAGGGCCGGTTGGTCAATACTTTTGGCCGGCTGGCCTTGAGGTTGCGTACGTAGATGCGGTCGAGTCGTAGCGCTGGCAGCCGCGCGGGAAAACTGCGCGCCGGCTTGCCGTACTGCTCGGCGAACACTTCGCGCAGGCCACAGGGCTTGAGCTGCGCATCGGCACGCTGGCGCCAGTCGTTGAAATCGCCAGCGACGATCACCGGGGCATCGGCGGGCAATTCGGCGAGACGTTGCATCAGCAGATCCAGTTGCGCGTTGCGGTGGCTCTCGCGCAGGCCCAGATGCACGCAGATCGCGTGCACTTCGGTGCCGTCGCCAGGCAGGCGCAGCACGCAATGCAACAGGCCGCGGTTTTCATGGCCGCTGATCGACACGTCGAGGTTGTCGTGGCGGATGATCTGGAATTTCGACAGCAGCGCATTACCGTGATCGCCCGCCGGGTACACCGCGTTGCGCCCGTAGGCGAACTGCGGCCAGAGGCTGTCGGCGAGAAATTCGTATTGCGGCATCGTCGGCCAGTTGTCGTAGCGTTTCGGATGCTGCTCGTGCGTGCCGTGGACTTCCTGCAGAAACACCACGTCGGCGGCGACGCTGCGCACCGCTTCACGCAGCTCCGGCAGAATGAAACGCCGGTTCAGCGCGGTGAAGCCCTTGTGGGTGTTGACCGTCAGTACGGTGAAGGTGCGCACCGAGGGCGCAACCACGGAGCCTTCGTCGGTGAAACCGACCGGTTCGGGAATACTCATGACAGAACTCCTTCTGCGGCAACTTGCCCTGGAGTCGTGGCGAGGTCTTTATCGAGGTCGAAGTGCTGCAAGAGGTTGCGTGCGTCGTAGGGCGCGCGGACTTTGATGTCGTTGTCGAAGTAGCAGAACACTTCGCGGGATTTGCGGGCGCGGGGTTTCAGGCGTGGCGCTATAAGGTGGGCGTCCTCTGGCTGTTTACCGTGATGCCAGGCGTCGATGCGCTCGGCCCAGCGCTTGAGCGCTTGTTCGGAATAACCGCTGGCGTAGAGTTCTTCGGCGCCGTGCAGGCGCAGATAGACGAAGTCGCTGGTGAGGTCTTCGCGGTACGGCCATTTGCCGGCGGTGTCAGCGACCACCAGAGCCACGTTATGGCGCTTGAGCAGGCGTACGAACTCCGGGTCGATGAAACTTTCATGGCGGATTTCCACGGCATGGCGCAGTGGCTTCTTGCGCCAGGCTTTGACGCTGGCGTGGCCGGGCAGATGTGAATCGTGCTGGCGGGCGAGGGCGGCTGCGGCTTGGGTGTCGTGGGGCAGTTGCGCGAGAAACTGGTCGAAACGCTCGGCGTCGAATTTGAAGTTTGGCGGAAACTGCCAGAGGATCGGCCCGAGTTTTTCCTTCAGTTCCAGAACGCCCGAGGCGAAGAAATTCGCCAGCGGTTTTTCGATTTCGCGCAAGCGGCGCACGTGGGTGATGAAGCGCGGCGCCTTGACGCTGAAGACGAAGTCATCGGGTGTTTCGGCGTACCACTGGGCGTAGCGTTCGGGGCGTTGCAGAGCGTAGAACGATCCATTGATTTCAATGCTGTTGACCGCGCGGGAGGCGAACTGCAATTCGCGCTTCTGCGCCAGTCCCTTCGGGTAGAAATCCCCGCGCCACGGGGCGTAGCGCCAGCCTGAAATACCGATGTGAATCGTCGCCATCCCATCCTCCCGTAGAAAGTCCTCGTGTTGCCGTTGTTCTGTGATGACTGCGGCGGGGGCGGGAAAGTTTCGGTGGCGTTACGGACGGTCGCGGGTGAAGCGAAGATCAAGAGCTTACCCCCTCACCCCAACCCTCTCCCCCAAGGGGGCGAGGGGGAAGGGAGCAGATATTCATGCCTCCTGAAATCGCGTACGACTGTGAAGGGAGCAGATCTTCATGGTCTTCAGGACTTGAGTTCGACTCAAGACGTGCAGTTGGTGATTTTGGTCATGCAACTCGGTCGGCTCCCTCTCTTGGGGGAGAGGGCTGGGGTGAGGGGGCTCTTGAACTTGCCGCGCAATTACCGATCAGTTCCTTACCAGGGTCAGCCACGGGAGATCGGAGCTTTGCGCAATTTCAGGATCGCCATTCTGCTGGGAGCGCTGCTGTGCTTGGGCGTCAACACATCGCAAGCCGTTGCGCTGCCGGGCGTTCCGGCTGCCGCCGATACGGCGGAAAAACCTGCCGAACCGGAACCGCTGGTGCAGGGTGGTCTGCTCGGGGCGATCAGTACGAGCATCGACGATGTGCAGGAAAAACTCGATCTCAACGAACACCTGGTCGATGCCTGGCGGTTGCGCGCCGACCGCGCGGCGGATGAGGTCGATCGGCTGGTCAAGCAACCGTCGAACCGCTCGGGCTGGAGCGTGGCCGGGGATTTCCTCACGCTGTCGGGAGTGTGGCTGGGCAGTTTCGCCCTGCTGACCGTGCTCGGCAGTCTGTTGGCCAAGCGTCTGCGTGAGGGCCGCTGGTTGCGCACCCGCCAGCGCAGTCAGGATCTGCTCGGCTATGTGTTGCCGTACACCGTGCCGGCGCTGATCTGCCTGCCGCTGACGCTGTATGTCAGCCATTTTCTGCAAGCTTCGGTGGGCCGCGCGCTGGCGCTTTGTCTGGCCTACGCCACCAGCAGCGGCATTTTTTCCACGTCGATGTTGTTGTGCGTGGTGGTGATGTTCAACGTCGGTCACAAGCGCGCCGCCGCGCGAATCATCCGTGAATACTGCCCGCGCCCGCTGTTCCTGATCGGCTTTCTCGCCGCCCTCAGCGATGCCCTGACCAGCCCGCAGATCGCCCGACAATTGGGCGGCAATATCACCAGCAGCATCGCCGTGTTCACCGGGCTGATCGCCTCGGTCATCTTCGGTTTGCTGGTGATTCGCCTGCGCCGGCCCGTGGCACATCTGATCCGCAATCGCCCGCTCAGCCAGCGTTTGAAACAACCGTCGCTGCAGGAGTCGCTGCGGATATTTTCCGGGTTGTGGTACTGGCCGATCGTGCTGATGGTGCTGGTCTCGGCAGTCAGCCTGATCGGCATTGGCGAGGACAATCAGAAAGCCCTGCGCTGCGCCTTGTTCACTACCGTGCTGCTGATCGCCACGGTGTTTCTCAGCACGGTGTTGCAGCACCTGTTCAAGTCGCGCAAGGCCGAGGCGATCCAGCGCAGCAGTGCCTACAAGGAACGTTTTCTCAGCCTGTTGCATGCGTTGCTGCGGATCGTCATGGCGATTGTGTTCATCGATATTCTCGGGCGGATCTGGGGCGTGTCGTTGCTCGATTTCGCCCAGAGCAGCACGGTCGGCCGGGCGATCAGCAATGCCTTGAGCAGCATCGGCCTGATCTTCCTGGTGACATGGCTGCTGTGGGTGGTGCTCGACACGGCGATTCAGGAAGCGCTGAAACCGCCGCTGAGCAAACGCGCGGCACGCCAGCCGAGCACGCGAGTGAAGACCATCCTGCCGCTGCTGCGCAACGCGATCAAAATCATCCTCGTGGTGATCTGCGCGATTACCACCATGGCCAACCTCGGCATCAACGTCGCGCCGCTACTGGCCGGTGCGGGCGTGGTCGGTCTGGCGATCGGTTTCGGTTCGCAGCAACTGGTGCAGGACGTCATCACCGGGTTGTTCATCATCATCGAAGACACCCTGTCGATCGGCGACTGGGTGGTGCTCGATTCCGGCCACGCCGGCACCGTGGAAGGCCTGACCATTCGCACCTTGCGCCTGCGTGACGGCAAAGGCTTTGTGCACTCGGTGCCGTTCGGCCAGATCAAGGCTGTGACCAACCAATCACGCCAGTTCGCCTACGCATTTTTCTCGGTGCAGTTCACCTACGACACCGATGTCGACAGAGCCATCGAGCTGATCCGCGAGGCCGGCGATTCGATCCGCGAAGACCCGTTCCTCAAGTACAACCTGCAAGGGCCGCTGGATGTGTTTGGCGTGGACAAAATGGACTTGAACGGCGTGGTGTTGACGGCGCAATTCCGCACGGTGTCCGGTGGCCAATATGCGGTGAGCCGCGCGTTCAACCAGCGCTTGAAGAAGCTTGTGGATAACACACCGAATGTGCATTTTGCGCAGACTTATCCACAGCAGGTTCTGTTGCCGAAGCGGCAGGAGGAGGGGGCGGTGGTTGCGGGTGAGGTGCCGCAGGAGTCGCGGACCTGACGCCTGTTTGTGTAGAGACAGGGCCAGCGCTTTCGCGAGCAGGCTCGCTCCCACAGGGGTAATGGGATTGGACTGTGGGAGCGAGCCTGCTCGCGAAGACGCCGGTGCGAACACTCTCAATGCCGGATCAGCTTGGCATGCAGTTGTCCCATGGCTATCGGATCCAGCTCTACCCAAACCTGCTGCTTGCCGGCAATCACCGCGGCCACTGGAATCCCATCGCGATACACCAGCCGATTGCTCACCAGCGCCGGCACTTTCACCCCGGGCAGCAAAGTCCCGGCCAGATTCAGCGGATCAACCCCACACACCGCCACCAGGCTGCCGTCCTGCGGGCGTCGGCGTACTTCGCGCAGCAAGGGAATGGCTTCGGGCAAGGCAAACTGCTCGCCAGCCAGACCACTGACGAACCGCCCGCCACGAATCTCGCCCCGCGCTTCCAGACGATGAAAGGTGCGCAGCAATTCCCGCCAGCTTGGCAACCAGTCCGCTTCGCGTTCCAGCAGACGCCAGAACACCACGCCGTAGCGGCGCAGCAGGGTCATGGCGACATGTTCGAGCGTCTCGGCGGCATCGGCTGACGAACCCCGGCGCAGCAATGCCCAGCGCCCTGCATCGTCCATGCCGCCGATAAACGCCCCGCGTCCGCGTCGACTGCTGCGCTGCTGGCGCTTGCTTGCAGGAGTGATCAGCGCACGCAAGCCGGCGAAGCTGTCGGCGTTCACCAAACCTGCGGCGACCAGTTCCTGCAAGGCGATTTCCAGTTCGCTGCGCAACAGGCGCGCTTCATGAATCAACTCATCGAAAAACAGCGCGCCGTGCTGACTCAGCGCCTCAAAGACTTTCTGTGTTTTCGGCGATAACTCACTCACTGGCGTCTGTTCCGCCAATGCACTCCACAAACCCACCTGGCTACGCGGCAGCAGCACAATCGGTGTACTGCGCAATGCCGAGCCGCTGACCTTCTGCCGCGCATTGATGCGCGTCCACACCAGTTTGCCGTTGCGGCACAGTTCGTCCAGCCAGCTCGGCGAATAGTCCTTGAGGCGCGCCGGCAGGATGTCGCTGTCCCACGCTGAAGCTGCCGCCGGGTAGCCTTCGAACTGGCCGACAATCGCCGGCAACACCGCGCTGCCCTGGCCTTGGGTGGCCGGCGTCAGATGCTGCCAGTCGAACAGAAAACGCATGAAGTCGTGCAATGCCACCGGTTCGATTTCCCGGCGCAGGCGCTTGACCGTGTAGCGATGGATGCGCGCCAGCAGATGGCGTTCGCACCATTCTTCAATCGCGCTGTTCGGCGTGAACTGGCCGCGCAACACATAACCTTCACGCTCCAGTTGCGCGAGGGCCTGATTGACTTGCGCAACTGGCAGGGCGAGCGGCTCGGCAATGGCGGGCAACGGGATTGGCCCAAAGGCGCCGAGGCGGGCGCGGATCACTTCGACCAGCGCCTCATCGAATGCCCACGTGTCGTCGAAGCCGGGCAGCACCACCGCCTCAGTCAGCAACGTGGCCTGTGGATAAAGGGCTTGCAGGCAACTCAAGCGTTCGCGGGCCAGCCATAACTGATGCTCGGCGTCGATCTGCAACAGGCAGGCGCGGCCGCTGGCAATCAGCGTTTGCAGCCAGTCCGGCCAACCCGCGTTGGCGCGGGCTTCGGCGTCACTGATGCAGGCGAGGCTCATCAGCGCTTCGTGCATTTCATCCATGGAATTGGGCGACGGCCAGGCTTCTTCGCGCACTGCGGTGATCGCATCGGCATCGAGTGCGCCGAGATCATCGGTCGACTGCGGATCGCTCCAGCGTCGATTGATCACCGCTTGCGTGCGGCGTTCCTCCAGCGGCGCGTCGTCGAGAAACGTGGAGGGGCGGGCGCTGAGGATTTCTGCCGCCAGCGGCGACGGCGCAGGCAGATCACGGGCGATCAGGCGCACCTCGCCACGCTCCATGCGCCGCAGCAGGGTCAGCCAGCCTTCGCTGTCCATCGCTTCGTGCAGGCAATCGTCGAGGGTCTGTTCCACCAACGGATGCTCGGGGACTTCGCGCTCGCCGGCGAGGTTTTCCAGGCAGGCGATCTGGTCGGGGAAGACGCTGGCGATGAGGTCTTCGCTTTTCATCCGTTGCAGTTGCGGAGCGACTTTGCGCCCGCCGGTGAAGCGCGGCAACGCCAGCGCCACCCCGGCATTCCAGCGCCAGCGCACGCCGAACAACGGCGCATCAAGCACCGCTTGAATGAGCGTGTGTTCAGCGCTGTTGCTGTGCAGGTAACGCCAGACTTCGTCGAGCTCGAAGCTGTGGCTGGTGGACAGCGACAGCACGATCGCGTCTTCGCTGGCGGCGGCCTGCAATTCGAAGTTGAAGGTGCGGCAGAAACGCTTGCGCAGGGCCAGGCCCCAGGCGCGGTTGATGCGGCTGCCGAACGGCGTGTGGATGATCAGTTGGGTGCCACCGGACTCGTCGAAAAACCGCTCCATCAACAGCGTGTCCTGCGAGGGCAGGGCGCCAAGGGTTTGCCGTGCGCGCGCCAGATATTCGACCAGTTGCTCGGCGCTGGCGAGGTTGAGGCCGAGTATGGTGGTCAGCCAGTCGAGCGCCGGTTGCAGATTACCGGGGCTGGCGCTGAGCAATTCGTCCAACTGCGCTTGCAGGCGCGCGACGGCCGCCGACAGTTCATCACTGCGCCCCGGCGCTTCGCCGAGCCAGAACGGAATGGTCGGCGGCATACCCTGCGCATCCTCGACGCGCACTTTGCCGCTTTCCACCCGCAGGATGCGATACGAGGTATTGCCGAGCTGGAACACGTCGCCGGCGATACTTTCCACGGCGAAATCTTCGTTGACGCTGCCGATGTTCAAGCCCTGGGGTTCGAGCAGCACGCTGTAGTCGGCGTTGTCCGGGATGGTGCCGCCACTGGTCACGGCGGTCAGTTGCGCGCCACGCCGGCCACGCAAGGTGCGACTGACGGCATCGCGGTGCAGGTAGGCGCTGCGGATGCCTTGGCGGCCGTTGTAACCCTCGGCGAGCATGCTCAGCAGGGCCTGATAGTGTTTTTCATCGAGGTCGCGATACGGCCACGCTCGGCGGAACATTGCCAGCAACGCGTCCTCCGACCATTCCTGGCAACTGACCTCGGCAATGATCTGCTGCGCCAGCACGTCCAGCGGCTTTTCTGGAATGTGCAGCGTATCCAGCTCGCCCCGGCGCACGCAGTCGAGCAGGGCGGCGCACTCGATCAGATCGTCGCGGGTGGTGGCGAACAAACGACCCTTGGGCGTGCCGCCGACCTGATGTCCGGAACGGCCAACTCTTTGCAGAAACGCAGCAATCGAGCGCGGTGAACTGATCTGGCAGACCAGGTCGACCTCACCGATATCGATGCCCAGCTCCAGTGATGCAGTGGCGATCAGCACTTGCAGCTCGCCGCGTTTGAGGCGCTGTTCCGCATCGAGGCGAAACTCTTTGGCCAGGCTGCCGTGGTGCGCCGCCACGGCCTGCTTGCCGAGGCGCTCGCTCAGATGCCGGCTGAGGCGTTCGGCAAGGCGTCGGGTGTTGACGAAAATCAGCGTGGTGCGATGCTCGCGGGCGAGTTCGGCGAGGCGCTCATACACCAGTTCCCAGACATCATTGGCCATCACCGCCGACAACGGTACCGGCGGCACTTCGATGCCCAGATCCCGAGGGCGGGCGTGGCCGATATCGACGATTTCGCAGGGGCGATCGTGACCGACCAGAAACTGCGCCACGGCTTCTACCGGTTTCTGCGTCGCGGACAGGCCGATGCGGGTCAGCGGTTCGGCGCAGAGTGCTTGCAAACGCTCGAGGCTCAAGGACAGATGACTGCCGCGCTTGCCAGCGGCCATCGCGTGGATCTCGTCAATGATCACCGTGCGCGTGGTGCCGAGCATCTTGCGTCCGGATTCCGAGCCAAGCAGCACGTACAGCGATTCCGGGGTGGTCACCAGAATGTGCGGCGCGCTCTTGCGCATCGCGGCGCGGTCTTTTTGCGGCGTGTCGCCGGTGCGTACGGCGGTGGTGATGGTCAGCTCCGGCAGGCCCATTTCGCGCAATTGCGCAGTGATGCCGGCGAGCGGATTCTGCAGATTGATCTGAATGTCGTTGGACAGTGCCTTCAACGGCGAGACATAGACCACCAGGGTTTCGGCGGGCAGACCGTCAGGATGCTCCAGCCCTCGGTGCACAAGCTCATCGAGCACGGCGAGGAACGCGGTCAGGGTCTTGCCCGAACCAGTGGGCGCAGCGATCAGCGTCGAACGGCGCTGGCGAATCAACGGCCACGCACGGGCCTGAGCGGCGGTGACCGCCGGGAAAGTCTTGTTGAACCAGGCGCTGACGGCGGGGTGAAAACCGGCCAGCGCGCTGTTGGCGGGGAGGGGCAGATTCATGATTGAAGTTATGCGGGCGAGGGCGGGAAGATGCAAGTACCGTTCGGACGCCTTCGCCAGCAGGCTCGCTCCCACCTTGGAACCCGGTCCCCTGTGGGAGCGAGCCTGCTCGCGAAGGGGCCGGTCAGGACGCCGCAAATTCGCGGATCTACACTTTACGGATGACGGTTGCGCACTAAACCCGCAAAATGCAACGATTCCGGCAATTATCGACGACGGTTCCACGAGAACCGTCGCCAAAGCCATCGTTCCAATCAGACTGGGCCTGCTGACTCTATGCGAATGCGCCTTATGTTACTGGGCGGCGGAAATGCCCTTGGGCAGGCGCTGATTCGCCTCGGTGCGGAAGAAGACATCGGTTTCCTCGCCCCCCGCCCGCCAGAAGACGGCTGGGATGCCGCGAGCCTGACGCAACTGCTCGACGATACCCGTCCGGATGCGTTGATCAACCTCGCCTACTATTTCGACTGGTTCCAGGCCGAGAGCGTCAGCGAAAGCCGCATGAGCGGCCAGGAACGCGCCATCGAGCGTCTGGCCGAACTGTGCCAGCACCACAACATTGTCCTCGTGCAGCCGTCGAGCTATCGCGTGTTCGACGGCTCGCGGGCCACGGCCTACAGCGAGAAAGACGAACCGGTGCCGCTGGGCCTGCGCGGTCAGGCCTTGTGGCGCATCGAGCAAAGTGTGCGCGCGACCTGCCCGCAACATGTGCTGCTGCGTTTCGGCTGGCTGCTCGACGACAGTCCGGACGGCACCCTCGGACGCTTCCTCGCCCGTGCGGAACAACCCGAAGAGTTGTTGCTGGCCGATGATCGTCGCGGCAATCCGACTCCGGTCGATGACGCCGCGCGAGTGATCATCTCCGTGCTCAAGCAACTCGACTGCGCCGCGCCGCTGTGGGGCACTTACCATTACGCCGGCCACGAAGCGACCACACCGCTGGCGCTGGGCCAGGCGATTCTCACCGAAGCACGCAGCCTGCATCCGCTGGCGATCGAAGCACCGACCGCGCAGGCCCACGCCGCGCGCCCGGACGCCGCCGAAGAACCGCAACACGCGGTGCTGGCCTGCAAGAAAATTCTCCACACTTTCGGGATCAAGCCGCGCGCCTGGCGTGCCGCGCTCCCGGGTCTACTGGACAGGTTTTACCGACATGGCTGAAGCAACGGTTCTAATCACCGGCGGAGCGGGATTCATCGGCTCGCACCTGACCGAAGCCTTGCTCGCCAAGGGCTATGCGGTACGCGTGCTCGACGACCTGTCGACCGGCAAGCGCAGCAACCTGCCGCTGGACAATCCCAAGGTTGAACTGGTGGTCGGCGATGTCGCTGATGCCGCTTTGGTCGCCCGCACCATGCAAGGTTGCAACGCTGTCGCGCATCTGGCAGCCGTGGCCTCGGTGCAGGCCTCGGTGGACGATCCGGTGAAAACTCACCAGAGCAATTTCATCGGTACCCTGAATGTCTGCGAAGCCATGCGCCTGGCCGGGGTCAAGCGTGTGGTGTATGCCTCCAGCGCGGCGGTGTACGGCAACAATGGCGAGGGCGAGTCGATTGATGAAGACACGCCAAAAGCACCGCTGACACCCTATGCCTCGGACAAACTGGCCGGTGAGCAGTACTTCGATTTCTACCGTCGCCAGCATGGCCTGGAACCGGCTATTTTCCGCTTCTTCAACATCTTCGGCCCTCGCCAGGATCCGTCCTCGCCGTATTCCGGGGTGATCAGCATCTTCAGCGAACGCGCGCAGAAAGGTTTACCGATCACCGTGTTTGGCGATGGCGAGCAGACTCGCGATTTCCTCTATGTCGGTGATCTGGTCGACTTGCTGGTGCAGGCGCTGGAAAAGCCTGAAGTGCAGGAAGGCGCGGTCAATGTTGGCTGGAATCAGGCAATGAGCCTGAAGCAGATGCTCGAAGCGTTGAAATCGGTAATCGGTGAGTTGCCGCCCGTGAGTTACGGGCCGGCGCGTTCGGGTGATATCCGCCATTCGCGAGCGGATAACCGACGCTTGCTGCAGCGCTTCGAAATGCCGCCGCAGACGCCGATGAATGTGGGCTTGGCGCGCTTGCTCGGGCGCGGATGAAACAAGCTTTCGGACATGAAAAAGGCGCCCTTCATAAGGCGCCTTTTTCACGGCCGGAATATCGCTATCCCTGTGGCGAGGGAACGTTGTCCCCCGATCGACTGCGTACGGTCTTCGTCAGGTCTGTGCCTGCCCGCCACCAAGCCTCATTCACCACCACGTGAACGTTCAGTAAAAAATCGACTTAGAACTTATAGCCCAAACCGACCATGTAGATGAACGGATCGACATCCACATTCACCCGTGCACGGGTGCCCGGCGCGACGGCGTTGTTCTCGACGGTCGCGCGGGTGTCGATATCGATGTAGCGCACCTGGGCGTTGAGCATGATGTTGTCGGTGATCATGTAGTCGGCGCCGACCTGCCAGGCCAGGCCCCAGGAGTTTTTCGCCTTGAAGTTGCTGAAACCGTTGGCGCTGGCTTCGCTGCCGACGTGTTCGTCGTAGATCCAGGTGTAGTTGATGCCACCACCCACATACGGCTGGAAGGCCGATTTCGAATCCAGCGGGTAGTAGACCACGCTGAGGGTCGGCGGCAGGTGTTTCAAGGTGCCGAGCTTGCCGTTGGCGGCGGGCAGGGCGGTGCCCTTGAGCTTGACGTCATGCTCGAACGGCGTGGCTGCCAGCAGCTCGATACCGATGTTGTTGGTGAGCATGTAGGCGAAGTTCAGACCCAGTTGGGTGTCGCTGCTCATGGTCGCCTTGCCGCCCAGATTGGTGCCGCTCAGCGGACCCTGATCGACCTTGACGCTGGAGCTGTCGGCCTTCGGGTTGACGGTGATCGCACCAGCGCGCACAAGAATGTCACCGGCTTCGTGGGCGTGGGCGAGCGGGGCTGCGAGCGCGAGGGCAAACAGCGGGGCGCTGAGCAAGGACTTGTTCATGGGGGCTCCGAAAGGACATAAAAATTCGATGTCCTAGGGTACGAAGCCGTCTGATACGGTGTTTTGACTCAGCTCAATGAAACAGTGAAGGGGCGGGTTTTTGTGGAACCTTTGAGGGCCTATTCGCGAGCAGGCTCGCTCCCACCTTGGAATGTGATCACCTGTGGGAGCGAGCCTGCTCGCGAAGACGATAGACCAGCCAATACAAAACTACCGGGAATTACTCCGGCAGCTCATACGCATAAATCTTCTCCGCCTCCATCTGATACCCGGCATCGGCCAGTTCACTGCTCGAGGCTTTCACCTGCAAAGGTCCTTCAACCCAATACGGCTGATACAGCTCATCGAGCTTCACGCCCAGTTCGCTTTTCACATGGACGATCTGGTTCGACGGCGGTGGCGGTACGTGGATGCAGGCGCCGAAATACGGCACCAGCAAAAAGTCGGTGGTGCGCCCCTCTTCGCTGACTTCCAGCGGCACGATGTAACCGGGCAGGCGAATGTTCTGCCCGTCGAGGCTCTTCACGACCGGCGCATTCGGCATGTCCTGCTTGGCCGCTGGTGCGGACTCGGCGGAAAGTGCGTCGCCCATCTTCGACAGGTCGTGCAGCGGGGTCATGTTCGGCACTTCCGGCGCGGCGTCCGGCGGGATCATTTCCGACCAGGTCAGGTCTTTCGGCGCCGCCGCCCACACGGGCAGGGCGACCAGCAACAGCAGCGCAAGCACGGCGCGGGGCATGGTGAGCTTCCTCATAAACGGATCGACAGGCCATCGGCCAATGATTGGCGATACGCGCGCCAGGCCGGCACGCTGCCCATCAGCAGCGCGGCCGCCAGAATGCCACCGAGCAGCGTCCATTCATACTCGCTCGGCCACGCAAGTGGCAGGTACAAACCGTAATTGGCCTGCACGTACCCTTGCGCAGCGGCGATGCCGACGTACAGCAACGCCAGCCCGGCAATCACCCCGGTCAGCGCCAGGGCGAAAGCTTCCAGCACCAGCAGACTTGCGATGTGCCACGGCCGCGCGCCCACCGAACGCAGAATCGCCATCTCGCGGCGACGTTCGTTGAGGCTGGTGAGAATCGCCGTGAGCATGCCGATCAGCCCGGTCAGCACAACGAACAGCGAGACCACGAACAAGGCTTTCTCGGCCGTGCTCATCAGGCTCCACAATTCCTGCAAGGCCACGCCCGGCAGGATCGCCAGCATCGGTTCGCCACGGTACTCGTTGATCTCGCGCTGCAAGGCAAAGGTGGAAATCTTGCTGTTGAGGCCGAGCATGAACGCGGTGATCGCTTGCGGGGTCAGGTCCATGTTGCGCGCCTGATCAGCGCTGATCCGCCCGTTGCCGCGCGCCGGCACACCGTTGTGCCAGTCGATGTGAATCGCCTCCATGCCGCCGAGGCTGATGTGCAACGTGCGGTCCACCGGGGTGCCGGTACGCTGGAGGATGCCGACCACGGTGAAGGGTTTGTCGTCGTGCTTGACCAGGCTGATCGCCGCCACGCCGTGGGCCAGTACCAGTTTGTCGCCGAGCTTGTAGTGCAGCGCTTCGGCGACTTCGGCACCGAGCACCACTTCGAAAGGGTCGGTGGCAAACGCGCGACCGTCGGCCAGCGCCAGGCGTTGCTGGCGCCCGTATTGATAGTGCTCGAAGTAGGCTTCGGTGGTGCCCATCACGCGATAGCCGCGATGGGAATCGCCGAGGGACATGGGGATTGCCCACTTCACTTTCGGGTTGTTGGCGAAGTGTTCAAAGCTGTCCCAACGGATGTTGTTGGTAGCGTTGCCGATGCGGAACACCGAATACAGCAGCAGGTTTACCGACCCCGAACGAGCACCGACGATCAGGTCAGTGCCGCTGATGGTGCTGGCGAAACTGGCCTTGGCTTCGGTGCGCACGCGCTCGACGGCGAGCAGCAGGCACACCGACAGGGCAATGGCGAAAGCGGTGAGCAGTGCGGTGAAGCGGCGGTTGGCCAAGCTGGCCATGGCCAGACGAAACAGATACATCTCAGACCTCGGCGGACGTGGCGGCGCGATTGAGTTCGGCCAGGGACAGATGACGGTCGAACAGCGGCGCCAGGCTCTGGTCGTGGCTGACGAACAACAGACTCGATCCGGCCTCGCGGCACTCGGCAAACAGTAGGCGAATGAAGTTCTCGCGGGCGTCGTAATCCAATGCCGAGGTCGGTTCGTCGGCGATCACCAGTTCCGGTTGACCGATCAACGCACGGGCGGCAGCGACCCGTTGTTGCTGGCCGATGGACAAGGAGTCGGCGCGGCGACTGAGCAGGCTTTCGTCCTTCAGACCCAAGTGCGCGAGCAGGGTGGCGGCGGCCTGATCGACGCTGCCGTGGCGCTGTTTCGCCCGTTGCGCACGCAGTTTCGAGAAGTGACACGGCAACTCAACGTTCTCGCGCACCGAGAGAAACGGCAGCAGGTTGAATTGCTGGAAAATGTAGCCAGTGTGATCGACACGAAACGTATCGCGCTGGCCGGCAGACAGTTCGGTCAGCTCCTGGCCGAGCAGGCGAATGCTGCCGCGACCGGGCTTCTGCACTCCGCCGAGCAGGCCGAGCAGGGTGGTCTTGCCGCTGCCGCTGGGGCCTTTGAGAAACAGGGTTTCGCCGTCTTCCAGACGAAACGCCGGGATGTCCAGCAGCGTCGGGTGACCGGGCCAGTTGAAGCCAAGGTCGGAAAGTTCGATGAGTGCTTGGGTCATGGCACCGATTTTCATGAAGTGAACACATAACCCTGTGGGAGCGAGCCTGCTCGCGAAAGCGCTGGGTCAGACACCCACATGTCAACTGACACGCCGCCTTCGCGAGCAGGCTCGCTCCCACAGGGGATTTCGGTGGATCCTAGAATTTCAGCGCAGCCGACTTGGCCGTCACTTCGGTACCTTGCTGGCCGCTGGCGCTGATCAGTTGTACCTGAATCTTCTGCGTCGCCGGGAAGGTCTTGAAGATGTTCGCCAGGTTCAGCGTGCTCAGCGCGCCCGGTGTGGCGCAGTTGAACTGGTAATGCGCATGGATTTCGCTGTGGTCGTGGTGATGCTCGTGACCGTCCTTGTCCGCTTCATCTTCGTCGTGATCGTCGGCGTCCGGTTTGTCGCCGAACAGCGGGCTTTCCAGTTCCTGACTGACCACCTTGCAGCCGGCCGCAGCGGGCAGGCTGAACAGAGCCAATGGTTTTTCCAGTTGCGCCCGAGCGGCAGCGACTTTGGCCTTGTCGGCATCGGACGTGGCGGCGTGTTCAAAACCGACCAGATTCATCGCCGGGCTTTCCAGCTCCAGCTCCAGGGTCTGACCATCGAGCGCGGCGTTCAGCCGACCCACGCCATGTTCGTGAGCGCCGAGGCTGCCGTGCTCATGATCATGATCGTGCTCATCAACCGCATGGGCAGCGGCCAGCGGCAACAGGGCAAACGGCAAAGCGAGCAACAGACGACGCATGACGGACTCCGAGAAAAATGAAAAGTTTGTTATGTGATCTTATAACGAAAGTGCGCAGAGTGTGCCCGTGCGCTTGAGATTGCGCAAGACATGGCTAAGCACCGCCCGGGATGAGTTCGCGGGCGGTGCTGGGATTGGATGTCATGCTTGCAGAATCAGAAGCCTGCGCCGGGATAGTCGAACCAATAGTGTCCCGAAAGAACATCGTTGATCAGATTTGCGTCGAGCACGCTCGGGGCATCACGACTGAAACGCTGTCGCCAAGCCGGAAGCCACCAGTAGTTGATGGCTGTTCCGCGCGGAAATACCACCAGAGTCAGCACCTCCTTATCCATTTTGCCCTGCGTGTAGAGTTGATGACTGCGATCCATCAGGGCCATGTACTGGTCGATTGGCAGTCTGAACATAAGTGCCATGGTGAAGATTTTTTCACTCTGACTGAACGCCGGACTCTGCAGTACCCGCAATGCTTCGCAAGTGTGTGAATTCGGTTGACTCGCTATGCTCTGGCCTTCGGGGGTTGAAAGTATGTCGAAACGATCATCCATGTCTCGCCAGTCGGTTCGGCTATTGCGCTCAAAGTAATCTCGAATAACAAGGGTCAGTGGACCTGCAGTTTCCCCGTCAGCGGGACAAGCCGAAAGATCGGCAGGCAACCAGATGCGCCATGCCACGATGAGCAAGAGTGGGGTCATCAATAGGGCGTAGTAACTTCGTTTCATTACAGGGTGCTGTGAGAAAAAGGACACTGTAGATGAATGCTCGATAACCGCCACACTGGACAACGTCGCTTGGCGTTGCACAAGTCCCGTGGGAGCATGCAGGTCAGAAAAGTGCAGGAGCGAACTCGATGTTGCGGATACGCGGAACGGTCGGCGAGGTGCCGGTGGATTTGACGGTGGAGCTGGATGACAGCGATTGGGCGAGGCTGGGTTCCGCGCTAAGCGGGCAGGCGCCGATTGCGCAGTCTGAGGCGGTTGCGTCCGCCCCGGCGGCAAAGCCCGTGAATCAGGATGATGCGCTGTGGCAGGTGGCAAAAGACTTGTTGCGCAACGCCGGGCAGCTTAGCGGGCCGGATCTGCTCGATCAGTTGGAGGCGCTCACCGGCAGTGCGGCGGCGGGCAAGCGTTTGCTGGTGCGTTTGCGCCATAGTTCCGATGTGAAAGTGGCGAGCGGCGGGGATACGCCGCTCTATAGCTGGATCGGGTGAATCGCTAAAGATCGCAGCCTTCGGCAGCTCCTACAGAATCAGCGTTCATCCGCAACAAGCGCGGTGACCCCGATCCGATGTAGCTGCGGCACGCTGCGATCTTTTGCTCTCAATAAAGCGCAGCAAACATCTTGCGGCGATACACCGTCACCAACGGATGATCATTGCCCAGCAGTTCGAACACCTGCAGCAGGGTCTTGTGCGGCAAGCCTTCGCCGTAGCTGCGGTTGCGGATGAACAGTTTGAGCAAAGCGTCCAGCGCCGCTTCGTATTGCTGGCGTGCCAGTTGCTGGATCGCCAGTTGGTACACCGCTTCATCATCCTGCGGATTTTGCGCCAGGCGGCTTTTCAGGTCGGCGGCGTCCGGTAGATTGCGGGCGAGGCCGAGGAACTGGATCTGCGCCTTGGCGCCGGCGAGTGCAGCCTTGTGCTCATCGCTCTTGACCGCGTCGAGCACAGTTTGCGCTTCGCCCAGCTCACCGCGCTCGGTCAGGCAGCGTGCGTAAAGGATCAGCGCCTTGGCGTTGGTATTGTCTTCATTGAGCAGGGTCACCAGCACCGCTTCCGCCTCGGCGAAGTGACCATCGTCGAACATCGCTTGGGCCTGTTCGAACGGGTCGGCAGCGGCCGGTGGCGGCATCTGCACATGCGGTTCCAGCAGCGCGCGCACGGCGGATTCCGGTTGTGCCCCGGCAAAGCCGTCGACCGGCTGACCGTCCTTGAACAGCACCACGGTCGGCAGGCTGCGGATGCCGAAGCGGGCGACGATGTCCTGCTCGATGTCGCAGTTGACCTTGGCCAGCAGCAACTCGCCCTGATAGCTCTCGGCAATGCCCTGCAGCATCGGCATCAACGCCTTGCACGGCGCACACCATTCGGCCCAGAAATCCACCAGCACCGGTTTGTTGAAGGAGGCTTCGATCACCGACTGGTCGAAATCGGCAGTCGTGGCGTCGAAGATGTACGGCGTTTGCTGACTCATGGGGGATCTCGTCAAAGCGTGGATGGGCTCACTATAAAGCTTCGCGAGGGGCTGCTGAAAGCTGTAACACTGATCGTTCCCATGCTCCGCGTGGGAATGCCTCCGGTGACGCTCTGCGTTACGCCGTACGAAGGGACGCGGAGCGTCCCGGGCTGCATTCCCACGCAGAGCGTGGGAACGATCATGCGCGGGTGGCGTGGTAAAGGCTCACATGCCGAAACTCTTCCGGCTCGGCCAGATCCGGCAAGGTCATCGCCTCGAGCATTTCAATTCGCTCATACAACGGATGACGAAAATCCCGCACCCGTGAATCCGCCACCAGCGCCTCGCGGCCGCGAGTGAGAAACGCGTCGAGCAGCGGCAGGTTGGCCCGGTCATACAACACGTCCGCCACCAGAATCAGATCGAAGCGATCGGCCTCGGCAAAGAAATCCGTCGAATAACTCATCTGCACATCGTTGAGCTCGGCGTTCGCCTTGCACGCGGCGATCGCCAACGGATCGAGATCGCAGGCCACCACTTCCAGCGCCCCGGCCTTCACCGCCGCGATGCCGGCGATCCCGGAACCGGCGCCGAAATCCAGCACGCGCTTGCCGCGCACCCACTCTGGAAACTGTGCCAGATAACGCGCCACGGCCAAGCCGCTGGCCCAGCAAAAACTCCAATACGGCGGTTCATGCAGGATCCGCTGGGTTTCTTCCTGGCTGAATTCGCGGGCCATGTTGTCGCCGTCGATCAACCACAGCTGCAAATCAGTGCCCGGCAACGCACAGGCTTTCAGTCTGGCGTCGCCGAGCAATTCCCCCAAGGCCTGTCGCAGGTCGAGCGGTGCTGTCATGGCGCTTTGACGAATTGCAGCTGGCCCAAAGCCTGAGTGGTCGGTTGAGTGATGGTCTGCGACGGCAGGTGCAGAATCAGTTGTCCGGACTGGCTCGCGCGACCGCGCAGTTCAACCCGTGCGCCGGCCGGAAATGCCTTGGGGTTGAAGCGCAGGTGAAACGGCAGGATCTGGTTGTTGCCGATCAGGCTGGAACTGGCGAGCAACTGTTGCGGGCGATCCTTTTCATCGATCACCAGCAGCGCCAGTTCGACCTCGGCGCCGGCCGGCACGCCTTGCAGGGTGCCGCTCAATTCGCGCTGATGGGCCGGCAGCGGGCCGAGTTCGGCGGCCTCTTTGGTTTTTTTCTGCGCCTGTTGCGGCGCGGGGCCTGGGGTCGGCGGTTGCGGCTTGGGTGCGTCGCTGCCACAGGCCACCAGCAGGCTGAAAAGACTGAGCAGAACGAGCGGACGTAACGGCATTGGAGGCTCCGGCAGAATGAATTCCATGGATCAGACGATCATGCCGTTCTGTATACCGCAAAGCCTATGGCTTGTCTTGCCACGGGGATGCGCTACCATGGCCCTCCCATTTTTTGTTGCCAGCCACCATGCACTGTCCCTTCTGCGGTGCCAACGACACCAAG
>Ga0308168_1000812_pt1 | contig 33251 bp, 31 predicted proteins | sample PhyCR2_FD_202133 | JGI IMG/M metagenome (GOLD analysis project Ga0308168, IMG submission 202133) | Phyllosphere microbial communities from UC Gill Tract Community Farm, Albany, California, United States - DLSLRC.R2 | ecosystem: Host-associated > Plants > Phyllosphere > Unclassified | place: USA...
GCAGCAGCTGCGGAATCACTTCGGGCACGCGCGGCACGAGCTCGGCGGCGCTGGCCGGATTCTGCGCCAGCGCGCGCACCTGATCGAGGATCCGCGCCTCGACGGCGGCCGGCGCCGTATAGCCGGCCGACGCCGTCAGCCAGCGGTAATACGTCGCTTCGATCTCGGCGGCGATGCCGCCCTGATGCTCGTCCGCCTGCGCGGCGGGTGCGGCCGGGGCCGGCGTGGCGGCCGTGTTGTCGGCACCGCCCCGGAGGCGGTTGATCCAGTTTTTCATAGGTGTGGGCTGCGCTGCGTTCAGGACTCCATTGTAGCCTGATGCGGGGCAATGAGGATTACCGCGCCTGCATGCGCGATGCCGCAGCGCAGCATGCGCCATCGCTACCCGTCAGGCTTCCGCCGCCCACGCCTCGGCATCCGCGCCGGCCGGGATCCGCATTGGCGTGCCCGCATCCGTCACCGCGCGCCAGACGGCTTCGGCGACGTCCTGTGCATGCGTGACCGGTCCCGGCACGCGCATGCGGGCGAAGATAGCTTCCAGCAGCGGCGCATACTCGGCCGGCACGTCGCCCTGCATGTTGTCGCGCGCGTTCTCGCCGAAGCGCGTGGTGGGCGCGCGACCCGGCAGCACGAGGCGCGTGCGGATGCCGAGCGGCTCCAGCTCCAGCGCGAGCGACTCCGTGAATGCGTTGACGGCCGCCTTGCTGGCCGTGTAGACGGACATCGCCGGCAGCGCGCGCATCGTCACGGCCGACGTCACATTGACGATCACACCGGCACGGCGCGCGCGCATACCCGGCAGTACGGCCTGCGTCATCGCGATCGTGCCCAGCGTATTGGTCGCGAAGACCGCCTGCGCCGTGTCCATCGACACCGCTTCCAGCGGATTGATCACGCCAACGCCGGCATTGTTGACGAGCGCATCGATTGGTCCCGCCGCCTCGATGGCCGCGCGGATGCTGGCGGGATCGGTCACGTCGAGCGCGACGATGCGCAGGCGGTCGGACGCGGGCAGCAGGTCGGTGCGCGGCGTGCGCATCGTGGCGACGACGTTCCAGTCGCGCTCCAGGAACAGGCGGGTCATGTCGAGGCCGAAGCCGGACGAGCAGCCGGTGATCAGGACGGTTTTCATGGTGTGTTTCCTTTCATGTGGTTGGGAGTACCGCTACGATAGGCTTTGCGGCCCGGACGCGCTACAATCGGCCGTCCATAATCCTTTCGCGAGAGTCCGACATGATCGATCCACTGGCCGAAGTCGTCGGTTTGCTGCAGCCGGGCATGCGCTTCACGAAGATCGTCGGCGGGGCCGGCCGCTGGGGCGTGCGGCGCACGGAGATGGGCCAGCCGTCGTACTGCGTCGTCCTCGACGGCACCTGCCGCCTGGCGGTCGCGGGCAGTCCCCCGCTGATACTGGAACCGGGCGACTTCGTGCTGATCCCGGCAACGTACGACTTTTCGATGGCTAGCCTCACCCCGCCGCCGACACGGGACTTCGACCGTCTGCCGGTGCAAGTCGCGCCGGGCCAGTTTCGCGTGGGTGCGCCGGACCTGTCATCCGATGTACGCTTTCTCATCGGGCAGTGCACGTTCGGCTCGCCAAATGCGGCGCTGCTCGTGTCGCTGCTGCCGCGCTACGTGCACGTGCGCGGAGACCCGCGCCTGGCCGCGCTCGTGCAGCTCGTGGCCGACGAGGCGCGGGCCGAGCGGCCGGCGCGCGACGTCGTGCTGGCGCACCTGCTGGAAGTGCTGCTGATCGAAGCGCTGCGCGGCGCTGCCGGCACAGATGCCCCGCCGGGTCTCGCGCGCGGCCTCGCGGACGTGCGCCTGGCGCACGCGTTGCGCGCGCTGCACGCGGAACCCGCACGCGCGTGGACGGTGACCGACCTCGCACGCGAAGCGGCGCTGTCGCGTTCCACCTTCTTCGAACGCTTCAGCCGCACGGTCGGCATGGCGCCGATGGCCTACCTGCTCACGTGGCGGATGGCGCTCGCCAAGGACCTGCTGCGGCGCGGCGAGTGCGGCGTCGCGGAGGTGGCGGAGCGGACCGGGTACAGTTCCGCCAGTACATTCAGTGTCGCGTTCGCGCGGCATGTGGGGGTGCCGCCGGCGCGGTATGGGCGTGCCGCGTGAGCAGGCGCACAACGGCCAATCAGCTCTGTTGGCTGCAGATACTGGCACGTTCTTTCTGCCGGCTCTCGGCTACTTGGGCTTTGGCTCCCGAATTCAGTGACAAGATCAGCTGTGCACTTAGTTTCTCGCGGCCACTCTAATTCTTCCGTTATTTTTGGAAGTTTTCTCGTATAGATACGGCTCCCGGACCTTGCTATACGGTCGTTCGCCGCGTTGGCGATGCTGTTCACGGAAATGCTTTCCGTGGCAGCGCAGTGTTCGCTCAACGGTTTATTTAGCCGGCGCCGTATTGCAGCATGAGCTAATTGCTGGCGCTGCCCTCCCGCGCTTTCTAAGCAGATAAATGTCAGTCAGTTTCGCTGTTATTGCGAGAGGCTATTTCAGCTGATTAAGTGTGCCATCGGCGCCTTGAGGCAATGCCTTGCTATGGACGATACCGGCAGCAGGTTCAAAATGAAGAATCACCTGGCTCTGTTGTTTTTCCCGTACTCGGGGCCCGCGCCGGCGCTAACTGAGTGCTCACCGGTGCGCCACGCAGTTCCAACGTCAACGCGTCACCGTTGAGCCACTCCACGAGCGCATCAACAACACCAGGTATATCACGATCACGTCCGCGCAGGGCACACTCCCATACCGTACCCACGCGCCAGCCGGCATTCAACAAAGCCTGCTTTACACGAGCATCGTTGCTGCGGTTGCCAGTAATTTTCTCCGCCCAGAATTCGGTACGAGTGCCCGGCAAACGAAAGAGCGCACAATCGTGCCCGTGCCAGAAACAGCCATGAACAAGAATAACTGCATGACGACCTGGAAACACGACGTCAGGCTTCCCGGGGAGATCGCGACGGTTGACTCGAAATCGGAAACCTCTACGGTGAAGCAAACTACGGATCAGTTTTTCAGGCTTTGTGTCGCGGCCTCGAATGCCGGACATCATGCGGCTCCGTGTGGCGCTGTCTACAATATCGACCATTGATTGCTTTAGAAACAGTTCAATGGACATCATACGCTAGCTGATGGTCCTATGGCGCCAGCTTTGCCAACGATGCGAATCACCGAGACACCCCATGGATGGCCAGACCTATATGAACGCTTCCATAGCGAAATATTTTTCGTTACGAAAGCGTGGTGATCCGGACGCGACTTTCGCGTTGCCATATAGCACTAAGCATGCCGTTTCAGTGACATCGCAGGGGGAGGAAATCAGCAGCGTCTATAGATGACTATCTTAAAAAGGGATCAGGCAGATAAGCGCTGACAGAGTTGTTCATTCTGCAATTGATAGTGCCTCGAGTTCTAAAAGGGCAATTTGCGGTTAGAACACATTAAACAACTATGAAATTTATTAATTAGCGAACTGTGCTCTTCGGAAGAAAGGGCGTAAGCCGCCTGCAGCAATGTTGCGAAGAGCTTCCGCTCTTAGCTGCCGGCGACCTTAACGCACAATCACCTATGGCATCAGGCAGCCAGTCTACCCTCACCAGCCTGTTGTTCGCTGAGGATGCGTTTGCCGTTAACAATTCGTTGTTTCATAAGACGAGCCACTGCCGAAAATACTGGCACCACAACAGAATTGCCGAACTGTCGGTAAGCCTGAGTGTCTGATACTGGGATGCGGAACGTAGATTCGCAGGGGCCGTCATACCCCATCAAACGAGCACACTCGCGGGGAGTCAATCGACGAGGGCGATTTTTAATGTTTCTCTCATGATGGAATCCGAGCGACGGGTCGAAGCCACGATCAATAAGAATTTCCGAGCCGTCCTTGTGGTAGCGTGCTGAAAGCGTGCGAGTAATATGATTTTCGCTTACCAACCCATAGCCAAAGCCGTTACCTTTGGCCTTATGTTTAATGGAGTAGTTGAACAAGTACTCCCACAACTTTGGTGTAAGGATATAAGCCGGATCAACCTCTGATTCAAGAATATCACCCAAAGTCGGCTTCTTAGTCGGATATTCATCGACAATATTTCTGAGGGTAAACCCTTCATGCACCCCCAAATCCTTACGGAATCCAACAAGTACAATACGTTCACGATGTTGAGGAACAAAATGTGCTCCATCAATAATCTTCGGATCAGGCACTCCGTTGGCGTCGGCGTCAGCAACCCAATAACCCAACTCATCAAGTGCAGCCATGATTACCCGGAAAGTCTTACCCTTATCGTGACTCTTCAGATTTTTAACATTCTCAAGCACGAAAGCGACCGGCCGCTTGGCAGCAATGATGCGCGCTACGTCGAAGAACAACGTACCTTGAGTGTCACACTCAAAGCCATGCTTACGCCCGAGCGAATTCTTCTTGGATACCCCGGCGATAGAGAACGGCTGGCACGGAAAGCCCGCCAGTAACACGTCATGATTGGGAATGCTCTCATTGATGTGACGGTAGGCCTCATCCTCAGGGACATCCAGTTTTCCACTCAGGGTGACTTCACGTATATCCTCATTGAACTTATGGAAGCTCTCGTCCGAATAGTGATTGGCCTTGTAGGTACGGACTGCGAACCGATTCCATTCACTCGTAAAAACGCAGCGCCCGCCCGCATGCTCGAAACCTTTGCGGATTCCACCGATGCCAGCAAACAGATCAATGAAGTCGAAATCATATACCTTGTCGAGAGGCGGAACTTCAGGAAGCAGTGAACGAAGATGGTCGAATTCTGCTTCGCTTAGCTGAAGAGGATGCTTTTCATTTAGGCAACGCTTCAACACTTCGCGTGTCCACCTGCCCGGTGAAACTTGGTTAAGATGCTCGGCTATAAACTTTAACTCGTAGCTTTCCGACGCGCTCTTGAGGAGACGTAGGTTGTCGCGCTCAGACGACGTTGTATTTAGTTCGGACATTTGACACTCGACTCCTGTCGTACGCTACCCCCATGCGTGACGGGCAGGCGAAAACTCAGCATTATACTGGATGTTAACACAGTCTCTCCAGTAGCAGCGGTATGGACGCTACCAAAACCACAGAAACCACATGGTGTAAGCGGCAACATTGGTGTTGCATGTCTCGACATGCGACTGGTTGAAGATACAGAAAGTAGCTCTGCCGACACCCGCTTGGCTCTCAGTCTTGGCCTACAACACGACCGCCGCGGGGAGCACATCGCAGCGCGCGCTTCGCCGGTCATTCGTTCCGCATACAGCATGTTAGCAGGTTTGCCACCACTGTTGATGTAACTCCGACGCACGTGACGATCCATTGATGCTCGCTCTCCTACCTGCAAGTGTGCATGCGCGAAAGAAATTGCCAAGTATGTGGAACGAATGAATTCTTCTTGATGGCGTTCAAAATGTCGCAAGATTGCTGCAGCCTGAAAAATATTTCCATTGAAGAAACTTCCCGAGCTAAAATAAGTGTAGATGTTTGGGATTCAGACCGTGATTGGTATGAGCAGCCGGATTGATAGGAACGACATGGCACTAAACTGGAATATGCTTTTTGACAACTGGGGGATGAGGGCCATCACCAGTACCAACAAGAAAAAGAGTGCCTATGTACTGAACGCTAGCCAATCTAAGACAATCGAGGCCGCGGCGCACATCGAAGCCATAAGTTCTGAGGGCGGCCAGTGAAATCGGGCTATCTTTCCGAGTATTTTCGAGGCGTTGCTGCGAAACATCTCAGTAGTGTGGAGGCTGATATCCTTGTGTCGAACCAGCACGAATTCAACGGCGTTGAGGGACTACGTACGTTGCTGGGAGAACCCACTGGGAAAGAACGGTACGACGCCACCCTGATCTATCTTGGAGAAGATGACGACTCTACCATTATAGAGGAAAGCAGCCTTACTTGGTACGACGCGCGGCAGAAAGGACGTCTTGAGCGCGGCGTAATGCGCTGGGAATACCGCCTTTACTTTCCGTCCACGCGAGTGTCTGCCGCGGCAGCAGCGGGCGATCTGCTCGTCATTGGTTTACAGCAGAACGGACGACTGCTTGTTATCATAGCTGACAATGGATCAAGCGCTGCAAACCAGATCGCTTGGTTGTTTGGAATTGAACAGGCGGCCCAACAGGGTTTCCTTGTTAAGTCAGATCTTGAGGAGGAACGTGACAGGGTTAAACTAACATCTCGCCTTGTTCTGGAGCGTATCGGGATTGAGGTCGAGTCAACGGCTCCTGACTATCTCTCGCTGCTGCTTGATCGCTTCGGTGCACGTTTCCCGTCAACCAAAGAGTTTTCCTCGTTCGCCCGGTCTACCTTAACTGACACGGACCCACTTGACGCCCCGGACGCGACGCTAATGGCTTGGATGGAACGCGAGGAAATCCTTTTCCGCACTCTTGAACGTCATATTATTGCAGATCGCCTAGCTGGTGGATTCGTCGCAGCTGATGGTAGCGTCGATGTTGAAGGTTTTCTGCAGTTCTCGCTATCAGTGCAAAACCGACGAAAGAGCCGTGTCGGACTGGCATTCGAAAATCATGTCGAGGTTCTTTTAGCAACACACGCCCTCCGTTTCTCCCGGACTGCTGTGACCGAAAATCGCTCGAAACCTGATTTCCTTTTCCCAGGCAGCGAAGAGTATCACAATACTGAATTTAAAACCGAACTGCTCACGATGTTAGCTATAAAGTCCACATGCAAGGACCGCTGGCGGCAAATACTTGCAGAGGCAGATCGCATACCGGGAAAACACCTATTAACACTTGAGACCGGAATTTCACGTCAACAAACTGATGAAATGAACGAAAAAGGCGTTCAGCTTGTCGTTCCACATCAACTTCATGAAACGTTTACTTGTGAACAGCGTAAGTGGTTGATTAATCTAAGCGAATTTATTTCGCTTGTACTGGCAAAACAGGGGAACACGGGCGTTAAATTTGACCTTCTCTCATGACGCCGTATTTACACTTTTCTAGCACATATATGCCGTGTTCTCGATAAAAAATTGAGACGCTCGCGTTTTTAATAAAATCTCAATTGACTACATTTGTAGCCAGAATTGAATAATAAAGTTGAAACTTGGCCGACATAGAAGCGACTAAACATTTCATACCCATGACTTTAGATGCCCTAATCAAAAATAAAGATTGGACCCAGCCTGTTTTCAAAATATTGGCGAATAATGATACCGGCAATGCGCCAGGGCATCAAGGAGGTATTGTTATACCAGCCGCACTTCGCTATATATTTCCGCCGCTCAATAACAGTACATCAGCGACGCGCCCAACAATCGACCAACGTGTTGACGCACAACTCTACGTCGAAAATTTGTTAGTTGCCAACGTAAATACTCGCTATCAGTATCAGACTTGGGGTGGAGCACGTAGCCCCGAATCGAGAATTACCGATCAGCTCGGCCCTTTGCGAAATCTCGCTAAAGGCGGTGACATACTACTTATCCAGAAAAGTCGTCGAGAACATTTTCTTTATCGACTTGTTCTAATTAAAACTACGTCTGAATATTTTCAGGAGATATCAACGCTTACTGCAAATCGTAGGTGGGGCGAACTATGGGCTGCGAATTTACAAGAAGAGCAAGCAGGTGTTGACGAACCTACGGAACCCAAAATATTTGACATCCCAACCGCGACTACAATAGCGGAAAATTCTGGCCTACCTCATTGGGCTGCTGTAGCGTACGTCACAAGATGCGCGCGTCGGTTCTTAGAGTGCTATACATCGGACAACGCAGAGCCAAAATCGCAGCGATCTACAGTTCTACAAGCCGTAGAGCTGGCCGAAATGATTGTTGTTCGAGGAGGCCCCGCGTCTGACTTTCACGACCAGCTAATACTCGACGGACAATATTTCGATCAGTACGATCTTATAGCTCTCAAAGATGCTTTGCAAGGTTGTGCTAATGCTGCAGAAAGTACCTATGAGGATTTAAAGGATGATCGACTTATTGAGCGTTTTGAGGCACGGAAGCTAACCGCTATTTCTCTCGCCAAATTGGCCTTCGAATACGCCACATGCGACCTCGATGTAACAATCGCCAAACCTGTCAAGGTCGCAACCGATTGGTGTTTGTGGGCTGAGTCAGAGTTAGACCCAGTTCTTATTAGCGACCTCGAAGAAATACTAAAGCAAGTACGATCGAACGAATTAGGACCAGAATCTCCTTATCCCTATCATACTTTCGGTGAACTATGGAGCAGCGGTCGCCCAGCAACGTGGCCCGCGGCGATGCTTAGCTTCCGACCACGCGCCAGAATAATAAGGACCATCGGAGATAAACTTGTTAGCGGCCCAGAGGCCGCAGTAATCGAGCTAGTAAAAAACGGTTACGATGCGGATGCCTCATACATTCGTATAAGCTTTATTCCTGACCCATCTCAAAAGAAAATTAGTCAAATCATCGTCGAAGATAATGGTCATGGCATGACTACCGCCGACATTGAACAAAAGTGGATGGAGCCAGCAACTAGCGATAAACGCGACCGAAAGCTTTCTGTTGGAGGACGACGACTGCTTGGCTCCAAGGGTATTGGTCGCTTTGCGGCGTCGCGTCTTGGACAACATTTAAAATTAGAATCGACGGCCGTAAGCATAAATACCCTTGACGATACTACATCTAGGGGGCGCGCACTAAATCTTCATACGACCCTGCTGCCTAGTATTGATTGGGAGATCTTCGAGCATACCAAGTACTTGGATGACGTGAGTTTCAAAATGGAATCACCTCAACCAAAACAGTCGACGGGTACCTGTTTAACAATTTCCAGCCTCAAAGATGAGTGGAATGAACAGAAAGTAAAAAAACTTCATGAAGAGCTGCGCAAAGTAGTTTCACCCATTCCTTCCAGTGATCAAAACCAATTTCAGATCCTCATAGATGTATCTCAGTGCACCCCAGAGAATTCAAACATTGACGGCTTAAATATATTCGACGAAGCACATGTATTATACACATCGACAAGTGATTCACCAGTTGTAGGCTATCAAGTTCGACCATACCCACTGCTAGACGCCTGCGATTATTCTGTCGAAGGAATTTTCGATGAGACTGGAACATTCGATGGCACCATTACGATACAGCGGGGGGGCTTGGAACCAGAAAAATGCAAACTTAATGTTCCGCTCCAAAATTTAAATGGAGAAACACAATGTGGCGTGGTTTTAGTACGCTTACACATCTTTGATCGGGAATCAAACGCGATCCGTAGCACTGCGACAAAAGCTGGCTTCGGAACAATCGGAATTCGCGAAGCCAGAAAAATTCTGGACAGCATCTCAGGAGTGGCAATATATCGTGAGGGATTCCGGATTCGCCCGTACGGGGATGAGGAAAATGACTGGCTCGCCTTAGACGCCAAACGTGTCCAAAATCCAACGCTGCGTATTGGTCGTAACCAAATTGCAGGTGTTGTAACTGTAGATGATGAGCATAGTTCTCAACTAATCGAAAGAAGTAGTCGTGAGGGCTTAGAGGAGAATGGTAGTTTCCTGCGACTTCGGTCGTTAATCTCCGCTTTGTTGGCTGAAGTTGTTGAGCCCAAACGCAGAAAGTTCAGAGTAAATGCAGGTTTAGAAAGTCGAGCAGAAAGCAATTTTCGTGAAGTATACGATCGCGTACAAATGGGATGGTCGAAGCTCCTTGTAGCCAAAATGCCGGAAGAAGACAGAGCTGCAGCAGAAGAGCTTATTTCCAAAGAATCCGAAAGACTTAAACAATACGTTAAAAGGCTTGAGGATCGTCAAGCGCAACTCGAGGCGCGAGTTACACTCGGCCTCATAGTAGGCGAAGTTATGCATCAAGGAAATACTCCTCTTTCCTTCTTGGAAACTGAAACGAGCCGTTTAAAAAAATGGTGGCCAATGTTATTAGACGGGTCTACCAAGGCTCAGGCGCGCCAAGCGGAAATTCCTAGATTGCTTAACGGGATGGACGCTAGCGGACAAAAGCTCCGGATTCTTTTCAATGCGCTTAATCCTCTTTCTGGAGCTAGACGTGGCGCCCCCAAAATCTATGATGTTCTCAAAGTAATTGAGCACACGGTCTACCTTTTCAAAAGTCGCATCGAAAAATTAGGTATCGAGATCAAATACAATTATTGCACGCAACAATCGTCAGCCTTCGGTTATGAAGATGACTTGGCGACGGCGGTAACAAATATCGTCGACAATGCAATTTATTGGCTGGACCACCATAACATTTCATATCCAGAGATACAATTTACGCTGGACGTTATGGAAAAAAAATGCAAAATTCGAATTTCAGATAACGGAGTTGGCATTCCAGAAGAGTTTTCCGACCAACTATTTGATATTGGCTTTACGCTGAAGCCAGATGGGACCGGGCTAGGGCTAAGCATAGCCAGAGAAGCCGTTTTCAGAAGTAACGGCGAACTCGATCTTATTAGCACATCTTTGGGCACGGCATTCGAAATCACGTTACCTAATTCACAAATCAATATCGAGAATGGAAATTAAATAAAATGAAAGAATGTTTAATACTCATTGTTGAAGACGATAACCATGCAATAGATTCGTGGAAGCGCGACATCACAGACTACAACGACGAGCAGGAGCAAGGAGAAATGCAATTTTCTCCGCTATTTGCATGCACCCTAGAAGAGGCAGTAAAAAGTCTAGATAGGACTCGAGTAAATTGTGCAGTTATTGACATTCGAATACCTCGAGGCGCGAACGATACCAATTCACTCGCAGATACACACGGCAACAATGTGTTAGAAAAATTATTGATTGAATCCGGCATTCCAGCAGTAGTGTACAGCGCCTACTCCGCGGAAGTTAGTGATATCGTACGGTCCTCGAATATAACCATTCATTCGAAAACAGGCGGCGGAGCAGAAAAAATACTACGACTTTTAGCTAGTCAAAAACCCTTGATGTCAGCAATGGAGTCGACAAGAAAAAAAATGGCAATTGAAAGCGCAAGAATTTTCAATGGCTCGATCTGGAAACGATGGCAGAACACTTGGAAAAGCGTCGACGATAAGGAAATGATTGCATCTATGATTACGCGACAGATTGCTTCTCATGTCGCCGATCAGCTTGGTCTGCCTCCTGCAAGTCATCATCCAGATGAATTTTACATCATCCCGCCTTTATTTTCGGAGCGCTTAGACACCGGCGATTTGTTACGGCGCGAAGGCATAGTTTACGCGGTAGTTACTCCACGATGCAATTTGGCAAATGGCATTACTCCAAATTATCTCACCCTTGCTCAATGCAATTTGATGGAAAATGAGTGGAATGAATTAAAAGAAAAATTTTTCAGTGGAAAGAAAGGAGAAATTAGTGCAGCTACGCGACTGCGCAACTACGCTATCCAAAACCACTCCCTTAGTACTCACTTCATTCCGCCTTGCGACGATGACGGGCCATGGCTTGTAGACTTTCGCGAAACAATAGCTGTGCCAAGCAATGAGTCTAATAGCCTTATCGCAGGACGTTTCGCGTCGATTTCGTCACAATTCGTTCCAAATCTTGTTCAAAGGTATGCAGCCTACCTAGGTCGAATTGGACAACCTGATATTGATTGCGACGTATTGCGTAAACAGGTTTGCCAATCTTAATTAGCTATAGTCGTCAACTTTCCAACTCCGCCCGTGCAACCCCGGCGTCGGTATTTGCGCCGGGAGATTACTAGGTTGACGCCGCGATTTTAGCCTGCGTTGACGATTTTAAGCGGCTTGATCGATTACGTGTCGTCATGACGAGGTCCTTTTCACAACTAGACTTAATTGATGAGAAGTTTACGCGCCGGCTGACGGATGCCGCCCCAGATGTAGAGGCCAACTGTAGTTACCTCGGTCAGCTAATTTCGAACACGATGATAAGTTCTTTGCCGCAAACGCACATAAACGCTGACTGTACGGCTCGCTAAAGCCGTTACAGAGACATGTCATATGTGACAAAAAAATAGGCCACCCGAGGGTGGCCTATTTTTTGTTTTCCTGGCGGAGAGAGGGGGATTCGAACCCCCGATAGGCTATGAATCTATCCATGCAAGGTAAATTTTCCGTATAAAAACAATTACTTACGGAACTTCCCGTGTACTACATTACCGCCCCGGATGCTGCGCTAAGCCGTTGTTTTAATTCGGGTTGCATCACCTGAATAGTACCAGAATCGGCCGACGTCGCGTAGCGTTGCGGCTGCGCCGGACGGACCGCGTCGAAAGGCATCGGCAGGAACAGCGCCTCTTCACGCACCGGCCCCTGCCGCTTCACGAACCCGACGTTGAGCCCGCCAAAAGCCGGCCGCAGGCTGAGCCGCAACGGCGCCGGCGACGGCTCCTGCGCGGCGGCGAGCGGCCGCGTCATGAAGAACAGCGTCTCGCCAGCCTGAGCGGCCAGATGGAGCCGGCGCATATGCTCCGGCCGCGCTGTCCGCTGGCGTCCGCCGTTACCGATCTGATCTGGCCAGAACAGCAGGGCGCCACAGCTCGCGCTCCGCAGCACCTGCTCGGCGGCCCACAGCGCGTCTGCGGTGCGCTCGGCGCGCAGCCAGATCACGGACGACGGCGACAGTCCCAGCGCCGCCAGGGCCAGCGCTTGCGGCGGGTGCGGCGGCTGCAGCAGCACGACGCGGCGGTCCGCTACCTGGCGCAGCGCCGGCGCGAGCATGCGCATTTCTCCGATCCCGGCCTGTTGCACGTGCAGGTCTACCAGCGTTCCCATCGGCCAGCCGCCGCCCGGCAGCTGCGCGGACAACGTCGCGTGCCCGGTGTCAACGCAGCGCGTGGTCGCGTGGGCGAGCTGGTCGGCACGCCAGAGCGAAGGGTGAAGCGACTCGAGCAACGAGATGGCGGCGGACTGGAGCATGGTTGCCTCTTTGAAATACTGTATTTTTATACAGTATATCTCCGACAATTGATCTGCCTCAAACAGTGTGTCGCGTACGGTGCGAGGATTGTGAAATGGACCGACGACACGACCGGCGCACACAGTGCTATATCGACGCCGTAATACACGGCTTACCCCGAACGGGGCAGCAGCAGGCCGCGCACGCGCTGCGCGAACTGGGCGTGCCAATTCGCACGGCGCTTCGCGTGCTCACCCAGCCGGAGGAACGCCGCGGGGCCACGCCTCGATCAAGGTCCGCTTTTCGGAATTGAGGCGTTCAGCCTCTCCTGCCATTTCTGTGCGTCGTCCTTGGCACTCTGCAAGAAGCTGCCCGTAGGTGCTGGTGAGCGCACGTAGGGCATCGGCGGAATAGTCGGGCACTGCCCGGTCGACCCGGGCGATGGTGTCGCGCAGGCCGCCAGCAGCAGCGGCAGCGCTGGCAGCCAAATTGCGTATCGTCTCGTCACGTTTTGCTCCATCATTTGTGGCCGCCAGCAGGCGCGCCTGCCAGTCCGCTGTCTGCGCGGCCGCGGCCGCCTTGTCGATCGCGATCTGCTTGTCCCACCGGGCCTGCACCTCCTGCCGGCCGACGTCGCGCTCGTGTTCCAGGAAATCGTGCACGCTCACCGTGGCGCCGGCGGCCAGGCCGCCGATCACCACGATTTCGAACAGCAGCTTGTACCGGGCCAGCGCCGCGCCGATCACGATGCCCCTTTCAGGCACAGGTCGCGCTCGGCCGCGCGGCGCTTCGTCAGCCCCGGCAGCGGCACCAGCACGCCGGCGACGCGCGCCTTGTCCCAGCGCGGCAGCTGGTTGCACGCGGCCTGCAGCAGCGGCACGCCGCTGTCCGTGCGGTACACGGCGCCCGTCGAGTATTCGCGCAGGTAGCGCGCGGCCGTCGACGCTTTCGTGTCGCACGCGATCGTCGGCCCCATGTTGAACACGGCATCGCCGAACGCGGCCAACACCTCGGGCGGCAGGCCCGGCACACATCGGTCGACCGTCTTCACTGCCGCGCGCATGTCGCTGGTCATCCAGCGATCGCACTGGTCGAGCGGATAGAACACGTTCGCCTGCACGTCCGGCCCGGTATGCCCGCGGCAAGCAGTCAAGATGCCGCCCGGATCGCGGTACGCAATCTGGCGCAGGCCCTCGGCCGGCACCGCCAGCGCCGTCGCCAGCACGGCCGCCAGCGCCAGGCGGCTGGGCTTCTTCGTTGCGTCAGCCATGCGCTACCTCCTTCGCCTGCGCGGCCGCGTGCGCGCGCTGCATCGAGCGGATCATGTTGAACGCCACGACGGCGACGCCGACCGCCTTGTACACGTTCGGCGGCAGGTACGGCGCGAAGCTGGGCAGGTAGTCGTTGACGCCGCGGACAATCTCGTCGGCGAACGGTAACGCGATGAGCAGTGCCGCGTTGAACCGAACGCCGGCCGAGCGCAGCCAGGCTTTGATGCTGGGCGTCATGGCTTCACTCCCAGCTTGGCCAGCGTGGCCGCGCTTTCGCGCTCCTCGCGCTGATCGCGGCGCCGCATGTAGAACGCGTTGAGGAAGAAGGTCGCCAGCGCGGTGACGATGCCGACGACGATGCCCCACTGCGTGAGGGTGAGCGATGCGACGATCGCGACAACGGCGCCGGCGTAGCTGCCGGCTTCGGGTGCACTTACTTGAGTCATGGTTGCCTTATGCGATAGGCGAAAAAAAACCCGCGACTGCGGGTTCGTTGAGAAAGGTCAGGGCCGCGTGCAGCGTCCCGGGGTCGAACCGCTCGGGATCAGGAATGCCGAGCGCGGCCGCGACGGCCTCGGAGCAGAACCATTTGCGCTTATCATCGCCGACGGCCGACAGCACGAAGTGCACGTTCCCCAGTAGGTCGTACGCCGCGCCTTCGTGCTTGTCGAACCACGCCAGCGCCGGCAGCGCCAGCGCGTCCGGCAGGTCGACGAAATCCCAGAGCGCCGGGTCGAACTTGAACCAGCTGAACCGCACTCCCCCGTCCATGTACGACGAGGAGGCCGCCTGACTGTTGGCATCCGGCCCGCCGTCGAAGAAGATCAGCTCGACGTGCGAATAAGGGCTGCGCGTCCACCAGCGCACCAGGCGGTTGTAGATGCCGGCCATGCCGGGGTGCGTGCCCTTGTAGAACGCTGCTTTGAACTTCGCCATCACGTCTCCTCGATTTCGATGGTGGTTGAATAGGTGGTCGCGTACTCGATCGCGATGTCGGAATCCTTGCTGCGCCGGCCGTAGACCATGTAGTCGCGCTCCAGCGCCAGGTCCGCGACCTCGGGGTACACGCTGACGAAAATCGGGTAGGCGCGGCTGCCGCGCAGGATGCGCACGCACGTCGCGCGGTCGGCGGCCGGCATCAGGCCGACGTCAATCGGCACGCGGCGGTAGATGTAGCCGGCGTTTGCACCCTGATCGCCGGCGTCCGTCCTGTACAGCTCGGTCGTGTCGACGACCGTCATCGTCGCGTTCGACGCGTTGTACGCCGGCGACCAGTACGGCCCGGCCACCAGGCGCGCGGCCTCGACGTAGCCCTGCAGGTTGCCGGCGTCGACGATGTCCACAGCCAGGCCGTACGCCTGCAGCGCCGCCGGCAGCCATGCGCGCGCGCACGCGCCGCCGCCGAAGGCGTACGCGCTGGCCGCCTGCGCCGCGCTCCAGCCGCGCGGCCGGAGCGCCGGCGCCGGACACGCCAGTTGCGCGCCGCTGTCGTAGGCGTACGGCTGCCAGGTGTCAATGTAGCCGAGCGGCCGCGTGCCCGGGTAGTACGAGGTGACGCCACCGGCCTCCAACTGCGCGAACGCGACATCGACTGCGTCGCCCGACGTCGCGATCAGGACGTCGACCAGGGCGCTTGTCCCGGTAGCGCCGCCGTCGTTGGCGTAGCGCGTCCATGTGGTTGACAGCCCGGTCAGCGGAATCCACGCCGTGTTCGCCGAGTTCCGGATGGACACGGTACCCGAGCCGGCGCGGCGCCGCACGAAGATCGACGAGGCGTTCGCGCCGGCCGCGACCGTGCGCGTCTGCTTGATCTCGCCGTTCGCCGCCGTGGCGGTCAGCGTCGTGCCGCTGTTCGCGCCATCGGGCCCGGCGACGCCGGCCGTCACGGACAGGTTCGTCTTCGTCCATGCCGCGTTCGTGAAGTCGTTCGGCGCCGTCAGTACGTTGGTCGCCGGCAGCTCGTTCGTCACGCGCACACGCATCGTGGCCGTTGGCGACAGGTTGCAAAACGGGAGCGCGACGGCCTGGATGGTCTCCGCCGCCGGCCAGGCCGCGTAGATCGACGCTGCCGGCCCGGTCGCGCGCCACACGTCGGACTTCCGATCCGTCAGCAGGTTGGCGACGACGAGTGCGCCGGCCGTGCTGCTGGCGGTCACGGTCGCGCGATCGGCCGCGTTGTCGTAGACGATGCGCATGTTGCTCATGCAGTTCCTTTCATCAGGTTGGACAGGTCGGCGGCAAACTGCGCGGCGCGCGCGGCGACGTCGTCGTTGCCGGCCGCATGCCGCACATCCTCCTTCGCGCACAGGCGCAGCTCGCGGATGGCGTCGAGCACGCCGTACCAGCGGTCGGCCGTGACGATGATGTCGTCGGCAGCCTGGCGCGCTGTCCAGCCGTCGCGGCGCTTCGCCTTGGCCCAGCTGGCGACGCACGACGGGACATCCTTGTCCGGATAGCCAGCGGCCTTGAACGCACGCGCCTGCGTCTCCGCGCGCTGGTATTCCGTCGTGTTCGTCTGGCGCGCGATCACCTCCATGCGCGCCACGTCGGCCGCGGTGTCGATCGCGGCCACGGCGTCGACGACCGCGTCGACCAGCGGCTGCACGTCACGCCACACGATCTGACCGTCAATGAGGTAGGCCATCTCGGTATCGCGCCGCCCGTCGCGCGTGAACGGCTCGGGCGGGTCGACAAGGACCGTGCCGTACGGGGCATCGTGCTGCGGGACGACTGGCCCGTCGTCGGGATCGTCCTGCCACATGCACCCAGCGATTAGGTTGTCCGATTCGCGGACGGTCAAAAAGCATTTATTCATCAGACCTCTGCTCCAGAACCGAATTGAATGGAAATGCGCACGCTTGCCCGCGCCGTGGCGCCGGTGGCGATGTCCGTGACGGTGACGGATGCGCTGGCGTAGTACCAGCCCGCGGAGCACTGCGCTGTAATGGAAAGCGACGGGTTGGACAACAGCCCCGTGGCGTTGATGGCGTTGCTGCCGCCGCCCGTGTCGGAGTTGAACACCCACTGGTAGCTGTACCCGCTGGCGCCCGAGCCACCGGACAGGCTCACGCCAATGCCAGTCGTGACGCGCACGTTCGGCGTCTGGTTCGTGATCCGGACAGTCGCGATGGACGCCGAGAACGAGGTCGTCGTTTTCGGGTTGACCAGGATCGGCTGGGTCAGAGTGAGCTGGCCGTCCGCCAGTACAAGTCCCGGTGCCGAAATGTAGCCGTCGTACGTCACCTGAAACCACTTGTTAGCATTCTGGTTACCCAGCAGGATGCCTGTGGGTCCGAAGTAGCCACCCATCAGCCAGTTGCCGTTGGCGTCCTTCCCCGGCCATCCCCAGCCGGTGTATCCACCTGTACACAAGGCTCCACCGGACAAGGTCATGCCGCCGATCGTACCGGCTTGGGCGTATACGACCCCCTTGAACGCTGCCGAGCCATCCGAACCACTGAGATACAGCGTGTTCTCCCCGCTCGTGTTGTACGCGACGATCCCTCGGGAGGTCATGGCGACACCATAACCTTCCGTGTAGTTACCCGCACCATCCCATGTGATCGAGCCGACTGCCAAGCCGCCACCACCTGACAGAACGTTGCGCGAACCTGCACTGAGCTTCGAAGCGATAGCGCTGTTGATACCAGGCAAGGCGTTGTAGGCGGAGTCCCCATTGAGCGCACGAGAAGCCAGCAATCCAGCTTCCGTGCCTCCAACAGAAGTGCCTGCTGGAGCACCTACGGTGGCGTTGTCAGCCGGCTTGCCCAGGCCTGTCGTACCAGCCCACGTAGACGTGGTGGCCGCAGCAGCGTCCATTGCGTTCTGCAACGTGGCTTTGGCCAGGTAGTAATCCGAGAAGCGTGTGTTGAACGTCGTGCCGACGATGGTCGTGTCGACGGTGTTGTCGGTGAAACCAGCGCCGAGCGATACAAGGTAGGATTCCAGCGCGTCGTACTTCGCGCGATATGCGCTGCTGTCGACGCCGAGATTGCCGGCCTGCGTCTGCAGCAGACTGCGCTCGTTGTAGATGACGCCCCACGCCTGCAGCGCAGCCGGCTTCTCGCCCTTGGACAACACGTTGTCACTGCTCATGGCCGTGATTGCAGCAGCAGCCGCATTGGCGGTATTCACCACTTCCGTGACGCTTGGGCAGTAGGCCGTGAGCACATCGCCCTCGGCTACCATGACATCGTCAAAGTACACATTGCCGGCGCCTGCTCCGGTCGCCACGCTGATGAACAGCGCACCATTTACTTCGGCGCTGCTTCCCCACACGATCTTAAAAGCGTAGCGCTGCCAGGAAGTGGACAGGTTGGGATTGGCGAGCACCACTGTCGAAGTGGGATTCGTGTTCCACTGCAGTGCCATGCCCGATACACTCGACAGGTTTGTCGTCTTGGCATAGAAGCTGACGATGTACGTGGTGTTGGGGAGCCACTGAGGCACAGCGCTAGAGCGCAGGATGCCTTTCTGCGACGTGTGGCTGTTGGACCAGGTGATTGCAAGCGACTTGCCGCCCGTACGTCCCGCCTCAATGCTGGATACTGCCGGCTCACCCGATGCATTGTTGTTGTAGATGCCCCAGCCATCGGCCATGTTACTGGTCGATGTGATTTCGAACGAGCTGTTCGGGCACAGGTTGTCGCCGCCAACGGTGCCGCCAAAGTAGGCAGCCTGCAGGGGCTGACCGATGCCAACGATGGGATTGCCCTGCAGGTCCCGCACCACGATGCCGCGGGTATCGACTGCGGACGCCTGAATCGAACCCGTCACGAACAGGCTGCCGTCGTAGACGCCACCCAGCGGTGCCCAGGTCGCCCCGTCGTATTTCTTGGTCAGCGTGTACGTGGTGCCATTCGAGATACAGACGACGTCCCCGACGACCGGGACGCCTCCCGGGCATGCTGCTGCAGCCACACTGTCCGACCATGCGTTGCCCTTCGGATAGTACATGCCCGCACCGCGAACCCCATTTTGACCAGGCTGGCCAGGCTGACCGCTCTGCCCGTCCGATACCACGCCGACGACGCACGATCCTTGCACGGGCGCGCCCGCGTTCGCTGCGGTAACCGTGACAATCGCCAGCGCCGACGTCAGGTCGGCGAAGGCGATGTCGGCCGTCGTCGCGGTGATGTTGGTCAACTTGGTGGCGCCCTGCACCGCGAACGTGAACGGGCCATCGCACAAGATCGTCGCCACCGAGATCCGGACGTAATCCGGGCCGTGGGATCCGTCCGCGCGCAAATAAAAGTTGTAGCTCGACGGCGTCGGAACGACGGCCACCCCGGCGGTGGTCAGCTTCCTGACGCTGGCCGCCTGCAGCAGCACGTCGCGATCATTGACAATTGCCGCCATCAGACGGTTACCTCCAGGGTTGAACGAAGGGTGGCCCAGTCGACCGTGCGCGAGGTCACGATGCCGACCTTGCCTGCGGCCAGGCCGAAGCGGTTACTGAAAAGCTTCACCGCCTGGCCCAGCTCGACGAGCAGCTGGTCCGGCGTCGTTTCGAATCGGTAGGTCGTGCGCGGCACCTTGACGATGTCGCGCCGGCGATCTGCTTCGGCCTGCGCATCGGTCTTGCGCAGCAGGCAGGTCTCGACCAAGTCGGGCTCGGCGTCACGTTTGTATGTAGCCTGGACTACGGCGTCCACCGACGTCACCGACAGCCACGGCTGTCCGTACATGGCCTTGTGCGCCGGAGGCAGCGACGACTGCAGGTTGTCCTGCTCGGTCCAGTTACGGCAGTAGCCAATTTTCACCGCGGCCGGGACTTCCGTACGGTTGACGATTTTGATCCGTCCGTCTCCCTCGCCCGACTGCTGCGATGGTCGGATCTCTGTCGTTGCCGACGTGGGGATCGCGAACTGGATCAGGCGCAGCTTGCCAGTCATCGACATCACCAGCTGGGCACCGATACTGCTGGCCAGCTGCTGGCACGCCGCGAGCACGTTCGTCCGCTCGGTCAGGTACAGCCCGACCGGCTGCGGGTTCGCCGCGTCGAATGCGGCCAGTTGGGCGGCATCGAGATCCGCGGCCGCAAACCGGGTCGTCGCCTTCCCGTACTGCGTGACCAGGCACTGCACCAGCTGGCTGATCGTGTTCGCGTACGCGCCGTTGTAACGCACTCCCTGCGCGCTACACGTGACCTGGCCGGCGCCCACGGCCGCGTTGAATGTGAATCGGCCGGCGGGGAGATTTGCCGTGACGTCACGCGGGACGCCGTCCAGCCGGACCTCGATCAGCCGCTCGTTGCCGCCGAACGCGTACTCATTCGTGTTCGGGTTCGTCTGCGGGGGAGCGATGTTGTGGCACTCCCCCAGCAGCACCGGCACCAGCGTGTCCGGATTGGTCGCGCTGCCGCCGATCTTCACGTCCGTGACCGGCGTGTTTAGGCGCTCCAGCTTGTTCGTCAGGCGCAGGTTGAGCCGGTCGCGCGACTTGCAGTCGATGTCGATGACCGTGCCGGCGAAGACCTGGCGGAAGTCCGCCCTGCCCCACCGCGCGTCACCGACGAAGACGCTCACCGGCTGGTTGGCCCACACGTCATCGAGCCACGCGTCCAGCGAACCGTCCGCGTTGTAGAGCTCGATGTCGCCGGCGGACAGGCTGGCCTCCGTCGTCATCGAGATCGACTCCGTCACCTGCAGGCCCCCGGCCACGACAGCCAGATACGGTGTCGCGGCCGAGCCAATAAACGCGTCGGTCGAAAGGTAACGGGTGACGTCGACGCCCGCGCTTTTGGCGCCGACTTCGAACAGCGTCACCCGCTGCGCGCTGGAGTCACCCAGCCACGCAGCAAATTGCGCATCAGTTATCAAACGATTTTCCTCACTGCAGCTTTAAGTTTCCATTCGATGTCGGTGTCGGCCTGGCTTTTCCCGGCCACGACTTTGTCCGCCGCATTGTCGGCACTCGTCGCAACCGTTTTGAGCACATCGCCGGTCTGCTTCTGCTGATCAGCGCGCAGGCCTTTCAGTTCAGCAGCCATCGCCTCGTTCGACACGCGCAGGGCCTTGATCTCGGTCACGAGCGAGGTCGTGTTGTCAGCTCCGAGCGCCGAGTAGTTGATCGGGGCCGAGGCCGAGACACTGCTCGTCGCAACCTGTGCACTGGTCGCCGCCGGCAGCTGCCCGCCTTGAGCAATCACCTTGAGCGTCGCGCTGATATCCGTGAGGGTCGCGGACGAACTGGTCAGCGCGTTCAGGCTGGCCTGGGCGACGTCGACCTGCTGCGCCGCCCACTTGGCCAAGTCGTCATTAGCGTGCATGACGGCGGCCAGGTCGGACGAGTACTGTGCATCGCCACCGTTCAGCTTCTGCGACAGCTGCAGGAAGGTCTGCTCGATCGACTGCAGGCTGCCCTGCGCCGTCGCGTCGCCGGCGGCCGCCTTCTGGCGCGTCTCTTCGAACTGCCGGCGCGCCTCCGCGTACTGCTGCTCGGGCGTGAGCGTCGTCAGGCTGCCCAGCGCCAGACTGTTGTTCAGCCCGGCCGTGGTGGCCGCGAACGACTTCATCTGCGTAAGGAAGTTGCCCAAGCTGGTCTTGGCCGCATCCTGCGCGTCCTTGACCTTCTGGGCCGCCTGCACCTGATCGAACAGCGCCTTGTTGCTGTCGTCCAGGGCGTCGCGCTGCTTGGCCAGCAGCTGGGCCGACGTCATCATCAGCTGGTCCAGCTGCGACTGCAGATCCTTGCGCTCGTCCGCGATGTCCTGCGCCGACTTGGTCGTGTCGACGATGGCCTCGTGCGTCGCCGCAAAGGCCGCCTCCAGGTTCATCAGGGCCGCGTACGTCTGCTGCCCTGCCGTGGTGGTCAGGTCGAGCCCGGCTACCACGCCGGCGAACTGCTGACGGGTCGTGACCCAGCCCAGGCCCATCTGCGCCAGGGAATCGGTCACGTACTTTTGCACCGGCGCCAGCTGCTGCGCCGTGGTCAGGAAGTTCTTGCCGTAGTCGGCCGTCTTCGACTGGAAATCGTCGATGCCGCCCAGCAGGCTGATCAGGCTTTCGCGCGCCGCGATCGACTGCACGCCGACCGAGCCGAACGTCTTACCGATCGATTGCAGCGACGCGTCGACCTTGGCGTAGTCCGACGCCACGCGCACCAGCGTTTCCAGGTAGCCCTCGCCGACCTGCTGGAACTGCTGCAGGCCCGCGACGCCGAACGACGCCATCTGGTCGCCCAGCTTGGAAAAGACCGCCTCCAAGGCCTTCTGCAGGTCGTCGCCTTTCAGGTCCTTCAAGCTGACCTTGCCGATGTCGACGACGAAGGTGTTCAGCTTGGCCGAGAAGGCGTCGCCGTTCATCCCCAGCAGCACGCCGGCCTGCTTCACCGCGTCCGCCATCGACGTGATGATCGTCGCGAACTGGCGATTGGCCTCGGCGCCCACGCTGGACGTCTTGGTGTCGTGCTTGTCGCCACGGAACCAGCCGCCGTCCGTCTTGACGTCCGCGAAGGTCTTAGCGTTCAGGCCGCCGGACATGATCGCCGCGAGCGACGTCTTGTCCATGGTGAGACCCGAATCCTCGACCGACTGTTTCCCGCCGAAGATGCCGTTGCTGATCTTGCCCACCAGGTTGCTGATGGCCGGGATCTTGCTCGCCAGCGCGCCGACGACCATCCCGACCGGGCCCAGCAGGTCGCCGACCAGCGTGACGGACGCGCCCAACGCATAGCCGCCGGCGGCCATGGCCACGGTGTTGAGGCCGCTACCGAGTCCGCCGGCACTGAGCGCGCCCACGTTCGGGTTCGTCACGTCGGTGGTCTGCAGCAGCTGCGCCGCGAAGTTCTTGATGTTCGCCTGGATCGTCTGCAGCGCCGTGTTCATCGACGCCAGGTAGTTGATCTGGGTCGAGCTGTTCGCCGCCGTCAGCTTGACCGCGTTGGCGATCGAATCCGACTTCGCGCTGCCGTCGCCCAGGACCGTGCCGGTACCCTGCGACGCCTGCCGCTGTTGCGACACGCTCGGGCCGCTGCCGCCAGCGCCACCGATCGCCACACCCAGCCCGGCAACCAGCGCGGCCATTGCGGCCATGCGGCCGAATGCCGTGTACGGGTCGCCCTGCCCCTGGCTCAGTACCGCGCTGATCGCCTTGGGCACCAGCTCGGCCGTCGTCATCGCCAGTTCGGCCGCATGAAAGACCTGCGACACGGTGGTCAATGCCTGATAGCCGCGGCTGTGCTCGCCGAAGAAGCTGGCAGCGGCCGCCGCCATATCGCCGTAGCCCGCCAGCTGCTCGCGGGTGCCTTTCCGATTGACCTTCTCAAGATCCTCCAGCCCTTTTGCACGCTGCTCATCGTTTCCTTTAAGCAGCACCTGGGCATCAGCGCGCGCTTTGTCATTCGCCGCCTGCTTCGCTCCATACCTCTCCATGGCGTTGGTCAGGTCGATCATCGACTTTGCAGCGGAGCCCAGCGAGCCCTTCAGCGCGCCGCCGAATTTCTCAGCCTTGGTCGGGTCGAGATACTTGTCGAGGTCTGCCGATGCTTTCGCTGCAGCTTCTGCGTCGGCGCCGACGGCGAACAGCCCGGCCAGCGTGCGGCGCTTGTCGATCTCCGAATCGAGGTTGTTCAGCCGGATCCGGATCACCGCCTCGGACTTCTCGTCGAGGCCCCACTTTGCCAGGCCGTCACGCAGGTAATCGGCGTCGCTCTGCATCTGCTTTGCGGCCGCGTCGACCTGCGCCTGCTTGGCCAGTTCGATCTGCTCCTTCGTCTTGCCGATCTCGGCGTTGTGTTCGCGCTGCTTCGCGATCTGGTCGTCCAGCCCCTTGATGTTCGTGGCGCCGGCATTCAGCGTTGCCTTGACGATGTCGTCGTACAAAGCCTTTTCACGCAAACGCGCCTCTTCGTCATCCGTGTCCTGGGCAAAGCCGGCCGCCGTGCGGGCCTTCGCTTGCTTGGCAATGATGTCGTTGATTGCCTTCTCGTTCTTGGCGGTCTCCGCCTGGGTCGAGTTGTGATGTGAACGGAGAGCCGTAAGCTCATCTTCGTACATCTGATCTTCGATGCGCGCGAGCACTGTGATGTTCTCGCGGCGTGCGCCATAGTACGCAGCATCTGAAATCTCGCCAGCCTTATGGCGCATATCGTCCAGCTTCATCTGCTGTTCGGTCAGCGCCTTTTCTTCTCCGGCCGCGTCGCGAATCCGCTGCAGGTGATCCTGCATGCGCGTGTTGTCGGCCTGATCAACCTTGGCCTTCGGTTCTCGCCCCTCGCTGTCGCGATAGGTCGGCGTGCCTTGATAGACCTCCTTGGCCAGCTTGGCCTGCGCAGCCTGCTGCACCTCGACGCTCTTGTTCGCGTTGGCGATCAGCAGCGCGGTCGCGCGCGCCGTATAGTCTTGATCGACCTTGAGGCGCTCGGCCGCATCGGCCTTTTGCTTGGCCTGGCGCGCGGCCATGCGCTCGTCTGCGGCACGTTGGAAGCGGTCAAAGTTCCCGCTCAGCGCGGCCTGCTGCGCGACATAGTCCGCATTCTCCTGGGCCAGCGCGGCCTGGCGCACCGATTCGATCCTGCGGATTTTCTCGACCGCGCCCTTCTCGGCCATGCCGTTGCCGTAATCGCTGACGGCTTTCGATTGGGCATCCGCATCGGCGTTGATGGCCTTGCGCGCGTCCAGGTGACGCGCGAACGCGTCCATTTTCTGGAACGACGTGTACGCATTGCCGACGGTGTTGGCAATGGTCACGAACAGGCTGGTCAGCTCCCGGCCCCACTCCACCAGCTGGCCGTTCCTGGCCAGGTCGCTGACAGCGCCATTCGCGTCTCGCAGCCCATCGGTCAGGGCCATCACACCGATCGTCAGCGTCTCGTTGAAGACCTGGCCGAAGGTCGTTTTCAGATCCTCGGTGTAGCGCTGCATCGACGTGATCTGCTTGCTGGCCGTGTCCATCGCGGCCTCGTAGGTGCCGGCAATGTCTTTGCCGCGTTCCAGCACGGCATTCAGGCGCGCCTGCACACGTTCGTTCTCGGTCAGCTCGGTCGTGCTCTTGCCAAGCGTGGCCGCCATCTGCTGATAGGCCGCCTGCAGGTTGACGTTGATGCCGATGTTGCGCAGGATCAGGACGTTGCCGCGGGCGACGCCGTTCACCAGCCGGTCGAACGCCTCGGACGAATTGATGTTGCCGATCACCGCGGCGTCCTGCGCGATGCGCGCCAGCGCGGTGGCGTTGGACAGGTCGATGTGCGCCTGCACCAGTTTGATGACAGAATTGCGCGATTCGGTCAGGGTGATGCCCTGCTTCGCCACGCTCTCGGCCGCCGCTTCCATCTGGATTTTCGTGTAGCCGGCCGTCCGGCCGACCACGCCCATGACGACATCGAGGGTCTCGTAGCGCGCCGCGAGCATCGCGGCCTCCTTCACGTACTCGCCGATCTTGAGCGCCGCGTAGGCGGCCGCCAGCACGCCGAACGCCTGGCCGATCATCATCGTGGCCGTGCGCTCCTCTTCCTTCGCCTTGGTGGCGGCCTTAATGGCATCCTCGTGCGCCTTCACCTTGGCGATCGCATCCTTGGTCTGCTCGGTCACGCCCGCCTGCGCTGCCTGATACGCCATCAGCTGCGAACGGCTCATGCCGATCGTGGCCGCCTGATCGCGGAACCGGTCGATGAGCGTGGTCTGCGTCTGCGTGAGCTGGCTCGTCGCCATGCCGAGCGCGTTGGCCTGCGCGGCCGCGCGCGCCATCAGCGCTTGGGTCTTCGCAATCTCGTCTTCCAGCCCCTGGAATGCCTTGATCGCGGCCGGGTCGACGCTGTTGCCCATTTCCTTGCGCAAGACCGCCATGTCGGACTGGAGCGAGCGCAGCTTGGCGCCGAGCGGGTCGTACTGCGCCAGGATCCTCTGCGCGTCGTTGGACATCGCAACGGTACCTTCCTGCATCGACTTCATGGACGCGGCGACGCCCTGCATGTTTAGGGCCTGCAGGCGCTGCGTCTCGGCCAGGGTGCGCCCGGTGCTCGCGGCGGCCGCCTGCGCGCTGGTGACGCCCTGCGTAGCGGCAGCGACGTCGTTCAGTGCCGAGACTTCCGCCATCGACGCCGCCACCATGTCGCGGATGCGCTGCGTGGCTTGCGCCTCGGACGCGGCCAGTTGGTCGGTGAATCCAGCCTGAGCTGCCTTCATCTGGTTCAGGCGCCCCATCAGCGATTCGACCTCGCCGCCGACGCCGTTCAGGTTGGCCTTGTACTGCGTCAGCTGCTCGCTCGTCATGCCGAAGGTGGCAATTTCTTCCTTCAGTTGGCGGACCATGCGCGCGCCGGCGTCGGTCGCACGATCGGACGATTCCGTGACACCGGTCATGGAATTGATCATGGTCTTGGCGCCGGTATCGACGACGCGCGCGCCCTCGGCCATGTCCGATTTCAACTGCGCGGTATCGGCGGCCATGTTGATGACCAGGCCGCCGACGGTAACTGCACCTGATGGCATATCGACTCCTTCAAAAAATCAGCGGTGCATCACTTCCAGCGCGGCCGCTTCCATCACCTTCACGCCCCTGAATACCTCGGGACGCCTCTCCGGCGGCACCTCCAGCCCCTCGTAGACGACAGGCAGCGCGCACAGGTTGAGCCCCACGCGCTGCGGCTCCATGCCGCCCGTCCAGAGCCATTGCGTGCACATGGCCAGGAATACCTGCAGGACGGTCCAGTTCTCCTCCCACACTTCGAACTGGACCGGCCCCTCGTCGACGCCGATCCAGGCCGCGGCCTCCTCGGACGCCAGGCCCCACAGCTCCATGTCGTCGAGGGCGGCCTTGCCGTCGTCCTTGCCGCCGCGCGCCCAGAACGCGGCGGCGTCGCTCAGTTTTTTGCGCGGGCGCCCGTCACGATCTCGGCCATTGCCGTGTTGATCGCGCGCAGGATGCTCACGCCGTGCACGCCGCGCACTGCCGTCAGCAGCGTGTCGCGGTTGAATTCGATCGGGGTCTTGTTCTGGTCAACGACCTGCTTCCAGTCCGTCATGGTCTTGAGGATGTTGTCGACCGCGCGCTCCTTCCAGGCGCCCGTCGGCTCGTCCTCGTCCGGGGTGTCCGGCGCGGCCAGCTTCGCCTCGGCGGCCAGCGCCTCGCGCTCGTCGTCGTCCAGCAGCTTGAAGATGCCGGTGAATTCGAACTTGTTGATCTTGCCGCCGTCGGCCGGGATCTCGACCTTGACCGGCCAGTTGATCGTTTTGTCTTTGGTGGTGGTGATGATGAACATGGTGTTTCCTTTCGCGTGGAATGAATGTGCCCGTGCCCGCCGCCGCGCCCACGCGAAGGGCGACAGCGGCGGATCGGTGCTCGGTTGCGGCGGTGCCGCGTTACATGAAGCAGATGGTCAGCTCGTCGTTGCCGTTCAGCGGCACGAAGGTCTGTTTCATCGTCAGCATCGTGATGCCGTCCTTGTCGCCGTACGACGGGTCGGTCAGCTGCTGCTGGGGGGCGTCGAACTTGACGATGTTGCCGGCGGTCTTGCCGTGGGTGATCGAGAAGACGCCCAGCTGCACGTTCTTGATCAGGGTCCACCAGTCCTTGGCGACGGCCGCGCCGCCGGTGCTGACCGGAGTGGCCTCGATCGTGATGGAGCCCGTCGGCTGCCGGTCGGTGAGCACGACGCTTTCGGTACCGCCCACCAGCGAGCGGAACGTCACCGACGTGGCCAGGTCGATGCTGAATTCGCTCAGCACCGCGCCCGTGAAGCCGGAAACGTTCAGGCCGCCGGTGTTCTGGTTGTTGACCGCGAGCGGCGCCGCGTACTGGGTCAGCGTCACGGCCGGGATCGGGGCGTCGGTCGGCGTCGTGTACAGGCCGGTGAACGCGAAGCTCCACATCGGGATGCCCTGCGCGCTGGCCTTCACCGAGACGGTGCCGCGCGCGCCCAGCATCAGGTGCTTCACGCTGTCGACGTTGCAGTAGAACGCGACCGATTCCAGGTTGCCCGACACGGGCTGGTAGACCACCTGGGCCGGGATCGTGTAGCCGGTGGATGCCGCGGCCGCGGTTGCGAGCGGCGCGCTGAACGTGGCCACCTTCGTGGCGCCGACGTAGCTTGCAATCACGGCGCTCTGGCCGGCGCCGGTGCCTGTCGTCAGGTTGATCGTCAGGCCGACGTAGGCGCCGTCGGATGCCGACGCGCCCGTGCCGAGGGTGATCGCGGTCGCACTGCCGGCCGTCGACGAGCCCGTCACCGGCGCGGCCAGCGTGGTCGCAGCAAGGCCGCAGGCGCGCAGCAGTTCGTCGTATGCCGGCGCGACGCCAGCGGTACCGGAGCCGGCCACTTCGATGTCGAAGCTGACCTTGGCGTAGATCGCCGCCAGGACGTTCGGGTTGTTGCCCATATACGCCTTGACGTTCTGGCGCTGTGCCAGCGTCATTTCCATCGGGCTGACCGACAGGTTGCTCATCAGGAGCGCGTCGAGCTGGCCGCTCGGCATCGGATCCTGGCCATAGGTAGTTTCGATTTTCGCCAGGATGGCGCGCTTACGGGTGAGAAGAGCCATTGTTACTCCGTGGTGGATTGGTCAGCCGGAGCGACCGGCGAAAAAAAACCCGCATCGGCGGGTTCGGTGTTGGTGTCCGGCTCGGCCGGCGCCGGCGGCGCGGCGCCCGGCGCCCGGGTGCGCTCGATCAGCACGCGCTCGCCGGATTCGTCGATGACGTAGCTGCCGCCCTGGCCGTCGTGTTCGTGGGTCATGCGATGCCTTCCATGGTTCGGTATTTCAGGTTGTAGGCCACGCGCGTGATACCGCGCGCGGGGTTGTCCTCGTCGATGCCGCGCGCCACCGTCCCGGCCGCCAGGTCGACGACGACGCCGCCCAGCGTCCGATCGGCATACAGCGCCGCGTACGCGGCCGCGCGGGCCGCCTCGGGCGCCAGCTTCGGCACGGGGCCGTCGGCGCCGATCAGCATTTGCACGGCCAGGTTCCAGTAGACGTAGCCCATGCCGACAACCGGCTCCGGATACTCGTCACCGCAGTCCAGCACGATGCACGGGCCGTCTTCGAAGCTGAAAAGCGCTTCGGTGTCGTCGCGCACGTTCAGGCCCGCGGCGGCCAGCGCGGTCTGCATCGCTGCGATGATCTGTTCGGTTTTCGTCATGTCGGTTCTCGGTAGTGGATGGTGAAACTCATGTGGTTGAAGCAGACCTTGACGTCCGGGTCGTACAGGTCGAGGTCGCTGTCGTAAAAACAGTCGTCGACCAGCACGCCGGCGACCGTGACCTTGCGCCGGCGGTCCAGCGCCTTGCGCACCAGCGCGGCGATGCGCGCCGCCTCGTCGCGGCTCTGAGCCCAGGTCGAAACCTGCATCGACGCCCGCATCAGGCCCGGGCTCGACAGCGCGCGCCGGGCGCCGCTGCCGCCCATCTTCTGGAACGTCACCGATGGGTACACCGGCGGGTCGTCCATGACGTCCGGATAGATCCGCGTGCCCACCAGCGCCGTCAGATCGGCAGAGCCCATCAGCAGGCCCAGAATCGCAGCGTGCACGCTCATGCGACGACCTCCGGCAGCTTCGCGCCGACAGCCGCGACGATGACGTCGATGGCCTCCTGCGCCTTGGTCTCGATGGCCGGCTGCATGAACGGGTACGCCGGCGTGTTGTTCGTCGATGCGGCGCGCGTTGCCTTGAGCGTGGCCTTGCTGCCGCGCAGCGCCTGACCGGCCTTACGGTTGATGTGCCCCTTCTCCACCCAGAGCGCGTAGAACGCGGAATTGGCTCCGAATTTCCGCTGCTGGGCGCCGGTCACGTCGCCGGCAACGACGTTAAACACTACGCGCGTCGGTGTCCCGCGGCGCTGCGTGACGCGGATCGACGCCTTGAGCGCGCCCGTGATCTCGTCGGGCCCGGCGGCGGTATTGAAGTTCGCGCGCGCCTGATTCCGCACGACGTTCGCGCCCTGGCGCAGGCCGGAACGCAAAACGTTCTTCACGAGCCGATCGCTGACGCCTTCCATGCGCATGCGCAGCTCGGCCAAGCCGTCGATTTTGATTTCAGCCATTCGATAGCCCTTTCGTGCACATCAGCGTCGCCCAGGTGTTGTCGCGCTCCAGCACGGCCTGGATGTCGTAGACGACTGCACCGTGCAGGACGCGCATGCTGGGCAGTACGCCGGCGCGGCGCCGGATCACGATCTCGGTCTGGACCGCGTTCTGCGTGCCGCCGGCGGCGACGTACTGGCGCCCGCTGATGTCGGTAATGCGCGCCCAGATTTTGCCGTCGCCGGGCAGCACGTTGGCCCAGGTCTTGACCTGCTTGTTGAGCGCGTCGCGCGTGGCCGACTGCACCTGCAGCACGACGCGCTTGTCGAGTTGGAACGGGTTCGTCATCAGGGAGCCCACAAGCCGTCGAGCAGCCGGTCAACGAAGTTGGATCGGGCCGTCTGCTTGAATTCCTTGACGACCGGGTCCCACTGCTCAGCGAGCCGCGCCAGAATGTACAGCCGGGCCGCGACGGGTACCGTCGTGGCATCCGGGCCATACCCCGCCGTGTAATCCACCGTGACGACGTTCATCCGCGCCGCGGTCGCCGGCCACGCGCGGCCTGGCGCCGGCACGACGTAGCCCGGTTCCGTGACCAGGTCGGGGTCGTAGTCGTTCGGGTCCAGGGTATGCTGCTGGCCGGTGGCGTCGACGAACTTGACGCTCTCGACGCTGTACGTCGGCGTGCTCAGCTGGATCGCGCCAGAAAAGGCGTCCAGCGTGACGCGCATCGGCCGGTTGACGAACGCGCGACCGGTGACGTGCTCGGCCTCGGCCGTGATACCCGCGATCCAGATCGCCAGCTGGCTGTCGAGCGCGGTGTCATCGGCATCGATGCGCAGCTGCGCTTTCGCGTCGGCCAACGTCACCGCCATCAGCGCCGGCGGCGCAATTTGTCGTGTGGTCATCGGGCGCTCCGTTGTGCAGCCGGGGGCCGGCCGTCGGTCTGTTGCGGCCCGGCCGCCGCCGGCGCGCGGGCGTACTGCGGCGCGGCGGACTCGGCGGGCGCCGGGGATTGTTTGGCCGCGGCGTCGAGCTCAAGCTGGCCGCGCACCGCAGGAAGATCGGCAATGTTGATCATGGGTCGACCTTGTTGAACCAAGTCGTTTTATCGAAGCGCTCGCCGTTCGCGCAGGTCACGCGCGCGACCCACTTCCAGCCGTCGGGCGGATCGCCGTCGGTACCGGCCAGGAAGGCGATGACGTAGGTCCGCGACCCGCCGTCGCCGGCCACTACCTGGATCTGCGGCTGCTCCTTCTGCACGACGCCGACCAGCACCAGTTCGACGGATACCGCCGTGGTGGCCCGGTCCAGCAGCTCCTGCGTGATGTCCGCGCCGTAGTGGCTGATCTCGTCCGGATCGCGGTCGACCGTCATTTTCGTGCCGACAAGGGTTGGCAGTTTCACATTCACTCCGTTCAAATTTGTCCTGGCGCCACTGCCGGCGAAGACGGCGACGCGGCTGCCGCTGCCGTCGAAAGACGCGATCCGGCTTCCGGTACCGTCGAAGACGACGAGGCGAGAGGCTGGGATTTGCGAGACGTCGATCCGGCCGGCGCTGCTGGTGTACTTCAACACGGCGGCCGAACCCGCAATCGCGAAGCCGCCGGCGTCGGCCCGGATGCGCCTGGCCGCCTGCAGCCGGGCGGCGGCACCCGTCAGCGCGAACGCGCCCAGCACCGCGCGCAGCCTGCGGGCAAGCGCCAGCCTCGCGGGACTTCCGCTCAAGCTGAACGAGCCGGCCGCGGCGCCCAGGGTGTACGTCGGGCCGACCGGACCTTGCGCCGGCGTGTACACCATCTGGACGGCGGTTCCGGACAGCACGAACGCGCCGGCCTGCGCCGGCAGCCGGCGCGCGGCCCGGATCGCCGCTGCCGCGCCGGACATCGCGAACGACGCCGGGCTGGCCGGGAGCCGGCGGGCCGCGCGTAGCGATGCTGGAATGCCGGCGATGCCGAAGCTGCCGGCGCCAGCGACAAGTCGGCGGGCGGCCGTCATGAGCGCCGCGACGCCGGTCAGGCCGAACACAGCGGCCGCCGCCTGCAGCACGTACGCACTGAGAGGCGCGCGCGGCATCCAGATGCGCCGGGCCGGTCCCTTGAACAGCTGCCACGGGTTGTCCGCGAGCGACTGGTGTTCGGCATCGGTCAGCGGACGGCTCCACATCGCGACGAGCTGGATGCCGCCGCTTGTCCACTGCTGCACACTCGTCTTGCGCGCGCCGACTGAGATCGTCGAGTTCGGCGCCAGCGCAACACCGGCCAGCGTGGCCGATGCTTTCACGCCCTTTTGGTAGCAGGCGTACGAGGTGCCGCTTACCGTCGCGCCAACTGCGAAGCCATTGCTGATGTCATAGGCGTTCAACGAAGCTGCGGCAACCACGCTGCCATTGCCGCCGCTGTAGAACGGAATAAATTCTATTTTTCCGTTGGTGAGGCGGAACTGGAAACGGCGGTTTGTTCCGTCATCGTCATCCAGGACGCTTGTTGTACCAGACGAGCCAGTCGCGAAAGCAAAGAGGCTGTACGATCCCGCCTTAGACGAGGACTGGCCGAGACTGACCGCGTAGCCGTTGTTCCCTGTCAAGCAGCGCACTGCCGTACCAGTGTTTGTGTTGACAGCTATTCCAACAACAGTGCCATCCGACTTCTGGTACGGAACGACCGCTCGCCCGTCCTCGCTCCAGCCCATCGCCTCGTTGCCCATCGAGTAGGCGAAGACGAGGCCCGCGGTGATCGGATTTTCCCAGTCGATTTGCGGCGCCTGCTGCGGCTGCGTGACGCGCACGCGCCGGCCGACCAGCGCCGCCATTACGTGTACTGCGCTGCTGCGGCGAGCGCCTTCAAAGTCCAGCCGCTCGAAATCGTTTGGCCGGAGCGGTTGATGATGTAGACGGTGTACAGCACGGGCATCAGGTCAATCTGCGCCGACTGGAACAGCGCGCTCGCTCCCGCCGTCGGCGTCTTGGACGCGACGAACGAGCCGGCGCGCATGGTGTACGGCATGTACGACGCGCCGGCCGTCAGGTCGATGTCGGGGTAGTTCGCACCGTCGATCGCCGGGACCAGGTAGATGTCTGCGACGGTCGTGCCGGCTGCGATGCCGGTGACGGTTACCCACTGCGCGGCCAGCGTGAGCAGCGCCGAGAACATGTCGGCCGCGTTACCAC
>Ga0308168_1000813_pt1 | contig 33233 bp, 25 predicted proteins | sample PhyCR2_FD_202133 | JGI IMG/M metagenome (GOLD analysis project Ga0308168, IMG submission 202133) | Phyllosphere microbial communities from UC Gill Tract Community Farm, Albany, California, United States - DLSLRC.R2 | ecosystem: Host-associated > Plants > Phyllosphere > Unclassified | place: USA...
TGCTCGACACGATGTATGAGATCCCCTCGCAGTCCGAGGTGAGCAAAGTCGTGATCGATGAAAGCGTGATCGAAGGCAAGTCCAAGCCACTGTATATCTACGAAAACAGTGAGCCGACGGCCAAGGCAGCGCCGGACGCGTAAGTGTTCACAGCGCCGCAACAAAGAAGGGGCCTTCGGGCCTCTTTTTTTTTAAGTCGTTTTTTACCTCCGCTTTGCGCTTGTTTTTTTTCGAGGCAGCCCCCATCTTGGTTTCAAGCTTAATTCCATCTGATTACGGCCATACGGCCGCCGTAGAGGCGAAATCATGAAGACAACCATCGAATTGCCTCTCCTGCCATTGCGTGATGTCGTGGTTTATCCGCACATGGTTATCCCGCTGTTCGTGGGGCGCGAGAAATCCATCGAAGCCCTCGAGGCCGCGATGACGGGTGACAAGCAGATTCTGCTGCTGGCCCAGCGAAACCCGGCTGACGATGATCCCGGTGAAGACGCTCTCTATCGCGTAGGTACGATTGCCACGGTTCTGCAACTGCTGAAGCTGCCTGACGGCACCGTCAAGGTTCTGGTCGAAGGCGAGCAGCGTGGCACTGTCGAGCGCTTCAGCGAAGTCGATGGCCATTGCCGCGCCGAAGTGTCTCTGATCGAGGAAGTCGACGCCGCCGAGCGTGAGTCGGAAGTCTTCGTGCGCACACTGCTTTCGCAGTTCGAACAATACGTTCAGCTGGGCAAGAAGGTTCCGGCTGAAGTCCTGTCGTCGCTCAACAGCATCGATGAGCCGGGTCGTCTGGTCGACACCATGGCCGCGCACATGGCGCTGAAAATCGAGCAGAAGCAGGAAATCCTCGAGATCATCGATCTGTCGGCCCGTGTCGAGCACGTGCTGGCACTGCTGGATGCCGAAATCGACCTGCTGCAGGTTGAAAAACGCATTCGCGGTCGCGTCAAAAAGCAAATGGAGCGCAGCCAGCGCGAGTACTACCTGAATGAGCAGATGAAGGCCATTCAGAAAGAACTCGGCGACGGCGACGAAGGCCACAACGAAATCGAAGAGCTGAAAAAGCGCATCGATGCTGCCGGCCTGCCGAAAGATGCGCTGGCCAAAGCCACTGCCGAGCTGAACAAGCTCAAGCAGATGTCGCCGATGTCGGCTGAAGCCACCGTGGTGCGCTCCTACATTGACTGGCTGGTGCAGGTGCCGTGGAAGGCGCAAAGCAAAGTGCGTCTCGACCTGGCTCGTGCAGAAGACATTCTCGACGCCGATCACTACGGCCTCGAAGAGGTCAAGGAGCGCATCCTTGAATACCTCGCCGTGCAGAAGCGTGTGAAGAAAATCCGTGGCCCGGTGTTGTGCCTGGTCGGTCCTCCAGGCGTGGGTAAAACCTCGCTGGCGGAATCGATTGCCCATGCCACCAACCGTAAATTCGTACGTATGGCCTTGGGCGGCGTGCGTGACGAAGCGGAAATTCGTGGTCACCGCCGGACTTACATCGGTTCGATGCCGGGTAGATTGATTCAAAAGATGACAAAAGTGGGCGTACGCAACCCGCTGTTCCTGCTCGATGAAATCGACAAGATGGGCAGCGATATGCGTGGCGATCCGGCTTCGGCGTTGCTGGAAGTGCTTGATCCTGAGCAAAACCACAACTTCAACGATCACTATCTGGAAGTCGATTACGACCTTTCCGATGTGATGTTCCTGTGCACCTCGAACTCGATGAACATCCCGCCAGCGCTGCTGGACCGGATGGAAGTGATTCGTCTGCCGGGTTACACCGAAGACGAGAAGATCAACATCGCCGTGAAATACCTCTCGCCGAAACAGATCGCCGCCAATGGTCTGAAGAAGGGCGAGCTGGAGTTCGACGAGGAAGCGATCCGCGACATCATCCGTTATTACACCCGTGAAGCGGGTGTGCGGGGCCTCGAGCGGCAAATCGCCAAGGTCTGCCGCAAGGCAGTCAAAGAGCATGCGCTGGAAAAACGCTTCTCGGTAAAAGTGACAGCTGAGTTGCTTGAGCATTTCCTTGGTGTGCGCAAGTTCCGCTACGGCCTGGCCGAGCAGCAGGATCAGGTGGGGCAGGTGACTGGCCTGGCGTGGACTCAGGTGGGCGGCGAATTGCTGACCATCGAAGCCGCAGTGATTCCGGGTAAAGGGCAACTGATCAAGACCGGTTCGCTCGGTGATGTGATGGTCGAATCGATCACTGCCGCACAGACCGTTGTGCGCAGCCGCGCCAAGAGCCTGGGCATCCCGCTGGACTTCCACGAGAAGCGCGACACCCATATTCACATGCCGGAAGGTGCTACGCCGAAAGACGGCCCTAGCGCTGGCGTGGGCATGTGCACCGCGTTGGTCTCGGCATTGACCGGCATTCCGGTGCGCGCCGATGTCGCCATGACCGGTGAGATCACTTTGCGTGGTCAGGTGTTGGCAATTGGCGGTTTGAAAGAAAAACTGCTGGCGGCACATCGCGGCGGAATCAAGATTGTGATTATTCCGGAAGAAAACGTCCGCGATCTGAAGGAGATTCCTGACAATATCAAGCAGGATCTGCAGATCAAACCGGTTAAATGGATTGACGAGGTCCTGCAAATTGCGCTGCAATACGCGCCGGAGCCCTTGCCGGATGTGGCTCCGGAGATAGTTGCCAAGGACGAAAAACGCGAGTCTGATGCCAAGGAAAGAATTAGCACGCATTAATACGTTTTAGCCTGGGGGGCTTTCCTTGACAGCATTTTAGAGCCCTTGTTATAAAGCGGCTCTTAAGTGTCTGTAGGCCATTCAGCACTCGTTTTTGCTTTCACCAAAAAACTTAGAAACATCTCAAAATAGATATAAGGGGACTTAGAGTGAACAAGTCGGAACTGATTGATGCTATCGCTGTATCCCGAAAGCTGCTGCTGGCCGTGCGCTGGACGCTGTAATCGAATCCGTCACTGGCGCTCTGAAGGCTGGCGACTCCGTTGTTCTGGTTGGTTTCGGTACTTTCTCCGTGACTGACCGTCCGGCTCGTACCGGTCGCAACCCGCAAACCGGCAAGTCTCTGGAAATCCCGGCTGCCAAGAAGCCAGGTTTCAAAGCCGGTAAAGCGCTGAAAGAAGCTGTTAACTGAGTTTCCAGGTTTTTACCCATCCGGGTCGGGGTCAAGCCTGACTTGGCAGCGGAGCGGTAGAGCAGGTGGCTGAAAGAGCCACCTGTAACGCCGGGATCGAGGGTTCGAGCCCTGTCCGCTCCGCCAGTTACGAGAAGGCGCATCCTCGGATGCGCCTTTCTTCTATCCGGATTCTACCCACGCTCCACGGTTGCCTAAATTGAAGTTCAACCGTTTCTGGGGGACGCATGCTGCAGAATATCAGGGACAATTCACAAGGCTGGATTGCCAAGACCATTATCGGGGTCATCGTTGCATTGATGGCCCTGACCGGTTTCGATGCCATTTTCCAGGCCACGACTCACAAGAACGAGGCGGCCAAGGTCAACGGTGACGAAATCAGCCAGAACGAGCTGAGCCAGGCCGTTGATATGCAACGCCGTCAGCTGATGCAACAGTTGGGCAAGGACTTCGATGCTTCCTTGCTCGACGAAAAAATGCTGCGCGAATCGGCGCTCAAAGGCCTGATCGACCGCAAGTTGCTGCTGCAAGGCGCCGAACAGGCGAAGTTCTCATTCTCCGAAGCCGCGCTGGATCAAGTGATCCTGCAGACGCCTGAATTCCAGGTCGACGGCAAGTTCAGCTCGGAGCGTTTCGACCAGGTGATCCGTCAACTGGGCTACAGCCGCATGCAGTTCCGCCAGATGCTGGCTCAGGAAATGCTCATCGGCCAATTGCGCGCTGGCGTTGCCGGCAGCGGTTTCGTCACCGACGCCGAAGTGCTGGCATTCGCCCGTCTGGAAAAACAGACCCGTGATTTCGCCACTCTGAACGTGAAGGCCGACCCGGCTGCGGTCAAGCTGACCGATGACGAGGTCAAGGCTTACTACGACGAGCACGCCAAGGAATTCATGACGCCGGACCAGGTGATCATTGATTACGTCGAGCTGAAGAAGTCGTCGTTCTTTGATCAGGTCGCAGTCAAGGATGAAGATCTTGAGGCGGCGTATCAGAAAGAGATCGCCAACCTGTCGGAACAGCGTCGTGCCGCGCACATCCTTATCGAAGTGAACGACAAGACCACCGAAGCGCAGGCCAAGGCGAAGATCGACGAAGTCCAGGCGCGTCTGGCCAAGGGCGAGAAGTTCGAAGCGCTGGCCAAGGAGTTCTCGCAGGACCCGGGTTCCGCCAACAATGGTGGTGACCTTGGTTATGCCGGTCCTGGCGTTTACGATCCGGCCTTCGAAAAGGCTCTGTACTCGCTGTCGAAAGACCAGGTGTCCGAGCCGATTCGTACCGACTTCGGTTATCACCTGATCAAGCTGTTGGGCGTGGAAGCGCCTGAAGTGCCGACCCTGGCCAGCCTGAAAGACAAGCTGACCCGCGAGCTGAAAGCCGCGCAGGTCGAGCAGCGTTTTGTTGAGGCGACCAAGCAACTGGAAGACTCGGCGTTCGAAGCCTCTGACCTGGCACAGCCAGCAGCGGATCTGAAACTGACCGTGCACACTTCCAAACCGTTCGGCCGTGAAGGTGGCGAAGGTGTTGCAGCCAACCGTGCCGTGGTCACTGCCGCGTTCAGCCCGGAAGTGATTGATGAAGGTGCCAACAGCACCGCCATCGAGCTGGACCCGGAAACCGTGATCGTGCTGCGTTCCAAGGAGCACCTGAAGCCTGCGCAACTGCCGCTGGAAAGTGTGAGCGCGGCGATCCGTACTCAACTGACCAAGGAGCACGCCAGTGCCGAGGCCAAGACCCGTGCCGAGAAGCTGATCGCTGATCTGCGCGACGGCAAGGCGCCGCTGGACAAGGCCATTGACGGTCAGAACTGGAAGATCACCGAAGCGGCCACCCGTGGTCAGGAAGGGGTTGATCCGGCTGTGCTGCAGGCTCTGTTCCGTATGCCGAAGCCGGCTGCCAAGGACAAACCGACGTTCTCCAGTGTTACGTTGCCGGATGGCAGCCTGATGGTTGTGCGACTCAACGGTGTTAACGAAGCTGCCGCGCCGACCGATGAAGAGAAGGCGCAATATCGTCGCTTCCTGGCTTCCCGTGAAGGGCAGCAGGACTTTGCGGCGTATCGCAAACAGTTGGAAGCTGAGGCGAAGATCGAGCGGTTCTGATCTTTTGACTGACGTTTGAAGGAGCCCCGGCCTGATTGGTCGGGGCTTTTTTGTTTTTTGGGCGTGGCGGCCTTTGGGCCGGCCATGCTCTGGGTGGTTTGGGTGAATATCCGTTTCTTCGGGTGCGGCAGCTGGCGGTTTCGCCCTTACGGCGAGGCACTTTTTCCAGACGCCGAAAAAGTACCCAAAAAGGCTTGCTCCTACGTTCGGCCCTCGCAGGCTCGGGTTCCTTCGCTGCGGGATCGATCCGGGCGCAGCGGCTCCGGTTTGCTTCGCTGCACCTCCTTCCGCTGTGTCTGGCTGCGCCAGACGGTCGCTACGCTCCCACACCCGGATCAATCCCTCCGCTCAGCCTTCCGACGTCGCCGGTGGATCAAAAGCAAGATCAGAAGCACTCGAGCTTGCGCTCATTGTTGAGTGGGGCGGCTTTGCCGCGGGCAGCTGCGCTGCTTTGCTTTTCTGTGGGAGCGAGCCTGCTCGCGAAGGCGGCCTGACAGCCGACCTGATCTTGAGTTTTTACCTTTCTTTTGCATTTAGAACACGCCGGTCGGTTCTGGGGTGTTATGGCCGTCGAGCCGACAAGCCACGGCGAAATTGCTCGCGTTGATCGATCATTTGTCCACGCGGCTTTTTCCTGACGGCCATGACCGGTAAAGTTGTAACCGATTCTTGACACTATTCCATGCGCCATGGGGCAACGATCTGTTGCACAATACGCCCCGGACTGTTTTCCCTCAGGATGTTCAATGTTGATTTCCACTCCCATGCGTGTTGTCGGGCTGGCGCTGTTGTTGACTGCGGTGGCCGGTTGTTCGAAGGACAAGCCGATCTATGAGCATGAGAACTTCGATGACTCCGGCACCTTTTCGCGCAATTACCCGGTGACCGACACCGCCAGTTGCGAAGCGGCCCGGCGCGCGTTGCTTAGTCAGGGCTACATCATTACCAGCAGTGATCCGAAGCTGGTCAGCGGTCACAAGAGCTTCCAGCAGACCGGCGAGACCCATCTCGAGATCAGCTTCAACGTGGTCTGCGCCGAAGATGGCAGCGCCGGCCATCATGCGACGGTGTTCGCCAACGCCTTGCAGGATCGTTATGCGTTGAAGAAGACCAACAACTCGGCCAGCCTCGGGGTTGGTGTGTTGGGCTCGGTGTCGATGCCGATCGGCTCCTCGGATGATTCGATGGTCAAGGTCGCCAGTGAGACGGTCACGGCGCAGAAGTTCTACGAGCGCTTCTTCACTCTGGTAGAGCAGTTCCTGCCCGCCGATGCGAAGAAAGCGGCGCATATCGAAGAAAAACCGAAAACCGACCTCGGCGTGCCTGAGCCGAAGGTGACGCCTGCTCCGGCTGCTGCGCCACTGATGCCGACACCGGCAGCAGAGCCGGCCCCTGCGCCGGCTGCGGAACCTGCACCGGCCCCGATTGAAGCCGCGCCAGTGAGCTCCGAGCCGGTGGTACCGCCAGCGGAGTCGACGCCGATTACGCCTGCGCCAGTGCCCGTAAATGAGCCAGCGCCGGCCAGCGAAACCATCACGCCACCGACCAACCCGGATATTCCTCCACCGTCCGAGCCGATTCCGGCGATGCCTGCGTCGGGCCAATAATAAACCAAGCAAGACCCTGTGGGAGCGAGCCTGCTCGCGAAGCGGTGTATCAGTCGACAGATGATCAGACTGACACACCGCTTCGCGAGCAGGCTCGCTCCCACAGTGGTTTTCGGGTTGGCTTAAGATCTGGTTACACACCTGCGACACCATCGCCGCGATAAATCCCCAGCCACCTGCTACGTTTTATTCATGAAGGCTGCGTTTCACTTTTCCTTCACACGGGCACTTTATGCTCGGGGCACAGGTCGATTGATCAGGCCATTTTCATAGCGGGTAGTTGGGGGATTTATACGATGGATGAGTATCAGGAAGAACTGCTCGAATACCAGGCCTTTGAGCTGGATCAACCAGAGCCTGCAGACGACGCGACGGAGCTCTGAGCTTCAGGCTCCCGAGCGGTAATTTCGTCGTGATTCGCCGGGCGTCTGCCCGCTCCAGCGCTTGAATGCACGCTGGAAGGCTTCGGCTGAGGCAAAGCCCAGCAGGTAGGCGATCTCGCCGAACGCCAGTTCGGTGTCGCGGATGTAGGTCATCGCCAAATCGCGGCGTGTGTCATTGAGGATCGCGCGAAATTGCGTGCCTTCCTCTGTGAGCTTGCGCCGCAACGTCCAGGTTGGCAGTTTCAGGCGTGCCGCGACTTCCTCGAGATCCGGCTCGCGGCCGCCGTTGAGCAGCGGGCCGAGCAACTGAGTTATGCGCTCGCGCAGGCTGCGGGTGCGGGTCAGTTGTTCCAGCTCCCGCTCGCACAATTGCAGCAGATGTCGCCAGGTGCTCGGGCAATGTTCGGGATTGCGCAGGGCAAGGCTGTTCAGGCTCAGGCGCAGCTGATTGCGTTCGGCGCTGAACTGGATCGGGCAGTCGCCAAGCATTGTGTAGGCGTCGCGGTAATCCGGCGCTTCGAATTCGATTTCGATTCTCTCGGCGCGCAACGTTTCGCCGCACAGGCTCGACAACTGATGCAGCCAGCCGGCGAGGATCGAGTCGACCACGAAGCGGTTATAGGTGTTGTACGGGCTGATCGAGTAGAAGCGCAGCCAGGCACCGTTGGCATCTTCATGAAAACTGGACTGCCCGCGATAGTTCGAGCCGTAAAGCGGCTCGAAGCGCGTCAGGCAGCGGGCCGCTTCACGCACGGTGGGTGCTTGCGCCGCAGTGATGCCGGCCAGACCGGCCTGATTCAAGCGGATCATCCGGCCCATGCGCAGGCCCAGGGCCGGGTCGCCGGTGAGTTGAATCGCCGCATGGCCCAGGCGCATGTAACGCGGGATCGACAAGCGTGCCCCGGCCTCGGCCAGTCGCGCGGCATCGAGGCCGTATTGCTCGAGCAGAGGCAGCGGATCGGCGTCGTGGCTGCGCACGGCGTCGGCCAGACTATGGACGAAGCCCACCGACAGATCCCCGAGGCGCATTGGCTGCGGCTTCATGGTTTACAGCCAGACGTTCAGCAAGCGCGCACCACGGGCCTCGCCATCGGCGAACTGCTGGCCGTTGCTGCTGAGAAAGCTTGTGCCGGTACTCGGCTTGTCCCAGAACTGCCCGCGCATGAACACACTCATGCCGGCGATCGCGTGGCTGCTCGGTGGTTGTGCGGTGAGGGTCAGTCGGTGCCAGGCCTGACCTTCACTGAGGTCGCCGGGCTTGAGGCTGACCGAGCCCGGCGTGCTCGAACCTTTGTAGCCGCGCCATGGCTTGTCCCAGGCGCCTTGACCAATAACCTGCGCCGGCACGGCCACCAGTTGCGCGCCTTGTTCATCGAGGGTGCGGTAGTTGCCGGGATACCAGCTGTCACTGCCGATCAGGATGCCCAAGCGTCCGGCCGGTGTGTCGACGACCTGGATGGCATGTTTGTCTTCGGCCTGAATCACACCTTGCTGATCAAAGATCGGATGCATCTGCCGCTGCGGCTGGCCCAACGGTACGCCGTCGCGACCAAACACCACGCTGCTGTTGAACAGGGCGCCGCTGCCGGGCTTGAGCCGGCCGTCGCGGATGCTTGGCTCCGGCAGCACGATGGAGCCGGCTACAAGGGTGACCTGGAACTCCTTGGCCAGACCGCCGAACAGCGCCTGGTAATCCTTGGCCATGGCCTTCGCTTTCATCCGCAGATAAGCATCGTTCAGCCGTTGCTCGCCCTTGGCCCGCAGCCACGCTCGGGCAAACAACAGCGGATTGCTCGCCGCCAGCCAGTTCATTGCCTCCGCCAGCGTTGGCGCCTGATACAACTCGTCTTTCTCGCCGCTGATCATCAGCCAGGTGCCGACGTGCTCGGGCAATACCACCACGGTTTTTTCGTTGAGCAAGCCTTGATCGCGGGCCTGCTGCAGATACGCTGCGAGTTTGCGGTGCAGGCGTGCGGAGCTTTGGTAATCGGTGGGGAACAGTTCGGGCTGAATGCCGAGCAGATTGCCACGGTCGGCGGGCGTGCCCTGATCGACGGCGAGCGTGATGCGCAGGTCCGACAGGTAATGTCCCGCCGGCCGGTCTGCCGCCCACATGGCGTAGGTGGTCAGGGCGGCAACGAGGGCCATGGAGAAAAACAGATACAGAAGTTTGCGCATGAAAACCAACAACAGCCGGGTACAGAGTGTGGCGACTAGGGTAGGGCGCATGGCCCGGGTTGCCAAGGGGCGCTGCGCATTTGGATCAATAACTTGTCAGTTACGGTCATTGAGTGACAGCGGTGCGACTCTTAGTCTGTCGAACATGACTGACGGGGGACGCAGAGCTCCCGCAACTTTCCGTGATCGCTCGTTGTGGAGTTACCGATGACCGCCGCTCATTACCCGCATTTGCTGGCCCCGCTGGACCTGGGATTCACCACGCTGCGCAACCGCACCCTGATGGGCTCGATGCACACCGGCCTGGAAGAAAAGCCGGGTGGCTTCGAGCGCATGGCGGCGTACTTCGCCGAACGTGCCCGTGGCGGTGTCGGCCTGATGGTCACTGGCGGCATTGGCCCGAATGATGAGGGCGGCGTGTATTCCGGCGCGGCCAAGCTCACTACCGAGGAAGAGGCGCTCAAGCACCGCATCGTCACTCGTGCGGTGCACGAGGCGGGCGGCAAGATCTGCATGCAGATTCTCCACGCCGGGCGTTACGCCTACAGCCCGAAACAGGTAGCGCCGAGCGCGATTCAGGCGCCGATCAACCCGTTCAAGCCCAAAGAGCTGGACGAAGAGGGCATCGAAAAGCAGATCAGCGATTTCGTCACCTGCTCGGTATTGGCGCAAACCGCCGAATACGACGGCGTCGAAATCATGGGTTCGGAAGGTTACTTCATTAACCAGTTCCTCGCCGCGCACACCAACCACCGCACCGACCGCTGGGGTGGCAGCTACGAAAACCGCATGCGCCTGCCGGTAGAAATTGTCCGTCGTGTGCGCGAAGCGGTCGGACCGAATTTCATCATCATCTTCCGCCTGTCGATGCTCGATCTGGTCGAAGGTGGCAGCACCTGGGATGAAATCGTCACGCTGGCCAAAGCCATCGAACAGGCGGGCGCGACCATCATCAACACCGGTATCGGCTGGCACGAAGCGCGGATTCCGACCATCGCCACCAAGGTTCCGCGCGCGGCGTTCAGCAAGGTCACGGCCAAGTTGCGCGGCTCGGTGAGCATTCCGCTGATCACCACCAACCGCATCAATACCCCGGAAATTGCCGAGCAGATTCTTGCCGAAGGCGATGCCGACATGGTCTCCATGGCCCGACCATTCCTCGCCGATCCGGACTTCGTCAACAAGGCCGCAGCAGGCCGTGCCGACGAAATCAACACCTGCATCGGCTGCAACCAGGCGTGCCTCGACCACACCTTTGGCGGCAAGCTCACCAGTTGCCTGGTCAACCCGCGTGCCTGCCACGAAACCGAACTCAATTACCTGCCGGTGCAGCAGATCAAGAAAATCGCCGTGGTCGGTGCCGGCCCTGCCGGTTTGTCCGCCGCCACCGTGGCCGCCGAGCGCGGTCATCAGGTGACGCTGTTCGATTCAGCCAGTGAGATCGGTGGCCAGTTCAACATTGCCAAGCGCGTACCGGGCAAGGAAGAGTTTTTCGAAACCCTGCGCTACTTCAACCGCAAGCTGCAAACCACCAATGTCGAGGTGTGCCTGAACACCCGCGTCGACGTGGCCAAGTTGGTTGACGGCGGTTACGACGAGATTATCCTCGCCACCGGTATCGCCCCGCGCGTGCCGGCGATTCCCGGCGTCGAGAATGCCAAGGTGCTGAGTTATCTGGACGTGATCCTCGAGCGCAAACCGGTCGGCAAGCGTGTCGCGGTGATCGGTGCAGGCGGGATCGGTTTCGATGTCTCTGAATTTCTCGTTCATCAAGGCGTGGCCACCAGTCTGGATCGCGCGGCGTTCTGGAAAGAGTGGGGCATCGACACGCAACTGGAGGCCCGTGGTGGTGTGGCGGGAATCAAAGCGGCACCGCATGCGCCGGCCCGTGAGGTGTTCCTGTTGCAGCGCAAGAAGACCAAGGTCGGCGACGGTCTGGGCAAAACCACCGGCTGGATTCACCGTACCGGTCTGAAGAACAAGCAGGTGCAGATGCTCAACAGCGTCGAATACCTGAGCATCGATGACCAAGGCTTGCACATTCGCATCGGCGAAAGCGGTGAGCCGCAACTGCTGGCGGTGGACAACATCGTGATCTGTGCGGGGCAGGATCCGTTGCGTGAGTTGCACGATGGTCTGGTTGAAGCCGGGCAGAACGTGCACTTGATCGGCGGCGCGGATGTCGCGGCGGAGCTGGATGCCAAGCGCGCGATCAATCAGGGTTCGCGGCTGGCGGCAGAGTTGTAAACACACCGCATCACCTGTGGGAGCGAACCTGCTCGCGAAAGCGGAGCGTCAGCTACGAAGATTTAGCCTGACACGACGCCTTCGCGAGCAGGTTCGCTTGCAAACAGCAGTTTTTTTGCGACTGCTGTTAAGATGCCGGCTCTGCAAACAGAGCCGGCATTTATGCTTTTGCCTCCCCCCGACTGGCTAGCCCAAGCCCCCCTCGAACCGCTCCGTCTAGGCTGGCTGGCAGACGCCGGCATCGAGGTCGCGATCCTGCGCCTGGACCGCATCGACCCGCTGATCAGCGGCAACAAGTGGTTCAAACTCGTTGAACACCTCAAAGCCGCCGAGCGTGCCGGCGCCGAGGGCATCATCAGCCTTGGCGGTGCGCATTCCAATCACCTGCACGCGCTGGCGGCGGCGGGCAAGCGGCTGGGATTCAAGACCGTGGGGCTGCTGCGCGGGCACCCGCAGGACACGCCGACAGTGCTGGATCTGCAAACGTTCGGCATGCAGTTGCATTGGCTCGGTTACGCCGGCTACCGCGCGCGGCACGAAGCGGGATTCTGGGTGCCATGGCAAGCGCAATTTCCTACGCTGCATGCGGTGCCCGAGGGCGGTGGTGGACTGGCCGGCGCCTTGGGTTGCGCAGCGATCCGGCAGCAGGCCGATGAGCAATTGGCCAAGCTGGGCTGGCATGATTTCGACGCCTGGTGGCTGGCCTGTGGCACCGGCACGACACTGGCCGGACTGGCGCTCGCCGAGCAAGGCAAGCGCGTGGTGTACGGTGCTCTGGCAGTGCCGAATGACCACGGCGTAGCGCCGAACATTGAGTCGATCCTCGCGCACGCCACCGAGCCTGCGGCGGATTATCAACTGATCGATGCCAGCCGTGGTGGTTTCGGCAAAGTTGACCAGGCGTTGCTGACCTTCATCGATCAGACCGAGCAAACCAGCGGCATCCCTTTGGAGCCGCTGTACACCGGCAAGGCCTTGCTGGCACTCAAGCAGCATGTCGAAGCAGGCGAATTTGCCATCGGCACGCGTCTGATCTTTATCCACACGGGGGGCTTGCAGGGGCGACGCGGGTTTGCAACGACGTAGCCGATGGTCGCGATCAGTACATGCCAACCTTCGGCGTGACGATATTTGCAATCAATCGAAGTGCAAGTTTTACGGTTTATGACTTCTGTTTATTGAAAGTTATTGTTGTACGTTGGCCTGCACAGCGTAACTCTATGTTGTTTATATCTTGTGGTTTCTTTTGGTTTGAATAGTTTGTTGTGCGTGATTATTGTCGGTTCGGCTCTTTAGTTTGTTATTAAAGATCAAAGCTATATTTATCAATTTGAGTGTGAATATGAAAAGTCCGATCTCGAAGCCTCGCCCTACTACCACGACGTCAAAGCCGGTAACACCAACAAAGCCAGTTGCGCCAACCAAGCCAGTGGCGCCGACCAAGCCGGTAGCGCCGACCAAGCCAGTGGCGCCGACCAAGCCAGTAGCGCCGACCAAACCAGTAGCGCCGACCAAACCAGTAGCGCCAACCAAGCCAGTGGCGCCGACCAAGCCGGTAGCGCCAACCAAGCCAGTGGCGCCAACCAAGCCAGTGGCACCAACCAAGCCAGTGGCGCCGACCAAGCCAGTGGCGCCGACCAAGCCAGTGGCGCCGACCGCACCAGTAGCGCCGGTCGATACCCAGCGTCCGCCAATGCCATGGCCGACCCTTAACATCAACATCGATCCTGTGGCCTTGATAACGCTGATTCAAACAATTGGTGCGAAAGTCAATGTCGATGGCTCCACCACACTGCCTGACGGCAGCGTAGTCGCTGTAGATAAAACTTCGATCAAGCGTCCCGACGGCATCATTCAATATGAAGACGGCCGGGTAGAGTATCCGGACGGGCGAATCGTCTGGCCGGATAATACCGTTGAATATCCGGATGGCCGTATTGTCTGGGAAGATGGAACTGAACAATTGCCGGACGGAAGTGTTAAACATCCCGATGGTCTTGCGTATGATGCGCAAGGTAACCTTATTTCCGAATAAGTCATAACAATCGATGTCTTTACTCAAGACAGTGCAAAAAAAACACCGCTGATTGCCATCAGCGGTGTTTTAGTTTTCCAGCCTCAAGCGTTTTGCGGCATCTCCCCGTTGGCCAGACGCTTGTTGATGTCGGCGATCACTTCCGGCAGATCGCTGATGGTGTCGATCATGTAATGCGGGCGCGAGCTTTCAAACAGCGCGTGGATGCGCTGGCGTTCGCTGGCCAGTTCGTCGCTGCCCAACGCGCGGAAACCTTCATAGTCCAGACCCAGCGCGTTGCCCGAGCAAATCAGCGCAACCGTCCACATGCCGGCCCGGCGACCTTCGAGAATGCCCGGCACGGTGTCGTCGATCTTCACGCACGCTGCAACATCGTCGATGCCCAGAGCGATCACGTTGGCCAACGCTTGCGCCGGCCATGGACGACCGTTGGGCACTTCGTCGGTGGCGACCACGTGGTCGGCGACGTAGCCGTTACTGGCGGCGAGTTCGACGACTTTGTCCATGACCGCTTTCGGGTAGCCGGAGCAGGAACCGATCTTGATCCCTTGCGCGCGCAGTTGGGCGATGGCGTCCAGCGCGCCGGGAATCAGTGCCGAGTGCTCGGCGATTTTCTCGATCTGCAACGGCATGAAGCGATTGTAGATAGCGGTGACGTCATCGTCGGTCGGCGTGCGACCGAACACCTTGCGATAACGCTCGGCCACTTGCGGCTGATCACAGAGGGTGCGGATGTGGTCCCACTTGCCCATGCCCATCGGCCCACGGGCTTCTTCGATCGATACCTGGACATCGAATTCAGCGAAGGCTTCGACGAAGATCTGCGTCGGCGCGAACGAGCCGAAATCGACCACGGTACCGGCCCAGTCGAGGATCGCGGCTTGCAGCTTGCTTGGATTGGTGTAGTTCATGGCAATCAGTTCCTGATTTGAAAATGAGGTCAAAATGTGGGAGCGAGCCTGCTCGCGAAAGCGGTCTGACATCAGCCTATGTGTCGCCTGGGACGACGCTTTCGCGAGCAGGCTCGCTCCCACAAGGGATTTTGGTGGGGCTCAGATGTCGAGCACTTCCATCTCGCGCAGCACTTCACCCACTGCTGCCACGGCCTGGCGCATTTCGTCCGGGGTGACGTGGCCGATGCAGCCGACGCGGAAGGTTTCGACCTGGGTCAGTTTGCCGGGGTAGAGGATGTAACCCTTGGCCTTGACCCGCTCATAGAAGTTCTTGAACTGGTAGCGCGGATCCTGCGGGGCATGGAACGTGGCGATGATCGGCGCCTGAATCGCCGCCGGCAGGAAGCTGCGCAAGCCGAGCTTGTTCATCTCTTCCATCAGCGCCTGACAGTTGGCCGCATAACGCGCATGCCGCGCCGGCAGGCCGCCTTCTTCGCTGTATTGCAGTAGCGCTTCGTGCAGCGCCGCGACCACATGGGTGGGCGGGGTGAAGCGCCATTGCCCGGTTTTCATCATGTAGGCGTGCTGGTCGTACAGGTCCATCGCCAGCGAGTGCGAGTTGCCAGCCGCGGCGGCCAGCGATTCCTTGCGGGCGAAGACAAAACCCATCCCCGGTACGCCTTCCAGGCATTTGCCGGAAGCGGCAATGAGCGCGTCGAATGGCACTTTTTGCGCATCCACCGGCAACGCGCCAAAGGAGCTCATGGCGTCGATGATCAGACGTTTGCCATGTTGCGCAACGACCTCGGCGATCTCGGCCAGCGGATTGAGAATGCCGGTGCTGGTTTCGCAGTGGATCAGCGCCACGTGGGTGATGTCAGCGTCGGCGCGCAGCAAGCGGTCGACGTCAGCGGCGGTGGTCGGTTCGTCTTCGGCGGTTTCGAAGGTGCTGAACGAGCGGCCGAGCACTTCGCAGATTTTCGCCAGACGCTTGCCGTACGCGCCGTTGATCAGCACGAGGATTTTGCCGTCGCGCGGCACCAGTGTGCCGATCGCCGCTTCGACGGCAAACGTGCCGCTGCCCTGTAACGGTACGCAATGGTGGCTGGCGGCGCCGTTGAGGATGGCCAGCAATTGCTCGCACAGGCTGGCGGTCAGCTGGTTGAAGCGGTCATCCCACGAACCCCAATCGACCATCATGGCCTGACGGGTGCGGGCCGAAGTGGTCAAGGGGCCGGGAGTGAGCAGAATCGGTGCGGCGGTACTCATTCGTTTGTCCTCGCGAAAACGCTGTGGGATGAAGCTACGTGGCCTACGTTGCAATTCGCCGTTGCATCAATCAAATTGTTTGTTGTTATGCCAGCCATCAGTAAGGGTTATCCATGAATCTGTTTCAGCTGCGCGCCTTCGATGCCGTGGCCCGCGAAGGCAGCTTCACCCGCGCGGCTGCGCGGTTGTTCATCAGCCAGCCAGCGGTCACCGGACACATCAAGGCACTGGAAGAGCACTACCAGATCACCTTGCTGCGGCGCACCGCGCGACGGGTGGAACTGACCGAGGAGGGCACCAAACTGGCAGCGATCACCCGCGCCATGTTCGGCCTGGCGGAAGAAGCGCAGACGCTGCTCGAGGCCAATCGGCAGTTACTGACCGGGCGTTTGGAGGTGGCGGCGGATGGGCCGCACATGGTCATGCCGATGCTGGCAAGCCTGCGCGCACGCTATCCGGGCATCACCGTGAACCTGCGTCTGGGCAATGCGCAGGAAACCCTGGCGGCGCTGTTGTCGGAACACGCCGATGTCGCGGTGCTGACCGAGGTCGAGCCGCGCAAGGGCCTGCATCTGCAAGCGCTGAGCGAATCGCGGATCTGCGCGCTGGTGCCGGCGGGGCATCGCTGGGCGAATCGCTCCGCTGACGTAAAACTCAAGGAGCTGGACCAAGTGATCATGGTCCTGCGCGAGCCAAGTTCGATTACCCGGCGCACGTTTGACCAGGCGTGTATGCAGGCGTCGATTCAGCCGCGGGTGTTGCTGGAGCTGGACAGTCGCGAGGCGGTGACCGAAGCGGTCGCGGCCGAGTTGGGGGTCGGTGTGGTGTCATCGGTGGAGGTCAGTCATGATCCGCGCGTGGTGGCGATCCCGATTGCCGGGGAAGGGCTGGTGAACCGGCACATGATTGGCTGCATGGAGCGCCGGCGCGAGTTGCGCTTGATTCAGGCGTTTTTTGATCTGGCGCCAGCCTGAAAACCGTGGCGACTTTTTCGCGAGCAGGCTCGCTCCCACACTACAGAGCGCGCTCCCATGTGGGAGCGAGCCTGCTCGCGAAGGGGCCAGTGCTGCTTACACAAGGCTCTCGCGAACCATATCGAGAAACGTCGCCACCACCCGCCGCGAACTCTGTTCGCGCAAGCACACCAGGGTTTCGGTCAGGCGCCTCGTGCAGTCGGTGATCGGCAACGCGCAGACCCGTGAGTCGGCGCCGAACTCCGCCGCTGAAACCACACCAACCCCGATCCCCACTACCACGGCTTCGCGCGCCGCTTCCCGACCTTCAACCTGAATTGCCGGGCGAATGCGCAAGCCCGCTCGAGCCATTTCCTCTTCCAGGGTCTGCCGGGTTACTGAGCCGATCTCACGCAGCACCAGTGGCGTGTCATCCAGATCGGCCAGACAGATCGATTCGCGTTCGGCCCACGGATGATTGCGTGAAACGAACGCCACCATCGGATCGTTGCGCAACGGCACGCACAGCAAGCGTTCATCGGTCACGTCGCGGCCGAGCAGCGCCAGATCGGCCTGATAGTTGAACAGGCGAAACAGCGATTCGTCGGTATTGCCGGTTTCGATTTTCACGCTGATCCCCGGGTAGCGCTCGCAGAATCGTGCGATCTGCGGCAACACGTGGATCGGCGCATCCACTGCGAGAATCAGGCTGCCGGTCTGCAGGGCCTGGGATTCCTGCAGCAATTCCTGCGCTTCGGCTTCGATCACGAACAGACGCTGGGTGATCGCCAGCAGGCGCTCGCCTAGGTCGGTCAGGCGCACGGAACGTTTATTGCGGTGAAACAGCAGCACGCCGAAGCGTTCTTCGAGTTTGCGTACCTGGTCGGAAATCGCCGGTTGCGTCAGATAAAGCCGTTCGGCGGCGCGGGTGAAGCTGCCATGGACAGCCACCGCATGGAACGCTTTGAGTTGGGCGTGAGAGACAGACATGGTGGCTCCAGTAACAAGCTCAGCTTATGTGTGAAATACGATAAATCGATTTTATTTATTAAACAGTAATTGCTTTGATCGGCTCACGCCATCGCTGACTGTTCGGTCGAACAGCAGCGCCGGCCCATGAGCCTGTGCGTGCAACAGCAGACTCATCTGACCGGTATCGCCGAAGGGAAGGGGCGGTAACGCAGTGCTCAACAATAAAAAACACAGGCGTTTTTCTTAATCGATTCTGCCGGCACACTCACACCCTGAGGTCAGAACCACCATGAACAAGCACATCGGCACCCTGGCGCGTTGGCGCGTGCAGATCTTCGCTATTACCTGGCTCGCGTACGCCGCGTTCTACTTCACCCGCAAAGCCTTTTCGGTGGCCAAACTGGGCATCGCCGAAGACCCTGATTTCACCCTCGACAAAATGGCCATGGCCAACCTCGACGCGATCTATCTGGCGGCGTATGCCCTCGGACAGTTCACTTGGGGCATGCTCGCCGATCGCTTCGGTCCGCGAGTGGTGGTGCTTGGCGGTTTGCTGATATCCGCCGCTGCGGCGCTGGTGATGGGCAGTTTCGCTACATTGCCGATCTTCGCCACGTGCATGTTGATTCAAGGTTTGGCGCAGTCCACTGGCTGGTCCGGGCTGTGTAAAAATCTTGGCAGCTTCTTCCCGTCTGAGCAGCGCGGGCGGGTGCTCGGCTTGTGGAGTTCCTGTTACGCGTTTGGTGGTCTGGTCGCCTCGCCGTTCGCCGGCTGGTGGGCCTACACGCTGGTCGGCACCTGGCACGCGGCATTCATCTCCAGCGCGGCGGTGGTCGCGGTGGTCGCCGTGCTGTTCTTTATCTTCCAGCGCAACAAACCGGAAGACGTCGGCTTGCCGGCGGTGGAGCCCGAGCCGGAACTGACCGCCGAAGAAACCGCAGCCAACAGCAAAATCAGCATGTGGGAGCCGTTGAAGGAAATCCTGCGCAACCGCACGGTGCTGGTGCTGGGCCTGGCGTATTTCCTGCTGAAACCGGCGCGCTACGCGATTCTGTTGTGGGGGCCAGTGATTGTTTTCGAGCAGATGCCCAGTGTCGGCAAGGTTGGCGCGGCGATCATTCCCACCGCGTTTGAACTGGCCGGATTGCTCGGGCCGATCATGATCGGCCTGGCCTCGGACAAACTGTTCGGCGCCCGACGCATGCCGGCCTGCGTGCTGAGTCTGCTGGCGCTGACCGTGACGCTGGCGTTGTTCATGGCCGCGCTGAACACCGGCAGCGTGTTGTTGGTCGTCGCGTTGCTGTTCGTCATGGGCCTGACGTTGTATGGCCCGGACTCGATGATCAGCGGTGCGGCGGCCATCGATTTCGGCAAGGCCAAGGCCGGTGCCACTGCCGCCGGTTTCGTCAACGGCTGCGGCTCCGTTGGCGCGGTGCTCGGCGGTTTGCTGCCGGGCTACTTCGACTCGGTGACGGTGTTTATCGTCTTCGCCGGATGCGCGCTGTTCTCGGCGCTGGTGCTGATTCCGCACTGGAACAGTCGGCCGGTCGGCGTGATGGAGCCGCGCGCGGCGATCCCCAACTGCCCGCTAAGCGTCAAACCGCTGCGTTCCTGAAACCCTTCGCCCCGAGGCCTGCTGCGCGGTGCGCGGCAGGCTGCGTCGTGGCTATCTGACTGGAGATTTCCCATGCGACCGTTCTGGCTCGAGCAAGCCTTGCAGGCCGACCCATCCGAGCAGTGTCCACCGCTGCAAGGCGAGGTGCGCACGGATGTGTGCATCGTTGGCGGCGGCTACACCGGATTGTGGACGGCGATCATGCTCAAGCAGCAAAACCCGGAGCTGGAGGTGCTGCTGATCGAAGCAGACATCTGCGGTGCCGGCGCCAGTGGCCGTAACGGTGGTTGCGCACTGTCATGGTCGGCCAAGTATTTCACCCTGGAGCGCTTGTTCGGTGTCGACGAGGCGGTGCGTCTGGTCAAGGAATCGGAGCGCAGCATCCATGCGATCGGCGAGTTCTGCGAGCAGTATGGCGTCGATGCCGACTATCGCCTCGACGGCACGCTGTACACCGCGACCAATCGCGCCCAGGTCGGCGCAACTGACGCGGTGATCGCGGCGCTGGAGCGTAACGGCATCAACTCGTTCAGCCAGCGCCCGCTTGCCGATGTGCAGCGTATGGCTGGCTCAGCAAAACATCTGGAGGGCTGGTTTTCCCCGGCGGCTGCCAGCGTGCAACCGGGCAAACTGGTGCGCGGTCTGCGCCGGGTGGCATTGCAATTGGGCGTGAAAATCCATGAAGGCACGGCGATGACCGGGCTGGAAGAGGGCCGCGCGGCACGCATCCACACGCCCGGCGGCAAGGTCATCGCCGACCGGGTGGTACTGGCGATGAATGCGTGGATGGCCCGCGCGTTTCCTCAGTTCGAGCGCAGTGTGGCGATTGTTTCCAGTGACATGCTGATCACCGAACCGCGCCCGGACCTGCTGCAGCAAATCGGTTTGACCAGCGGCGTCAGCGTCCTCGATTCGCGGATTTTCGTGCACTACTACCACAACACCCCGGACGGCCGGATCATGCTCGGCAAGGGCGGCAACACCTTCGCCTATGGCGGGCGGATGCTGCCGGTGTTCGATCAGCCGTCACCTTATGCCGGATTGCTCAAGCGCAGTCTCGCGGATTTTTTTCCGGCCTTCGCCGAGGTCAAAATCGACGCGACGTGGAACGGCCCATCGGATCGTTCGGTGACCGGTTTGCCGTTCTTCGGCCAGATGAGCGGTGCGGGCAATGTGTTTTACGGCTTCGGTTATTCCGGCAGCGGCGTCGGCCCGTGTCACATGGGCGGGCAGATTCTCGCCGCGCTGGTGCAGGGCCTGGATAACCCGTGGACCCGTTCGCCGCTGGTCAACGGGCCGCTGGGTTATTTCCCGCCGGAACCCATCCGCTACCTCGGCTCGTTGATGGTGCGCAACGCTATCCGCCGCAAGGAGCGCGCCGAAGATCACGGGCGCCGGCCTCGGCATCTGGACATGCGCCTGGCCAAGTTCGCGGCAGCGGCGGGCAAGGCGGACAAAGGCTGAGGCGCCAATCAATGCTCGGCGCGGTGGCTCAGCCAGTCGAGCAACAGGCTGTCGCGCGCGGGCGCTGATTCGCGCTCCGGCGGCTTGCGTGCGTGGCTGAGGCACAGGATCGGTCGGTCCGGATCACTGTCGAGGAAACTCACCCACACTTCACTGCCGGCACGCGGTAATTGATCGATGGCGACGGGGCCGCTGAGCCGGCTCATGGCGATCGGCAGCCACAGGGCGTCGCTGGCGGATTTATCCTCAGCCGGCCAGAGGCTTACAGCGAGGCAGCCGTTTTCGTCCACTTGCGCAGGTTGCCCTGGCGCACCCGCCACTTTCGCCAAGTGATAACCGGCAATATTCGGGCGAGCTTGTTTGAGTGGCGGACGGAAGTCGGTCGACCAGGGCTGCGCAGTGAAGTCGTTGTGATAACGCTGAACGCTTGGCGCCGGATCAAGGATCGAAGGGTGCTGCCCTTGGTGGCGCACGGCGCATATCAGCCATTGTTCGTTGAAATGATGGATCGGGTGGTCGGCCACAAGCAGCAGTCGGCCACTGAGCAAATCGCTGCAATCACTGCGCCCGTGAATGGAACGCAACTGGCAGCGCTGGCGTTGCAGATGACGGCGGCTGCGCTGTTCGGCGTGCAGACGTTCCGGCGATCGCGCGGGCATCGGCAACTCGGTGGAGACTTCGTTGGCGGCTTCGGCGTTGCCGGTTGGCTGACCGCGATTGCGCACTGCATGCAGCATCGGCACGGGCGCCGCGCGATGCTGTTGATAGAGTGCGCTAACGCAGGGCGATGGTGGTTGCTCATCAGCATTGAAAGGGATTTCGACCGGTTGCTGGGGCAGGCTCAGGCTGTCGTCGGCGAACACCACGACGTGTCCGTCCGGCCCATGTTCGAAGTGATAGTGGATGCCTTCTTCTTCGCATAGCCGCTGCAGCAGGGCCAGATCGCTTTCTTCGTACTGAATGCAAAACGCCCTTGCCGGGTAGTGACCGACGCTCATTTCAATGCGGTAGCTGTGCGCTGGCAGGGCATGTTCTTCGAGCAGTTGTTGAATGATCTGCGGCACACTCAGGTGAGTAAACACGCGGCGCTTATGCGTTTGCGCCAGTTGTTGCAGATGCGGCACCAGAATCAGTCGATAGCCGACCCGATGGGTCCCGCGATGTTCGCAGCTGGCGCTGGAAATGACGCCGTGGAACCCGTGCTGCTCACTGAGCCGCAGAAAGGCTGGCCTGTGCAGGAATGATCCCGGGACGATGGCCGGGGCCAGTCCGAGCAGTTCGATGTCGAAACGGTAAGGCTGGTTCAGCGCTTCCGCGCCGCGAAAACGCACCACCGGCAGGCGCAATCCGCTGTCGGTCAGCGTAAGGGTGAAGGGACTTTCCTTGTCATTGAGCATTCGAGCAGGCCCTGTCAGGCGATACGGGGTTTCAAGGGTACGAAACCGTCGGCCTGAATGGTCATGTCAAAGGCGCTTTTCAGAATCCCCCTACATGCTTTGGTGAAGATGTCGATTCCGTCGGCTGTTTTTTTGGTCGATTGCCGACTTTAGGCCGTATAAACTTGCCGCCACGCGTCGGCCAATAGATGTCTCGGCGCCACAGATCAAGAGAGTGAGTAATGGGCGCACAGTGGAAGGTTAAACACAAAGAAGCGGCAGCCAACGCCAAAGGGAAGATCTTCGGCAAACTGGTGAAGGAAATCACCATTGCTGCACGCAACGGTGCCGATACCGCCACCAACGCACACCTGCGTCTGGTGGTCGAACAGGCGAAGAAAGCCTCGATGCCAAAAGAAACCCTCGATCGCGCGATCAAGAAAGGCGCCGGTCTGCTGGGTGAAACCGTGCAATACCATCGCGTGACCTACGAAGGCTTCGCCCCGCATCAGGTACCGCTGATCGTTGAATGCGTCACCGACAACATCAACCGCACCGTTGCGGAAATCCGCGTGGCATTCCGCAAGGGCCAGTTGGGCGCTTCCGGTTCGGTGGCGTGGATGTTCAACCACGTCGGCATGATCGAAGCCGCGCCGGACAGCCCGGATGCCGATCCGGAAATGGCTGCGATCGAAGCCGGTGCCCAGGATTTCGAGCCGGGTGAAGAGGGCGCGACGTTGTTCCTCACCGACCCGACCGACCTCGACGCTGTGCAGAAAGCTCTGCCCGAACAAGGTTTCACCGTGTTGTCGGCGAAACTCGGCTACCAGCCGAAGAACCCGGTCAGCGGCTTGAGCGACGAGCAGATGGCTGAAGTCGAAGCGTTCCTCGAAGGCCTCGACAACCATGATGACGTGCAGGACATGTTTGTTGGTCTGGCTGGCTGATCTGTCGCGCCAGTAATGACCTCTTCGCGAGCAGGCTCGCTCCCACACTGGAATGTATTTCAACTGTGGGAGTGAGCCTGCTGGCGATTGACCGTGCAGCGGTCACAGATTCTCCAGCACCTCGATCACTTCGCTAAACCCCGGCCGCCCCAGCACATCGGCCTGACAGCAACGTCGCTCCAGCGCCTGCAGTTGCGCGCGCCGCTCCGTACTCAATCCTGAGTCGACACGCTCCAGCAATTCCCCCAACAACACACCGAACGCACGGACTTCCAGGCGCTGCAATGCGCACGTCTGCACATCATCGCCGGTGGCATGAAACGACGCCGCGCCGAAATCCCCCAGCAGACAATCGCCCTGATCGTTCAACAGAATGTTGTGGCCATACAGATCGCCGTGGGTGATGCCTTGGCGGTGCAGGTGCTCGGCCGCTGAGGCGATGCCTTTGGCGACGCGCAGGGCGACCTCGGCGGGGAACCGGCAACCTTCGGCATAAACATCCCGCGAGCACGAGTCCAGGCTCGGCAAACCGGCGAGATTGCCGAAGCTCGGATCAATCAATTGCATCACCAGCCCCTGCTGTTGATCGGGATGGCCGCTGATGCGCCCTTCGACGCGGATCAGGTTCGGGTGCAGGCCTGCGGTGATGCAGGCGTTCATCTCATGCAACGGCGAGCCGTCGCTGGTCATCTCGCCTTTGTACAGCTTCACCGCAACCGCCTGCGCCGTGCCGTCGTCGCGCTGCCAGACTGCCTTGGAAATCACCCCGGAAGCGCCTTCGCCCAGTTGCTGCTCCAGGCGCAGCGCCGACCAGTCGATCAGCGGCGTGGCCTCAAGGGCAGCGGCATCGGCTTCGGTCTCCAGCGGATTGCCGGCGTAGGCCAGCCAGGTCAGGCTCGGCAAGGTCAGCAACCACTGCGGCAGTTCGCTGAGTTGGTTGGCAGCGATGCGCAGCAATTCCAGCCGATGGCAGTGGCGCAGGGAGTCTGGCAGCGTTTGCAGCCGATTGCCGGCGAGCATGAGCTTCTGCAGAGCGGGGCGTTCACCGAGTTCGATGGGCAGGCTTTCGATGCGGTTATCGGTGAGGATCAGCCAGCGCAGCTGCGGCGGCAGGGCGGCACCGGGCACATTGACGATGCGGTTGGCCTTGAAGCCGACCATGGTCAGCGCGGTGCACTGGCCGAGGCAGGCCGGCAGTTCGCTGAACTGGTTGTCGGAGCAGAACAGCACGCGCAGGCGGGTCAGGCGATGCAGGTCCTCCGGCAGGCTGCTCAGCGCGTTGCCGCTGAGGTTGAGCACTTCCAGCGTGTCGGCCAGTTGGAAAATTTCGTTGGGGAATTCGGTCAGCCCGCAGGACAGGTCGAGGCGGGTGATGCCGGACAGCTCGCCGGCGCGTAGTTGAGCAAGGGTGTGCATGTCTGGTTTCGCTATTGATCGGTGGAGCGACACGGGGGGCGCTGGAATGGGCGACATGATAGCGGTAAAGCAATCTCTGGTTTATCTGGTATCGAAGTTGTCCCGGGACCTTGTGGGAGCGAGCCTGCTCGCGAAAGCGGTGTATCAGTTAAATGAACTCTGACTGACATACCGCTTTCGCGAGCAGGCTCGCTCCCACAGGGCTCGCTCTCACAGGGTAGGGAGTCAGTTGGGAGCGTGGATTTCCTGCAATTGCCCCAACCGGCTGCGCGTGCGCGCCAGGTCGATGGCGTGACCTTCCAGGCTCTGGCCCAGCGGCAGTTGGCCGAGCAGGGTCAGGTGTTTGTCCTGATCGTAGAGCACGTCAATCAGATTGATGAAGCGCTGCTGCACGGCGATCGGACATTCGCCGAGCTGCGGCAGGTCATCGATGATCCACTGGTCGAAACGCTGGCACAGTTGCAGATAATCCATCACTGCCGTTGGCTGTTCGCACAGGTCGTTGAAGGTGAACGCGACTCGCCGGCCTTGGCAAAAACGGGCCTGAAGCTGGCGCTTGCCAACTTCGAGGGCAAGGGCAGGCGCGTCGGCTGGTGGCAGGTCCAGTGTCTGACGTTGAGCTGCCGTCGCCGGCCACACGTAATGTCCTTGGGTAAACACTTGATGCGTGTGTTGGCGGTTGAGTGCGCGGTAGTCGTGGGCGCCGCCGACTTCCATCACTTGCATGCGCGTGTTGATCAGCTCGATCACCGGTTTGAAGCGCGCGTGATACAGCGGATTGGGCAGCAGGCCCTCGGGTGCATAGTTGGAGGTCACCAGCAGCATGATCTGCCGTTTGAACAGGGCCTTGAACAGCCGCGTGATCAGCATCGCGTCGCCGATGTCGTGCACATGGAATTCGTCGAAACACAGCACCTGGCAATCTTCCAGCAACTCATCCAAGGTGATTTCCAGCGCGTCTTCCTCCAAGCGATGACGGAACATGCCGTCGTGCAACCGAGCGAAGAACTGATGGAAATGCAGGCGGCGTTTGCGCGTGATCGGCAGCGCCTGGAAGAAACCGTCGAGCAACCAGCTCTTACCGCGCCCGACGGCGCCGTACAGGTACAGACTCGGCGGGGTGTGGCCGCTGTCGCCGAGCAGCACGCTGGCTTGCTGCGCCATGCAGTCGATGACTTGCTGCTGACTGCGGCTGAGGGTGTAGCCCTGGCTTTTGGCCTTGTCACGGAAATAATCGCGGATGGTCGCAGCGTGGGCATCGTGGCCGGCGCTGGCGGGCAGGCCTTTGCCGAACAGGCGGCGCAGCAACGGCCAGCGTTGGCTCAGTCGTGATCGTTTCGGCGTTCGGGCGGGCACGCGGGACAGGCTCCTGGTTGATTGGGCCGGCTCCACCGGAGCTCGGCGCTAAAGTTTAACCAGACCTCGGACATAGGCTCCATGAAATATGCATGATTCCCCTGTAGGAGCTGACGAGTACAAGGGGCGGATTTCAGAACGGTGGCGATTGCTTGAGCAACTGCGCTGCCGGCGAGTCGGTCGGGCTGACTACCGCATAGTTGTAGCCCGGCCCTGACCAGTAATCGGCCTGCAGATCGCCATCGCTGCGCGAGCCACGCGGCAGCAGGGTGTTTTTCGGCCCCGGTGGGCGCAGGTAAAAGCTCACTTTGTGACCGCTGCCATCCTCATACATCACCATCGCCGCCGCGCCTTCATCGGTGCTGAGCAAGCGCCCGCTGACCGGCTCGAATCCGGCAGCTTTCAAGTCCGGCAAGCGCCCGGCACCGCTGAAGTAGCGGTCGAGCCAATGCTGCATGTCGCCGTCGCTGTCGACCTGGTAATCGGCGGGCAGTACGCCTTGCTGGGCGATCAGGCGATAGGCTTGCAATGCGTCAGTCATCGGCAATGGCGCAGGGCGCGCCAGGGTCATTTCCCGCGCCTGCCAGCCACTGAAACCACCAATGCTCACGGCAATGAGCAGCACCGCCGCGCTGGCCAGGTGCCGACGGGACTGCTGGCGGCGGCGCTGGCGAATCATCATCGGGTCGAGCGCCGGATTGGCCGGTTGCTGCAAGGCGCCACTCAGCGCTGCGCGCAACTTTTGGGCATCGCGTTGCCAGGCGCGCACCTGAGCCGCTTCTTCAGGGTGGCTGGCCAGCCAGGTCTCGAGCACGCGCCGATCGGCGTTGCTGAGCTGGTGGTCGACGTAGGCGTGCAAATCTCGTTCGCTGGGAGGCAGGCTGATCATTTGAGTATCCGCAAGGAAGGGCTGCTGATTTCGCCGTCGCTGAGTTGGCGCAAGGCCTGGCGGGCGCGGGACAGGCGCGACATCACGGTGCCGATCGGGGCGCCGAGGATCTCGGCGACCTCTTTATAGGACAGGCCTTCCACCGAGACCATCAGCAGCAAAGCGCGCTGTTCGGTGGGCAGGCGTTCGAAGGCTTGCAGGGTCGACTGGGCGATTACCGTGCGTTCCACTGAGGGTTCGGCGTCGTCACGACCGGTGAAAAATTCCAGCATCCGCGCATAGCGCCGCGAGCGACGGTGCGCATCGAGAAATTGCCGATAGAGAATTGCGAACAGCCAGGCGCGCAAGTCGCCCTCAGCGCGTTTCTCGCCCCACGCCGACAGCGCCCGCTCGAGGCTGGCCTGGACCAGATCGTCAGCGCTGCTGCTGTTGCGCGTCAACGACACGGCGAAGCGGCGCAATCTGGGAATGATTTCTCTCAACTGTTCGTCGAATTCGCTCATGAATGTCTGCTGGTCGCTACGCTGTGGACTAGGAAGACGCCCGTCAGCGCAGGTTATTCCCCGTGCGCAAAAATAAATACCGCGCCGTGGAATAAACCCGGACGGGGTGCGTCTTGCTGACTCTTTCCACTTGTGGCCGATGGCCTGGAGATATTCATGGTTGATCGCTCGTCCCCCAACGCTGCACCGCCCGGCAGGCCGCCGCGCCAGCCACTGAGCGCCGCGAGCCTGGTTTTTCGCCTGGGCGGCATTGCCGTGATTGTCGCCGCTGTGGCCGGGGCGTTTGCCTACGTGCATGGCAACCTTGACCCACAACGATTGACGCCAAAAGCGTTGGTTGATGTGCTGGAAAAGAACAACGGCGTGCATCCCGGCTTTCGTCGCAATCACGCCAAGGGCGTGTGCGTGATCGGCCATTTCGAAAGCAGTGGCGAAGCGCGGGCATTCTCTACAGCACAAGTGTTCAACCTGCCGCAGACACCGGTGGTGGGGCGCTTCGCCTTGCCGGCCGGCAATCCCTATGCGCCGGACAGCGCCGTACCGATCCGCAGTCTGGCGCTGCGCTTCACCCAGGCGAACGGTCAGCAATGGCGCACCGGCATGAACAGCATGCCGGTGTTCCCGGTGGGCACGCCTGAAGCGTTCTACCAATTGCAGCAGGCGCAGTCGCCGGATCCAGCCACCGGCAAGCCCGACCCGACGAAGGTGCCGGCGTTCTTCGCCGCGCACGCGGAAGCCGTGCCGTTCTTGACGTGGGTGAAGACCGCCAAGCCTTCGGCCAGCTACGCGACCGAAACCTATAACAGTATCAATGCGTTCTATCTGGTCGATGGCAACGGTAAAAAGCAGGCCGTGCGCTGGAGCATGACCCCGTTGGCGCAGGACGCGGCAGGTGCCGCAGCCCCAGAAGGCGCCGATTTTCTCGAGAAGGACCTGGTGCAACGCCTGGCCGCCGCACCCTTGCGCTTCCAGTTGAACATCACGTTGGCCAACGCCGACGACCCGGTCAACGATGCCAGCAAGACCTGGCCCGCAAATCGCAAAGTGCTGAACGCCGGGACTCTGGTGCTGGAGAAAACCCAGCCGCAGCTGAGTGGCGAATGCCGTGACATCAACTACGACCCGCTGGTGCTGCCGGCCGGGATTCAAGGCTCGGAAGATCCACTGCTGGCCGCGCGTTCGGCCGGCTACGCCGATTCCTACCTGCGTCGCACCAGCGAAGTCAGCCAGTTGCCCGCCGCCAAACAGGAGGCTCGTCCATGAGCAAGCAACCGACGCATTTCGTTTTGCTGGCGCGCCTGCTGCACTGGCTGATGGCGCTGATGATCATCGCCATGCTGTTTATCGGCGCGGGCATGGTCACTTCGGTGTCGTCTCGCCATGAATGGCTGATTCATTTGCACAAGCCACTGGGCATCGCGATCCTGGCGCTGGTGATCGTGCGCCTGCTGGTGCGCTTTACCACCCGCCAACCGCCGCTGCCGGATGATCTCCCGGGCTGGCAGGTGCTGGCAGCCAAGGCTTCCCACGTCTTGTTGTATGCGTTGATGCTGGTGTTGCCGCTGCTCGGCTGGGCGATGATCAGTGCCTCGGGCGAGCCGGTGATGCTCACGGCGTCGCTGCATCTGCCGTCGATTGTGCCGGCCGATGCGCAACTGTTTGCGGTGCTGCGCAAGTCCCATGGCTATCTGGCGTATCTGCTGTTTCTGACGGTGGTGCTGCATCTGGCGGCGGCGCTGTTCCATGGCTGGGTACGCCGTGACGAAGTGCTCGACAGCATGTTGCGCGGGCGTGATCGCGGCTGACCCTGTAACGCAAAAGATCGCAGGCCGGCTGCGATCTTTTGTCGTTACAGAGGAGGGGATCAGCGCAGGGTGTCGACCATGTCGGCGAGGGTGGTCAGCACATCCTTGCCCAATTGCCTGGAGCGTTTGCCCGACCAGCCGGTGATCTTGTCCGGGTGGTCGTCGTGGTCCTTGAAGGGCATCTCCAGGGTCAGCGACAGGCAGTCATATTTTTGCCCGACGCTGTTGCAGGCCAGGGTCATGTTGGCCTGACCCGGTTCATCGCGGGTGTAGCCGTAGGTGGTCTGGAAGTCTTTGGTGGTGTGCTTCAGATGGCTGCGGAAATGCTCTTCAAGCTTTTCGATGCGCGGTGTAAAGCCAGGATTGCCTTCACAGCCGGCGGTAAAGACGTGGGGAATTTCCTCGTCGCCGTGCACGTCGATAAACGCATCGACGCCATATTTTTCCATCTGCTGCTGGACGAAAAGCACTTCCGGACTGATGTCCTGGCTGGCGTTCTGCCAGGCCCGGTTCAAGTCCTGACCCATGGCATTGGTGCGCAGATGGCCATGGAAGGCGCCGTCCGGGTTCATGTTCGGCACCAGATACAGATCGGCGCTGGCCAGCAGTTTGTTCAGTACCGGATCGTCCTGGCGCTCCAGACGCTCAATCACGCCTTCCATGAACCATTCCGCCATGTGCTCGCCCGGATGCTGCTGGGCAATGATCCAGATCTTGCGCTGGCCTTCGGCACCGGTGCCCTTGCGCAGTAGCTGAATGTCGCGGCCCTCGACACTTTTGCCGGTCGCCAGCAATTCGGTGCCAGCCTTGCTCAGCGCCTGTTCGATCAACCAGTCGTGGCGGCCGCGGCTGTAGGGCTCGAAGTAGGCGAACCAGGCGTGGGTCTGTTCGGCTTCGAGGCAGAAGCGCAGGCTGTCGCCTTCGAAGCTGGTGGGGATGCGGAACCAGTTGACGTGGTCGTAGGAAGCGACTGCCTGATAGCCGGTCCAAGCCTTGTTATAGGAGGACTGGCTGGCGTTGACCAGACGAAACCAGTGTTCCTGATGCACATGCAGGCCGCTGGCCTTGAAATGGAACCACTGAAAATGAGCGCTGCGGGTGTCCGGGCGGATGGCCAGAACCGGATTGAGCGGGTTGCTGATGTCGATGACTTGGATATTGCCGCTGTCGAAATTGGCGCTGATGTCGAACGAAGATTTGGCCACGGTCATAATCGCTTCCAGAGCAGGATTTTTATGACCGGTACTTTACACGCAGGCAGGGCTGAAACCGAGAGGAATTGCGGGTGTAGCGGGGGGCGTCTTCCGTGACGCGCCAGCAGCTTAGAGGCTATGCGATTGATTCTCAAGTGCTGATTGCCATTAGTTTTGCCCAATGTGGCCGGGCTCGGCTTGCCAATCAATATTCTTTTGCTATTATCCGCGCCATCGAATTTGCAGCACCCAAAGACTTCATTAGCCTGAAGACACAAGCCCGAAAAACGGGCAAAAAAAGACCCGGCAAAAAGCCGGGTCAAAAACCGTGATTAGCCTGATGAGGAGATAGTCCAGAAGACCGACCTAAGGTCTCTGGTCCATCGACTGATCTCGCGACCAGCTGCTTGCAATAATAATCATTATCATTTGCAAGTCAAATGTTTTTATCTGCGCGATGGGAAAATTCTTTCCTGTCCGCCCGTACCTTGTCCGCCGTGACTTCGTCGTTGTCGATCGAATGGTCGACCATCGCCCGCGCCATATCCACCATGTGCACCACCGAAAAGGCCAGATCGCGACTGGTGCCTTGCAGGTTTTCTGCGGCCTTGAACGCGGTGGCGGCTGCACATCGCAACAGATCCGAGGCATGCACCAGCGCTTCCTCGCCGCTGAGATGGCCTTTGACATTGAAAAAACGTTCGTCCGTCTCGGGTTCTGAAACAGCCGGTTTCAAGTAGTAATCCAGCGCGCGCTGTGCGGCGGCATTGCCTTGAGGGGAGGTGAAGCTGGTGTCGATTTGCAGATCGGGCAGGTCTTTGCTGCTGATGTTCATCATGAAACGTCACTCCATGTTCGATTGAAAGTCCGTTTCCTTAGGATAGTACCGCCTGTATTTGTGACGAGAATTTAAATACTACAATATGTGTTTTGCCGGTCGAAGACGTCCGCGTAAGGTGCGGCACATGGATAAATGGATTGAGTTGGTCAAGGCCAAGATGAGTGAGCTCAAAGTCACTCAAACAGAGCTCGGAGAGCGCGTCGGCATGTCCCAGGGCGGGATCGGTCATTGGCTGAACAAGCGTCGCGAACCCGGTGTTACCGAAATGAACCGCGTGCTCAAGGCGCTGGGAATGGACTTCCTCGAAGTCGTTCTGGTGATCCGCGAACCGCAGCCGACGCCGGAAGACGAAATGCCGCTGGCGCAGAAGTACAACCCGTACTTCCGTTATCCGGTCTGCGATTGGCGTGCACCGTGCGAAGTGCGTGACACTGCGGCGAGCTATCCCGGAGCATCAGCGAAGCAGCGCTTCGAACTGACGGATTACCACGCTCGTGGCGGTGCCGCGTTCTGGCTGACGGTGACGGGGGATTCGATGACCGCGCCGAGCGGCCAGAGCATTGCCGAGGGCATGCTGATTCTGGTTGACCCGGAGTTGGAGGCAGTGCCTGGCAAACTGGTGATCGCCCAATGGACGGACAGCGAAGAAGCGATTTTCCGCAAACTCGACGAACAGGCCGGCCAGCGTTACCTGGTGCCCCTCAATCCAACCTGGCCGAAAACCCTGCTCACCGATGAATGCCGGATTATCGGCGTGGTGGTTCAGGCAACGGCGCGTTACTGAACGGATCGATCCTCGCTCAAGGCCAGGATCGATCCTTTTATTTCATCCTTCTTCCAGCTCAACCAAAGCGCTGCCTTCGCTGACCATATCGCCTTCCTGGCAATACAGCGCTTTGATCACACCGGCGTGCGGCGCGCGGATGCTGTGTTCCATCTTCATGGCTTCAAGCACCACCAGTTGCGCCCCGGCCTCAACCGACTGTCCCGTTTCGACCAGCACGCGCACGATGCTGCCGTTCATTGGCGCGGTCAGACCGCCCTGATGGCTGTGGCTGGCTTCAACGGCACTGATCGGATCGAACGCTTCGATGCGCCGCAACTCGCCGTCCCATTCCAGATACAACGCGCCGCCCTGACGAATCGCCCGTAAAGTGCGGCGCACGCCGTCATGCTCGACGGTCAGCGCTTCGCCCTGCAGTTTTGCATGGGCCGCGGTTCTCAAGGTCAACGCGCGATCCTGTCCCTCGCAGCTCAAATGCAAGGTGATTTCCGCCGGCAAGCCTGCGCGCAAACCACTGCTGCAAGACCAGGGGGAGGCGGGATCATCCGCCCGCGCACGCTGCGGCAGACTCTGCGCAAACGCCTGCGCCGCCGCTTGCCAGAACTCATCGCTCAACGTGCCCGGCGCTGGCAGCAATTGCTCCTGATAGCGCGGAATGAACCCGGTATCCAGCTCTGCCGTCGCAAACGCTGGATGCGCGATGATCCGGCGCAGGAAATTGATGTTGGTCCTCAGCCCGCCAATCGCAAACTCGTCGAGCATGCTCAACAGACGCAAGCGCGCCTGTTCGCGATCTTCACCCCAGGCAATCAGTTTGCCGAGCATCGGATCGTAGAACGGCGATATCTCGTCACCTTCCTCAACGCCGCTGTCTACCCGCCGCCCCGGTCCCTGCGCCGATTCGCGGTACAAGTCCAGACGCCCGGTGGCCGGCAGGAAATCATTCGCCGGATCTTCGGCATACAAACGCACCTCGATCGCGTGACCATTGAGCGGTACCTGCGCCTGGGTGATCGGCAGCACTTCCCCACGGGCGACGCGAATCTGCCAGGCGACCAGATCCAGCCCGGTGATTGCTTCGGTCACCGGGTGCTCGACTTGCAGCCGCGTGTTCATCTCCATGAAGAAAAACTCGCCGCGCGCATCCAGCAAAAACTCCACGGTGCCGGCGCCGACATAACCGATCGCCTGCGCCGAACGCACAGCCGCTTCGCCCATCGCCCGGCGCAACTCGGGCGTCAGACCCGGCGCCGGGGCTTCTTCGACGACTTTCTGGTGCCGACGCTGGATCGA
>Ga0308168_1000816_pt1 | contig 33207 bp, 29 predicted proteins | sample PhyCR2_FD_202133 | JGI IMG/M metagenome (GOLD analysis project Ga0308168, IMG submission 202133) | Phyllosphere microbial communities from UC Gill Tract Community Farm, Albany, California, United States - DLSLRC.R2 | ecosystem: Host-associated > Plants > Phyllosphere > Unclassified | place: USA...
AAGTGGGTACCTCTGATGATGGAAGGGCGTGACCCGAACCAGAAAATCGCGGCCACCTGGAGCCCGCTGGGTACGGACATGAACTTCGGCGAAATCACCCGCCAGTTCGCCGCTCACCTGCAGACCAAACCAAACTTCGATCTGAAACTGTCGAGCGAAGTCGAAGACATCACCAAGAATGCCGACGGCACTTGGCGTGTGAGCTACAAAAACCTCAAAGACGGCAGCAAGACCGAAACCGACGCCAAGTTCGTGTTCATTGGCGCTGGCGGCGGTGCCCTGCACCTGCTGCAGAAGTCGGGCATTCCTGAAGCCAAGGAATACGCAGGCTTCCCGGTTGGCGGTTCGTTCCTGGTGACCGAGAACCCGACGATTGCCGAGCAGCACCTGGCCAAGGCCTACGGCAAGGCTTCGGTTGGTGCGCCACCGATGTCGGTTCCGCACCTGGACACCCGTGTTCTGGATGGCAAGCGCGTCATTCTGTTTGGCCCGTTCGCGACCTTCAGCACCAAGTTCCTCAAGGAAGGTTCGTACTTCGACCTGCTGACCAGCACCACCACCCACAACATCTGGCCAATGACCAAGGTCGGCATCAAGGAATACCCGCTGGTCGAGTACCTTGCCGGTCAGTTGATGCTGTCGGATGAAGACCGTCTGAACGAATACTTCCCGAACGCCAAAGCCGAAGACTGGCGCCTGTGGCAAGCCGGCCAGCGCGTGCAAATCATCAAGCGTGATGAAGCCGCTGGTGGCGTGCTGAAGCTGGGCACCGAGATCGTTGCTTCGCAAGACGGCTCGATCGCCGGCCTGCTGGGCGCATCGCCAGGCGCGTCGACCGCTGCACCGATCATGCTGAGCGTGCTGCAGAGAGTCTTCAAAGACAAAGTCGCAACCCCTGAGTGGCAGACCAAGCTGCACCAGATCGTGCCGAGCTATGGCACCCAGCTGAACAGCGATCCGGCCAAAGTGGCTGCAGAGTGGGCTTACACCGCGAAAATCCTCGAACTGCCGACGCCTCCAGCGATCGGTCAGGTAGCTGCTCCGGCGGCACCTGCGGCTGACAAAGCCGTAGCGCCGAAGGAAAACGCTGCACGTGACATGGCTCTGTAAGCAGAACCCTGACACACAAAACCCACTGAACCGGCGACGGTCAGTGGGTTTTTTTATGCGTGGTGGATTCAGGCTTTTGCAGACGCAAGATAGGCACCGAGTCGCCGACCCATTTCTTCGCCCAGTGCCTGCAAGCCGCTCAGCGGCCGCACCATCACTTCGAACTCGACAATCTTGCCGTGCTCATCGAAGCGAATCATGTCGATGCCTTTGAGTTCCTTGCTGCCGACCCTGGCGCTGAATTCGAGAATCACATTCAGGCCATCCGCCGTCGCCAACTCGCGGTGATAGGCGAAATCTTCGAAAACTTCGAACACGGTGTTGAGGATCATCGCCACCACCGGCGCGCCGGGGTAGGGCGTGTGGGCCATGGGCGAGCGGAACACAGCTTGCGGATCGAGCAGTTCGGGCAGGGCTTTGAGATTGCCGCTGCGGATCATCGCGTGCCAGCGCTCAAGGGACGCGGCGACGTTGGGCTGCAAGGCGAGGTCGGGCATGGTCACTCCGGTTTTTCTTGTTGTCGGTCGGCAATGACTGTAGATCAACCGCGCCGAAAGTGGATCCTCAAATCTCAGCCTGAATACCGCTTCATCCCCGAAGCGGATCAGATGCGCATCTGATCCGTATTTTTCTGTTTCATCTGCCTCTGTATTCAGTACAGCCACAGGCTCAGAATGCCCCGGCAGTGCGGCCAATCACCCTCCGACCTCATCCCGCAGCGTCCGGTGCACCGCACACCCAGCCTCAAGGAGCGCAACATGTACAAGATGGCGATTTTTCTCGGCGGCTTTCTGACCTTGACCATTCTGATTGGCGTGCTGGCGACGATCTCTCCAGTCTGATCCGCACGCAGCTTTTTCGAACTCTGCCGTTCTCCTGCTTTCAGTTGCAGAACAGGGCCAGCACGCGCCCGTCACTGACAGTTCGAGGAGTGAAACATGCGTACGACAACCTCACAGGGACGTTGGGTTCCTATCGGTTTGATGGTCGCCGCATTGACCGGTTGCGCCATGAGCAACACCGATTCGCCGGTGCAGACACCCGGCGAGGCCAAGGCGTCCGACACGGAAATGCTCGAAGTCGGCGCGCAGTGGTTGCAGGACAAGCCGCCAATTCGCGCGTTGAACATATACCTCGATGGTTTCCATTTTTACAACGGCCATCCCGGCGCGCAGATGGAAGCGCACCACTACTGCTCGGCGCTCAACGAAGAAGTGTTCCAGTGCGTGATCTATGACGGCAACACCGCTGAAGCCAAGCTGATGGGCGTCGAATACATCATCAGCCAGCGCCTGTTCACGCAATTGCCAGCGAAAGAAAAAGCCCTGTGGCACAGCCACGCTCACGAAGTCAGTTCTGGCCAACTGGCCGCGCCGGGCATCCCGCAAGTGGCAGAAACGCGCTTGATGGAAAAACTCGCCAATACCTACGGCAAGACCTGGCACACTTGGCACACCGATCAGGACAAGCAACTGCCGCTGGGCGTGCCGCAGCTGATGATGGGCTTTACCGCTGACGGTCAGGCCGATGCGCAAATGGTCCGCCAGCGCGATCAGCGTCTGGGCATTGATAGCGCCGAAAAGAAAAAGGCCCGTGCCGAGATCAAACCGGCGCCTGTCGCAACGGGCGCTGATGCGTGGCAGAAGGGTAATGTCATCCAGCTCAACGACCCGACCGGCCATCAACACGTCATGCCGCGCCCGGCCACGCCAAGCGATGAGAATGCCCGGAGTCAGCCGTGATTTACGGCGCGCCGAACAGCATCGTCCAGTAAACGCCGTCGTCGCTGCGCGCTTCGCTGGCGAAGCCGGCGCCGACCTGAGTGAACATCGGGTTCATCAGGTTCGCGCAGTGGCCCGGGCTGGCCAGCCAGCCGGCCATGGCTTTGCCTGGTGAGCTTTGCCCGGCAGCGATATTTTCCCCGACCTGGCGGCCGCGATAACCGGCAGCACGGGCGCGGTCGGCCGGCATGTCACCGTCGGGATCGCGGTGGGCGAAATAATTGCCGTAAGCCATGGCTTTGCTGTGGCCCTGAGCCGCTGCGCCGAGGGCGGCGTTCCAGCTCAACGGCCGCGCGGCGGCAAAGCGCTGGCGGCCGCACATACGCGGCCGGGCGCGGGCGGCGTTGACCTCGGCGAGCAGCGCCTTGCCGACGCTGCGGTTGTCACCGACGCGGCTGTCGAGCACCGGTTGCGCCAGCACCACCTGCCATTGATTGCGCGAATGGCTGATGCCGATGTCGGCGTAGTTCGCATCCAGCAAGGCGCCGCAATAATCGCTCTGCAACTGATCGAAGGCCTCGTCGGCGTCTTCGGCTCCAATAATGCGGATGCTGCGCACCGTGATTGCTGAATAGCCGGAAGACTTCAACGCCTCGCGCATGCCGCTGCCGTAGCGATAGCCGATCGGCAAGGCCAGATTCGATTTCAAAGCCAACGGCGCCAGACGCTGCGCAGGGCGGCGGTCGCAGCGTTGCGGATGGGCGCGGTAATCATTGATGGCGGCCACCAGTTCGCGCTCCGAACTGGCGTGGGCGGATTCAGTGAAAAAGGGGAACAGGCTCAGCAGGCACAGCGAAACGAAGCGAGACGAACGAACGGCGTGGCGCATGGGACGGACAGCTCTGAAAGGGGACAGCGCTAGAGTGAGGGAGCCGTGTGTGGCGGCGCGGATAGGACTGGGTTTTTTAGACTTGGTTCAGTGGCGGCAAATGCAATTGAATTGCTGTTGTTCGAACCGCTGTCTTCGCGAGCAGGCTCGCTCCCACATCGCGCTTACGGCGTACTCGGAACAACTGTGGGAGCGAGCCTGCTCGCGAAGACGCCGCCCCGGTCAACCCCTTTATCACTGGCAAACAACCACTAGCGATTCAACACATCCCCCATCCACCGCAAATACTCCCCCCGCTCGGAAATGGAGTTATGCCCCGAGTCCGGCACCACCTTCAGCGTCGCCACGCCCGCAGGAAAACTCTCGAACAAGCGCTGCGTGCTGCTGCGCCCAATCACGTCGTCATCGCTGGCCGCCAACAGCAATGTCGGCGTGCGGATATGCGCTGCGTACTTGCCCGATTCAAAACGATCCTTGAGCAACCATTTCACCGGCACCCATGGGTATTGCCGTGCGGCGATTTCCGCAAGGCTGTTGAACGGCGTCACCAGAATCAGATTCTGCACCGGCCGCTGACTGGCCAGGCGCACCGCTACCCCCGAACCGAGGCTGCGTCCAATGACTGCAATCTGCGGGTGGCTGGCATAGACCTGATCGAACAACGCCAGCGCATCTTCGGCAATCGCGGCTTCCGATGGCGAGTCGGTGCTGTCAGCAAAACCCCGGTAATGCAGGAAATACAGCGCGTAGCCAGGAAACGCCTCAGTGAATTCCGGCAGATTGCGCGACACGTCCTCGGCATTGCCGCCGAAATAGATCAGCGCGCGCGATCCGCTGCGCTCTCGAGTTGTCGCCCAGACCTCGGCATCCGGCATCGACAGTTTCATTCGCGAGTCCGCTGTAACCACGGCGGCAGGCTGGGGAAACCAGATCAGCGAGCGCTGAAACACGAACAGCGCGGCGCACAGCACCAGGTACACGGCAATGATGAAAACGACGAGTGACATCAGGGTTCGGGACATTCGGCTACTTTTAACGGGGAGAAAGGTTGGCTGTGGCAGTGTAGTTCAGCGACTGCGCCTGACAGCCGGCGCACACACCGTGCAACAGATCTGCGCAGCAGGAGGACTCGCATGCGCCACACTGAGAGTTACTCCCGTCGCCGCTTGCTCACGTTGGCTGCCCAAGCTGCGGCGCTGTTCACCATTGATCGGGCGTTGGCCGGCAGCGTAGCGCCGACCGCCACTGCGCCGCCCACGGCAGGAGACCAGACCATGCAGACCCGCGCCATCCCTTCCAGCTCCGAGGCACTGCCCATGGTCGGGTTGGGCACCTATCGCGGTTTCGACGTCGCGCCGGGCGATCCGGTTTACCGGCAGTTGCCCGCCGTCCTCGAAGCGCTGTTCAGGAAGGGCGGCACGCTGATCGACAGCTCACCCATGTACGGCCGCGCCGAGCAGACCACCGGTGAATTGCTGTCGATTCACGAACCGCGCTCGCCGGCGTTTCTTGCCACCAAGGTGTGGACGCGCGGGCGCGAGGAGGGCATCGCGCAAATGGAGCAGTCCTTCAGACTGTTGCAAACCGAGCGCATCGACCTGATGCAGATTCACAACCTGCTCGACTGGCAAACCCACTTGCCGACCCTGCGCGAATGGCAGGCGCAGGGGCGGATTCGCTACATCGGCATCACCCATTACACCTCGTCGGCGTATGACGAGGTCGAAGCGGTGCTGAAAGCCGAAAAGCTGGATTTTCTGCAGATCAACTACGCCCTCGATGATCGCGCGGTCGAGAAACGCATCCTGCCGCTGTGCCGCGAGCGTGGGGTGGCGGTGATTTGTAATCGGCCGTTTGGCGGCGGCGATCTGCTCGCCCGGCTCAAGGGCAAGCCGCTGCCGGCGTGGGTCTCGGATGTGCAGGTCAACAGCTGGCCGCAACTGGCGCTGAAATTTCTCCTGGCGCATCCGGCGGTGACCTGTGTGATTCCCGGCACCAGCAATCCGCGCTATATGGCTGACAACGCCGGAGCCGGTTTTGGGCCGATGCTGACCGATGCGCAGCGGCATCAGTTGATTGCGTTGCTGGGCTGAGCCGGGTCAACCGCGATAGCGCAACGCCTCCAGCAACAACGCAAACGCCGGCGCTGCCTGGCGTCGGCTCGGGTAGTACAGGTGATAACCGGAAAATGTCGGGCACCAGTCTCCCAGCACCTGGACCAGGCGACCGTCCGCCAGAAAGGGCGCGACGACGTTTTCCGGGATGTAGCTCAGCCCGAAACCGTCCAGCGCGGCGTCGAGCAATGGGTACACGCCATTCAGGGTGACCTGCCCGGCAACGCGCACCTTCAGACTTTCACCGTCCTTTTCGAACTCCCACGAATACAGTCCGCCATTGGTTGGCAGGCGCAGGTTGTTACAGGCGTGGTCGGTCAGGTCGCGCGGGGTTTGCGGCGCAGGGCGCCGGGCGAAGTAGGCGGGGGAGCCGACCACGGCCATGCGCATATCCGGACCGATACGGGTGGCGATCATGCCTTGGGCGACGTCTTCGCCCAGGCGCACACCGGCATCGAAGCCTTGGCCGGCGATGTCGACGAAACCATAGTCACAGCAAACCTCGACGGACACATCCGGGTATTGCGGCAGGAAATCCTGCAACACCGGACGCAGGATCCAGTTCAGCGAATGGTCGGTGGCGCTGATGCGGATCTTGCCCGCCGGGGTTTCACGCAGGTTGCTCAGGGCGGCCAGTTCCCCTTCGATTTCATCGAAGCGCGGGCCGATGGTTTGCAGCAAGTGTTCGCCGGCCTCGGTCGGCGACACGCTGCGCGTGGTGCGGGTCAGCAGGCGCAGGCCGAGTCGCGCCTCGAGACTGCGAATGGTGTGGCTGAGCGCCGATTGCGACACGCCGAGTTTGGCTGCGGCCTTGGTGAAACTGCGTTCACGGGCGACGGCGAGAAAGGCGAGCAGGTCGGTGGCGTTTTCCCGAAGCATTGATGATTGTCCTGCATAAGTTTTTTCGGATTCTAGTCGATTATCCAAAGAGTGCGGATCGCTACAGTGGTTGCATCATTTATTGGAGGAAATGCCATGAACCCGATTGCTGCTTCTGCACTGACGCTTTCGCTGCTGGCTGGTGAGGTGCAGGCCACCGAAAATCCGCGTGTCACGGTCACACCGAATGGCTCGCAACCGTCGGCCAAAGGCCCTGCTGACTGGTTTACCGGCACGGTGCGGGTGGATGCGCCGTTCAAAGGCACCGATGAGGCGCGGATCAGCGGCGCGACCGTGACGTTCGAGCCGGGCGCGCGCACTGCATGGCATACCCATCCGCTGGGGCAGACATTGATTGTCAGCTCGGGGGCAGGCTTCGTGCAGGAGTGGGGCCAGCCGGTTCGTGAAATCCGCCCGGGCGATACCGTGTGGATTGCCCCGGGCGCCAAACATTGGCACGGGGCAGCACCGACGACGGCGATGAGTCATATCGCGATTGCCGAAGTGCTGGATGGCAAGGTGGTGGACTGGATGGAGCAGGTCAGTGAAGAGCAATATCCGCGCTAAGCGAGGCACCCTGTAGGAGCTGTCGAGTGCAACGAGGCTGCGATCTTTTGATCTTGCTTTGGAGATTAAAAGATCACAGCCTGCGGCAGTTCCTACAGGGGTGTTTTAACGTCGACGTTTCTTCAGATCATCTCCGGCAACGAATCAAGAATCTTGTCCAGCGTAATCGGATATTCGCGGACCCTTGCGCCGGTGGCGTTGTAGATCGCATTCGCCACCGCCGCACTCACGCCGCAAATTCCCAATTCACCCACGCCCTTGGCCTTCATCGGCGACGAAATCGGGTCGGTTTCTTCGAGGAAGATCACTTCCTGATGCGGGATATCGGCGTGCACCGGCACTTCGTATCCGGCGAGGTCATGGTTGACGAAAAAGCCCAGGCGCTTGTCCACCGCCAGCTCTTCCATCAACGCCGCGCCGACGCCCATGGTCATCGCGCCGATGACCTGACTGCGCGCCGACGTCGGGTTGAGAATTCGCCCCGCAGCGCAAACCGCCAACATGCGCCGTACGCGAACTTCGCCAGTGGCGGCATCGACGGCGACTTCGACGAAATGCGCGCCGAAGGTCGATTGCTGATATTTCTCGGCCAGATCACCGAACTCGATGCTGTCCTCGCCGACCAGTGCGCCGCCTTCAGCGGCATTGCGCAGCGGCAGGCTCTTGCTGCCGACCCGCACCTGACCATCGGCGAACTCCGCCTGATCCGCCGCGAGTCCCAGCTTCTGCGCCACCGCTTCGCGCAGTTTCACGCACGCAGCGTAGACCCCGGCGGTCGAGCAGTTGCCGCCGAACTGGCCACCGGAACCGGCCGACACCGGGAAGTCCGAATCGCCCAGACGCACGACTACATCATCGAGACCAACGCCCATCATCTCGGCAGCTGTCTGCGCGATGATCGTGTAGCTGCCGGTGCCGATATCGGTCATGTCCGATTCAACAACGACCTTGCCGTCACGCTCCAGGCGCACACGGGCGCCGGACTTGACCAGCAAATTGTTGCGAAACGCCGCCGCCACACCCATGCCGATCAGCCAACGGCCTTCACGACGGCTGCCCGGTTGTGCCTTGCGCTGATCCCAGCCGAATTTCTCGGCGCCGATCTGCAGGCATTTGACCAGTTGACGCTGGGAGAACGGCCGCTCGGTTTTCACCGGATCGACCTGTGTGTCGTTAGCGATGCGGAACAGCACCGGGTCCATCTTCAGCTGTTCGGCCATTTCGTCCATGGCGATTTCCAGCACCATCAGCCCCGGCGCTTCACCCGGCGCGCGCATGGCGTTGCCTTCAGGCAGGTCGAGCGGGGCGAGGCGCATGCTGACGCGGCGGTTTTCTGCGGCATAGAGCAACTGGCTCGGTTGCGCGGCCAGTTCTACCTTGCCGTCAGCGAGGTTGCCTGACCAGCCTTCATGGGCGATGGCGGTCAGCTTGCCGTCCGCCGTTGCGCCCATGCGGATGCGTTGGATGGTTGCCGGGCGATGGGTGGTGTTGTTGGCCATTTGCGGGCGAGCGAGGGCGACTTTCACCGGCCGACCAGCCATGCGTGCGCCGAGAGCGGCGAGGATCACGTCGGCGCGGATGAACAGCTTGCCGCCGAACCCGCCGCCGATGTACGGCGAGACCAAACGGACTTTTTCCTTCGGCAGGCCGAGGGTTTTTGCAATGTCACCGACGCTCCAGGCGACCATCTGGTTCGAGGTCCACACGGTCAGATGATCGCCTTTCCACGCGGCCAGTGTGGCGTGCGGTTCCATCATCGCGTGGGACTGGTCTGGTGTGGTGTAGGTCTGATCGAACTGCACCGACGCGGCGGTGAAGGCCTTGTCGAAGTCGCCGTGATTGACGTCCGGCAGCTCGTCTTTCGGCTCGACGCCGAGGTCTTTGACGCTGGCCAGATCGAACTTGCCTTCGCTGGTTTGGTAATCGACCCTGACCAGTTGCGCGGCGGCGCGGGCCTGTTCGAAGGTTTCGGCAACCACCAATGCAACGGCTTGCTGGTAGTGCTGTACCTCGGGACCGGCGAGCAGATGCGCGGCGTTGTAATCGCCTTTGTCGAGCTTGCCGGCATTCTCGGCAGTGACGATTGCGAGTACGCCGGGTGCGGCTTTGGCTTCGTCGAGATGGATGGCGTTGATCCGCCCTTTGGCGATCGCCGAGTCGACCATGAAACCGTAGGCCTGATTGGCCGCCGCTTCATGTTGCTCGTAGGCGTAAGTGGCCTGGCCGCTGGTTTTCAACGGGCCTTCGATGCGCTCGGTGGGCTGGCCGACGACCTTCAGGCGGTCGATGGGATTGGTGGTGGCGGGCGTGTCGAATTTCATGCGGTTTCCCTCGCTTGCGCCAACACCGAAGCCAGCGTGCGCTCGACCAGTGTCAGTTTGAATTGGTTGTCATCGGTGGGTGTCGCGCCCTCAAGCAGGCGTTCGCTGACTGCTTTGGCGCCCTTGGGCAACAGCGCTTCAGCGGCTTCGACCCGCCACGGTTTCGGCGCAATACCGCCGACGGCCACGCGGCCGGTGCCGTCCTTTTGCAGGATCAGACCGACCGAGACCAGCGCAAACGCGTAAGACGAGCGATCCCGCACCTTGTGATAAATGTGCGTGCCGCCAACCGGCGCCGGCAGGGTCACGGCGGTAATGAATTCACCGGGCGTGAGACTGGTTTCGATGTGCGGCGTGTTGCCCGGCAGTTGATGGAAATCCGCCATGGCAATGTTGCGCGTGCTGCCGTCAGGCTTGACCGTTTCGATCTGCGCATCCAGCGCGCGCATGGCGATGGCCATGTCGCTCGGGTGGGTGGCGATGCAAGCGTCGCTGACGCCGATGATCCCCAACTGCCGGGTGACCCCGCCGATCGCCGCGCAACCGCTGCCGGGGTTGCGCTTGTTGCAGGCCTGGTGGGTGTCATAGAAGTACGGGCAGCGGGTGCGTTGCAGCAGGTTGCCGGCGGTGGTCGCCATATTGCGCAGCTGCCCGGAAGCCCCGGCGAGCAAGGCGCGGGAGAGCAGGGCGTAGTCCTTGCGCACGCGCGCGTCGGCGGCCAGATCAGTGTTGCGCACCAGCGCGCCGATGCGCAGTCCGCCCTCGGGTGTGGCTTCGATCTGGTCCAGGCCGAGGTGGTTGATGTCGATCAGGTGCACCGGGGTTTCGATGTCGAGTTTCATCAGGTCGAGCAGGTTGGTGCCGCCGGCGATGAACTTGGCGCCCTCGACTTGCGCAGCCTGGGAAGCGGCTGCGGCAGGTGAGTCGGCGCGGCTGTAATTGAAGGCTCTCATGCCGGCACCTCCGCGACTTCAGTGATGGCTTCGATGATGTTCGAGTAAGCGCCGCAGCGGCAGATATTGCCGCTCATGCGCTCCTGCAGTTCGGCGGCAATCAGTTTCGGCGGCTCGGTCAGGCTCGGGCTGACGTGGCTGGGGATGCCGTCGCGGATTTCCTTGAGCACCGCGACCGCCGAGCAGATCTGCCCCGGCGTGCAATAGCCGCACTGGTAACCGTCGTGCTTGATGAACGCGGCCTGCATCGGGTGCAGCTTGTCCGGCATTCCGAGGCCTTCGATGGTGGTCACCTCACTGCCGTCGTGCATCACCGCCAGGGTCAGGCAGGAGTTGATCCGCCGACCGTCGGCGATCACCGTGCAGGCGCCGCACTGGCCGTGGTCGCAGCCTTTCTTGGTGCCGGTCAGGTGCAGGTGTTCGCGCAGGGCGTCGAGCAGCGTGGTGCGGGTGTCTACTTCGAGGGTTTGCGGTTTACCGTTGACTTGCAGGGTCACTTTACTCATGGCCGGTTGCTCCAGACTGGCCGCGTAGGCCTTGAGGCTGATAAAGGGGGGCATGGCGAACGCCGTCGCGGTTACGGCGCCGAGGATCATGAAGTTGCGTCGGGAAATCGGCATGGTTCGATTCCTTTTCTCTCATCGGGCGGCAGGATTGCAAAAGGCCCTAAGGGGCGCGCCGGCATGCATGCCAGTCTCGTAAAAGGAGTGACCGCAGCAGGAGGGAAAAGGTTTTGTCGGATTTGCGCTAAAGAGTTATGTGCGCAGCTCATCAATAGACCCGTGGGAGCGAGCCTGCTCGCGAAAGCGTCGGGCCAGACCCAGCCGCTGCTGGATGTGCCGACCTCTTCGCGAGCAGGCTCGCTCCCACAGTGGAGTTATGTTTCTTCAGTTATGGCCCACCCACCACCATCGAGGTAAACGGTGCGACATACGCCTGCAACGTCACCAGCCCGCCGACCAGGATCGCCAGTACGATCGAGTGGAAGAACACGTAACGCAGGATCTCGCCTTCATGCCCATACCAACGGGTCGCGGTGGAGGCGACGACGATCGACTGCGCGTCGACCATCTTGCCCATCACCCCACCGGAACTGTTCGCTGCCGCCATCAGCACCGGACTGATACCCAGCTGTTCCGAGGTCACCCGTTGCAAGCCGCCAAACAGCACGTTCGAAGCAGTGTCCGAGCCGGTCAGCGCCACCCCCAGCCAGCCGAGCAGCGTGCCGAACATCGGGTAGAAAATCCCCGTCGCCGCAAACGCCAGGCCCATGGTCGCATCCAGCCCCGAATAGCGCGTGAGGAAGCCCAGCGCGAGCATCGCCGCAATCGTGATCAACGAAAACCGCACCACCCACAACGTGCGCAGGTACTGCTTGATCAGTTGCGGGATCGAATACCCCATCAGCAGACCGCCAACAATCGCCGCCAGCAAGATCCCGCTGCCGGTCGCGGTCAGCCAAGTGAACTTGTAAATCGCTTCCTCGGCTTTCGGCGCTGCGACAACCGGCGGTACTTTTTCTATTTGCAGGTGCAGACCGGTGAAGGTCACCGCCGGGGCGAAGATCGGATTGGCCTCGCGCACCGGTTTGCCTTGCGGGTCGAGCTTGGCCGATTGCGTGACCGGGTCGATCACCGGGCGGGTGTCGAACATGTTCTTGAAGCCCTGCGTGCCCCAGGCAAACACGAACACCGTGAGAATGATCCACGGCATCCAAGCCCGCATCACTGCCGGACGCGCCTGATCGCTGAACGCGGCGCTGGCGGTGACTGTTTCTTCGTCGACCTTGGAGTTGTCGACGCGCCCGGACAGCGCTGCCGAGGTGTGGATGGTTGCCGGTTTCCACACCTTGAGGAACAGCGTCAGACAGGCCATGGAAATCAGCGCAGCGATGACGTCCACCAGCATCGGCCCGTGATAGTTCGAGACGAGAAATTGCGGGATGGCGAAACTTACCCCGGCCACCAGAATCGCCGGCCACACCTCGAGCATCTTGCGCCACCCGGCAAAGGCCCAGATCAACCAGAACGGCACCAGCACCGAGAAGAACGGCAACTGTCGCCCGACCATCATCGACAGCTCCATCTCATCCAGCCCGGTGACTTTGGCCAGGGTGATGATCGGCGTGCCCAGTGCACCGAAAGCCACTGGCGCGGTATTGGCGATGAGCGCCAGACCCGATGCAGCCAATGGCGAAAAACCCAGGCCGATCAGAATCGCACCGGTCACTGCCACCGGCGTGCCAAAGCCTGCCGCGCCTTCGAAGAACGCACCGAAACAGAAGGCGATCAGCAGCAATTGCAAACGTCGGTCATCGGTGATGCGCGCGAGGGAGTCCTGCAGCACTTTGAACGAACCATTCTCCGTGGTCAGGCGATGCAGAAAGATGATGTTGAGCACAATCCAGCCGATCGGCAGCAAGCCATTCGCCGCGCCGAACAGCGCCGCCGAACCGGCCATGCCTGCTGGCATATCGAAGGCGAAAATCGAGATCAGCAGGGCGGACGCCAGCGCCAACAGCGCCGCCAGATGCGCCTTGACGTGAAAGAACGCCAGCGCCGCGAGCATCACCACCACCGGCACTGCGGCCATCAGCGTGGAGAGCACCGGGTTGCCGAACGGGTCGTAGATTTGCTGCCAGACCATGATCCACCTCTGCTTATTGTTATTGAGGGCGCAGATCCATTGCATGGGGGTAGGTTGCAAGCAGTATAGGTGGCGTTACGCCTCTGTTCGGCTGCGACGAATAAGCCGACAAACGGTCGATAGTGGCCACTGAATCAACGCGTTTTTGCCCGGTCGTATCTGCGGCTGCGCGTACTGCGTCCCGAAGACGCGGGCAGCGTGGCGATTTCCGTCGTCAAGACCTTGGGTTTTAGGGAAGTGTTGAATGAAGCAAGCGACAACCATGCTGCTCACTGTGACCGCCGCCGTATTGCTCAGCGGCTGTATTGCGGATTTTGATGATGACCACCGCCATGGCCGGCACTACGACCGCGACCATGGCCGCTATTACGACCATGACCGGCGCTGGGACGACCGCGATGACGACCGCCGCGATGGCCGTCGTTATCACCGTGATCGCGATGATGACTGATTGAATGAAGAGGGCGTTCCCGTCAAAGGAACGCCCTCTGTGCATCAGCCTCAGTTGAAAAAACGAGCGTTCGCCTGGACGCGGGATCGCGCAGGCACCGGGGCCTCGTGATCGAGCAAATGGGTGGCGAGTATGTCGCTCAGAAAACGGAACTGATCGTTGAGGCCGACCACTTCATTGCTGAAATGATTGCTGGCGGCGGGCATCAGCAGATCGTCGAAATCCTTGTTGAACACCAGCGTCTGCGCTTTGCGCGGCACGACGTGCTGTTGGTAGTAGTTGCTGCCGAACACCGGGAAACTCACGGAGAGGGTGACTTGGGTGTGGATCATGATGTGAACGCCTCGTTGTGTTTCGGATGAGTCAATCGTGCCTTTCATCATGGGAGGGCGGAAGGCAATCGTGGCGATGGTGGATATCGATGGTGGTGATGGTTGAGGTTTGTGGTGCTGCTGTTGGCGCCTTCGCGAGCAGGCTCGCTCCCACAGGTGCAAGGCATTCAGATGTGGGAGCGAGCCTGCTCGCGAAGAGGCCGGAACCTTCAGCATCGAAATCGACTGACCTGCCTATACTCAAACCTGCACCTCCCCAAGCCAAAGGACACCACCACCGTGAACCCACGCGCGCTGGTCGTCGCCGCACTGCTTTTGCTGGCCGGCTGCGCCACTTCGGCCCGGGCACCGGTGAGTGCGCCGCAGGCGGTGGTGGTGTCGACGCAAACCTGGCAGCAGATCGACCGCGAGATCCTCAGCGCATCGCAACAGGCCACCGAGCAGGTCAAGCTGTTCGCCCGTGGCTCGATGGAACATTGGCGCACTCGGGTCTATCAGCAAACTGAAGAAAATTTCATCCCCTGGTTCAGCAGCTACTGGACCCAGGAATGGCTGTCGATGAAGGTCAGTTGGTACACGATCAGCGCCGGCGGCGAGCAGGACGCTTCGGCGAAACGGCTGGCGGCGTATCTGCTTGAGCAATATCAGGAAAAAGTCCTCGCGCCGGTCGCCGTGGAGATCGATCCGGATGCGATCCTGGCGCAGGCCACGGCGTTCTATGCGCAGTTGATGGCGCAGCAGATGCCGCTCATCGCCCAGCGTCACGGTGTGCCGATTGCGCAGCTCAATGGGCGTTTGCAGAAGATCCCGGCCATCGCCCTCGGCCCGCCGCCGGCGCGGGATGCTTCGCTGTTCAAAGTCATCAGCACCGAGCCGCTCAACACCCTCCCGGCGTACGCCGCGCTGATCGACAAGATCCACACCGACGGCGGCGCCAGGGGCATTTCCTCTACCGACGCGGCGATGGCCCCGGTGGCCAAGCGCGCCAGCCAGCGCATCGAAGCAGAAATGGCCCCGCGTGGCGCCGCCAGTGCAGTGGCGGCAGCAGCCGGGAAACTGGCCGGGGCGATGATTTCGGTCGGCGTGGCCGGCATACGCGCAATCATCCAGGCCAACGACCGCCCCGACAGCGAAGCGCTGATTCGCAGCAGCCTCGGCAACACCTTCGACAAGGCCTGGCAGAAGCTGCTGCAGAATCCGACCACGGGGGTGATGGCCGGCACGTTGCACATGGCCGGGCAGGTCGAAGGTAATCTGGGCGTGAATGAGCAAATGCCTATCGGTGTGAGCGCTGTGCCATAGCGCTTGTACCTGCGAAGTTTTACTGGCGGCGGTCGCGCCTGGATCAGAGCGGATGCTAGTCTTGCGCAACGCTGTTGTCAGGGAGCCCACATGGGCAATCACAAGATCGAAATTCGCCGCAGTAACGTGGAGAAAATCCTGCTGGCGGCGGAAAAGGTTTTCGCCGAGAAAGGCTTCGGCAGCACCGCCATGGCGGACATCGCTGCCGAAGTGCAGTTGCCGCGTTCCAATCTGCATTACTACTTCAGCACCAAGAGCGAGCTGTACAGCGCGGTGCTGTTCGATCTGCTGGAAGTGTGGAAGCAGGACGCGCTGTGCTTCGAGATGTTCGACGACCCGCGCGTGGTGCTGAGCAGTTACATCCGCGCCAAGATGAACCACTCGCGCAGCCGGCCCTATGGCTCGAAGGTCTGGGCCAACGAGATCATCCACGGCGCGCCGACGCTGGGCGAGGCTCTGGATGCGAGCCTGTATGACTGGGCGAAGATGAAGGAAGCGAAGATTCGCCAGTGGGTCGAGGACAAGCGGATTCTGCCGGTGGAACCATCGGGTTTGCTGTACATGATCTGGGCGTCGACCCAGCACTACGCCGACTTTGATCATCAGGTGAATATTCTGAATGATCATCAGCCGTTGTCGGATATGCAGTTCGAGCGGGCGGTGCAGACCGTGACGGGGGTGATTTTGCGCGGGATCGGGCTGGAGCCTTGAACCCTGTAGTGGCCGGATTGGCCTCTTCGCGAGCAGGCTCGCTCCCACAGAAAAACGCATTCCAACTGTGGGAGCGAGCCTGCTCGCGAAGGCGCCGGATCAGACGCTGCTGACCTCAGACACTGACGTGATAGGGGTTGCGTGGATCATGATTCCAGTCCAGAAACGGCTTGCCCGTGTCCATCGGCACCATCTCGATGCAGTCGGCCACGGGGCAGGTGATCTGGCACAGGTTGCAGCCCACACATTCCTCATCGATCACTTCATATTTATGCGTACCGTCGGCCTGTTTCAGACTGCCGATCGCCTGGTGTGACGTGTCTTCACAAGCGATGTGGCAACGCCCGCAACCGATGCACGCCTCCTGGTCGATCTTCGCGATCACCTGGTAGTTGATATCGAGGTACTTCCAATCCGTGGTGTTACCCACGGCGCGCCCGGAAAACTCGGCGATATTGGCGTAGCCCTGGCTGTCCATCCACCGCGACAGGCCATCCTTCATCTCTTCGACAATGCGGAAACCATGCAGCATCGCTGCCGTGCACACCTGCACCGCGCCGCTGCCCAGCGCCATGAACTCCGCCGCGTCGCGCCAGCTGCCGATGCCGCCGATGCCGCAGATCGGCAAGCCCTGGGTCTGCGGATCACGGGCAATTTCCGCGACCATGTTCAGCGCAATCGGCTTGACCGCCGAACCGCAATAACCGCCGTGGGTGCTTTTGCTGCCGACGGTGGGCAGGGCGACCATATGGTCCAGGTCGACGCTGGTGATCGAGTTGATCGTATTGATCAGCGACACCGCATCGGCGCCACCACGATGCGCCGCCCGGGCAGCGACGCGGATGTCGGTGATGTTCGGGGTGAGTTTGACGATCACCGGCAGCGAGCAGTACGTCTTGCACCAGCGTGTCACCTGTTCGACATACTCCGGCACCTGGCCGACCGCTGCGCCCATGCCGCGTTCGGGCATGCCGTGGGGGCAGCCGAAGTTGAGTTCGATGCCGTCGGCGCCAGTGGCCTCCACCAGCGGCAGGATGTGTTTCCACGATTCCTCGACACACGGCACCATCAGCGACACGATCAGCGCGCGATCCGGCCAATCCTTTTTCACCTGAGTGATCTCGCGCAGGTTGATTTCCAGCGAACGGTCGGTGATCAGTTCGATGTTGTTGATGCCCAGCACTTCGCGATTGGCGCCGTAATGCGCCGAATAACGCGAGGAAACGTTGACCGCCGCCGGATCCTCACCCAGGGTTTTCCAGACCACGCCACCCCAGCCCGCTTCGAAGGCGCGGACCACGTTGTAGGCCTTGTCGGTGGGTGGTGCGGAAGCCAGCCAGAACGGGTTGGGCGCTTTGATACCGGCGAAGACTATCGAGAGATCGGCCATTTACGCAGCCTCCACGTTGAGCATCAGTTGAGCGTTGATCGCCTCGGCGGCGCGTTTGCCATGCTGCACCGCTTGCACGGTAAGGTCCTGATCGAGGCTGGTGCAGTCGCCGCCGGCATACACGCCGGGGACGCTGGTGCGCAGGTGTTCATCGACCTCGATGCGTTCGCCCTGACGTTTGAGCTCGCGCGCCAGCGGATCGCTGAGGGCGTTGTCATCGAAGCTTTGGCCGATGGCTTTGAAGATCGCATCGGCAGCCAGCTCGAAGGTTTCTCCGGTGGTTTGCAGACGCCCTTCAACCAGATCGGTACGGGCGAAACGCATGCCGCGCACGCGGCCCTGATCATCGAGCAACACTTGCTCCGGCTGCGCCCAGGTCAGCAATCGCACCTGATTGGCTTTGGCGATGTCCTGCTCATGGTGGGTGGCGCCCATGTCTGCGGCACCACGGCGATACACCAGATTGACGTCGCGCGCGCCGAGGCGGGCCATCTGCACAGCCATGTCGATCGCGGTGTTGCCGGCGCCGAGAACGATGCAGCGTTCGGCCAAGGGCAGTTGCGTGAGGTCATCGGCCTGGCGCAGTTCGCGGATGTAATCGGTGGCGGCGAGCAGGCCCGGCACGTCTTCGTGGGCCAGACCGAGTTGCTTGCTGGCATTCAGGCCGAGGCCGAGGAATACCGCGTCAAACTGCTGATGCAGTTCGCTGAGGGTGAGGTTTGCACCGAGTTTCTGGCCGTGGCGGATTTCTATCCCGCCAATCTGCAGGAGAAAATCCAGCTCCTTCTGCGCGTAGTCATCGACCAGTTTGTACTTGGCAATGCCGTACTCGTTGAGCCCGCCGGCCTTTTCCCGTGCTTCGAAAATCACCACGTCATGCCCGTGCATCGCGCTGCGATGGGCGCAAGACAACCCGGCCGGCCCGGCGCCGACCACGGCGATACGTTTGCCCGTGGCCGGGGCGCGCTGGAACGGGTGTTCAGCGAAATGCGCATTGTCCACGGCGTAACGTTGCAGCAGACCAATCAGCACAGGCGCGCATTCCTGCGCGTTGTTGCGCACGCAGGCTTGCTGGCAGAGGATTTCCGTCGGACAGACCCGCGCGCAACTGCCGCCGAGGATGTTTGCCGAGAGGATCTTCTGCGCCGCGCCCTGTACGTTGTCCTGATGGATGTTGCGGATGAACGACGGGATATCGATTTCGCTCGGGCACGCATTGACGCAAGGCGCGTCGTAGCAATACAGGCAGCGCGAGGCTTCCAGATGCGCCTGCCGGGCATTGAGCGGCGGCGCCAGATCAGTGAAATGGCCGGCGAGGGCGGCCGCGCTTTCGTGCGGGTGGGGAAGGTGGTTCAGGGTCTCGATCACGGTTTATGGCCTCATGGCTAATTGAGGTGCTGCCTCTGGTGGGCAGTGGTTGATCGTTCCCACGCTCTGCGTGGGAATGCCTCAAGGGACGCTCTGCGTTCCAATGGGACGCAGAGCGTCCCGGGCTGCATTCCCACGCAGAGCATGGGAACGATCACTAGGGGTCAGCGTTTAACGGCAGTCGGCTTGTGCAACTCCGCCCGCTTGCTCAACAAATCAAACACCGCCGGGTAGGCCGGCCGTTCGATGTAGCGCCCGGCGCCGCGTTCGGCGCGCAGGTCGCCGTCGGCCCAGACCACACGGCCCTGGCTGACGGTGTGGCTCGGCACGCCGCGCACGGTCTTGCCTTCGAAGATGTTGAAGTCCACCTGCTGATGGTGGGTTTTGGCGGAAATGGTCCGAGTGCCTTGCGGATCCCACAGCACCAGATCGGCATCGGCGCCCACGCGGATCGCACCTTTGCGTGGATAGAGATTGAAAATCTTCGCGGTGTTGGTGGAGGTCAGCGCAACGAAATCCTGCATCGACAATCGCCCGGAGTTGACGCCTTCATCCCACAGCACCGCCATGCGGTCTTCGATACCGGCGGTGCCGTTGGGAATCTTGCTGAAGTCGTCGCGGCCGGCGGCTTTCTGCTCGGCGCAAAAGCAGCAGTGGTCGGTGGCGGTGGTGTGCAGATTGCCGTTCTGCAGCCCGTGCCACAGCGCCTCCTGATGGCCGCGTGGACGGAACGGCGGGCTCATCACGTAGCCGGCGGCGGTCTGCCAGTCCGGGTGTTGATAGACGCTGTCGTCGAGCAGCAAGTGCCCGGCCAGCACCTCGCCGTACACCGGCTGGCCCTTGCTGCGGGCATAGGTGATTTCGTCGAGGGCTTCCTTGGTGGAAACGTGCACCAGGTACAACGGCGTGCCGATGGTTTCGGCGATACGGATCGCCCGGCTCGCGGCTTCACCTTCGACCTGCGAAGGTCGCGACAGCGGATGCGCCTCCGGCCCGGTAATGCCCTGGGCCATCAGCTTGCGTTGCAGGTGATAGACCAGCTCGCCATTTTCCGCGTGCACGGTCGGCACCGCACCGAGTTCCAGACAGCGCTCGAAACTCGCCACCAGAGTGTCGTCGGCGGCCATGATCGCGTTCTTGTAGGCCATGAAATGCTTGAAGCTGTTGATGCCGTGGTGGCTGACCAGCTCGGCCATTTCCTCGCGCACCTGCTCGCTCCACCAGGTGATTGCGACGTGGAAGCCATAGTCCGACGCGGACTTTTGTGCCCAGCCGCGCCACTGATGAAACGCTTCCATCAGCGATTGCTGCGGATTGGGAATGACGAAGTCGATGATCGAGGTAGTGCCGCCGGCCAAGCCGGCAGCGGTGCCGCTGTAGAAATCCTCGCTGGCAACGGTGCCCATGAACGGCAGTTGCATATGCGTATGCGGGTCAATGCCGCCGGGCATCAGGTACTGGCCACTGCCGTCGAGCATTTCTGCGCCGGCGGGAATGTCGAGGTTTTCACCAATGGCTTTGATCACGCCGTCAGCGCAATAGACGTCGGCGCGGTAACTTTCATCATGGGTAACAACGGTGGCGCCACGGATCAACAGAGACATTCCGGATTCCTCGCAGGCATGACCGACTTGTGCCGGTTCTAGATGTTTTATTGAAGTACAGCGGCGCAGTTCGTATTCCTGTCATCGCTGTCAGGAATAGAAACTAGTCGCGATTTCATGAATGATCAAGAATATTTTTTATAAGCTTATAGCTCTTTCAAGATATTGATAAATAAAGATAAATAATGGAAATCACCAAAATGGTGAGGCTGCTCACCATTTTGACGCACTTGACAGGATGGAAATATGAGCAAGATTTCCTATGTGAAATCAGCCGCTTGAAGTTGTGCTGCGGTTGCGGGTTCACCGACAAAAATAAATGCAGTGCACCAGTTTGAGTCCTGACACTTCGGACAACTTGCCCGACGTTTAGCCTGAGCGTTCAGACAAGTTTTCCCGGACTCATCGAATATTCAATTAAAACTGATGAATATCAGAAAGTTGCAAAGCGTGCAGTGCACCGCCCAAGCGTTCAGCGCCAGACCCGGCACGTTTATTGATGCCGTCGCTGACACCATGGCCGGTGCATGAAAGTTGTCAGTTCCTCCGGCCATCGTCCGGCTGGCGTCGTATGCGCCAGCCGCCTGATGAGCAAAAAATAATCAGAAGAACAGTGGAGCGGCCATGCAACAGACCAGATCACAAGTGACCGAGCGCGACGGCTTGTACGAGCTCGAAGCTGGCAGTGATGTCCTCGACAGTCCCCGCTACAACCACGACATGGCACCGACCAAGGTGCGCGAACGCACCTGGAACAAATGGCACATCACCGCGCTGTGGGTCGGCATGTCGATTTGCGTGCCGACCTACACCCTCGGCGGCGTGCTCACCGCCTATTTCGGCTTGAGCGTCGGCGAAGCGCTGCTGGCGATTCTGTTTGCCAACGTCATCGTGTTGATTCCGCTGACCCTCAATGCCTTCCCCGGCACCAAGTACGGCATTCCGTTTCCGGTGCTGCTGCGCTCGTCGTTCGGCATTCTCGGTTCCAACGTGCCGTGCCTGATCCGCGCGCTGGTGGCGTGTGGCTGGTTCGGCATCCAGACCATGTTCGGCGGCCTGGCGATTCACCTGTTTCTCGGCTCGGTGTTCGAGGGCTGGAAATCCCTCGGCGGCACCGGCGAGGTGATCGGTTTCATGGTGTTCTGGGCGCTGAATCTGTGGGTGGTGATTCGCGGTGCCGAGTCGATCAAATGGCTGGAAACCTTGTCGGCGCCGTTGCTGGTGGCGGTGGGCATAGGCCTGCTGGTGTGGGCGATGCCCAATGTGTCGATGACTGAGTTGCTGGCGATCCCGCCCAAGCGTCCGGAAGGCGCCAGCGTGGTCAGTTACTTCGCGGCAGGGCTGACGGCAATGGTCGGGTTCTGGGCCACGCTGTCGCTGAACATTCCCGACTTCAGTCGCTACGCCAAGAGCCAGAAGGATCAGATCCTCGGGCAGATTTTCGGCCTGCCGCTGACCATGTTCCTTTTCGCTGCGCTGGGCGTAGTGATGACCGCCGCATCGGTGAAACTGGTCGGCGTCACCGTGTCCGACCCGGTCACGCTGATCGGCCATATCCAGAGCCCAGTGTGGGTCGCTGTGGCCATGGCGCTGATCATCGTTGCCACACTGTCGACCAACACCGCCGCCAATATCGTCTCGCCAACCAATGACTTCCAGAACATCGCACCGAAGGTGATCAACCGCACCAAAGCGGTGTTGCTCACCGGTCTGGTCGGGCTGGTGCTGATGGGCCATGAACTGCTGAAAAAGCTTGGCCTGATCGTTTCCGACATCAGCCTGGAAACCGTGTATTCGAACTGGCTGCTGGGCTACTCGAGCCTGCTCGGGCCGATCGCCGGGATCATGGTGGTGGATTATTTCCTGATCAAGAAACAGCGACTGGACCTCGCCGGGCTGTACCGCGATGACGTATATCCGGCGTGGAACTGGGCGGGTTTTCTTGCCTTTGGCGTGCCGGTGGCGCTGACCTTGCTGTCGCTGGGCAGCGATGCGTTCAGCTGGTTCTACAGCTATGGCTGGTTCACCGGCTCGGCGCTGGGCGGGATTATTTATTACGGGCTGTGTGTGATGCGGGCGCAGCCTACGGTCGTGAAAACAGCGGTGTGAGCAAGGGCCTTTTCGCGAGCAGGCTCGCTCCCACATTGGAAATGCATTCTCACTGTGGGAGCGAGCCTGCTCGCGAAGGCGATGCTCCATACACCGCCGAAACTGATCGTTCCCACGCTCTGCGTGGGAATGCAGCCCGGGACGCTCTGCGTCCCAACAGCGGACGCAGAGCGTCCATGGATGAATGCCCACGCAGAGCATGGGCACTATCGGCATCAGCATTGAGGAGATCCCCATGAACGCAGCCGTAGACGTTCTGCAATCCACCCATCAGCACATCAACCGCGATCGCCTCTGGGCCTCGCTCATGGAACTGGCCAGACTCGGCGCCACGGTCAAGGGCGGGGTCTGTCGCCTGGCCCTGACCGACCTCGACCGCCAGGCCCGCGACCTGTTCGTGCAGTGGTGCAAGGACGCCGGTTGCAGCGTCACGGTCGATGCCGTCGGCAACATTTTCGCCCGCCGCGCCGGGCGCAACCCGAGCCTGCCGCCGGTGATGACCGGCAGCCACATCGACACTCAACCCACCGGTGGCAAGTTCGACGGTTGCTTCGGCGTGCTCGCCGGCGTCGAAGTGCTGCGCACCCTCAACGACCTTGGCGTGGAAACCGAAGCGCCGCTGGAAGTGGTGGTCTGGACCAACGAAGAGGGCTCACGCTTCGCCCCGTGCATGATGGGCTCCGGAGTCTTCGCCGAGAAATTCACCCTCGAAGAAACCCTCGCCAAGGTCGATGCCGACGGCGTCACCGTCGGCGAAGCGCTGAATGCGATCGGCTACGCCGGCCCGCGCAAGGTCAGCGGGCACGCGGTCGGCGCGTATTTCGAAGCGCACATCGAGCAAGGCCCGATCCTTGAAGACGAAGAGAAAACCATCGGTGTGGTACTCGGCGCGCTCGGGCAGAAGTGGTTCGACCTGAAATTGCGCGGCGTCGAAGCCCACGCTGGCCCGACGCCGATGCACCTGCGCAAGGATGCCCTGGTCGGCGCCTCGGTGATCGTCGGCGCCGTCAACCGCGCCGCCCTCGGTCATCAGCCCCACGCCTGCGGCACGGTTGGCTGCCTTCAGGCCTATCCCGGCTCGCGCAACGTCATCCCCGGCGAAGTGCGCATGACCCTCGACTTCCGGCATCTGCAGCCGGCGCGGCTGGATTCGATGATTGCTGAGGTGAAGCAAGTGATCGAGGCGACCTGCGAAGAGCACGGCCTTACCTACGAACTGACCCCGACCGCCGACTTCCCACCGCTGTACTTCGAAAAGGGCTGTGTGGAGGCGGTGCGCGGCGCCGCGAAAGGGCTGGGTCTGTCGCACATGGATATCGTCAGTGGCGCCGGGCATGACGCGATCTTTCTCGCCGAGCTCGGCCCGGCGGGAATGATTTTTGTGCCATGCGAGGGTGGGATCAGCCACAACGAAATCGAAAATGCAGCGCCGGATGATCTGGCGGCGGGGTGCGCGGTGTTGCTAAGGGCGATGCTCGCGGCTTCGGCGATGGTGGCGGCCAGCGAGCGTGCCGCCTAAGGTAAACACACCCAGTAAACCTGTGGGAGCGAGCCTGCTCGCGAATGCGCCGGGTCAGTCACCGAATGGTCTATCTGACCCAGCGCTTTCGCGAGCACGCTCGCTCCCACAGGGGATTTTTGGCGATTTTGAGGCTGTGGCACGATCCCGAGCCGCTGCGGTCGTACTCTTCACCTAGCCGCATCACAGTGTGGAGATCCAATGAGCCAGGAAGTCCTGACTACCGAAACCAACCGTCGCCAGTTGCAGCAGATCATCGCCGGGCTGTCGGACGGGGTGATTCTGCTGGAACTCGACAAAAGCATTCTCTGGGCCAACGAAGCGGCGCTGACCATGCACGGTGTCAGCACCATCGGTGATCTGGGCAGCAACGCCGACGAGTACGCCAAACGCTTCACGCTGCGCTATCGCAACAATCATGTCTTGCCGCCTGACAACTACCCGATCAGCCGCGTCGCCCGTTGCGAGGCGTTCAATGATGTGCTGATCGAAGTCTCGTCCGCGGACGACCCGGAGCGGGTCTGGGTGCACAGCGTGCGCAGCATGGTGCTGACCGACCGCGTCGGCCAGCCCGAGTCGCTGGTGCTGATCATGAGCGACGTCACCGATTGGGCCAACGCCGAGCTGCGCTTCGAAAAAACCTTCAACGCCAACCCTGCGCCGGCAGTGATCTGCCGACTCAGCGATTTGCGTTACATCAAGGTCAACCCGGGCTTTCTGGAAATGACCGGCTATACCCGCGATCAGGTGATCGGCACCTCGGCTTACGAAATCGATATCTTCGAGCAGGCCGATCAGCGCGATCTGGCCGTTCAGCGCTTGCGCGATGTCGCGACCATTCCGCAGATGCAGGCAGAACTGCGCCTCCCGGACGGTGGCAGTAAACAGGTGATCGTTGCCGGTCAGCCGTTGCTGCTCAATGACGAGAATTGCATGCTGTTCTCTTTCGTCGACATGGAGCCCCGGCGCCGGGTCGAAGTGGCCTTGCGTCAGAGCGAGGAGCGCTTTGCAAAAGCTTTTCGTCTGACTCCGGTGCCGATTCTGATCTGCACCGCTGAAAAGCAGGAGATCATCGACGTCAACCAGGCATTCCTCGATACCCTGGCCTATGACAGCGATGACGTACTCGGGAAAACCGTGACGCAGCTGAGCTTCATCCACGATGACAGCGCGCGCACGCGGCTGCTGTCGGCGCTGGCGAAGAACGGTCGGGTCGATCGGGTAGATGTGCCGGTGCGCAAGAAGGACGAGGAGTTGCTGGAGTGTGCGGTCTCGGCCGACACCGTGAACATTCACGACACGTCCTGCTATTTGCTGGTGCTGATGGACATGACCGAGCGCAAGCGCACTGAGTTGGAGTTGGTCGCGGCGATCGAAGAGGTGATGAAGGATGCGTCGTGGTTCAGCCGGACGCTGATCGAAAAGCTGGCCAACGTGAAGAAGATCAACTCGCCGCAACTGCCCAGCGCCTCGTTCACTGACCTGACGGCCCGTGAACGCGATGTGCTCGGTTTGATCTGTGAAGGACTGGCGGACAAGGAGATCGCCGCGCGGTTGAAACTGGCGCCCAATACCGTGCGCAATCATGTTGCCACTGTGTACTCGAAAATCGATGTGCATAGCCGCAGCGAGGCGATCGTCTGGGCTCGGGAGCGCGGTTTGTTTTCGGGAGAGTGGGGCACCAAGGGCCAGCGTTAGGGGTGCAAATGCACTAGTTACAAGGGTGCAAATTCATGTATTGGCCAAGACGTTGTGTTCTTAGGCTGATGGGGTGCGGTGTGGGCCATTTCGGGCTTGCGATCGTGCCCCTTCTGAAACAGTCATAGGAACAACGTCAATGATGAATCTTGCGCAGTTGCGCGCTCGGCTCGAGCACAGTTTTGCGCCGCTGGCTTGTGAGTGTTCGGTGGATGGTGATCATTCGCTGACGGTCAAGTTGTATCACCGGGATTCGGAGCAGGTGGATCTGGTGATCAGCGGGCTGGATCTGGCTTCGCTGCGTACGCCTGGGGCGGTCGAGGCGTTGGTGGATGAGTTGCGGTATGAGCTTGAGAGCAATTCCTTGCGTTCTTCGCGGGATCCGGATTTGGCTTAAGCGCGCTTTGGGTCTTGGCGGCCTTTGGGCCGGCCATGCTCTGGGGGGGTTGGGTGTATATCCGTTTCTGCGGGTGTTGCGATTTACGGTTTCGCCCTTACGGCGAGGCACTTTTTCCAGACGCCGAAAAAGTACCCAAAAAGGCTTCGCCCTGACGTTCGGCCCGCTCGCTGAGGCTCGGGGTTCCTTCGCTCCGGGATCGATCCTGGCGCAGCGGCTACGGTTTGCTTCGCTGCACCTCCTTCCGCTGTGTACGACTGCGTCGTACGGTCGCTGCGCTCCCACGCCCGGATCAATCCCTCCACTCAGCCTGCCGACGGGCTCTGAGATCAAGATCAAAAGCGGTACTCGAGCTAACGCTCATTGTTTTGAGTGGTGAGGAGCGGATGAGCTTTGCTTTTTGCTTTTCTGTGGGAGCGAGCTTGCTCGCGAAGGCGGCCTGACAGCCGACCTGGTTGTTACTGAACTCACTCGATCAAAACTGTAGGAGTGAGCCTGCTCGCGATGAGGCCCTCGCCGACGACCATAATCCCAATCCAGCCCTCTACCGGAAACACCCCGCAAAACCGACAGCCAATCCCACCCAATCTCCCCAATCCACTGGCGCTAACAAGGCGCTCAGCTATAAAGAATGAGTGGTCAGGTCTTCCGCGGCCGGTTGGGTTGCGGGAGTTTGTCTCTCTTTACCGCGGGTCGTCCTATGAATAATCCTGGGAAACGCGTATTGCCGTTGGCTTTTCTTGCTGTGCTGTTGGCCGGTTGTTCCAGTCCTCCACCGCCTGCGCCTGTCGCGCCGCCGCCACCGCCGGAACGTCGGTGTGAGGTGTTGGAGAATACTGAGGTTGCCGGGGATATGTATGTCGATGGGCAAGTAACGCGCCACATCACCACTACCCGTTGCATAACCCAATAAGATTCGCGATTCCTCGATTGCATGAGGCCTGGAACCCAGCAGTGACCCTGTGGGAGCGAGCCTGCTCGCGAATGCGTGGTATCAGTCAAAACGTAGCTGACTGACTCAACGCTTTCGCGAGCAGGCTCGCTCCCACATGGGTTAGCAATTTGCTGTGCAAATCAGGACAGGAACCCGCCATCCACATTCAGCGCCACGCCGGTGGTGTAGCTCGACGCATCGCTGGCCAGGTACAACACCGCGCCGGCCATTTCACTCGGGTCGGCCACGCGTTTGAGCGGGATCTGCGTCAGTGCCTGTTTCAGAATCGCATCGTTCTTGACCAGGGCCGAGGCGAATTTGGTGTCGGTCAGGCCGGGGAGGAGGGCGTTGCAGCGGATGCCGAATTGCGCGCATTCCTTGGCGAAGACTTTGGTCATGTTGATGACAGCCGCTTTGGTCACCGAATAGATGCCCTGGAAGATGCCCGGGGAGATGCCGTTGATCGAGGCGACGTTGATGATGCTGCCGCCACCGTTTTCGCGCATCAGCTTGCCGGCTTCGACCGACATGAAGAAGTAGCCACGAATGTTCACATCGACGGTCTTCTGGAACGCGCCCAGATCGGTGTCGAGCACGTTGCAGAATTGCGGGTTGGTTGCGGCGTTGTTGACCAGGATGTCGAGGCGGCCGAATTGCTCCTTGATCCCGGCGAAGACCTGGCTGATCTGCTCCATCTCACCGATGTGGCAGGCCACGGCTGTTGCCTTGCCGCCGGCGGCGGTGATGGCGTCGGCGACGTGTTGGCAGCCTTCGAGCTTGCGGCTCGAGACGATCACATGGGCGCCTTGCTGGGCCAGCAGTTTAGCGATGGCTTCTCCGATGCCACGGCTGGCGCCGGAGACGAAAGCGATTTTGCCGTCGAGGTCGAACAACTGAGTCTTGGACATGGGTTTCCCTTGTTGGAAGTCTTGTTATTGGCCCGGATCAGAGGCTGGATTTCTCGATGACCTGCAGGCTCATCTGCTCCAGCAGTTTGTTCATGTGAATGAACTGCGCGAAGCGTTTGTCCTGCGTCTGGCCATGGTAGAAGCGGTAGTAGATCTGCTGCACGATGCCGGCCAGGCGGAACAGGCCGTAGGTGTAGTAGAAGTCGAAATTGTCGATGCGGATGCCCGAGCGCTCGGCGTAGTAGTCGACGAATTCGCGGCGGGTCAGCATGCCCGGTGCGTGGCTTGGCTGGCGGCGCATCAGTTGCACCGGTGCCGGGTCGCCGGCTTCGATCCAGTAGGCGAGGGTGTTGCCCAGGTCCATCAGCGGGTCGCCGAGGGTGGTCAGTTCCCAGTCGAGCACGCCGATGATCTGCATCGGATTGGCCGGGTCGAGGATGACGTTGTCGAAGCGGTAGTCGTTGTGGACGATGCTCGAGGTCGGGTGGTCGGCCGGCATCTTGTCGTTGAGCCAGGCTTTGACTGCTTCCCAGTGCGGCGCGTCCGGGGTCAGGGCTTTTTCGTAGCGCTCGCTCCAGCCCTTGATCTGCCGCGCGACGTAGCCTTCGGGCTTGCCCAGATCGCCGAGGCCGCAGGCGTTGTAATCAACCCGATGCAGTTCGACGAACCGGTCGATGAAGCTTTTGCACAGCGCTTCGGTTTTCGCCGAATCAAGGCCCAGTTCCGGCGGCAGTTCGGCGCGCAGGATGATGCCTTTGACCCGTTCCATCACATAGAACTCGGCGCCGATGACGGCCTCGTCAGTGCAATGCACGTAGGCCTTCGGGCAATACGGAAAGCCGTCGCGCAGTTGGTTGAGAATGCGGAACTCACGTCCCATGTCGTGGGCGGATTTGGCCTTGTGGCCAAACGGCGGACGGCGCAGAACGAATTCCTGCTCCGGGTATTCCAGCAGGTAGGTCAGGTTCGACGCGCCGCCGGGAAACTGGCTGATCTGCGGCGTGCCGGTCAGGCCGGGAATGTGCGCCTTGAGGTACGGATCGATCAGGCTGGCATCGAGTTCTTCGCCCGCGCGGATCCGGGTGGACTGGTCAGTAAGCGCCATGCTTATCCCTTCTGCTTATTTTGGAGGCCAGACATCATTGGCTAATCTAATGGCGCGCTCGGGTGCTCACAAGCGCGGGTCGGTCTTATAGGTTAGCGTGTTGCTGGATAATCAACTTTGAGAATGGGGCGAGCAGCGGCGCAGACCGAGGATCCTGCGCGCTTTAATGCACGCGCTGGTTACTCAGTTTTGGCGGCAGGGCGACAGGCGTCAGCACCGGTTGCCCGGAGAAAAACGCCATCAGGTTTTTGCCGACCAGTTCGACAGTGCCTTGCGTGGCTTCAGGGGAAAGCCCGGCGACGTGGGGAGTCAGCACAACGTTGCTGAGGTGTTTCAGGGCATCAGGCACTTCCGGTTCGTGATCGAACACATCCAAAGCAGCGCCGGCGATACGACGTTGTTCGAGTGCAGTGATCAGGTCTGCCGTTGCGATAACGCTGGCGCGGGCGATGTTGACGATAAATCCCTTGGGGCCGAGGGCATCGAGCACGGCTCGCGTCACCAGATGTTGAGTAGCAATGCCACCGGGCGTGGCAACGACCAGAAAGTCCGAGGCTCGCGCCAGATCGGTCGGTGTCGAGCAGAACGCATAAGCGACGTCGCTGCGCACCTGGCGGTTGTGGTAGCTGATCTGCATGTCGAAACCCAGCTCCGCACGCTTGGCAATCGCCATGCCCACCGCGCCCAGCCCGAGGATGCCCAGACGCTTGCCGGCCAGCGACGGGCGCATGATTTTCGGCCATTCACCGCGGCGCACGGCGGCATCGCAGCGCGGGATGTCGCGGACCAATGCCAGCAGCAATGCCATCGCATGATCGGCCACTGACGAGGCGTTGACTCCGGCGCCATTGGTGACGGTGATCCCGCGGTCGCTGGCTGCTTGCAGATCGACCTGTTCATAACCTGCACCGATCACCGTGATGATTTTCAGGGCGGGCAGGGCGCTGATCTCTTGCGCAGTCAGGCCCAGTGGGCCGCGAGTGAGCACGGCGTCGATGCGACTGCCATGAGTGGCGATGGCTTGCGCGCGTTCGGCTGGCGTTGGTGCAAGGATCAGGTGGAATCCCTGATGCTCAAGAATCGGCAGATAGTCATTGATCGTTTCAACCAGTACCAGAACGGTTGCGGGCATTGCGCGGCTCCTGTGATTGGCGGCGGGTGGGTCGCGAAAGTCGACTCAGAGTGCTGAATCCGCAGCGGCTTGGCAATCGTTGCATTCACGCAGTGGTGCTTTGATTCTGGACGGGTTCGTGGAACAAGCAAGTACGCAGGCATGGCGCGCGACCCATCAGCTGACGTATTGCGCAACACCATTACCGAACGACCAGTTCTCTTTCTTTACCTCCAGCAGATTGATGAACACATCCTCCAGGCGAATACCCAGTTGCGCATGCAGGCTCTCGGCAATGGTTTTGAACAGCAATTGTTTCTTTTCCACGCTGCGCCCTTCGCTGATGGTGATCTGGATGAACACCACGCCGTCGCTGCGCTGGATGCCGAGGTATTGCGGGTCATAAACGACATGCTGGGCGTCATGTTCGTTGAGAATCTGGAAGTTGTCGTGCTCGGGCACATCGATACAAGTGCGCAGGGCGGCGTAGATCTGTTCGCCGATGCGCCTGGCGAAAGTGGGGTCGGGGTTTTGCTGGATGTCAACGCGGACCAGTGGCATGGGAGGCTCCTTGGGTTATGGCTTCTCACACGCTAGATCAAGGGCAGGGTTCTGGCAGGTAATTGGTCTGGAATATTGCAAATACCGTGTATGAGGAGGCTTACGTGACTCGCGGATTTTGCCTACGGGAATGGCAGATGCGTCTGCTGGTCAGCGTGAATGGAACAGTTTGATGATAAGGGCATGACGATAGCCGTCGATGTGCATGCAAATGCTGGCACCGATCCGCCAGCAGCCAAGGAGGGCAAATGTTCCATAACGATCGCGAAAATCTGGAGCTCGACAGGCTGGAAAACGAATCAAGGAAACTCGTGGCTGAATGGAAAAAGCTTCAGGCTGAAGAGAAAAAGTTATCAAGGGAGACGAAGCTCTATCCAATTGCAGTGTTTGGTGGAGTCTTGACCGCAATCACCGCAGTGGCAGGTGTTTTCTTCAAATTTTGAGTCTTCATGCTTCGGGACCGTCAGGCGCATTATCGAAAGGTGAATCAGTATGAGCACATATGACCGTAAGGCACGACTGGAGCAAATTGAGCGAGAGTTCGCAGAATATGACGAAGCGGTGCGCAATAGAGACAAGCGCGAAAATGGCAAGCTCTGGTTGCTTTTCGGCTTCGGGCTGTACTGCGTTTTATTGGGCTTCATGCTCGGCATATCGCTCTAGGCGCATTCGATGACGCATCGGAGGGTGCAAAACGTATCCGTTTGCGGCATCTGACGTATCCATAAACGACCTTGTTTTTTTCATAAACGACCATCCTTGGATATGCTCCGCACAACCATTCCTCAGCTAAGTCTTTGCTTGCATTGATTTATCACGGAGAATCGCGCCCCTGTTTCGGCCGGAGCATGTCTGTCGGTTTTTTCCGACGCGTCCTGACCGAGTGGCAAGTGACCGGAAAGCGGAGATCCGACCGGATGAATGATCAGGCCAATAGCCTCGAAAAGCGCTTCGACGCAGCAGCACCCGCTGAACTTTCGAGCTGGAATCGCCAGGACACCACCTGGATGCTGGGACTGTTTGGGACGGCCATTGGCGCCGGCACCCTGTTTTTGCCGATCAACGCAGGATTGGGTGGCTTCTGGCCGCTGGTAATCCTCGCGCTGCTGGCCTTCCCGATGACGTTTTACGCGCACCGTGGCCTGACCCGTTTTGTGCTGTCCGGTCGCGAAGGCGCCGATATCACCGAAGTGGTCGAGCAGCATTTCGGTATCAAGGCCGGTGCCTTGATCACGCTGCTGTACTTCTTTGCCATCTTCCCGATCCTGCTGATCTACAGCGTCGGCCTGACCAACACGGTCGCCAGCTTCCTCCAACACCAACTGCACATCACGCCGCCACCGCGCGCGCTGCTGTCGTTCGTGCTGATTCTCGGCCTGCTGGCCGTGGTGCGTTGCGGTGAGCAGGCGATCGTCAAGGCCATGAGCCTGATGGTCTATCCATTCATCGTCGCGCTGCTGTTCCTTGCCGTGTACCTGATTCCGCACTGGAACGGCGGCATCCTCGCCACCGCCTCGCAAGTGCCGGCGCCGTCAGCGCTGCTGCACACGCTGTGGCTGGCGATTACGGTGATGGTGTTCTCGTTCAACCATTCGCCGATCATCTCGGCGTTCGCGATGGACCAGAAGCGTCGTTACGGTGTGCACGCCGACGAGCGCAGCTCACAGATCCTCGCGCGCGCTCATGCATTGATGGTCATTTTGGTGCTGTTCTTCGTATTCAGTTGCGTGCTGACCCTGTCGCCAGAGCAACTGGCTGAGGCGAAAGAGCAGAATCTTTCGATCCTGTCGTACCTGGCCAACCACTTCAGCAACCCGACCATCGAGTTTGCGGCGCCGTTGATTGCGTTTGTGGCGATCTCCAAGTCGTTCCTCGGTCATTACATCGGGGCCAGCGAAGGCCTCAAGGGCCTGATCGTCAAGAGCGGCAAACGTCCGGGCGCCAAGGCGCTGGATCGCATCGTGGCGGCGTTCATGCTGGTGATCTGCTGGATCGTCGCAACGCTTGATCCGAGCATCCTGGGCATGATCGAAACCGTCGGTGGGCCGGTGATTGCGGCGATTCTGTTCCTGATGCCGATGTACGCGATTCGCAAAGTGCCAGCGATGGCGCGCTATCGCGGTCAGGCGTCGAACGTGTTTGTTACCGCGGTGGGACTGGTGGCGATTTCGGCGCTGGTTTACAAGTTGGCTGTCTGACCTGTCACTGATGACTGATCGTTCCCACGCTCTGCGTGGGAATGCCTCTGTGACGCTCTGCGTCACGCTTGGGGACGCAGAGCGTCCGGGGCTGCATTCCCACGCGGAGCGTGGGAACGATCAAAAAAAACGCCGCTCATCTCACGATGGGCGGCGTTTTTTATTGCCTTGCAGCGTTAGGCTTGAACGACCGGGATCTTGGCGTTCGCAGCAGCTTCACGGAACTCGGCGATCTGGTCGAAGGACAGGTAGCGGTAGACATCGGCCGCCATGCTGTCGATCTTGCCAGCGTATTCCATGTACTCCTCG